>Ga0209014_10000386_pt1 | contig 25714 bp, 22 predicted proteins | sample BarGraNGADG00212_FD_184491 | JGI IMG/M metagenome (GOLD analysis project Ga0209014, IMG submission 184491) | Arctic peat soil microbial communities from Barrow, Alaska - Barrow Graham LP Ref core NGADG0002-212 (SPAdes) (version 2) | ecosystem: Environmental > Terrestrial > Soil > Wetlands >...
GCGGCCTGCCGATCCGCTCCAACGGCCCCCAGATGACGACGCCGGCCGGGCACTTCGCCCCGTCGGACGCGCTGCTGGCGCACCACGGCGACCGTCAGGTCGAGCCAGGACTCGTCGATCTGGCCGTGAACGTTCGAGTCGGTGCACCGCCGGAGTGGCTGCGGCGTGAACTGGCTGCCGTCGACCTCGCTCGCTATCCGGACGGCGCCGCCGCGCGTGCCGCGGTGGCGGTGCGGCACTCGCGCGCCGAGCAGGACGTGCTCGTCACTGCCGGTGCGGCCGAGGCGTTCGTACTCGTCGCGCGCGCCTTCGCGCCGCGCCGCGCTGTCGTCGTCCACCCACAGTTCACCGAACCCGAGATCGCCCTGCGCGCGGCCGGGCACGAGGTCGAGCGCGTCGTACTCGAGTGGCCGTTCACTCTCGACCCGGTAGCCGTACCCGATGACGCCGACCTGGTCGTCATCGGGAATCCGACCAACCCGACCTCTGTGCTGCACCCCGCGGAGATCGTTCGCCGCCTCGTCAGGCCGGGTCGAGTGCTCGTCGTCGACGAGGCGTTCGCCGACTGCGTGCCGGGCGAGTCGGAGTCCCTCGCCGGTGTGCGTGACCTGCCGGGCGTGGTCGTCGTGCGCAGCTTGACGAAGACGTGGGGCCTGGCCGGACTCCGCGTCGGGTACGTCCTGGCGGAACCGGCGCTGATCCGCGCACTCGCGGCGGCGCAGCCTCGCTGGGCGGTCTCCAGCCCCGCTCTCGCCGCGTGTGTCGCCTGCTGTGCCGCATCTGCCGTTGCCGAGGCCAGGTCATGGGCGCTCGACATGGGAGCCGAGCGCGATCTGCTGGTGGGGCTCCTCGCCGAGGTCCCCGGCGTGCGGGTCGTGCCGAATCCACGGGGGTCGTTCGTGCTGGCTCACGTCGACGATCACGACGTGCGCAACGCCTTGCTCGGCAGGGGATTTGCCGTCCGCCGTGGCGACACATTCCCCGGGCTCGGTCCGGCGTGGATGCGGATCGCGGTGCGTGAGCACCAGACGTCGACTGCACTGGCGAACGCATTGAAGGAGCTCACGTGCCCACCGATCCGATAGGCCACTCGCTGGTCGGCCGGCGCGTGCTCATCATCGGCGGCGCACGGTCGGGCAAGTCCGCACACGCCGAGCAGCTGCTGCGCGACGAGCCTTACGTCGACTACGTGGCCACCGCCATCCACGACGCCGCCGACGCCGAGTGGGCCGAGCGAATCGCCCGCCACCGCGAACGGCGCCCGCAGCACTGGAACACCGTCGAAACCGCGGACCTCTCCGACGTGCTCGGGGTCGACGGGCCCGCGGCGCTGGTCGACAGCATCACCGCGTGGCTCACCGCAGTGATCGATCGCACGGGCGCGTGGGTCGACGAGCCGGGGCCCCGTGACGCGCTCGCGCAGGAGGTCGACCGCACGGTAGGGGCATGGGCGTCGACGCCGCGTCGGGTGATCGCGGTGACCGACGAGGTCGGCAGCGGCATCGTCCCGGACAACCCCTCGGCGCGCTTGTTCCGGGACGCCCTCGGCCTGCTCAACCAACGCCTCGCGGCCAGCGCCGACGAGGCGTGGCTGGTGACCGCCGGCATCCCGCTCCGCCTGCGATGACTCGGGCGGATTCGGTGACCCCAGGAGTCGGTGTGGGCGGTCTTCGGCTTGCCCTGGCGATGTTCACGATCCTGCCGGTACCACGCCCGTGGCACTCTGACGCCAGCCCGGCCACAGCCACGTCGGCGGTGCGCTGGCTACCGCTCGTCGGTGCACTGCTGGGTGGTCTCGCCGGCCTGCCCTGCGCGGCGGTGCTGGGCCACGATCGACAGGCGACGTTCCTGTGCGCGGCGCTCGGCGTCGCGGGCCTTGCCCTGCTCAGCCGCGGTCTGCACCTCGACGGCCTCGCCGATACGGCGGATGGGTTGGGTAGCAGAGCTCCCGGTGAGCAGGCGCTGGCCATCATGCGCAGGTCTGACATCGGGCCGTTCGGTGTGGTGACGCTGGTCCTGGTCCTGGTAATGGACATCGCGGCCCTCACGTCGATCGCGGCCGGGGGAGTGTGGCGACCCGCAGCCGCGCTGGCGACGGCTGCGGCCACCGGCCGGTTGGCCGTAGCTCATGCGGCCGTCCCCGGCGTCGTGCCCGCCCGAGACGGCGGGTTCGGTGCCCTCGTCGCCGGCGGCACCGGGCGCTTGGGTGCCGCCGCGTTGACCGTGCCCGTCCTGGCTGGAGGCGCCGCGCTGGCCGCGTTGGTCCACGCAAACCCGGTCGGCTGGGCGGGTGCGCAGGCTGTGGCACTCGCGATCGTCGTGGGACTGCGCGGCCACGCCACGCGACGCCTGGGTGGGATCACCGGAGACGTCTTCGGTGCGCTGGTCGAGATCACGACGACGCTCGTGCTCGTCGGCGCGGCTGTCGCCGCGTAGCCGCCGCGTCGATCATGTTCTCCCTGCGGGGAACCGGTTGGCGTGCCCGAAACCGGACGGCCGAGGGGAAGAGATGATCGAGACGGCGCGCTAACCGGGGTAGTTCGCGCTGGCTCCGGCCGGCGCCTGGATGCGCAGCACGCGTTCGTCGGCGGCGATCGGTGCGCCGTGGCCGTCGCGGTTGGACGTCGTCATCCAGAGCGCTCCGTCGGGAGCGGCGACGACGGTGAGCAGCCGGCCGTACTGGTTCTTCAAGAACACCTGGAACTTGGCCGCGATGACGGTCTGGCCGGAGACGCCGAGGTGCGAGGCGAGAAGCGACCGGCCGTCCAACGATGTGACGTAGAGGGTGTTCTGGAAGACGGCGCATCCGCCGGGCGACCCTGAGCCGGCGGGCAGGCTCGCCAGCGGCCCCTTCGACGAGGCGCTCGGGCTTGGCCAGCCGTAGTTGCGTCCGGCCGTCAGGACGTTGACGTCGGCGAGCCCGTTCGCGCCGTTCGGCTCGGCCTCGAGCAGCACGTTGGTCTGCGGGATGAGGCACAGGGCCGCGACGTCGTGGTGACCGGTCGTGAAGACCGGGGACGACGGAGTCGGGTTGCCGGCCGCGGGCTGCCCGATGTCGCTGACCCGTAGCACCTTGCCGGCGAGACTGCCCGGGTCGGCCGCCAGGCTGGGCTGGCCGGCGTCACCGGTTCCGACGTACAACCGGCCGTCGTCGCCGAAGGCCAAGTGGCCGGTGTTGTCACTCGCTCCGCGCGGTATGCCGGTGAGCACGGGCGTCATCGGGCCGGTGAGGGTGAACTCGACCACGCGGTTGTCGGTGGCCGTCGTGACGTAGGCGAAGATCAGGTTGTCCTGGCTGTAGGTCGGTGACAACGCGAGGTCGAGCAGGCCTCCGCCGGCTGTCGTGCTCAGGCCGGTGAGGGTACGGACGGTCTTGACCGGTTGGTGTGGGGTCGCCTGCACCGACACGATGCGCCCGGTGGTCCGCTCGCCAACCAGCGCGGTGCCGTCCGGCAGAAGTGCGATGGCGTCCGGTGCGGTCAGGTTCGTGGCCACCACGGAGGGATCGTCGGTGCTGCTCCCGGTGGGACTCGGCGGGCTGCCATCCGGTCCGCTCGCCCGCGGTGGTGCCGACGGCTGCGGCACGTTGGGGATGGCTCTGGGTCGCTGCGGCTCGCCCCGGAACGAGGGCGCTGGCGTCCAGGTGGGTTCGCCCGCCCGCGCGCCGGCCGCGCAGCCGGCGAGGACGAGGACAGCCGCCACCGCCAGTGCCAGGCGAGCGGGACGGCGCATGGCGTCCAGTCTGCCTGCTGAGGATGTGAACGCGCAGATAGCCCCAGGTGATGACGTCGATCTGCCTGCCGGACGAGACGGCGCGCCAGCACGTCCAGCCGTTGCCCGACGGGATCGAGGTGGTGGTCTGGGACGGCAACTGCTCGCCCATGCCCGCTGTGGACGGCGTGGACATGCTGGTTCCGAGCTACGGCACCGCAGCGCCGGGTGCTGCGGTGGTCGCGCGCTACAGCAATCTGCGCGTGATCCAGCTCCTGACCGCGGGCGTCGAACCATGGCTGGATCTCGTGCCGCCAGGCGTCGTGCTGTGCGACGGGCGCGGCGTTCACGGTGCGTCGACGGCCGAGTTGGCCGTCGCCGGTGTGCTGAGCCTCATGCGCGAACTCCCCCGGTTCAGGGACGCGCAACTCGTCCACCGCTGGGACCACGCCGATGCTGACGGGATCGACGGCAAGCGGGTGCTCGTCGTCGGTGCGGGTGACATCGGCACCCGCGTCGCGGCGGCGCTCGAGGCGTTGGGTGCCGAGGTGACCTTCGTGGCGCGCGGTGCCCGCGACGGTGTCCGTGCGGTGGGGGAGTTGCCCCAGCTTCTGCCGCTGCACGAGGTCGTCGTGTTGGCGCTACCTCACACGCCCGACACGCACCACCTCGTCGATGCCGCGTTCCTCGCGTCGATGCCCGATGGCGCGATCGTCGCGAACGTGGCGCGTGGCGCGATCGTAGACACCGAGGCGTTGCTCGCCGAGCTGCAGTCGAGGCGACTGCGCGCGTTTCTCGACGTGGTCGATCCTGAACCGCTTCCGGCCGAGCACCCACTGTGGACCGCACCCAACCTGCTCATCACGCCGCACGTCGGCGGGGGCACTCGCGGGTGGGAGCAGCGCGCGTATCAGCTGGTGCGTGATCAGGTCATCCGCCTGCACAACGGTGAGCCGCTGCGGAACGTCGTCACCGACGGCTACTGACCGAGACTGCCGGTCCGCCTAGCGGTGTCGTCGTGACGGCGCGAACTTCGGCGTCGGTTCGGCCACCTCAGGCAGGCGGCCCCCACTGGCCTTCGACAACGACGCCAGGTCGGTGATCCGCACGCAGGGCAGGCGTACCGAGCCCTCGCGGCACACCGCGTACACCGACCGGTCACTGACCGACAGGCCCCGGATGTCGGACCACGCAATCGTGCGGCTGCCGAACGACAGGCGCACCGTGATTCCGTCAGCGCCGACGACTGTGCTGGAGCGGGCGATGAACACGCCGGCGAGCAACGGGATGACGAGCAGCAGGGTCTGGGGCCCGATCGCGGCGGGCGCGGCTTCGGTGCCCTGCTCGGTGAGGGCCAGCGGTGCTACGCAGAACAGCAGGATCAGCACGACCAGATACGTGACCCGGGGCAGGCGAAAAGTGCGAATGACACGTGGCGAGGCGGAGGGCGGGGACACGCCAGAACGGTAACCCTTACTGTTTGTCATGTGAGCACTGAGCAGCCGCAGGCCCCGCGTCACCACAACAAGCCGCACAGCGGCATCGTCACCGACGGTTTGGAACGTGCTGCCGCGCGCGGCATGCTGCGGGCCGTCGGTATGGGCGATGACGACTGGCGCAAGCCCCAGATCGGCGTCGCCTCGTCGTGGAACGAGATCACGCCCTGCAACCTTTCGCTCGACCGGCTCGCCAAGAAGGCCAAGATCGGCGTCCGAGGTGCTGACGGCTTTCCGCTCGAGTTCGGGACGATCTCGGTGTCGGACGGCATCTCGATGGGCCACGACGGCATGCACTACTCCCTCGTCTCGCGCGAAGTCATCGCGGACTCGGTCGAGACGGTGTTCCGCGCGGAGCAGCTCGACGGTGCCGTTCTGCTCGCGGGCTGCGACAAGTCCGAGCCCGGCATGTTGATGGCCGCGGCGCGCCTCGATGTCGCGGCGACGTTCCTGTACGCCGGCTCGACCCTGCCCGGGCACTACCAGGGCCGAGACGTCACGATCATCGACGCCTTCGAGGCGGTCGGTGCGTGCCTGGCCGGCAGGATGACCCGTGACGAGGTCACCGAGATCGAGAAGGCGATCTGCCCGGGCGAGGGCGCATGCGGCGGTATGTACACCGCGAACACGATGGCCTCGGCCGCTGAAGCTCTGGGGATGTCGCTGCCGGGCAGCGCCTCGCCGCCCGCACCCGATGCCCGGCGCGATCACTATGCCGAGCGTTCCGGCGAGGCGGTCGTGCACCTGATCGACGCCGGCATCACGGCCCGCACGATCATGACCAAGCAAGCCTTCGAGAACGCCATCACCGTTGTCATGGCGCTCGGTGGTTCGACGAACGCCGTGTTGCACCTGCTGGCGATCGCCCACGAGGCCAAGGTCGACCTCACCCTCGCCGACTTCAACCGCATCGGCGACAAGGTGCCGCACCTGGCCGACGTGAAGCCGTTCGGCCGTTACGTCATGACCGACATCGACTCCATCGGCGGCGTGCCGGTGGTGATGAAGGCGCTGCTCGACGCGGGGCTGCTGCACGGTGACGCGCTCACCGTCACCGGCAAGACGGTGGCCGAGAACCTGCACGACATCGCGCCGCCGGACCCCGACGGAAAGATCATCCACGCGATGAGCAATCCGATCCACAAGACGGGTGGGTTGACGATCCTGCACGGATCCCTCGCACCCGAGGGCGCCGTCGTGAAGAGCGCGGGATTCGATGCGGACGTGTTCGAGGGCAACGCGCGCATATTCGATCGCGAGCAGGCCGCGATGGAGGCTCTCGCCGACGGAAGCCTCCGACCGAACGACGTCGTCGTCATCCGATGGGAGGGCCCCAAGGGTGGCCCCGGCATGCGCGAAATGCTGCAGATCACGGCCGCGATCAAGGGAGCCGGACTCGGCAAGGACGTGCTGCTGCTGACTGACGGGCGGTTCTCCGGCGGCACCACCGGGCTGTGCATCGGTCACGTCGCGCCCGAAGCCGCGTTCGGAGGCCCGATCGCGCTCGTGCACGACGGCGACCGCATCCGAATGGATCTCACGAACCGGGCGCTCGACCTGCTGGTGGACGACGCGGAGCTCGAGCGCCGTCGTGCCGAGTGGAAGCCGCTGCCGCAGCGTTTCGACTACGGCGTGCTCGGCAAGTACGCCAAGCTCGTCGGCTCGGCGGCGTACGGAGCGGTTTGCGGGTAGCCGGCTACCTCGGGCTGGCCAAGTCCTGTGTCATCCACAGCTTGCCGGTGCGGGAGTCGAGCAGGATGTCGATGCCGACGTCCTTGAACGTCCGGCTCAGGATGTTCAGGCGATGGCCGTTGTTGGGTGCCGTCTCGTTGAACATCATCTTCTCGAGTGCGATCGCCCCGTTCTGGCTGCGATCGCCGTTCCATCCGACGTTCTCGCCGGCACTCGAGCACCGGTAGCCGGCGCTGGTGATCCGCGTCGAGAAGACGGCCTCGCCGGGCAACTGGTGCGACAGCGTGTTGTACTTCGCCATCGTCAGGTCGTGAGCGTGAGCGCCGCGGACGAGACTGGCGTTCATCCTCAGGGGGGCCAGTCCGGCGCTCTTGCGCTCCGAGTTGAGCAGGTTGAGCACCGCGTTGGCGATGGCGGTCTCCTGGGTAGTGAGCGAAGTCCCAGTAGGAGTCCCCATGGGAGTCGCCCAGGGTGCCCCCGTAGAAGCGGGTGCCACCGCGGACCACGGTGCCGCCGCAGACCTCGGCGCGGCAGTGGCGTTGGCGGGCTGAGAAGCCGAAGCAAGTGCGATCGCGGCGACCATAGCGACCGCGGCTGCCTGGGATCGACGGGTGGCGATGTGGATCATGGGAAGCCGTCCGGTGAGTCGAGCGGATAGGAGTTGATCCCCGGGCCCCCACCCGATCTCCCGATCATCCCTCAACTCACCTCAATTTCACAAGGCCCATGAGGCAACTTCTGAAACACCCGCGACAGGTCGTGGAGTTTGCGCTGCCGCATCCAGAGGTCGACTGCCAGCGCGAGGCACGATATCGGTCTCACAGGGTGGGATGTACGTCTCGGTGGGTTGAACTGCCTCGACATCACCGGGTAAGGTCCGTCTCATGCGTGACCTCGTACTTATCCACCAGCGCGCTGGAGAGTGAGACCAAGTCTCCTTTTCAGTGCGCTAGCCCTTCGTGCATCGGCACGGGGGGCTTTTTGTTGCACGAGCACGACCCGCAGTCGTCGATCCAAGAAGGGCCGAGCCTCATGACCGAGCCGACAATCACCGGAGCGCAAGCGCTGGTCCGTTCGCTCGAACAGGTCGGCGCTGACGTCGTGTTCGGCATACCGGGCGGCGCGATCCTGCCCGCCTACGACCCTCTGTACGACTCCACGAAGGTCCGGCACATCCTCGTCCGCCACGAGCAGGGCGCAGGGCACGCCGCGGAGGGGTACGCGCAGGCCACCGGCAAGGTCGGTGTCTGCATGGCGACGTCGGGACCCGGGGCCACGAACCTCGTCACCCCGATCGCCGACGCGTACATGGACTCCGTGCCGATCGTGGCGATCACCGGGCAGGTGGGCCGGGCGATGATCGGCACGGACGCTTTCCAGGAAGCGGACATCTCAGGTATCACCCTGCCGATCACGAAGCACAACTTCCTGGTGCAGCACGCGGCAGACGTCCCACAGGCCATCGCCGAAGCGTTTCACCTGGCCAGCACCGGACGGCCCGGTCCCGTGCTCGTCGACCTGCCCAAGGACGTTCTTCAGGAGATGACGACGTTCACGTGGCCGCCTCGCATGGATCTGCCCGGCTACCGCCCCGTGACGCGTCCGCACGGCAAGCAGATCCGCGAAGCTGCCCGCCTGATCTGCGGCGCCCGCAGACCGGTGCTCTACGTCGGCGGCGGCGTGCTCAAGGCGCGCGCCAGTGCCGAGCTGCGCCAGCTCGCCGAACTCACCGGGATTCCGGTCGTCACCACGCTCATGGCGCGCGGCGCGTTCCCGGACAGCCATCGGCAACATCTGGGCATGCCCGGGATGCACGGGTCGGTGTCAGCGGTCACGGCGTTGCAGAAGGCCGACCTGCTGATCGCGCTCGGCACCCGATTCGATGACCGGGTGACCGGCAAGCTCGAGACCTTCGCGCCGAACGCGGCCGTGATCCACGCCGACATCGACCCCGCCGAGATCGGCAAGAACCGGCTTGCCGACGTCCCGATCGTCGGTGACGTCCGCGAGGTCCTGATCGAACTGATCCCAGCCGTCAAAGCGGAGTTCGACGCCGGGCGCCGAGCCGATCTCACGGGCTGGTGGCGTCAGCTCGACCAGTGGCGCGAGACCTACCCACTCGGCTACGCCGAACCCACCGACGGCACGCTGGCTCCGCAGTACGTGATCGAGCGGCTCGGCCAGATCGCCGGACCAGAGACGATCTTCGCCGCGGGCGTCGGCCAGCACCAGATGTGGGCAGCTCAGTTCATCCGCTACGAGAACCCGTACACCTGGCTCAACTCGGGCGGTGCGGGCACGATGGGGTACTCCGTGCCCGCTGCGATGGGAGCCAAGGTCGGATGTCCCGACAAGCTGGTGTGGGCGATCGACGGTGACGGTTGCTTCCAGATGACCAACCAGGAGCTGGCCACCTGCGCCATCGAGAACATCCCGATCAAGGTTGCGATCATCAACAACGGCAACCTGGGCATGGTCCGCCAGTGGCAGACGCTGTTCTACGACGAGCGCTACTCCAACACCAACCTCGGCACTCATCCGGCGACCGCGGGTGGCACCCTCCGGATCCCGGACTTCGTGAAGCTGGCCGACGCGCTCGGCTGCGTCGGCCTGCGCTGCGAGTCGAAGTCCGAGGTCGACCAGACGATCGAGAAGGCGATGGCGATCAACGACGTGCCGGTCGTCGTCGACTTCACCGTCGGCAAGGACGCCATGGTGTGGCCGATGGTTGCCGCCGGCGCCAGCAACGACGAGATCCAGGCTGCCCGTGACATCAGGCCCGCCTACGAGGAGGACGAGTGACCACCCACACGCTCTCTGTGCTCGTCGAGAACAAGCCGGGCGTTCTGGCCCGAGTTTCGGGTCTGTTCAGCCGTCGCGGCTTCAACATCGAGTCGCTCGCGGTGGGGCCGACCGAGCATGAGAAGGTTTCGCGGATCACGATCCTCGTGAGCGTTGAAGGCACCGCTCTCGAGCAGGTGACCAAACAGCTCAACAAGCTCGTGAACGTGCTCAAGATCGTCGAGCTGGAAGAACGGCAGGCTGTGCAGCGTGAGCTGCTCCTGGTGAAGGTGCGGGCCGACGAGGCGAGCCGGCGCGACGTCTTGCAGATCGTCGATCTGTTCCATGCCAAGGTGGCTGACGTGGGCCCGGAGGCGCTCACCGTCGAGCTCACCGGCCGGCCCGACAAGCTCGATGCCATGCTGAAGATGCTCGAGCCCTACGGCATCCGAGAAATGGTGCAGTCGGGCATGGTCGCTCTGGGGCGTGGGCCACGGTCGATGTCGCAGACCGCACTGCGCGCCGTCGAGCGCCCTGCTTAGGCACGTCAACTCAATAGATTTCAGTAGTCACCGATCCATCACATCCCGATCCAGGAAGCGAGACCGCCAGCATGGCCGTGGAGATCTACTACGACGACGACGCCGATCTGACGATCGTCCAGGGGCGCAAGGTCGCCGTTCTGGGCTACGGCAGCCAGGGGCACGCGCACGCCCTGTCGTTGCGCGACTCCGGGGTGGATGTGCGAGTCGGGCTGCCCGAAGGGTCGAAGAGCCGCGCCAAGGCTGAAGAAGAGGGTTTGCGCGTCCTCACGCCGGCCGAGGCCTCGGCCGAAGCCGACCTGATCATGGTGCTCGCGCCGGACCCCGCGCAGCGCAAGCTCTACACCGAGTCGATCGAGCCGAACCTGAACGACGGCGACGCCATCTTCTTCGGGCACGGCTTCAACATCCGCTTCGGTTACATCAAGCCGCCGGCCGGCGTGGACGTCGCCATGGTGGCACCCAAGGGTCCCGGCCACCTCGTCCGTCGGCAGTTCGTCGACGGCAAGGGTGTGCCGGTGCTCGTCGCGGTCGAGCAGGACGCATCCGGCAAGGCGTTCGCGCTCGCCCTTTCCTACGCAAAGGGCATCGGCGGCACGCGGGCCGGAGCGATCAAGACCACGTTCACCGAAGAGACCGAGACCGACCTGTTCGGTGAGCAGGCAGTCCTGTGCGGCGGCGCGTCGCAGCTCGTGATGTTCGGCTTCGAGGTGCTCACCGAAGCCGGGTACCAGCCCGAGGTCGCCTACTTCGAGTGCCTGCACGAGCTCAAGCTGATCGTCGACCTGATGTACGAAGGTGGCATCGCCAAGCAGCGCTGGTCGGTGTCTGACACCGCCGAGTACGGCGACTACGTATCGGGGCCGCGCGTCATCGACCCCCACGTCAAGGAGAACATGCAGGCCGTACTGGCCGACATCCGCAGCGGAGCGTTCGCCGCGCGGTTCATCGCGGACCAGGACGCCGGTGCTCCGGAGTTCAAGGCGCTGCGGGCAAAGGGCGAGCAGCACCCGATCGAAGAGACCGGCCGCAAGCTGCGCGGACTCATGTCGTGGGTGCAGACCAGCGACGACGACTACACCGAAGGCACCGCCGCCCGCTGACCGTTCGGTGACCGGCCGGCCCCGTCCGGTGTTCCCACGCCGGTGCCAGCTGACCGGCCCCACCCCGGTGTTCCCACTCCGGTGCCAGCTGACCGGCCCCCTCCGGTGTTCCCACTCCGGTGATCAACAGTCGATTCAGGCTGCCATCGCGACCCGAATCGGCTGTTGATCACAGCGGGGTTGGTGTGGTGCCGGTCGCTCCCGAACGGTTCGGGTCGGGGTGGATCGCGACGAACACCGACCATGCCTGCGCGTCCGGGTCGTCCGGGTGCGTGGCGAAGTCGTCGAGCAGCTCCCGCAGCCGGTCGCGGAACTCCGTCCAGTCCGCTGCCGAAAGGCGCAGGCCCAGACGTGCCAGGTCCACCGAATCGGCCGGCACCAGCGAGACCTCCTCGAGGAACGTCTCGAGCATCGCGCGCTCGTGCGCGGGCGTGCTCAGCAGCCACGACTTTCCCGTCGCCAGATATGGGATCTCCCGCGCGCCCCGCGTGCCGCGACGCTCCTGCTGCGGGGCGAGGAAGCCGGTGCGTACGAGCGTGCGAACGTGGTGCAGCGTGCTGGCGGCGTCGCGGTCGAGCCTGGCGGCGATCTCCTTGTTGGTGTGCGACTCGCGCAGGCAGATGCGCAGGATGCGCAGGCGCAACGAGGACGCCAGTGCCCGTGCTTCCTCGTCGGTAGCCGGGCGTCGCTCAGTTGCCATGAGACGCAGCGTAGATAAGTGATTGACAAATCTCAATCACTCACCGAGGCTGACCCCGTGACCGAGCAACCAATCGAAGTCGGCACCCGCAGGCGTGGCGGTCTATGGCACCACCTCGACTTTCGCCGGCTCTGGATCGGCGAGACCGTCAGCCAGTTCGGCACCATGGTCAGCCAGTTGGCGCTGCCGCTCGTCGCGATCTTGGTCGTGCACGCCTCCACGTTCGAGGTAGGCCTGCTCACGACGTTCGAGATGCTCGCATTTCTCGTCGTCGGGCTGCCGGCCGGCGCCTGGGTCGATCGCATGCGCTACCGCTGGGTGCTGATCGTCAACGACGTCGTCCGGGCGCTGGTGCTCGCCTCGATCCCGCTCGCGCAGTGGCTCGGCGTGCTCACCATCGGCCAGCTCTACGCTGTCGCACTCGTGACGGGCATCAGCACCGTCTTCTTCGATGTCGCGTACCAGTCCTACCTGCCGCAGCTCATCGATCGGTCCGCGCTCGTCGAGGGCAATGCGAAGCTGCAGGCAAGTGAGTCGGTCTCGCAGATCGCCGGCCCCAGCGTGGGCGGCGTGCTGATCCAGGTGCTCACCGCGCCGTACGCCGTGCTGGTCGACGCGTTGAGCTTTCTGTGGTCGGCCGCGTGGGTAGCCACCATCAAGCAGCGTCCCACCAAGCCCGAACGAAGGGCCGACCGCAACCTGGGCCGCGAGATCGGCCAGGGGTTGCGCTTCGTGCTCGGCGACCGCTTGCTGCGGGCCATCGCCATGTGTACCGGCTCGGCGAACCTGTTCGGCAACATCACCTTCGCCGTGTACTACATCCTGCTCGCACGGCAGCTGCACCTGTCGGCGGGCTGGATCGGCTTGTTCACTTCCGTCGCGGCTGTCGGCGGCCTGGTCGGCTCGCTGGTCGCCTCTCGGATCGCCGCGTGGCTCGGCCAAGGCCCGGCGATCTGGATCTCCGCGGTGGTGTTCGCGCCCGCGGGGTTCGTCCTGCCGTTCGTGCACCGTGACTGGACGATCGGCCTGCTGGCGGTGTCGCAGCTGTTCACCTGGGCGGGGGTCGTGATCTACAACATCACGCAGGTGAGCTTCCGCCAGGCCCTCTGCCCGCCGGACCTGCTGGGCCGGATGAACGCCACGATGCGCTTCCTCGTGTGGGGGACGATCCCGCTCGGCGCGTTCATCGGCGGCGTGCTCGGCTCCACGATCGGTATCCGCAAGACGCTGCTCGTGGCAGCGATCGGTGGCTGCCTGCCGTTTCTGCCCGTCTTCTTCTCCCCGCTCCGGACGATGCGCGACCTGCCGACCTACGACGAACCTGGACCGGAAGGCGTCTCACTGGACGAGATGGCGAGCCCACTGGTTGAGAGCTGATAGTGGGGCTCGTCTAGGCTCGCGGAATGAAGCTTGCGGTCATTCCTGGCGACGGAATCGGTATCGAGGTCACCGAGCAGGCACTGCGAGTGCTCGACGCGGTGCTCCCAGGGGTCGAGGCCACGCACTACGACCTCGGTGCGGCGCGATGGCATCGCACGGGCGAGACCCTGCCCGACTCCGTGCTCGACGAGTTGCGTGGCCAGGACGCGATCCTGCTCGGCGCCGTCGGCGATCCGAGCGTGCCGTCGGGCGTGCTCGAACGTGGACTGCTGCTGCGCCTGCGATTCGAGCTGGACCATCACGTCAACCTGCGTCCGGTCAAGCTCTACCCGGGAGTGAGCACGCCCTTGGCGGGGGATCCAGCCATCGACTTCGTCGTCGTCCGAGAGGGCACCGAAGGTCCGTACGCCGGAAACGGCGGAGTCCTTCGCAAGGGGACACCGCACGAGATCGCCACAGAGGTCAGCGTCAACACGGCGTTCGGTGTCGAACGCGTCGTCCGAGACGCGTTTGCCCGGGCGCAGGCCCGACCGCGCAAGCACCTGACGCTGGTGCACAAGAACAACGTGCTCACCAATGCGGGTGACCTGTGGTTTCGCACCGTGCAGGCGGTCAGCGCCGACTTCCCGGACGTCGACACCGCCTACAACCACGTCGATGCGGCGACCATCTACTTCGTCACAGACCCCGGCCGCTACGACGTGATCGTCACCGACAACCTGTTCGGTGACATCCTCACCGACCTTGCGGCGGCGATCTCTGGAGGCATCGGGCTCGCGGCCAGCGGCAACCTCGACCCGAGTCGCGCCAACCCGTCCATGTTCGAGCCGGTCCACGGGTCGGCGCCCGACATCGCCGGTCAGGGCAAGGCCGACCCCACTGCCGCGGTGTTGTCGGTGTCGATGCTGCTCGACCATCTTGGCGAACGGGACGCCTCAGCGCGCGTCGAGGCGGCCGTGGCTGCCGATCTGGCGGCGCGTGACTCCAAGCAGCCCGGATCGACGGCCGAGATCGGTGAGCGCCTGGCGAAGGCTGCGGCCGGCTAACTCCCGGCGTTACGTCCGGTCCGACCATGGTGACGCCCGAAATGTGGTCAGAGCAGACGTAACACGAGGGGCCGGACGGGTGGCCGCGACCGCAGCCGCTGTGGCAGACTGAGGCCGTGCGCTTCACCGTGATTATCAGTTAGCGCGTCGGACTCAGCTCCACCTCCGACGCGCAGACCCCTCCGCATCCCGCGGGGGGTCTTTTGTTTGGCCCGCCGCAGTCCGGCAACCGGCGATGACACCGAGGAAGAACCGATGCAGACCGACGAGTTCCACGTCTTCGACACGACCTTGCGCGACGGTGCCCAGCGTGAAGGCATCACCTACTCCGTGGCCGACAAGCTCGCTGTCGCCCGGCTGCTCGATCAACTCGGCGTCGGGTTCATCGAGGGCGGCTGGCCGGGCGCGATGCCGAAGGACACCGAGTTCTTCGCACGCGCCGCGGACGGTGAGCTTGCGCTCAAGCACGCGGTTCTCGTCGCGTTCGGCGCCACTCGCAAGGCGCGTGTCCGTGTCGAGGACGACCCCCAGGTTCAGGCGTTACTCGACTCGCGAGCCTCGGTCGTCACCCTCGTCGCGAAGTCCGACGTCTGGCACGTCGAGCGCGCGCTGCGCACGACCCTCGAAGAGAACCTCGCGATGGTCCGTGACACGGTGGCGTTCCTGCGTGCCGAGGGCAGGCGCGTCTTCCTTGACTGCGAACACTTCTTCGATGGCTACAAGCACGATCCCGACTACGGGGTTCGGGTGCTGGATGCGGCAGCGGAGGCGGGCGCGGACGTAGGGGTCATGTGCGACACGAACGGCGGGATGCTCCCGATGGGCGTCCACGACGTGGTGACCGATGTGCGGCGTCGCACCGGCATCCGCCTCGGAATACACACGCAGGACGACACCGGATGTGCCGTGGCCAACACCCTGGCCGCGGTGGATGCAGGTGCCACCCATGCGCAGGGCACGGCCAACGGCTATGGCGAGCGGGCGGGCAACGCCGACATCTTCGCAGTCATCGGTGGTCTCGTCACAAAGATGGGTTTGGACGTGCTGCCGGACGGGTGCCTTGCCGAGATGCAGCGGGTGTCGCACGCCATCGCCGAGATCGCGAACCTGGCTCCTGACACGCATGCCCCCTATGTCGGCGCTTCGGCGTTCGCCCACAAGGCGGGGTTGCACGCGTCGGCGATCAAGGTCTCGCCGGAGCTGTACAACCACCTCGATCCCGCGGTCGTCGGCAACGATCAGCGCATCCTCGTCACCGAGATGGCCGGCCGGGCATCGATCGAACTGAAGTCACGCGAGCTCGGTGTCGACGTGAGTGGCCGCCCGGACGTGGTCAGCAAGGTCGTCGACCGGATCAAGGATCGCGAGGCCGCCGGCTGGTCGTACGAAGCCGCCGACGCCTCGTTCGAGCTACTGCTGCGCGACGAACTCGCCGGGCCGGACGCCGTCGAACCGTTCACGGTCGAGTCCTATCGCGTGATCGTCGACCGCCGTGAGGACGGCGAGATGATCAGCGAGGCAACGGTCAAGGTCGTCGCCGAGGGCCAACGTGTGATCTCGACAGAGGAGGGCAACGGACCCGTGAACGCACTCGACCGAGCGCTGCGCAAAGCTCTCGGTCGCGTGTACCCACGCCTGGCCGAGCTCGAGCTGACCGACTACAAGGTGCGGATCATGCCGGGGCGGCACGGCACCGACGCCGTCACGCGGGTGCTCATCGAGACCACCGACCGGCAACGTGAGTGGACCACGGTCGGCGTCCACGGCAACGTCATCGAGGCATCGTGGCTGGCCCTGCACGACGCTGTGCGATACGGCCTACTCCGCGAGCCGCGCGGAACGTGACTTCGTAGGCGACGGTCGCAGCGACGCCAGCACGCAGGTCGAGCACGTGTGCGTGCAGTCGGCGCCTGTGCCGTCGTGAGCGCACGACTCGCCGGTGACGTGCATCTCGTCGGGATCGTGGTCGTGCCCGCATCCGCAGGTGAGGTTCGCGCCTGCCGTGGATCCGACGACGGCATCGATGGCCGCGTCGAGGCGTTGCTCCGCGAGATCGATCTTGATGCTGTGCAGCATGCCCCACGAGGCAAGCGCCAGGAGTGTGGCGACCGTCAGCGACACTGCCGAGAAGACGCGCACGACACCGGGCGTCGTACCGGTCGTGGCGACGATGCCGACGGCGACGAACAGCACGGCGAACAGCCCTAGGGTCCCCGCGAACTGCCGGCGCTTATGAATGGGGATGCTGGAAAGCGCGGAACTCACGAACGCAAGTATGCGGGACGTGCCGGGCGACGAGCCGACTGACCCGGCAACGGGCCACGTGGAACTCGCGCCGAGTCCGTTCCACGCAGCCCGGTAGCCTTGAGCATCGTGCGCATCGCTCGATTCGTCCATCCCGGTTCGGCGTCGACTCCATCCGGTGTTCTGTGGGGCACGGTCGAGGGTGCGCCGGACGCCGCCACGGATGCGCTGACCGTTGCCGCGATCGACGGGCACCCGTTCGGATCGGTCAGGTTCACCGGTGAACGGTGGGCCCTGCCCGACGTCCGGCTGCTGTCGCCGATCCTGCCCAGCAAGGTGGTCGCGGTCGGCCGGAACTACGCCGCGCACGCTCGCGAGATGGCCGAGGGGAGGCTGCTCCTCGACTCCGGGCAGAGCGAGCCACCGGCGACTCCGGTGATCTTTCTGAAGCCGTCGACGTCGGTGATCGGCGCCGGCGACACGATTCGAATCCCGCGGGACTCGGCGCGCGTCGATCATGAGGCCGAGCTCGCCGTCGTCATTGGCCGGCCGGCGCGAGATGTCAGCCGCGAGAGCGCCATGTCGCACGTTCTCGGCTACACCGCCGCCAACGACGTCACCGCGCGCGACCAGCAGAAGGCCGACGTCCAGTACACCAGAGGCAAGGGGCACGACTCGTTCTGCCCGCTCGGACCCTGGATCGAGACCGTGCTCGACCCGCGCGATCTGCGCGTCACCGCACGGGTGAACGGCCAGCTGCGTCAGGACGGCCGCACCAGTGAGATGATCCACGACATCGCGACGTTGATCGAGTTCATCTCCGGCGTCATGACGCTTCTTCCCGGGGACGTGATCCTCACCGGAACGCCGGCCGGAGTCGGCCCGATCGTCGACGGTGACACGGTGACGATCGAGGTCGAGGGCATCGGCGAACTCACCAACCCGGTCCGCACGAAATGAGCGACACCGTCAGGGTGCGGTTCTGCCCGTCGCCGACGGGCAATCCACACGTCGGGATGGCCCGGACGGCGCTGTTCAACTGGGCGTTCGCCCGTCATCACGGCGGCACCTTCGTGTTCCGTATCGAGGACACCGACTCAGCCCGCGACACAGAGGAGTCCTACCGGCAGCTCGTCGACTCGCTCCGCTGGCTGGGCATGACGTGGGACGAGGGTCCCGAGATCGGCGGCCCGTACGGTCCGTACCGCCAGAGTGAGCGGCTCGAGATCTACTCCGACGTCGTCGCGCGACTGACCGAGGCCGGGTACCTGTACGAGTCGTACACGACGGCCGCCGAGACCGAGGCGCGCCATCGTGCTGCCGGGCGGGACCCGAAGCTCGGCTACGACAACTTCGACCGCACGTTGACTCAAGCTGCGCGTGACGGGTTCAGAGGCGACGGGCGCGAACCCGTGCTCAGGCTGCGAATGCCCGACGAGGACATCTCATGGATCGATCTGATCCGCGGCGAAGTCACGTTCAGCGCCGACTCGGTAGCCGACTTCGTGGTGGTACGCGGTAACGGCGAGCCGTTGTACCCGTTGGTCAACCCGGTCGACGACGCGCTGATGAAGATCACCCACGTGCTGCGCGGCGAGGACCTGCTGCCCTCGACGCCGCGCCAGATCGCGCTGTACAGGGCGCTGATCGACATCGGGGTGGCCGACCACATTCCACGGTTCGGGCACCTGCCCTACGTCATGGGCCAAGGCAACAAGAAGCTGTCCAAGCGCGACCCCGAGTCGAACCTGCTCGGCTATCGCGAAGCCGGCTACGTGCCTGAGGGGCTGGTCAACTACCTGGCGCTTCTCGGCTGGTCCATCGCCGACGACCGCGACGTGTTCACTCCTGCCGAACTCGTCGAGGCCTTCGAGATAGGCGACGTCAAGGCCAACCCCGCGCGGTTCGACGTCAAGAAGTGTGAAGCCATCAACGCCACACACATCCGCATGTTGCCGGCGGACGACTTCGCCAACCGGCTGGCGTCCTACGTTGTCGCAGCGGGGTTGCCGCGTGACCGAGACGTGATCGAGGCCGCTGCGCCCCTCGTGCAGGAACGGATACAGACGCTCGGTGAGGGCGTCGGCATGATTCGCTTCCTGCTCGTCGACGACGCCGAGTTCACCGTCGACGAGACGGCGGCTGCCAAGCAGCTGGGCGAGGGCGGGCAGCTCGTGCTCGCGGCGGCGATTCCCGCGCTGACGGATCTGGTGCAGTGGACGGCGCCGGAGCTCGAGTCGGTGTTGAAGGCTGCCTTGGTCGAGGGACTCGGGCTCAAGCCCCGCAACGCCTATGGACCTTTGCGCGTGGCGATCACAGGCAGCACGATCTCGCCGCCGCTGTTCGAGTCGATGCAGATCCTGGGGCGCGAGCGGTCCCTGAGCCGGTTGGCCGCCGCCCGCACCTGAGTTCAGCTTGGCCCCCCAGCAGGGCGACACGCCGTGGCGCACCCTGCTACGGGGCCAAGCTGCAGTCGTCACCCGGTTTCGCGCCTGGCCCGACGGGCTCTACCGTGTTATGTGGTACCGCCTGTACCGGAGACGTCTGACGAAAGGTTTCGCCCATGCCCGCCGACCGTCCCGCCTGGAGTGACGACGACATCGAGGCGTTTCGCGAGCTCGCGCACGCCTTCTTCGAGAAGGAGTGCGCGCCGCACGAGGAGCGGTGGTGCGAGCAGCAGCACGTCGACCGTGCCGCGTGGCGCAAGGCCGGGGAGCTGGGCCTGCTCTGCCCGTCCATCCCGACCGAGTTCGGCGGTGGCGGTGGCACCTTCGCCCACGAGGCGGTGATGGCAGAGGAGCAGGTCCGCACCGGCGCGCCGAGCCTCGGCACGACCGTGCACTCGACGATCGTGGCGCACTACATCAACTCCTACGGCACGCGGGAGCAGAAGCATCGGTGGCTGCCGAGGCTGGCCTCCGGTGAGTTCGTCGGCGCGATCGCCATGACTGAGCCGAGCACGGGCTCGGATCTGCAGAGCGTCAAGACGAAGGCCATCAGGACCGGCGACGAGTACGTGATCGACGGCTCGAAGACCTTCATCTCCAACGGCTTGCACTGCGACCTGGTCATCGTGGTCGCCAAGACCGATCCGGACAACGCCGCAGCCGGCATCTCGCTCGTCGTCGTCGAGACGGAGGGCGCGGAGGGCTTCGCTCGTGGGCGAGTGCTCAAGAAGATCGGCCAGCACGGTCAGGACACCGCCGAGCTGTTCTTCGACGGTGTGCGAGTTCCCGTTGCGAACCTGCTGGGGGAGGCCGAGGGTCAGGGCTTCGCACAACTCATGCAGCAGCTTCCGCAGGAGCGTCTGGTGCTCGCGGTCGCGGCGGCAACCGCCATCGAGGCGGCGCTGGCCGAGACGATCAAGTACACGAAGCAGCGCGAGGCGTTCGGCAAGCCCATCTTCAACTTCCAGAACACCAAGTTCACTCTCGCCGAAGCCGCGACGACCGCCAAGATCGGGCGGGTCTTCATTGACGACTGCATCGCGAAGCATCTGCGTGGCGAGCTCGACATCCCCACCGCGTCGATGGCGAAGTGGTGGTTGACGGAGCAACAGTGCCAGGTTGCCGACGAGTGCCTTCAGCTGTTCGGGGGCTACGGATACATGGCCGAGTACCCCATCTCGCGGATGTTCACCGACTCGCGGATCCAGAAGATCTATGGCGGAACGAACGAGATCATGAAGGAGATCATCAGTCGATTCCTCTGACCTGGCGAGGATTGTCGTCGCCTGCCGAGCAGAATCCACCCCAGGTCGCGCTTGCCGCCGCAAGCCCCAAAACTGTAACGTGTTCTCATTCTGTCGCCTCGACAGCGCAGGAATCATCGACAGGGACGGTGCCTTGTGACCGCTCAGCTCACTCCGGACACGGCCACCGCCGTGGCCCAGACGTTCGACCTGACACATCCGGCAACCGGCGACCTCATCGGCACCTATCCGGTGCACACCGCCGACCAGGTGAAGGCGGCCGTAGCGAAGGCCCGCGCAGCCCAGGCGTGGTGGGCCGGCCTCGGCTTCGACGGTCGCAAGAAGCGGATGAACCGCTGGACGTCCTACCTGGCCAAGCACACCGACGAGATCTGCGAGCTCGGCAACCGCGAGACCGGCAAGCCGCGCGGTGACGTCCTTTTCGAGCTCTTCGCCTCTCTCGAGGACATCAAGTGGGCGGCTGCCAACGCCGAGCGCGTGCTCAAGGCGCGCAAGGTCAACCCGGGCATGTCGATGATCAACTTCGAGGCACGCCTGGAGTACGCACCGCTCGGCGTCGCGGGTGTGATCGCGCCCTGGAACTTCCCGCTCTACACACCGTTCTGCGGGATGGCCTATGCGCTCGCGGCAGGCAACGCCGCCGTCGTCAAGCCGAGCGAGTTCGCCACCGCAACCGGGGTGTACGCCGTCGAGTCGTTCTACAAGGCGAACCCCGACACGCCGGACGGCTTCGTGGGATGGGTCAGTGGGTTCGGCGACACGGGTGCGGCGCTGTGCACGTCGGGCGTCGACAAGCTCGCGTTCACCGGCTCGGTCCCGACCGGACGCCGTGTCATGGCTGCGTGTGCCCAGACCTTGACGCCCGTGCTGCTCGAACTCGGCGGCAAGGACGCCACGATCGTGGCCGCTGACGCCGACCTCGATTCGGCCGCTTCGGCGGTCGTCTGGGGCGGCCTCTGGCACGCCGGTCAGGGTTGCGTCTGCGTCGAGCGGGTCTATGTCGTAGAGGCTGTGCGCGACGCGTTCCTCGCCAAGGTCAAGGACCGCGTGTCGCAGGTGTCCGTCGGCCTCAGCGAGGGCGACAGCTACGGGCCGATGACGATGCCCGGTCAGGTCGACATCGTGCGCCGGCACGTCCAGGACGCGCTCGAGCGCGGTGCGACCGCGCTCGTCGGCGGGCTCGACTCGATCCGGCCGCCGTTCATCGATCCGATCGTCCTGGTGGACGTGCCCGAGGACTCCTGCGCGGTCCGCGAGGAGACGTTCGGTCCGGTCATCGTCATCAACACGGCGAAAGACGCCGACGACGCGGTCCGCCGCGCCAACGGCACGACGTTCGGTCTCGGCTCGTCGGTGTTCTCCGCATCGAGCGGACCCGAGATCGCGGCCAAGCTGCGCGCCGGTGGGACGACCATCAACTCGGTGATGACGTTCGTGGGCATCCCGGCATTGCCGTTCGGTGGCGTGGGCGACAGCGGATTCGGGCGCTTCCACGGAGACGACGGCCTGCGCGAGTTCAGCCGTCCGAAGGCGACGACCCGTAAGAAGTTCGGCATGGGCAAGGACATGCAGCAGTTCCCGCGTGACAAGGACGCCTACAAGATCGTGAAGCGGGTCATCAAGCTGAAGTTCTCCCGGCGGCTCACGTAACCTCCCTGATCAGCCGGCTTAGGTGACCTCCCTGATCAGCCCGGCTCAAGTAACCTCCCTGATCAAGAGCCCATTCCGGTTGCCATAGCCGCCAACTTCGGCTGTTGATCACAAGAGAGAAGGGGCCAGATGGCCAAGCAAGCACGCTCCCTGACCGGCCAGGTCGTCGTGATCACCGGCGGTGCACGCGGGATCGGCGCGTCGACCGCAGCGGCGCTGGTAGCCGCGGGCGCCCACGTCGCCATCGGAGACCTCGACGAGGACCTCACCAGGCGCGCCGCGAAGGATCTTGGTGGTGACACGCTCGGCCTGCGCCTGGACGTCACCGATCACGCTGGCTTCACCGCGTTCCTCGACGAGGTCGAGCGTGAGCTCGGGCCGATCGACGTTCTGATCAACAATGCGGGAATCATGCCGCTGGCGTTGCTCGACGAGGAGTCCGACGAGACGACCGCACGCCAGATCGCGATCAACCTTGCCGCGGTCATCCATGGCACTCGCGAGGCGATACGTCGCATGAAGCCTCGGCGCCACGGGCACATCGTCAACATCGCGTCGGTGGCGGGCAAGGTGGGAGCTGCCGGCGGAGCGACGTACTGCGCGACGAAGCACGGCGTGGTCGGGCTGTCCGAGGCCGTGCGTTTCGAACTACGGGGTACTGGCGTCGACATCAGTTGCGTGATGCCGACGATCGTCCGCACCGAGCTGGCCGCCGGGCTGAAGCAGACCCGGCTCAGCTCGCAGGTGGCGCCCGAGGCCGTCGCGACGGCCATCCTCGACGCCCTTCGCAAGCCACGGTTTGAAGTGTTCGTACCGAGGCACCTGGGCGGGGTGAACAAGCTCGTCCGAGTGATGCCCCGCGGAGTGGGCGAGTGGCTGCTTCGACGTGGCGGGTCTGACCAGCTGCTCGCCTCGGCAGCGCATTCGGCCGACCGCGCAGAGTACGAACGGCGCGCGTCGGCCAGCGCTCCGGGCGCAGAACACGGCTGAGCCGCACCGATGGCGAGGCAGTCTCGGTCGCTGTCCGGCAAGGTCGTGTTCGTCACCGGCGCAGCCCGGGGGATCGGTCGGGCTACTGCCGCGGCCCTCGTCGCCGAGGGTGCCCGCGTGGCGATCGGCGATCTGGACGAGTCTCTGACCAGGCGCGTCGCGGGCGAGCTCGGTCCGGACGTTCTGGGCGTGCGCGTGGACGTCACCGACCACGCGGGCTTCACCGCTGCCCTGGACCATGTCGAACGTGAGCTCGGGCCGCTCGATGTTCTGATCAACAACGCCGGAATCATGCCGATGGGTGCCTTCGAGGACGAGTCGCCAGAAACGACGGCTCGGGTGATCGCGATCAATCTCGGCGCGCCGATCCACGGCACGCGGGAAGCGATCAGACGGATGAGGCCACGCGGCACCGGCCACATCATCAACGTCGCCTCGATGGCAGGCGTGGTTCCGACGCCAGGCGCGTCGACCTACAGCGCGACGAAGCACGCGGTGGTGGGCCTGACCGAGTCGGTGCGTTGGGAGCTGATGGGTTCGGGAATCGACATCGGCTACGTCCTGCCGGCTGTGGTGAAGACCGAGCTGGCCGCGGGCATCAAGCCGACCCGCGCGTCGAGGGCCGTCGAGCCCGAGGTGGTGGCGCACGAGATCGTAGCGGCGCTCAAGAAGCCGAAGGTCGCGATCTTCGCGCCCCGTGAGATGGGGTTGATCACCAAAGTCAGTGGACTGCTGCCCCGCAGAGTGGGGGAGAAGCTGATGACGGCAACCGGGTCAGATCACCTGCTGGCTGACGCGGTCGCGACGGGTGAGCGCGCAGCGTATGAGGCGCGGGCCGCGGCGTCAGCACCCGGTGTCGACACCGCCTCCACGCGCTGAGGGCTCACCGCCCCGACGCTGAGCACCCGTCGAGACTCAGCACTCCACCGCCTCGAGCATCCCGAGCCGGTACAGCTCTTTCACCAGGTGGGCGACGAGATCGGCCAGCGCCTCGACGTCGTCGCTACCCAACCCGCACGCAGCGGCAGCGGCGGTAGCCGCGTCGTCCACGGTGCGCGTGCCGTCGAGCGCGGCGATCGCTTGGACGAGCACCGCGTCCACCGAGATCGGCAGGTCGATTCCCTCGCTGGTGCTGAAGGTGGCCGAGGTCAGTTGCCACGCGCCGTCGAGGAACTGCATCCTCTGGTCGAGGCGGTGTCCGGGAGCCGGTCGCAAGCGCAGCGTGCGGATGTCCGCGCCCGTACGCGTCGCGTCGTGCGCGGCGAACACCCGCTGGATCTGGGCGCTGGCCGATCCGGGCCCGACACGGAGGCGGTCTCGCCCGATCACCTGCCCGTCGTGATCGTCGCGGCCGCGCAGGATCAGTGCCCCGAACGCGATCTCGTCGATCCCGGCCTCGTCGTCGAACTCGGTCCATCGATCGATCGCCGCCGCGTAGGCGTCGGCTCCGACCTCCGCGGCCGGCTGGTTCCACTTGGCGGCGTGCGTGAGCGGGTCTTCGGTGCGGTAGTGCAGCAGCCATGCGTCCACGTCCGGGCTCAGCCAGCTGACGGGCATCTCCGACCAGTCCGACTCGCGCGCCGTCGGCCAGCTCGCCAGCAGGGTCGCGTACCCGCCAGGCGTCAGGTGAGCCGGGATCTCACCTGCGATGGTGCGGCACATCGCGGCAGGAGCCGATCCGCTGTCGCGATAGACGTAGTCGTTGTCCGGTGAGATGACGTAGGGAGGGTTGGTCACGATGCGGTCGAATCGCTCGCCGGCAACCGGCTCGAAGAGGCTCCCGATGCGGAAGTCGATGCCACTGATCCCGTTGAGTGCCGCGTTGAACCGAGCGAACCCGATGGCTCTCGGATTGATGTCGGTGGCGACGACATGGCGCGCGTGACGGGCCGCGAGCAGTGCCTGGATGCCGTTTCCGGTGCCGAGATCGAGCATGGTGTCGACTTCGCCACGAACGGTGAGTGCCGCTAGCAGGCCCGCGGGCGCGTTGATGCCGGTCACGTGCAGCGGGTCAGCGGCCGCGTGGTTCTGCGGCCGGGCATCAGCCGCGATCCAGAGCTCGCCGTGAGCGACGAGGCGGACGGTGGCGATCGCCTGATCGTCTTCGATGCGCAGTGCGCCGGACTCGACGAGTTCGTCGACGGCTCCGGCGCCCAGCGCCGTGGTCAGGCGCTCGACCGGCACCGGAAATCCGAGCGTGAAGATCGCGATCACGTCCGCGAGGGCGCCCGGACTGCGGCTCAGCCGCCGTTGGTGGACGACCAGATCGGTGTCACGCGCGGGTAGCTCCTCGTTGATGTTGAGCATCGAGCGGATGGCCTCGCTGCGGTAGCCGACGTTGTCGAGCGCCTTGCGAAGCGCTCCGAGGTCACCCGACACGACCGGCCCATCCCAAACGAGTCGATCAGTACCAATCATCGGCGCGGCTCCAGCCTGGGGTGGGTCGTAGAAGTTTTCCTGTATCTCGGCCGACCTGATGTGCGGCACCGAGTCTCAGGTGTAGCGTGCCGCCATCGATTGGTCTAGGTATACGCGTTCGGGGGGCGGCATGGATCAGGAAGTCGAAACGTCAGGTGCAAGCAGGCGCGACGTGCTCAAGGGCGGGGCGCTGGGCATGGGTGCCCTGGCTACGGTGCTCGGTGTCGGTGGCCTCGCGGCGTCCGGATC
>Ga0209014_10000387_pt1 | contig 25705 bp, 29 predicted proteins | sample BarGraNGADG00212_FD_184491 | JGI IMG/M metagenome (GOLD analysis project Ga0209014, IMG submission 184491) | Arctic peat soil microbial communities from Barrow, Alaska - Barrow Graham LP Ref core NGADG0002-212 (SPAdes) (version 2) | ecosystem: Environmental > Terrestrial > Soil > Wetlands >...
CGAGTACGCGGCCAACATGACCAGCGAGTTGGGCAACCTCGGTCTGACAACGGCGGAGGAGGCGGCGATCGTCGCCTTCCTGAAGACGCTGAGCGACACAAAGTTGCCACAGGTGAAATAACGTTGCCCATTTCCGCCGAGCGGCTTAACTCGAGGCCGTTAGGCGGAAGCCCGAAAAGAACTTAGATAGCACCGATCATCCGCGGCGATTGAGTATTACTCATTTCCAGTTCACACCCTCCGAAGAGTTCGTGTCCGGATAACGAGGCTGTAGAAAAACCCCAGAGTGCTCTTGGCTCTACGGCAATACCAACCCGCGCTTCCTGCCGGTGGATCTCGCGCGGCCCAGTCCGATAGCTCAGCCCGCTGCCGTCCAACGAATCGTAGCACTGTTCGAGCGATCATATAGATGCGGCGGCGCAGCCGCCGCATCTATATGATCGCCTGCACGTAAACCATGGCGTTACGGATACGCCGTCAAATACTTCGGCCCCCGCCGCAGCCTGGTAGCCTGCTCGAACGCGTACGCGAGCTTGATCAGCTTTCCCTCTTCCCACGCCCGCGCCATGAACGAAAGCCCCACCGGAAGTTCACCCACCAGCCCCATCGGCACCGTGATGCTCGGGTATCCGGCCACAGCCGCGAAGCTCGAGTTGCCGCCCGTGAAGTGGTCGCCGTTGAGGAGATCGGTCGTCCACGCCGGCGCGTTCGATGGCAGAATGATCGCGTCGAGTCTGTGTTTCGCCATCACCGCGTCGATCCCCTCGGTGCGCGACAGCCGGATGCACTTGGCACGCGCGTCGAGATACTTCTTGTCCGTCAGCGGGCCGCGCTTCTGGGCTCGAACGAAGATCTCCTGGCCGAACCACGGCATTTCACGCGCCCGTTCCCGCTCGTTCCACGCGATCAGATCGGCGAGCGACTTGACCGGTGCGTCCGCCCCGAGCGAGGCGAAATACGCATTGATTCCCGCCTTGAATTCGTAGTCGAGCACCGTCTCTTCCGCGACGTCGAACTTGCCCGCCGTGGTCAACTTCACCGGATCCACCACGGTGGCGCCGGCGCTGCGCAGTGCCGCGATCGCCTCGTCAAATCGTGCGTCAACGGCATCATTGAATCCTGCGAGGTGTCGCGCGGCCCCGATGCGGGCGCCCTTCAGCCCGGCGGCATCCAGATACGACGCGTAACTCGTGGCGCTCTTGCCGCGGCTGGCATTGGTGGCGGTATCGCGCGGATCCACGCCGGTCAGGACGCCGAGCAGAGCGGCCGCGTCGGCCACCGAACGCGCCATCGGACCGGCGGTGTCCTGCGACGCGGAAATGGGAATGATCCCGCTGCGTCCCCAAAGACCGACCGTCGGCTTGATGCCCACCAGGCCGCAGATGCTCGAAGGAGAGATGATCGAACCGTCGGTTTCGCTGCCGATCCCGACCGTGGCGAACGTCGCCGCCATCGCCGCCCCGGTGCCTGAACTCGATCCGCTCGTGTTGCGGTTCAGTACGTAGGGATTGCGTGTCAGGCCACCGCGCCCGCTCCATCCGCTGGAGCCGTGCGTGGACCGGAAGTTCGCCCATTCGCTGAGGTTGGTCTTGCCAAGGAGCACCGCGCCGGCCGCGCGCAGCCGTTCGACGATGAATGCGTCCTTCGCCGGCGTGCTCGCGGCGAGCGCCAGCGAACCGGCAGACGTGCGCATCTTGTCGGCGGTGCCGATGTTGTCCTTGATCAGCACCGGGATGCCGTGCATCGGGCCTACCGTCGCGCCCGTCTTGCGTGCGGCGTCGCGCTGCTCGGCCATCGCGAGGGCGTCCGGATTCAGCTCGATCACGGCGTTGATGGCAACGCCGGTCTTGTCCATCTGCGCGATGCGCGTCAGAAAGCGCTGCGTCAGCTCGCGCGAAGTAAGCGCGCCGCGCTGCATCAGGGCGCCCAACTCGGCAACAGAATGCTCCAGCAGGTCGTCGATCTGCGGAGCCGGACCTCCGCTCAGCGATGCCGCGAGCGGCCGCACCGGCGATTCAGATCCGGAGGCGGACTCCGACACGCCAAGCAGCGCCGCGCCGGCCGCGAGTGAGGCGCCCACGAAAGCCCTGCGGTCGAGCGGTGTCGTTCCGGAATGCCTGTTCATGCCAAATCCTCAAGTGATTGCGGCGGCTTTCCCGCCGCGCCTTGCGCGTCTACTGCGGGAAGATTGCCGGAAATACGATGTTGGTCGTGAAGATGCAGCGGTCGTTGTGCCCGCACTCGGGGACGATGATCGCGTTGGGCTTCGCGCCGAGTGTCTGCGTGATGTACTTGACGAACGCTTCGCCCCGCGCGCGACGCGTCGGTCCCTGCGCCATTGCGGCCGGCGAGGAATCGAATCCGCCGAGCGGCAGCACGTCCACCTGACCCAGCAGGTATGTCGTCGGGCGGTCTGCGAGTTGCTTCCTCAATTGGTCGTCCGTCATTTGCGCGGTGTATCCAGTGCGATTCTCCAGACCCGCGGGCCAGCGGTTGTAGTTGGCGGCTCTTGTGGTGTCGAACGGGCCGTAGGTGAACTGCGTGTGGACCTTTTCCCCATCCGCTCCCAACGCCTCCTTGTCGGCGGTGGTCGGGTCCGCGTCACCCGTGAGAAGCGGCCTGACCGCGGCCGGCCATGCGTAGGTCGACGGATTGGCGACGACGTAGCTGACGGTCGCACCGAGCGTGCCGTGAACCTTATTGGCCATCTCGTAGCGCGTCACGAACTGGCCGCCGGCCGAATGGCCCGCGACGACGATGTTCTGGAGATTCGGAAAGTTCTTCTTGTTGGCGAGCTTGCGCAGGATCTCGTCCATGAAGTCGAACGCCGAGAGCGTGGGGTTCGACGTGGACATGCCGCCGGACCGCCACGTGTCGCCACGGTTGGGCCACACCACCTCGTTCGGCTCGGGCTTGTCGGGTGACGCGATCACGTGCGGAGCGATGACGACGGTGTTGTCGAGCGCCCGGGCGAGAAACGCCGCGCTGGTGGCCGTCTCGAAGTAGTGGTCTGCATTGCGATTCGTGCCGTGGACCATGATGAGCGCGCGCGTCACGGCAGCGTTGGGCGTATCGAGCGAATAGGTCGAGTACACCATGGAGCGCGCGGGTCCGCCGCCGAGCGCGATCCACCGCTCGCAGGCCGCCGTTGCCGTCGTGCACGGCGCAACGGCTGCGGCGAACGGCGCGCGATTCAACGCGGAAGAGGACGCGAGGACAGCGCCGATGGAGAAGAGAACGGGTACTCGCATGAGGATAGGGGCCTCGACCGGGAACAAGACTATCGCGGGAGTGCTGCGGTGCGCACAATAGTACCTCCAATGTCGTCGACTCTACCAGAGTCGCACGGCGATGACGAGATTCAGCGGTGGCCCGAGATGGCTTGTTATCGTCCTTGGCCGGCATTCTGGAGGCCTGTTGCCAGCAAGAGCTGTATACGTTCTCGTCGTCCCCGGCTTTGCGGATTGGGAACCGGCGCACGCCTTGGCTGAGCTGCGTCGTCACGGTCAATATCGAGTCGAGGTCGTCGGACTGTCGCTCGATCCCGTGCAATCCATGGGCGGGCTAATGGTGCAGCCGACATGTGCCTTGCCGTCCATCGACCCGGCCGACGTCGCTGTCTTCATCTTGCCCGGTGGCGATAGGTGGGAACATCAGCCGTTGGAGCCTGAATTGGTCGGAGTTCTCACCCTTCTCGATCAGGCTGGCGTGCCGATAGCGGCAATCTGCGCGGCGACCACCGCCGTCGCGCGTGCTGGACTGCTGCGCGGGCGGAAACATACCAGCAATGGACTCGACTACCTGCGCCGGCAGGTGCCCGAGTATGTCGAGAGCGCGAACTACGTGAGCGCTCCGGCGGTGCGCGATCGCGGATTGATCACGGCGTCTGGACTTGCCGACGTTGAGTTCGCGCGCGAGATCATGACCGAACTGGAGGTGCTGAGCGAGGGCGACCGGGAGTTGTGGGCCGGGCTGTTCCGAGGTGGGCGTCTTCCGCCGGATCAGCCAAACTGACTAGAGCACGTCTCACAAACCAATGCTGAAGGGTGTGGTGAGGGAATGCAGAGGGGCGAGATGAATGCGGGATGCGGAATTTCACCCCCGATGCAGAATGCAGAAGAGGAATGCGGAATGCCGAGTAGAGGCGAGAGCTGAGGGTGAATGCGGCATCCGGAAACGGCTTCGCCATCCTCCCCACTCAGTTCCACTCCCGGGACCCATCTCCAACTCGCCTCTCCCCTCTTCTCCCGAATCCCGCATTCCTCTTCTGCATGCTGCATCGGGGTGAACTTCCGCATCCCGCATTCATCTCGCCTCTCCCCACTCTTCCACTCAAAGGCGCCGGGTTTGCGAGATGGCCTCTACGCTCGCTGCCGCGATGGTTCGTGGAATGTGGCACCATCCGTGAACGGCGCGATTGTGTTCGACTGGTTGCCCTTCAGTCGCGTGCAGTCCATACTCGACCGCATGCTCAGAGTCATTCGCCTCCGTTGACCAGTCTGCGTCACACGATTCGACGCGTCGCGATAGTCGCTTGCTTGGCGACATCGGCCTGCGCGGCACCAGTCACCGCCGATGACTTGGTCGCCCTGTCCGCGTCCGACAACACCACCTGCCGGGAAATCCGGCAGGACAGTGCGACGGCGAGCCGCGGGATCTCACGCACGATCCGGATTGAGGTGACGCGTCCTGCATCGCGATCTGTTTTCGTGGCGGTAGACTCGTCGAATCACCCTCGCTTCTTCAGCTCGATGGTGAATCGGAGGGCGGGGACCACGATGAAGATGCAGTCGGCCAGCGCGGCGTACGATGCGACCGGCCGCATGTTGCAGGCCGTGCGCACGTTTACGACTCGCGATATCACGTCCGGAACGGGTGATTCGAAGAGCGTCGCTCTCTCCGACGCCGACACCGCGCGGGTTCGAAGCTTGACGGCCGAGGTCCTGCGGCGATGCATCCGCTGACGGATAACCGTGCAGCTCAACTCGAGCTCGTGAGGTGGAGCGAGGAATCATGAGCAGGATCGTCGTATTCGGCAATTCGGGATCGGGAAAGTCGACCTTGGCAAAACGGCTTTCCGCCGATCAGAATCTTGTTCACCTCGATCTCGACACCGTGGCGTGGCACGCAACCAAGATTCCAGTCAGGGAAGAGTTGGCCAAGAGTAAAAAACTCATCGATACGTTTCTGAATGAAAACGAGGGCTGGATCGTAGAGGGGTGTTATTCGGATCTCATTTCTCTTGTTCTTCATCGAGCAACAGAATTGTATTTTTTGAACCCAAGCGTAGAAACGTGCATTGAAAATTGCAGGAACCGACAATGGGAGCCGCACAAATACGCGTCGCTCGAGAAACAAAACGAGAATCTCGATATGTTGGTTCGGTGGGTTGAAGGTTATGAAACCAGAAATGATGAATTTTCCTTGATGTCGCACCGAAAACTTTTTGATGGGTTCAGGGGGAAAAAGATCGAGTGCAATTCAAACAGTAGAGCTACCTGACCAGGCGTAGCGTAGGAGCCGCGCCGGCGAAGATCGCCGCGTTTGTCGAAAAGTATTCGCGTGCGGGAGCCTGACCCGAGGGGCTGCCGTCAGGGCAACACGAATCGTTGTTGAGGAGGCATTCATGAGAGTGTCACTGCACAGTCTGGCGCTGTTGTTCGCCTTGAGTGTTCGAGCCCCGCTGTTCGCCCAGGCCACGCCGGGTGATACGCTGCGTCGCGCGGACGTTATCGCCGCAGCGAAGGAAATCATGCTGACGGCCCGATACTGCACCCTCGTCACAATCGGGACGGACGGCCAGCCCCAGGCCAGGATCGTCGATCCTTTCCCGCCCGACTCGGATCTCACGATCTGGATCGCCACAAATCCGCTTACGCGGAAGGTGCAGGAGATCCACGGTGACCCGCGGGTGACGCTGCTATACTTCAACGCGACGACTTTCGAATACGTCACGGTCCTTGGTACCGCCGTGGCTGATACGGGTTCGCTTGCGAAGGCCGGGCACTGGAAGGCCGCGTGGGCATCGCTCTACAAAGATCGGAACCGAGGCGACGACTACCTCCTGCTCCGGATGAGGCCATCACGCCTGGAGGTGGTCAGTGTCCGTCGTGGCATTGGCAATGACCCGAAGACGTGGCGCCCGGTGTCCGTCGACATTCGCCCGTAACACAGCGCCCTTCGCTGGGTGGGCGCCAATCACCATAGTGCCACACGTGCAACGAGGGTCCCCATGATTCGCAAACTCAAGAACGGTAGTTATCGCCTCTACTCGTCGAAGAAGAATCCGAAAACAGGTCACCGGCGCAATTTGGGCACGTTCAAGACTCGAGCAGCAGCCGAAAAGCATGAGCGTGAAGTGCAGTTCTTCAAGCGGCAGGGCTGATACGCCTTACGGTATCCTGTCCACCTTCACCGTTCCATGCTGCACGATGGGAATCGTCATTCCAGCCGTCTCGACGTTCACCTTCTGAGTTCGGTCACGACTTCACTCCATTTGGAGGGCTTCATGCCGCAGTATCTGATCGAGCGCGATATCCCAGGCGCAGGAAAGCTTACGCCGGCCGAACTGAAGGGCATCTCCCAGAAGTCATGCAGCGTGCTGAATCACATGGGCCCGCAGATCCAGTGGGTCCACAGTTATGTCACTGATGACCGGATCTACTGCGTTTACCGGGCACCGAACGAGGAGATGGTGCGAGAGCATGCCCGCCAAGGTGGGTTCCCCGCGAGCCGGGTGTCGGAGATCAAGACGACGATCGACCCGACGACCGCGGAGTAGCGCCGAGTTCGCGCTCTCGACCTGTTCCACGAGCCGAAGTACGCTCTGCGCGAGCGACGTGAGTCTTGGCCGACGCCGCATCCTTCGCGCCGCCATCGCTCCACCGGTGTGCCCACTTCCCGATTGCGTCCAGCGCCTTGGCCAGGCCGCGCCCCTTCTTGGTGAGCTCGTACTCCACGCGCACCGGTGACGCCGGCACCACCGTCCGAACCACGATCGCTTCCGCCTCGAGCGCGTGCAAGCGGTCGGCAAGCATCCGGTCGGAGATCTCGGGAATCGCCGCGCGGAGCTCGGCGAACCGCGCCCGATCGCGGATGAGCACGCAGATGATCGCGCCGGTCCACCGGCTTCCGATCAGCTCGATGGCACGGTGCAAGACTGGACACACAGGCTTGGCAGGACTCATGCGATAGACGATAGAACCACCCTCCACTTTACGCCAGTAACTTACTAAAGTATAGTACATATACCGAAGTAAGTCAAACCATCCAGTTGGAGCGCGTTGCAATGATCGAATCCCCGGCCGCCTCACTCAGCGTCGTCGATGCCGCCTCAAGGCGGAGGTCGATTCGCACGTTTGTCCAGCAGCCCATCCCGCGCGAGGATCTCGAACAGATCATCGAGGTCGCGTCGCTCGCCCCGTCGGCATTCAACGCGCAGCCGTGGCGTTTCGTCGTCGTCGAGGACGCCGCGCTCAAGGCGAAGCTCGCCGCCGCCGCATTCAACCAGCGCCAGGTCCTTTCAGCGCCTGCAGTGATCGTCCTCTACACGGACATCGTCGATACCATCGCCAACGTCAACGAGATCATGCATCCCGGACTCCCCGCCGAACAGCGCGAGCAGTCGGTGACGAGGATCGTCGGGTTCCTCCAGGAAAAGGGCGAAGCCGACGCCGAGTCGTGGGGCGCTGCGCAGGGAAACATCGCGCTCGGTTTTCTCCTCCTCGCCGCCGAAGGGCTTGGGTACCAGAGTTCCGCGATGGCAGGCTTCGATCCCGAAGCGGTGAAGCAGCTTCTCGGTCTCCCGGCGAACGTGCGCGTCAACGCACTCGTTGCGGTCGGCAAGGGAGCGGAGGAAGGATTCCCGCATCATCGTCACCCGGTGTCACGGCTCGCGAAGTTCGTCTAAGCGGCGATTGTTCTTGGCTTTCGCCGCGCGTTTGCGGTGATGGCGACTCGTGCCCCAATTTGCTTCCATGACCCAATTCATCCGCCGTCGTGCGACACGCTTCTCATTCACCGCGGCGCTCCTGCTCGTCCCGGGTCTTGCCGGAGCGCAAGCGGCCCGGAATGACGCCAAAGCCGCTCCGGTCTTTCTCAATGGAATGGCGCAGGTGGTTCCGGCGTTTCAGGATTCATCGAAGTGGATCCGCCACGACCTCTGGGTGGAGACCGACTTCGACACCGACCACGACGGCAGGAAGGACCGGGTGCACGTCGACGTCACCCGCCCCGCGCAGACCGAAACGGAAGGACTGAAGGTCTCGATCGTCTACGGATCCAGTCCATACTACGCCGGGACAGCGAAGAGCCAGGTCAATTGGGAAGTGAAGCAGGAGTTGGGCGCCCAACCGCAGCCGCGCGGCAAGATGAACGCGCCCGCGTATCAGCCGGACCGGCATCGCATCTCCAACGCGCTCATCAGCGAATGGGTGCCGCGCGGCTTCGCGGTCGTGCACTCCGAGGCGAGCGGTACGGGGCTGTCGCAGGGCTGCCCGACCGTCGGCGACTACCCCGAGCGCGCGGCAATGAAGTTCGTGATCGATTGGCTCAACGGTCGCGCACGGGGATTCACGACTCCGTTGGGAAATGAAGAAGTGACAGCCGCGTCGTGGTCGACAGGAAAGGTCGGAATGATCGGCACGTCGTATGAAGGCACGCTTCCGCTCGCCGCGGCGACGACGGGCGTGAAGGGACTCGAGGTCGTCGTTCCCGTGTCGCCGAACACGTCGTATTACCACTACTATCGCTCCAACGGACTCGTTCGCTCGCCGGGCGGCTACCTCGGCGAGGACGTCGACGTCCTCTATGATTTCATCGCCAGCGGCGATTCCACGGGTCGCGACAACTGCGACCGGATCTGGAAGAACGGGATCTTCGCCGGACCGAAAGGACAGGATCGTGCGACCGGCGACATGAACGACTTCTGGTACGCGCGCGATCTGCTGCCCTTCGTGAAGAACATCAAGGCGGCGGTGCTCCTCGCGCACGGGTTCAACGATTACAACGTCGTGCCCGAACACAGCGTGCGCATCTACGATGAGATGAGAGCGCGCGGACTTCCGGTCTCGATCTACCTGCATCAGGGCGGTCATGGCGGCAATCCGCCGGCGGACATGGTGAACCGCTGGTTCAGCCACTACCTGTATGGCGTCGACAACGGAGTGGAGAAGGATCCGCCGGTGTGGATCGTCCAGGACTTTGCTTCACAGGCGCCGGGAGCAGTCGCGCCGGTCGCGCCGGTCGCGGCGACTCCAATTCCGCAGCGCGGTGGAGGGCGCGGACGAGTCACTGCGCCTCCGACGCCGTTCGCGTCGTTTCCGGTCCCAGGCTCCGTGCCGGTCGTGTTGCATCCGATGCAGGGCGGCACGAGGATCGCGGCGCTGTCGTTCACCGCCGCCGCGGAAGGATCGGAGACACTCGTCGACGACGTCGCCATGAGCGGGAGCGCGAACGCGAGTGCAGCACGGTCGCCCAACCGGCTTCTTTATGCGACCGCGACGGTCACCGACACCGTTCATATCTCCGGCACCCCACGCATCACGCTGCGCATCGCATCGAACAAGCCGGCGGCGAATCTCAGCGTCTGGCTCGTGATGCTTCCCTATGACTCGGCGCGCGTTGGGTCGCAGAGTCACGCCGGTGTGATCACGCATGGCTGGGCCGACATTCAGCACTACCAGTCGCTCGCCAAGGGCGGAAACTATGAGTCGAAGCGCGCTGGTGAAGCGCTCCTTCCCGGCAAATTCTACGATCTCACTTTCGACCTTCAGCCCGACGATGAATTTGTTCCGGCCGGCAAGCGGATCGCGGTGATGATCATGTCGAGCGATCGCGAGTTCACGCTGTGGCCACACGCAGGCACCGAACTGACGGTCGATCTGGCGCACTCTTCGTTTTCAATTCCCATCGTCGGCGGCGTTGGTGCGCTCGCCAAGGCCGGAGCGATACACTAGTCCAGTGACTTCCGCGTTCGTGAGGAATGTCCGAGTGCGCGGTCGACAAGCTTGGCCAACGCCGTGGCCGCTCCGTGCACCGCCGACTCGACGGTCCCGGCGTGGTGAGTCACCGCGAGCGGTTTCCGGCCTTCGAAGCGCGCTTCCATCATGCATCGTTTGTCATCCGGGCCGCCCTTGGCGCCGTTCTCGTCCCCGAGATGAACTTCCACGCGCGTAATGTGATCGCTGCAATGTTTCAACGCGGCAGCCACGACGGTGCTGACGTGAGTGCTCAATGTTTCGTGGTCGCCAATGGCGTGGTCGGTCTTGGTCAAAACCTGCACGGGGATCCTCTGTTGCGCTGAAGAGTGATTTCTGGAAAGTTCCGGGGACGCGGAGTGCGCTCTACACAGCCGGTTCGTCGTCGCTGCCGCCGCGGAATCCGTCGGCAATGTGCTCGCCCGCTTCATCGTCGAACAGCGTCACCAGATCTTCATCGGTCCCGGTCGCCTTTCCCGTGAGTTCCTCGGGCAGAGGCATGCGTCCCTCGAGCTCGGGGGTCTCGGGTCGGGTCGTGTCGCCATCTGCGTGCGACTCGGAGTTGTTCTTGCGCGGTTTCTTCATGGTGTTACGGTATCATTCCGCGCAGACGATCCATATCGGCTGAGAGGGTGACAGCGGAGGTAGCACGAATGGGGGAGTCGGGTGCCGTCGCGTCGGGGATCGATCCGTTCGTGCGTTCGCGTCCGCGCATTGCGCCGCGTACGTTTTGCTACGTGACCGCAACCCTCTATCAAGCCACTTCCATATGAAACGTTTCGCCTTCGCGCTCTGCTTCGCGTTCTGCGCGGCCATCCCGCTCGCGCTCCCCGCACAGCAGCCGCGCCCCGCATTCGACGTGGCCGAAGCGACGATCCCGCAGCTGCAGGCGGCGCTCGCCGCGGGACGTGTGACGTCGCGTGAGCTGGTCCTTCTCTACCTTGCGCGCATCGCGACGTACGGACACACGCTCAATGCGGTGATCGCGGTGAGCCCGACGGCTCTCGCAGAAGCAGACGCGCTCGATCGCGAACGCGCTGCGGGGCACGTGCGCGGGCCGCTGCACGGCATCCCCGTCGCGCTCAAGGACAACATTCACACGACGAATATTCCCACGACGGGCGGAGCGCTCGCCTTCAAGGGGCTCGTGCCGCCGTATGAGGCGACGCTCACGAAGAATCTCAAGGACGCGGGCGCGATCATCATCGCCAAGACGGTGATGACCGAACTGGCGAACTGGGTGGCCGGCGGCCCCACGCCGATGCCGGGCAACTACAGCGCCGTCGGCGGCTACGGGATGAACCCGTACGATCCCCGTCCCGATCCGCGTCCGGGCTTCAACGACGGCCGGGCCGTGATGGGTACGGGCGGGTCGAGTTCGGGCATCGGTACGGCGGCGAGTTTCTGGGCCGCGAATGTCGGCACCGAAACTTCGGGCTCGGTGCTCAGTCCAGCGAACCAGAACATGCTCGTCGGTATCAAGCCGACGGTGGGACGCATCAGCCGCTACGGCGTCATCCCCATCACCGCCGACCAGGATACGCCAGGCCCGATGACGCGCACCGTCGAGGACGCCGCGATCATGCTCGGCGTGCTCGAGGGTCCGGCGCCAGATCCGAGCGATCCGGCCACGCGCATCTGCACGCCGCCTGCAAACCGCGACTATCGGCCATACCTCAAGCGCGACGCGCTGAAGGGCGCGCGCATAGGCATTCCGCGCGCCTTCTATTTCGAGCCGTTCACCATTCCGGGCACCGGAACTCCACGGGGCGGACTCAGCGCCGCGCAGACCGCACTGATGGCGGAGGCGATCGCGGCGCTGAAGAAGGAAGGCGCGGTGATCGTGGATCCCGCGAACATTCCAAGCGTGGTCACCGCCGATACGCTGCGGAACATTCTGCTCTGGAACACGTGCAGCGGCGCGGAAAATCGAAAAGGGCACAATGCGAACTGCTCCATCGATTTCAACTACGGCATGAAGCGCGACTTCAACGCGTGGCTTGCATCGCTCGGTTCGGCGGCGCCGTTCCGCACGCTGACGGAACTGCGCTGGTTCAACATCGCAAATGCCGGACGAGGCGCGATGAAGTACGGCCAGTCGCAACTCGACATCTCGGACGAGATGGACCTCGTGGCCGACAAGGCGAAGTACGATGCCGATCGCGCGAAGGACATCGACCTCGGCGGGCCGCACGGGATCGCGCAGTTGATGCAGGCCGAGCGGCTCGACGCGGTGCTCTTTCCGGCTGCGAACGGCGCGGCGATCGCGGCGAAGCCGGGCTACCCGACGGTGATCGTCCCGTTCGGCCGCGTGCCCAACGCGCCGGTGCCGGGCTTTCCGCCTGGATTCGACGCGCAGGCGGTGCCTTACGGCGTGAGCTTCACCGGCGGCGCGTGCAGCGAGCCGCGGCTGATCGAGCTCGCGTACGCGTTCGAGCAGGCCACCAAGCGGCGGGTGCCGCCGGTGCTCAGGTAGCGGATGTGGGATATTGGCAGCTGATGCTGTGAGGCGGCGGTATGCCTACAGCCATGGGGCGGACCCCTGATACCAGATGAGCGCCCGCAAACGAATACTCAATGAGTATGCGTTCGTTATCGTTGTACGCGGTCACTGCGCTGATGGTGGCGCCGCCATCGGTGGCCCGCCGTCCTGCTGCCATCGTCTGTCGCACGACGTGCTCGGCCGCGCTGGTGTCGTTCGCCGATTCGACCTTCACACGGCGCCTGGACTACCGGCTGCTCGTGCGCGCCTTGGCGCGGTATCGCTTGCTCGCGGCCGATTCCGCGATCCCGGCATTCGCGACGCCGTCCAGCCGTGTGGTGCGGCCCGGCGATTCGCTCGCGATGGTGTCGCAGCTGCGCGCGCGCCTGATCGCGCTCGGTGACCTCGCTGTCACGGCGGCATCCAACTCGGATGGCCGGTACGCTGAGCCGGTGGTCGGAGCGGTACGGCGCTTCCAGGAACGGCACGGCCTCGACGACGACGGCATCATCGGACCACTGACGCGGACGGCTCTTCAGTTTCCGCTGGCGCTCCGGGTGCCGCAGATCGAGCGGTCCCTCGAGCGCATCCGTCAGGAGCCGCCGATGGACAATGGCCCATTCATCACCGTGAACGTGCCGGCGTACCGCCTGTTCGCATTCGACGGTACCGACATGGACAGTGTGCCCGCGTTCGACATGAAGGTGATCGTGGGCCGAGCGGTTCGCACACCCACGCCGACGTTGGTCGAGCAGCTTCGGTATCTCGAATTCTGGCCGTACTGGAACGTGCCGAGGAGCATTCTCGTCAAGGAGATAATTCCGAAACTGCGCCGCGATTCGGCCTACCTGCATCGCGAGAACATGGAATTGGTGGGGCAGGGCGACGCTGTGCTGGGCGACGCGGTAACTCCGGCCGTGATCGGCGCGCTGAGAGCCGGCCGGTTGCGCGTGCGGCAACGGCCGGGCGCCGCCAATCCGCTCGGTCTGGTCAAGTTCGTGATCCCGAACGAGAGCAACGTCTACCTGCACGACACGCCGAACAAGGCGCTTTTCTCGATGGTGCGGCGCGACTTCAGCCACGGGTGCATCCGGTTGGAGGACGCTCGTGACCTCGCCATCTGGGTGATGAAAGGTCATCCGGCGTGGAACGAAGACAGCGTGGCCGCGGCGATGGCGGGTCCCGGGACCCGGCGAGTGGCGGTGCCGCGAACCATTCCGGTGCTTGTGGAGTACAATACCGTGCTCGCGACCGCGGACGGCCGCGTGTGGTTTCTGCCCGATGTTTACGGCCGTGATTCGGATGCACTGAACAAACGGCCGGAAGGTCCGGCCGTCTGTCCGTTCGAGCGTTGAATGGCGTCCCGGTACTGGTTAGCCTGAGAAGATCCCCGACAAGTCACAGAGGTTGCACTTGGCTCACGCGTCCGGCCGCCTGAGGGCGGCGTTTTTTGCCCTCTCGTTGTTCGTTCCGCTTTCCGTCGTCGCCGCCGGAGAGCCGCTGCGCGACCCCGTCGTGGCGCCGCACATCGACTCCGCCACCGTGGCTACGGTCGAGCGCGCGGCTCAGCAATCGGGCCTTCGCCTCTCCGTTCTCCATGCGGCGCTCGGTGCCTACCGCGAAGCCGCAGGTGCGGGGGCGGTCAGGCGCGCCGTGCTCACGGTGATCGACTATTCACTGCCAAGCCACGTGCGCCGCCTCTGGGTGCTCGACCTCGGTCACGGAACGGTGCTGGCCAGTGAACTCGTGGCGCACGGCCGCGGCAGCGGAGACGACGTGGCATCTCGGTTCTCGAACACGACAAACAGCTATCAGTCCAGCCTCGGCGCGTTCGTGACGGCGGACAGATACGAGGGCAAGAACGGGCTGTCGCTTCGACTCCAGGGCCTGAATCCCGGGCTCAACGACCAGGCCCTGTCGCGCGGGATCGTCGTGCACGGGGCGTGGTACGTCAGCGAGGACATGATCCGCAAGTCCGGACGGTTAGGGCGGAGCGAGGGATGCCCGGCGCTGAGCAAGACGGCGGCGCCCCGGATCATCGACATGATCGAGGGCGGGTCGGTGCTGTTCGCATATTACGCAGCGCCGGAACTGCAGCGAAGCCTGCGCACGCAGTAGTCGAGCTGTCGCGCGACTCGCTCCCTGCGTACACGGCAATTGCGCCGGCCGTTGCGCCGGCGGCGCGGCACGCCGTGATCAACCACATCTCGTTCGGCGTTGCGCAGTGGGACACGGACGGCGTGGCGGCGGAGCTGACCAAGCGCGGTCTCTCGGCGCGGCCCGACACCGGCGGCTCACTCGAGATTCACGACGAGAAGAGGCACATTCTCCGGAGACGCGACCATGACCGGCCAGGGATCCGCGGGTAACGTGATTGCCGCAGTATGCAGCTTCTTCATTCCCGGCCTCGGCCAGCTCGTGCAAGGCCGGCTCGGGATGGCGATTCTGCAGTTCTGTCTGGCCGGGATACTGTGGTTCTTCCTCCTCGGCTGGATCATCCACCTGTGGTCGATCGTCGATGCCGCGATGTGGAAGCCGAAGCCGGAGATCGCGTGATTGCATCTCGCCTGAATCGATGGTCTCGATTCCGGAATTAGTCAGCGTGGGGTCGGTCGGGCTCCGCTGACAGCTCGGGCGCCACGAGCGCTCTCGGCGTGGTGACCACCGGCTCGAGCACCGCCATCTCCTCGCCGCTCGCAGCTCCGAGCTCGCGCAGCTTGCGCGCCGTGGGAAGCACGCGACTCTCGAGCGATCCCACCGCCGAGTTGTAGGATTCCACGCTCTTCGCGAGCGAACGGCGCAGGGTGTCGAGATGTGCCGCCGTCGTGCGCAGGCGGTCGTACAGCTCGATTCCCAGATCGCGAATGCGCTCGGCGTTCTCGCCGATGCGCTCCTGCGTCCAGCCGTATGCGACCGCCTTGAGAATGGTGATGAGCGTCGTCGGGCTCGCGGGAATCACGCCCTTGCTCACCGCGTACTCGATCAGGCCCGGATCGCGCCGGCAGGCCTCACTGAAGAACGCCTCGCCGGGAAGGAACAGCACGACGAAGTCCGGCGCCTCGGTGAGTTCGTTCGCGTAGTCCTTGCCCGCGAGCTGCTCGATGTGCGTGCGAACCTGTCGCGCGTGCTGGTCGAGAAACGCGCCACGCTTCGCTTCATCGGTCTCTTCCGCCGCATCGAGATATGCCTGCAGCGGCGCCTTCGAATCCACGACGACTGCCTTGTGACCCGGCAGATGCACGATGAGGTCGGGGCGCAGGCGCCCGTCTGCCGACGAAACCGTGGCTTGCTCCACAAAGTCGCAGTGCTCGAGCATCCCCGCGAGCTCGACCACGCGCCGCAGCTGCATCTCGCCCCACTGCCCGCGAACCTGCGGCGCGCGCAATGCGCGCACGAGCGTCTCTGTTTCGTCGGCGAGAAGTTTCTGGCCTTCGCCCATCAGCCGCAGGTGCTCGTGTAGCGCCGCATGACTGCTCGCCCGCTCCCTATCGAGCGCGGCCAACTGCTCGCCCATGCGCTCGAGCCCCTCGCGAATGGAGGCGCCTTGATTCTGCGAGCGCGTGAAGAGCCAGGTAAGGGAAACGCCGACAGCCAATGCAAGGAGCGCGACTAGGATGTAGTTCATCATCTATATAGTAAGTTGGCATTCGTTCTGCGACGCCGCGCAATGAGGAATCCAACATGTTTCTCACGCTTCTCGCCGTCACTTTCGGCATTGCGGCGGTGGTTTCCGTCATCGTCGCGCGCCTGTTCGATCGTCCGCTGCGGCAGATTCTTTCGCGCCTCGTCCAGGAAGAGCTGAGCGCCGCGTGGCACCGCTACATCATCTTCGCGATCTACGTGGTGGGGGTAGGCGGCGGCGTGCGGGTCGCGTCCCTTCAGAGATACATCTATCCGGCGGCCGACGCGCGGCCGGCACTCACGCTGAACGCCGACCGATGGACGCTCGAGATCTTCGAGACCATAATGGGGACGCTGCAGAGCGTCGCTTGGATGTTGCTCGTGTTCTTCCTCTTCGCGCTGATCGCGTACGTCGTCGTGCGCGGCCTCGAGGCGCGAAAGGGATGATTCGGGATCTCTCTCGTCCCAGGAGTTTCGCCATGGCGATATCGCCACGTTCGTTCGTCTTCTGCGCCGCCCTCGCCGGCGCGCTCTCGCCGTTCGCCTCGCCCGCGTACGCGCAGGTCACGCCTGCAGGCGAGCGCATCCAGTACGCGCGCATCGTCGCGAAGGACTATGTCTTCGAAGCGCCGAGCACGCTCAGCGAGGGGATCGTCACGTTTCACCTGACGAATCAGGGGAGCGACGTGCACCAGCTTGCGATCGTCGAAGTCGGCGTCGGTCATACCATCAAGCAATTCTTCGACGCGATGCGCGTCGCCGGCGTGCCGCCCGCTTGGGCCGTGACCGTGGGGATGACACCGACCATCCAGCCCAACAACGAGGCGTTCGTCACGCTTCGTCTCGTTCCCGGCCACTATGTCTTCGCGTGCATGATTCCGGCGAAAGACGGACGGTCGCATGTCGAGAAGGGCATGTACCAGTGGGTCACCGTTAAAGCGCGGGCCAAGCCGCCGGCGCCCCCAGCCACGAAGAAGCCGTGATCAGGTTCTCTCTCTCGGAGCGGTTGCGGGGTCTCCGTGTGCTCGTGGGCAACACACCGTTGCTCGCGATCGAGTTCTCCCTGGACGACGGGCGCACGCGTCACCTGTACGCCAAGGCCGAGAACCTCAACCTGACCGAGAGCATCAAGGACCGGATGGCGCTCCACATCGTGCGCCAAGCCCTCGAATCCGGCGTCCTGCAATCGGGGGGCATGATCATCGAGGCTACGAGCGGCAACACGGGCATTTCCTTCTGCGCGATCGGGCGCGCCCTCGGACACCCGGTGACGATCTTCATGCCGGACTGGATGAGCGCGGAACGGATCGCGCTCATCCGGTCATTCGGCGCGAATGTCAGGCTCGTATCGAAGGAGGAAGGAGGCTTCCTCGGATCGATCCGGCTCGCCGAGGAACTCGCCGCGAACACCCCGGGTTCGTTCCTTCCGCGCCAGTTCAGCAATGAGGCGAACAGCGACGCGCACTTCCGGACCACGGGGCCGGAACTCTGGGCGCAGCTGCAATCGGAGAATCTCGCGCCGGCGGCGTTCGTGGCTGGTGTAGGAACCGGCGGTACGATCATGGGCGCGGGGCGCTTCCTCCGGAGCGTGTGCCCCACTGTCCGCCTTCATCCCATGGAGCCGTCGAACTCGCCCACGCTGTCGACGGGACACAAGGTGGGCAAGCACCGCATTCAGGGCGTGAGCGACGAATTCATTCCTGCGATCGTGCACCTCGACCAACTCGATCGCGTGATCGCCGTTGACGACGGGGACGCGATCCTCATGGCGCAGAAACTGGCGACGGAGCTCGGGCTCGGCGTCGGCATTTCGAGCGGCGCCAACTTGATTGCGGCGATGCTGGCACAGGAAGAGCTCGGCGAGGATGCTGTGGTGGCCACGGTGTTCTGCGACTCGAACAAGAAATACCTGAGCACCGACCTGCTTCGCGAAGAGCCCGTCAAACCCGGGCATTGGTCGCCGCGCGTGCGGCTCCTCGGGTTCCGCGCGCTGAATCGCGTATGCGACTTCTGCTTCGACTCCGAACATCCTGCGAGCGCTCCGCCGGGCTTCTATCGGATCGACCCCCTCCGCCGGGCGGGTGCCTTACCGCGGGCCGCCGGTCTGGCGTAGCTTACCGACCACGCCGGTAGGGTCAACCATCGCCGCCCACACGAGAGGACCGCATGTCGGGACCAGCACTCAACGCCCAGGATGCCTTCGTCAACTTCACCTGCAACGATATCCAGAAGAGCATCAAGTTCTACATCGAGGGGCTCGGCCTTCGCCTGTGGCTCAACACCACGCAGGACATCACGGCACTCGCAGGTCGAGCCACCGCCGCCGGCCTCAAGCTCGACGAGGGCCCGAAGGCGTTGCCCTGGGGACCGATGGCGTTCGCCGTGACCGATCCGGACGGATTCAAGCTCACGGTCTCGAACCAGACGGCGTCCTGACATGAACACGCGCCGACAGTTCCTCGTCAGCGCGCCGCTCGGCGTCATGGGGGTGATCGCGGCGTGCAACGACGCTGCGCGTGATTCGGCGGGCGCGGCGTCTCCGGCGTCCGGAGAAGTCCCGTCGCCGCAAGCGGCTTCGCCAAGGAGCCTCGCGAACATCCCCGCGGATGCGCCGACGCTCAACTGGATCCCGAAGCATGAGGATCTCGTCTACACGTTCGGCGGCGCGACCCCGAAGCAGCGCATCAAGCCCGGCACGCGCATCGTGACGTGGACGGAGGATTGTTTCGACGGCGCGGTGAAGACTGCGGCTGATCTTCCATCGAAGAAGATGACGCCCGGGCACGACAATCCGCAGACTGGGCCGTTTTTTGTGGAGGGTGCGGAGCCGGGCGACACGCTCGCCATTCATCTCGTGAAGCTCGAGCCCGCGCGGTCGTATGCGGTGTCGTCGTTCGGGCCCGGGTTTGGCGCGCTCGTGGGAAACGACCAGACCGCGATGCTCGGGCCGGATTTTCCGGAAACGACGTGGCGATACGACCTGGATGCGGAGCGCAATGTCGCACGCAGTTCCTCCCACGATGGCAAGCATGCATGGGAGGTGCCGCTCGCACCGTTTCTCGGATGTCTTGGTGTCGCGCCTGCGGGCGGCGAGGTGCGAACGACGATCGTCCCGGGGAATTTCGGCGGCAACATGGACTGCCCCGAAGTACGCGCGGGGAACACGGTATACCTCGGCGTGAACGTGCCCGGCGCACTCGTTTCGTTCGGCGACGGACACTACGCAATGGGCGACGGCGAAATCATGGGCGCCGCGATCGAGGGCGCGATGAGGGTCGAGGTATACATCGAGCTCGTCAAGAACAAAGCGACGCCGATCCCGCGGATCGAAAATACCGACGAGATCATGTTCGTCGGCTCCGGCCGTCCGCTCGAAGACGCCGCGCGCGTCGCGTTCAAGGCGATGATCGGCTGGGTGCGCGAGCGATCGGAGATGTCCGAGATGGACGCATACCAGTTCGTGTCGCAGACCGCAAAGGCGCCGATCATCCAGCTCGTGGATCCGGAGTACACGATGCTGGTAAAGCTCGAAAAGATGAGAATCCCCGGAGCGCGCTGATGGACGGTCCACTCGTCCTGGTGTTCGTTGTCGTCGCAGTGTGTTGCGCAGTGGCTTTCGCCGCGAGGCGCTTCGCGCGCAGGCGTGAAAAGGAAGGCGTCTGGAACGCGAACGGCCCGATCCATCCGACGGAACCGCCGGCGGACTGGCTGAGACTTCCCGGCTACGTCGCACGCCGGCCGACGATCGAGTCGGAGGACGAGGAGCCCGAACATCCGCCGGGGGACAGCGCCGGATCGTGACGCGCGTCGTCGTGATCGGCGCGGGCGCCGCGGGCACGATGGCCGCGATCTTCGCCGCGGGCGCGGGCGCCGAAACGATCCTGCTCGAACGTACCAACGATGGCGGCCGAAAGATCCTGATCAGCGGCGGCGGGCGGTGCAACATCCTCCCCGCACGGCTTGACGAATCGCGGTTCGTCACGGATTCGTCCGCCAACACGCTGCGCAAGATCGTGCGCGGCTGGCCGCTCGCGGAGCAGGTCGCGTTCTTCGAGCGTGACGTGGGCATCGCGCTCGTCGAGGAACCGGAATCCGTCAAGCTCTTTCCCGCGTCACACAAGGCGCGCGACGTGCGCGACGGGCTGCTCGCGCTGGCGCGCACACGCGGCGTGGCGATCCGGATGGACATGCTGGTGACGGACGTCGCTCCGAGTGGAGCGGGCTGGGCCGTGAGTTGTTCCGGCGCGCCGGCGATCGAGGCCGACGCGGTGATCATCGCGTGCGGGGGCCTGTCGGTTCCGATGACCGGGAGCGAGGGCGCCGGTCTGCGAATCGCCGAGAAGCTCGGCCACACCATTCATGCGACGTACCCTGCGCTCACGCCGATCATCGCGCAGCCGGCGCCGTTCGCGAATCTTTCGGGTGTTTCGCTTCCCGTGACACTCACGGCGACCGCACGCGGAAGGAGCGCGGCGGCGACGGGCGGGTTTCTCTTCACGCACGTCGGCTACAGCGGGCCAGCCGTGCTCGATGTGTCGCACGTGCTGGTGCGTTCGCGCGCGGAGCACGACGATCCGCTTGCGCGCCTGACCGTGCGCTGGACGGCGCACGGCGATGCCGAATGGACGGAACGGCTCAGACCGCACGGTGCGCGGACCGCGATCGGAGCGCTGCGCGCGGAGATGCCCGATCGCCTCGCGGCGGCGCTGCTGCTCACCGCGAACGTGGCGGCGGATCGTGTCCTGTCGGAGCTGCAGCGCGATGAACGCCTGCGCCTCGTGGAAGTCCTCGTGCGCGGCGCGCTCCCGTGGACGAGCGACGAGGGCTACAGGAAAGCCGAGGTAACGGGCGGCGGCGTGAGCCTGGCGGAGATCGATCCGCGGACGATGGAGAGCCGGCGGTGCGCGGGTCTGTATCTCTGCGGCGAGGTGCTCGACGCGTTCGGCCCGATCGGCGGATACAACTTCCTCTGGGCATGGGCGACGGGACGCGCGGCGGGGCTCGGAGCGGCGCGCGCGGCGTAGCACGACCGCGCCGGTCAGCCCGCCGGCTGCTTCTCCGTGAACTCCGCCGACATCAGCCCGGCCGCCGACCTGCCGTGCGGATCCTGCTTCGCGCGAATCTCGTTCACCATCTCGAGCGCCGTCTTCGTGCACGGCGGAAGCGCGCGATCGGTGGCGCCGAGCGGCGTGACCCGATCGCCCCAGCGCACGATCAGCGAGGCCCAGGTGAGCCCGCCGCCGAACCCCGTCATCAACAACAGAGAGCCGGGTTTCACGCGGCCCGTTTCGAGCGCCTCGACGAGCGCGACGGGAACGGTCGCCGCGCTCATGTTGCCGTACTTCTGCACCGTGAGCATCACGCGCTCCATCGGGATGCCGGCGTACTTCGCGACGGATTCGATGATGCGCAGGTTCGCCTGGTGCGGCACCACGAGATCGATCTGCCCGGCGGTGACACCGCATTCCTGCATCACGCGCGCCGACGCGCCGCTCATGGCCTTCACGGCACGCTTGAAGATGACCTGTCCGTCGAAATCCCAGATCGTGTCGCCGAGCGTGATGCCCCGGCCCGCGTAGCCGCATCCGATTCCGCGCACCCGCAGCGACGGCCGTGCCTCCGCGTTGCAGCCGATGATGCTTCCGATCACGCCGGACTCCTTCTCCGACGCCTGCAGCACGACCGCGGCCGCGCCATCACCGAAAAGCACCGCGACGTTGCGGTCGCTCCAATCCATGTAGTGGGTGATCAACTCGACCCCGATCACGACGGCGTTCTTCACGACGCCCGTCCGAATCATCGCGGTGGCCGTGATGAGTCCGTACAGGAAGCTGGTGCAGGCGGTGTTGACGTCCATCGACGCCGCGTGTGTGGCGCCGAGGTTGAGCTGGACGCCGGACGCGCAGTTCGGGACCGCCTCGTCGTAGCTGCAGCTGCCGTAGATGATGAGGTCGACGTCGCCTGCCGGGAGGTTCGCGCAGGCGAGCGCGCGCGCGGCCGCAACGGTGGAGAGTTCGATTGCCGGGACGTGTGAAACGCGCCGTTCCTTCATTCCGGTTCGGCTGATGATCCAGTCGTCGGAGGTGTCGAGAAAGGTCGCGAGGTCGGCGTTCGTCAGGACGGCGGGCGGCATGCACGCGCCCCACCCGGTGATGGCGGCGTAGGTCATAGAGGGAAGGTACGGCATTTTCGGCTTTCCAGCACGTGCCATAAACCGTAGGTTCCGGAATGAGGCCTCATGTCGCAATACTCGTCGCGGCGATCGTCGCGACGAACCTGAATGCGCAGGTCGCGAAGCCGCCCGCGACCACTCAGCTGCGACGGGGCATGGTCATCACGAAATCCACGACGCTCGCGAAGAGGACCTACCGGATCGGCGCCGCCCCGTCGCTCGATTCCGCGCTGATCGTCATCCGGGGCGACGACATCACGCTCGACCTCAACGAGGCGACGATCGAGGGCACCGACCCCGCAGCCGACCCCGATGTAGCCGCCGGCGTCGCGATCCGCGTGGACGGCGGCAAGAACATCACGATCCGGCGCGGCACGATTCGCGGATATCGCGTCGCGATTCTCGCGCGCGGCACGAAAAACCTCACGATCCGGAACACCGACCTCGGCCACAGCTGGAAGCCGCGGCTGTACAGCCTGGTCGAGCACGAGAGTCTCGCCGACTGGCTCTCGTTTCATCACAACGAGAAGGGCGAGTGGCTCCGTTTCGGCGCGGCGATCTACCTCGACGGAGTGAGCGGCGGTGATGTTCGCACCAACCGCGCCGAGCAGGGGATGAACGGGCTGATGATGGTGCGCAGCGATCACGTCCGCGTTCAGGACAACAGCTTCCGTTTCAACTCCGGACTCGGCATCGGACTCTACCGCAGTACCGACAACAGCATCATGCAGAACCGGCTCGACTACAACGTGCGCGGCTACAGCACCGGCTTTTATCGGCGCGGGCAGGACTCGGCGGATCTCCTGATGTTCGAGCAGAGCTCGCACAACGTCGTCGCGTACAATTCCGCGACGCACGGCGGCGACGGGCTGTTCCTCTGGGCGGGGCAGAGCACGATGGACTCGGGCGTGGGCGGCGCGAACGACAATCTCTTCTTCGGCAACGACTTCAGTTTTGCACCCACCAACGGGATGGAGGCGACGTTCAGTCGCAACACATTCGTGGGGAACCGCGCGGAGGGGAGCGACAACGGATTGTGGGGCGGGTACAGCTACGAGTCGAGAGTCGTGGGGAACTGTTTCGTGCGGAATCGCGTCGGGATCGCGATCGAGCATGGGCAGGACAACGAGATCGCCTCGAACCGTTTCGAGGGCGACGGCACCGCGATTCGTCTTTGGGGCGACAAGGCGGAGCCCAGTGACTGGGGGTATCCCAGGCATCGCGACACGAACAGCAGGAATGCGCGCATCGCGGCGAACGTGTTCTCGCGAAACAGGGTCGGAGTGAACGCCGCGAACACGCACGATCTCGCGATGGTCGGCAACTCGTTGGCGGCCGTCGATACACCGATGGTGTTCACGGACACCGCCGGAGTTCGAACGGAATCGAATGCCGTGCGTGCGACGAACGATGCGGCGCAAGCCGATCCGTGCGCGTCAATGGGTCCGCTCCCCGCGGAGTACGCGCGACTGGCGCCGCAGGCTGAGGGCGTCACCCCTGAAGTGCCGGCGTCGACCCGGTCGAAGAGCGATCGGTCGGCGATCATCGTGGACGAGTGGGGGCCGTACGACTGGCGCTCGCCCAAGCTGTGGCCGCTGGACAGCACGCGCGCGGTGCCGTTGCGACTGGCGGTGCACGGTCCCGCGGGGCGATGGCGCGTGGTCGGCCGGCGCGGCATCGCGGCCGTTTCCGCGATGTCGGGGCGAATGAACGACACGATTGTGGTGACCCCGCGCGCCGACTCGCTGCACGACTGGCAGGTCACGCTCGAGTACAGGGGCGTGCCGACGGTCACTCCGCGCGGGGCGATCGTGGCGCACAACACCCCGACTCGGTTTTCGTTCGGGACGTTCGAGCCGGCGCAGGAGTGGCAGGTGAAGTTCTTCGCCTGGAGCGACAGCACGGATCCGCGCGGCAAGGCGGGCGACTTCGTGGCGCTGTTGCGCGGCGCGCCGGTCACCACCGCGCGTGCGAGCCGGCTCGACTACATGTGGTATCGTCCGACGATCGCCGGAGTGCCGCAGGCGAAGTGGGCGCTCGAGGCGACGTCAGCCGTCACGCTCTCGCCGGGCACGTACACACTTCGCACGATCAGCGACGACGCGGTGCGCGTATGGGTGGATGGGAAGCTTGCGATCGACGACTGGACGCCGCACGAGTCCGCGGTAGACGCGGTGCCGCTGGCGGACGGGCGGCACGAACTGCGCGTGGAGTACTATCAGCTGGATGGCTGGACCGAGCTCAGGCTCGACATCGTACGCGGAAGGCAGAGAGCGTCCGGGCCGCCGGGCCCGCATTGATGGCGGCGACCCGGACGCGTCAATGCCGCGCGCCGATATTGATGATCAGCACCCACGCGATCATCGCCACCAGCACGACCATCGCGCCCATGAAGAGCTTCGAGCGCAGGTGCCGCTTTTCTTCCGACATTTCGACTCTCCTCAGATTTCGGTCTTTCGGTTGGCGATCATCCGCAGGAAGCCGTTGATGGCCGCATGGAGCAGTGCGTACACCACGATCGCGATGATGATAGGCAGCACGAGCGTGAAGCCGCCCTCGACCGACGGGCTCGGGACGATTCCGCGGAACAGCGCGTAGAGGGGATCCGTTATCGTCTGGATCAACTGCACGAAGCCATTGTTCGAGCGCGCCGCCATCATCGCCAGCACGAGTCGAATCGCGAGCAACCCGTAGATCAGGTAGAAGATGTAGTCGATCACTCCCGAGCCTCGCGCGAGGCCGCGCGCACGCGACATCTCGCGGTCCTTTCCCACGACCTCGTCGATCGCGCCGCCGCGCAGGTTGCTGGCCACGCGGTCGAGTTTCGGGGCCTCGGCCGCGTCGGGCCGATCGGAGCGCTTTTCGATGTCGGCGTTCACATCGTGTTCGACGTGCGACTTGACTTCCTCGTGCTGGGCAACTCGCCGGGCTTCGTCGGTGGCTATGCTATCGTCCTTCATGGGGCCTCCTGCGTCGGTCGTTCCGGGTCGCGTGCGTCGGGTGACGAATGCGAAGTCCGTACACCGGATGAGTAGCAAGAGACGCGGCGAGGAACCATCGCACCGAAGGACTACTCTGGCTGGAAGTGCCATGAAGACCGCTCCCGATCTGGCTGGTAATCCCCTCGATGGCCTAGCCCGTTCGCCTGATAGTTGGTCTAGTTCCCACCGACTACTTTCCACATGCGGGCTTTCGGGCCCGGCGCACGGTGCCTCCGTAATCTCGCGCACCGCCACTCCCGAGAGCTGGACATAAGGGGCACATGTCATCTGCGCGAAAGAACCCGCCTGGACGGGTCGACGTCAGCACGGAAGTCCGGCACGCCGAGGCCCTCCTGCAAACAGGAGCGCTGCGGAGCGCGATCTTCAACAGCGCGAACTTTTCGAGCATCGCCACCGACGCGAAGGGCGTCATCCAGATCTTCAACGTCGGCGCCGAGCGGATGCTGGGGTA
>Ga0209014_10000388_pt1 | contig 25681 bp, 23 predicted proteins | sample BarGraNGADG00212_FD_184491 | JGI IMG/M metagenome (GOLD analysis project Ga0209014, IMG submission 184491) | Arctic peat soil microbial communities from Barrow, Alaska - Barrow Graham LP Ref core NGADG0002-212 (SPAdes) (version 2) | ecosystem: Environmental > Terrestrial > Soil > Wetlands >...
CCTCCAGACCCCACCTCACGGTGACGCCCTTGCCTTCCGCTAGCAGTTAGCGCAATCTCCGCTGCAAGAGACTTTCACTCTCGAGTCAACGCCCATGCCGGGCACACAACACAAAATGCCCGGCTTCTGCCGGGCATTTTTTAGCAAGTAATTATTTACTTGTCTTCAGCAATCTTCTTTCCGCTGTATTTAATCGCCGAGTGTGCTGCGGCGAGGCGAGCAATCGGGACACGGAAGGGCGAACAGGATACGTAGTTGTTGCCGATCATGTGGCACCATTCGATTGAATCGGGGTCGCCGCCATGTTCGCCGCAAATGCCCACTTCAAGCTCGGGGCGGGTCTTGCGACCATCGTTGATAGCCATTTGCATCAGCTTGCCCACGCCTTCCCGGTCAAGGGTTTGGAAAGGATTCTTTGGGAGAATGCCCGCAGCCACGTAGGTCACCAGGAAATTGCGCTCAGCATCGTCGCGTGAGTACCCAAAAGTCATCTGGGTCAGGTCGTTGGTCCCGAAGGAGAAGAATTCAGCCAGGGTGGCGATCTCTCCCGCAGTGACAGCCGCGCGCGGAATTTCGATCATGGTCCCAAACTTGTAATGGAAATCCACCTTCTTCTCTTCCGTAACCGTCTTTGCAATCCGGACGAGACGCGGCTGGATCCATTCAAGTTCCTTGACCGTACCCGTCAGCGGGATCATGACTTCCGGCCTGACGACAATGCCGCGCTTGGTACAATCCGCGGCTGCCTCGAAGATGGCGCGCACCTGCATCTCAACAATTTCGGGCATGGCGATGCTCAAGCGGACACCGCGCAGACCCATCATTGGATTCGATTCATGTAGATTCTTGATGGATGCCAGCAGGTCTTCTTTTTCTTTCAGACCTTTGGTCTCGCCCTTGACGCGCATGGTCACAACTTCTTCGAAGAGTTTCTCTTCGTCGGGCATGAACTCGTGAAGAGGCGGGTCGATCAGGCGGATAATGACTGGGTACCCGTTCATGGCTTCGAACAAGCCATCGAAATCCTTGCGCTGAGTCGGTAGAAGCTGATTCAGATAACCTGTACGCTCTTCGCTGGTTTCTGCCAGGATCATCTTTTGAACTATCGGGAGACGTTCAGTCTCGAAGAACATGTGCTCAGTACGGCACAAGCCTATGCCTTTTGCGCCGTACGAGCGAGCGCGCTGGGCATCCTTGGGATAGTCCGCGTTGGCCCACACCTGTAAGCCGGGTGCTTTCCGACCATCGGGCAGGATGCGGATGTCCGGGCGGGCAGCGATATCGTCTGCCCAGTTTAGGAGGGTCAGCAGGTCGGTCTGTTCTTCGATCTTGGTTTCAACAGTTGGGATCTTGCCAATGAAAACCTTTCCAGTTGTACCATCGACCGAAATCCAATCGCCTTCTTTAACAACCTTCCCCTCCGTCTCCATAATGCGATTCTCGAGGTCTACCCTCATCTTCGAAGCGCCCACCACACAGGGAATGCCAAATTGGCGGGCGACTACAGCGGCATGTGAAGATGCTCCACCTTCGCTCGTCAATACCCCTTGGGAGGCGATCATGCCATGAACATCATCAGGCTTGGTGAAAGGGCGAACCATAATGACTTTTTGCTTTTCTTCTTTAGCCATGCGCTCGGCAGTGTTTGCATCAAAGTACACCTGGCCAACCGCCGCACCCGGCGAAGCGTTAACACCTGATACGTAGTAATCTCCCGATTTTTCTGCGGTTTTTAATGCCACATCATTAAATTGCGGATGGAGAAGCATATCAACTATATCGGGAGTAACACGTCCTACAGCCTCTTCCTTCGAGATTAACCCTTCGTTTGCCATATCCATGGCGATCTTTATTGCCGCCCGTGCAGTACGTTTGGCATTCCGAGTTTGGAGCATCCACAGTTTGCCGTGCTCAATGGTGAACTCGACATCCTGCATGTTTTTATTGTGCTTTTCTAATTTAGCAGTGATATCCATGAACTGTTTGTAAGCTTCTGGCATCTTTGTGCCGAGAAGTTCAATCGGGTCTGCATTGCGGATCCCCGCCACCACATCTTCGCCCTGGGCGTTCAGCAAATACTCGCCCATCATTTTCTTATCACCAGTGGATGGGTTGCGGGTAAAAGCGACGCCAGTTCCGGAGTCATCACCCATGTTCCCAAAAACCATGGTCACGATGTTGACGGCCGTGCCGAGGTCATCTGAGATATTGGTGGCTTTGCGGTAATCCACAGCCTTCTTACCATTCCAAGATTCGAAGACAGCCTTAGTTGCCATTTCAAGCTGAGAAAACACTTCCTCCGGGAATTCAACGCCAGCAAGCTGCTTGTGCAACGTCTTATAAATAACCACCAAGGCTTTCCAATCCTCGGCTGTCATTTCGGTGTCGAGCTTGTAACCCTTCTTGGTCTTGTATATTTCCATCGGTTGTTCGAAAACCTCATCTTCAAGATTGAAGACGGTGGTGCCAAACATCTCGATCAAGCGGCGGTAAGAATCATAGACGAAGCGGGGATTCTTGGTCAGCTTGATCATGCCATCAACGACTTTATCGTTCAGACCGATGTTGAGAATGGTGTTCATCATCCCGGGCATGGAGTCCTTAGCCCCGGAACGGCAGGATACCAGCAAGGGATTCGACGGGTCGCCAAACTTCCTACCGGCTTGTTTCTCTACAACCTTCAACGCTGCCAGCATCTGGTCCCATAATCCATCCGGGAACTTGCCGGTCTTGCGGAATTCATTGCACGCTTCGGTTGTGACAGTGAACCCGGGCGGAACCGGGGCACCCACGCGTGTCATATCTGCCAAACCGGAACCTTTGCCTCCCAGCAGTCCACGGACACCTTCCCATGAACCGGTAATTTTTTCAACTTGCGCGACTTCTTCAAAAAGATAAACCCATTTCGTATTCTTTGTCATGCCAGCCTCCTGCATATAAACGATGTTAACTACATTCGGATCCATCCCCGAACGCAGCTCAATTCGACCAGATTGTATCTAAAAACACAATCCCAAAGTTTACCACAAACTTGTCTTACAACTGCTGACATTTTCAAGTTCCTGTACGATCAGGCACGGAAAAAGATAAACCTGCTTAACGGTGGATTAACCAAAAACCCAAGTTGTAAAGCATCTGCAAAGCGCAGACCGACCTCAATGAGGGATAATACTATCAATACTGGTGGAGCTAATAATGAACCTAAAAGTGCTTGCTATAGATGATGATCATGCGATGACTGAATTACTGACCCTGCTATTAAAAACGCACGGGTTTAATGTTGTCACAGCCAACACGGGCGAAGATGGTGTTTCGCTTGCCTTGAAAGAGACCCCGGATGTGATTATCCTGGACCTGATGATGCCGGGAATGGATGGATGGCAGGTATGCAACCAAATTCGCACTTTCAGTACCGTGCCGATCCTTGTATTTTCCGCGCTCGACAGCCCCGGGATGGTGGCAAGCGCCCTCGATGCGGGCGCTGACGATTACCTGGTTAAACCAGTTCCCAGCGGGGTATTGATCGCACACTTGAACAAACTGACCCGCAGACCAGGTATGAACAACGGGGATAAATTTAAGCCGCAGACCGCCCCCATATCCCTTTAAGATCTCAAATAAAATCAAACGCAGGCTCCCATCCTGCGCTTTTATTTATGTTAAAATCAGAGCGTCCCTTCAAAGGTAATGTTATCGCCAGAAATAAATCCAATGGAGTAATATCATGCAAACCTGTTCCAGATGCAACGCAACTTCCCCGGATGATGCCTTGAATTGTGTCTCCTGCAATGCCAATTTAAACGAATTCTCCGCCACCAGCGTAGCGCTCAAGCGGATGCAATCCAACCCGCGCATCCGGAGCATCAGGGTTTCCGCATCGGATGATGCCTGCCCACATTGCTATGAATTGCTTAAAACCTATTCAAAAAACGAGGTTCCCCATCTTCCTCACCCAGGCTGTTCGCATGATAATGGCTGCCGGTGCGTTTATGAACCGGTCCTGGAAGAAACCGCCATTGTTGGAAAAGTGGCAGAGTAATACCAGCTCTTCTTCCTACCCCGGTTTGGGGGAGGTTGTTTTATTTCAAGGTTTTCAGCGCCTTAGCAGTTGCCTGAGGCTTTTCCATCATCGGCATGTGCCCAACACCCTCGATCTCCGTCAAAAAACCTTTCTTAAGCGTTTTTTGTATTTGGCGGGCACGTTCCACCGGGATCAATTTGTCATTCAATCCGTGAACCAGCACGACGGGATATTCCATTTGCGACAAGAGCGGCATCGAATCTTGACGCTCAGCCATGGCCTGCAGCGCCCCAGCCAATCCCTGGGGACTTTGCCTGCTCATCAGTACTTTAAGTTCAACTTGTAAGGTGGGATTATCTGTCAGCTTGACTGACATATCAGCAGCCACATCCACGACACCGTGGGCAAGGATATGTTCCGCCTCCTGATATCGGCCAGCTTTCTTCTCGGGGGCATCTGCTGAAGCCTGCGACGCGACAAGTCCCAAGCCGAGCATTCTCTCGGGAAAACTGCGCGCAAATGCCAGCGCCACATATCCGCCCATCGAATGTCCGACCACTGCCGCCTTTTTGATTTTAAGAGAATCCAATAAGGCTGCCATATCCTCAGCCATACCGGTCATTGTCGGAGATTTCCCTTGTGTGCCAGATTCACCGAAGCCGCGTAAATCAGGCATAATAATATCAAAATCATTTTCCAATAGGGGAACGACAGGGGACCAGATCGAGTGGTCGAGAGGGTATCCGTGGATCAGCACCAATGGTGTCCCGCGGCCGCGGTGTTCGTACGCAAGTTCAATTCCGTTAATGGCTATTTTTTTCATATATCCTCTTTATGCAGTCCAGTTGAGAAGAGCTTGTTTCTCATTGAAGCAATGCCAACGCTGGTATGGAGAGTGCTTCACCGCGATGCTCCAAGCAATTACAAATGCTTAACATCTCCAATTCACCTTTACTCTTTGTTTACTGCCCAGTCGGGAGAAGTACTGGACATAGCCATTTTCACATCCAAAATCGTAAATACGGCGGGTCACGTCAACATCCATCTTGCAGTATTCAACGAGTTTATCCAATTCACCGGAGCGCCACCATTCCACTGCCTGGATACCCGAGGCAGATTTCGTGTCACCAAGGGTGGCACGCGCCACCGCATCCAGGCTGACGCGGAAACTCAAAGTCCGGAACAGGTCGTCCATGATATCGAGGGTGGGTAAAGACTGCAGGTGCTCCACTGGGACATATGGGCGGAGCACTTCATAGTCGAACCCTTTAACATTGAATCCAACCACCCTGCCGGATTTCAACTCGACAACCAGCTCCGGAATATCCTTCTCCCAGTATACGGCAAAATCATTCCGGAGCGAAGACCAGGTGACGGCGCATGAGACTTTGAGCGCGCCGATATTGGTCCTTCCGCCGACGTCTTCGAATAAGTTCTGGGTTTCAAGATCAAATACAATGATATTCATGTTATTCACTCATCCCGCGTAAACGACCCATGATTATTATTAAGACATTTGAAATCGTTATTCCTTCAATTCTTCCACTTTTTCGCGGGCAATTTGCAAAGCCTGATCGCGTGAGGATACTTTGCCCATTGCCTGGGCTTCACGAAGAGTCTCAAGGATGATGCCGATTAATTTCCCGGGTTCAAGATTTAGCTCCTGCATTAAATCATCGCCATTTACCAATGGAGGAGGATCGATGGACTCGGAAGGTTTTTCGTACCAGTTTTCAAGCATTGTGCGGACGACATCCAGTGCGGCTATCCAAACGTCTTGTGGCAGGGCCTGCTCATAAGTGGCATGCAGGTCGGCAAGAGCTAATAGACAAATGTCCACTCCAGCAGGACCCGTATCCCTAAAAAACCGGTAGATGGCACGCCGGGAGGGCGGTTTGCCTTCTCCTACAAGCCGGTTTATATGGAAAAGAATGCGCATGTGGTTCTTAACAATCGTCTCAAGCCGGGAGGTTTCATCATTGCTCAACATCAAAGCTCGTCCTCGGCTGACAATAATTTCTGCGCCCTGCTGATCGTGATCCCAAAACCTCAATTGCCCTTCGTCATCAGTAATTTTTGTCTGAGGTTTGGCAATATCATGGAAAAGAGCTGCCAGAAGGAGCAGACTACGCTGGGAGCGGTCGCCGGACAAAGGAGTTTTGAAGGTCTCGCCAATCTGCCGGCGGTACCGGCCGATTCGCGAAACCAGAAGACCGTTAAGCAGGTCTGAGGTGGTATCGGGATCATAGTCAGGTGCCAGGGCAATAAAGAGGGCATCCAAGTGGCTCACCACAGCTAATGAGTGCTCCCAGACATCATGGATGTGAGGTGGGGGCTGCGTGACACCCTTCAAAGCCGAAATTTCTGGAAAAATCTTATCGAGTGCACCAAGCAGGTCAAGGGCACGCAGGCAGGTGGCGGGTTGGAGACCATCCAGAAGACGGAATAGTTCATCACGCATCCGCTCAGGAGATATAAGCCCCACCAGATTGGCAGCTTCTTTCATTGCATCGCGAGTCTCGGGAAGGATGTGAAAGCCAAAATTTGCTGCCAGGCGGATACCGCGCAGGATACGTACAGGATCATTTTTAAAAGAGGATGGAGAACATGCGCGCAGGCGTTTCTCTTTCAGGTCCATTGCCCCGCCGAGCGGGTCGTGGACCGTATTGTCTTTAAGGTTAAATGCGATGGCGTTCAGGGTAAAATCGCGCCCGAGGATATCTGCTTCCAAATCCGGACCACGGTAAGCGGCAAAGTCCATGGGGGTGCGGCTCCCATCTGCATTCGTCAGGATAACACGGCCGGTGTCACGATCTTGGTCAAGTGGGTAAAAATCAGCTTTAAGGGTATTTGCAACGCGGCGTGCGATTTTAATGGCATCCTTTTCGAGGACAAAATCCAAGTCATGGATGGGGCGGGCGAGCAATGCATCTCGCACCGCTCCACCAACCAGGTAAATGGCGGTTTCTTCCGGTAAAGCCTTTCGCACAGAGTCCAGTATAGGGGGGAAAATCAATGGAGAATTGGTCGCCATAAAAATAATCTCAGGTGTTTCCTTGAAACGAGAATAGGCTGCATGGCGGGCTTGATCCGGGGTACCCCCCTGCGCAATGACCCGGCCGCGTAAACGCGCCACCCAGCGACCGGCATACAATTTCTCATCATCACCCGCCATCTAGTGCTCCTTGCAGAATTATGAAGATTTCTTGTATTTCTGCATGTCAGCAGAGGCGATGAAGCGCAGGTTGCGGAAATGTTCATCAATATCGATCCCATAACCAAAAACGTACTTGTCAGGCACATCGAACCCGACGTAGTCCACTTCAACCGGAACCTCGCGGCGATATTTTTTATCAAGCAATACGCAGACCTTCAAGCTTTTGGGCTCGCGTGTTTTCAGCATTTGCAGGACATGTGCAAGTGTTCGACCGCTGTCGACGATATCTTCGACGAGCAGAACATTCAGGCCTTCAATGTTGGTCATCAAGTCAAGATTGACGCGTACATTACCACTCGATGCATAATGTCCCATGCCATAGGAAGAGAGCGACATGCAATCGAGGGAATGTGGGATGGTGAGATGACGGGTCAAGTCAGCGGTGAACATCAAGCCGCCACGCAACAAGCAAACGACCAGTAGAATCTGACCTTGATAGTCGTTACTGATCTGCGCGCCAAGTTCCGCCACCCTCTTCCCAATGGTGTTTTCGTCCACCAGGATCTCATCGATAAACTCACGGTAATCTTGCATTGCCAATCCCATTATCCAGGCTGGTGATATTTGTTTTGGTCAACAACTGCTATAAATGGTAAATTTCGATAGTACTCATCCAGGTCGAGTCCGTAGCCAAAGACAAACTTATTAGGGATACTGAACCCTCGGTAATGAACCGGAACGGAGGTCTCGCGACGTTCTTCCTTATCCAACAGGGTGCAGACTTTTAGACTACGCGGCTGACGGGTCTGTAAAAACTCCAGCACATAGGCAATGGTATTCCCGCTATCCACAATATCCTCCACCAATAAAACTTCCTTATGGCGGATATCGGTTTTCAGGTCGAGAGAAAGACGCACGCTGCCACCCGATTGGCGAATTCCGGCTCCATAAGATGTGACTGCCATGAAGTCCAATTGAAGAGGGACAGTGATGTACCGCATCAGGTCAACTAAAAAGACGATCCCGCCTCGTAAAATGCAGATAAGCAAAAGATCCTTCCCTGCGTAGTCGCGGTTGATTTCCTGCGCCAATTCCTTGACGCGTTTCTGGAGGGTCTTCTCGTCAATCAAAACTTCAGCGAGGAATTCCTTATAATCCTGCATGGTCACTCCTGGTTTCCAATTCCATGCCTGCACGGGAAAAAGCTCCCCTAGTAAGGGACCTCCCTTCCCTAACACAGGACTTTGCCCCCCTTAGCGAGGGACTTCGTGATGAAGACGACAGCGGGCTTCATACATCTCCGCTGCGCCGACAATTACCACCGGGTCATCGAAGCGGGCTGGTTTTCCGTTGACCAGGCGCTGAGTCCGGCTGGCAGGTTCCCCGCAAACCATACAGATGGCCTGGATCTTATCCACGTGCTCGGCGCGCGCCATCAGTTCCGGCATAGGACCAAATGGTTCGCCGCGAAAATCCGTGTCCAAACCCGCGACGATCACGCGGACTTGCCTGGCAGCCAATTCTTCTATCAACGGGATGATCTCTTTATCGAAAAACTGGGCTTCATCGATGGCAATGACCGTAGCTTCCCCATCAAGGCGTTGTCGAATATCTGAGGCATTTTCGACCGGGATGGCTGCATAATCGCCTCCTGCATGGGAGGTCACTTTTTCAACCGCATAACGAACGTCAATTGCGGGTTTGAAAACCTGCACACGCTGGCGTGCAATGGTTGCCCTACGCAAGCGGCGAATAAGTTCATCAGTCTTGCCGCTGAACATCGAACCGCATATGACCTCAACCGAACCGTGAATGTGGGGCGTCATAATCTCCTCAAATACTTTTCCAGGCAAGTTTCTCTGCAGGGGAATGAGGCGGGGAAAAGAATAATCAAACAGGCAGATGCGGGGCGCATCTGCCTGTTAAGTTTACCTGATTATTGTCTTTCGACAAGCCCTAGGCAGCGGGAGTTTCCGTTGTTTCGGGAAGTTCATAACCAAGAGCGCGCAGTTTCTTTTTTATGTCGATCAAGGACTTTCGTCCAAAGCCTTCGATCGCCAGGACACTTGCTTCACCCTCACCAAGTTTCGCCAGGAATTGACCAACTTCGGTAATGCCTGCTTTTTCCAAAGCTGCGACAGGTCGTGCGGTTAATTCCAGTTCAGCGATAGGGCGCTTGGGAGAAATTTTAGATTCAGCGCGAGACTTCTTCTCTTCCACAAAAGTCTGTCGAACCTGAAGCTTCTTATAGAAGCGGTCGACCTGACCTTCAATGTCTACGATACGCGCCTGCTCGCCGGAGAAAAAGGGATGACAATTCGAGCAAATTTCAACGCGGATTTCCTGCTTGGTCGAACCGGTTGTCCAGGTGGTGCCGCAAGAGGCACAGGTCACCTTGGCATCCGTGTAGTAAGTAGGATGAATACCCTGTTTCATTAATCGGATCCTTTCGCCGGTTCCAATTCCAATTCCGGCATCACATTTACGCGCTTGCGCCCTTTCACCACATCGTAGACAACCAAACCTTCAATTGTGGCAAAGATGGTATCGTCCTTGCCAACGTCCACATTTAGACCGGGTTTGATGTGCGTACCGCGCTGGCGCACGATAATGTGCCCAGAAAGAACGTGCTCACCGGCGTATTTTTTTACACCCAACCGCTGGGCGTTAGAATCTCTACCATTGCGGACCGAACCGCCGCCTTTTTTGTGTGCCATGCAACAACCTCGCTTTTAAACTATTTCCCAGAAGATTTCTTGGGAGCTGTCTTAGTCTTTGATGACGATGTCTTCTTTGCAGTCGATGCGCCCTTGGAGGATGACGTGCCCTTCACTGGTTTTTTCGCCTTCGAGGATGATTTAGGGGCAGCTTTTGATGTTGTCTTCCGGGGGGTTAGTTTCGTGGCTGCCTTCGAAGCAGGTTTCTTCGCCACAGTGGAGGTGACCTTCTTGGTGGATGTTGCCTTGCCTTTTAGTTCTGTTTTCATTTGTTCTTCCTCTTTCTCGGCTTTCGCCGTGGGTGCGAATTTCTCGGGTTGAATTTCGACTGCCTTTGCCACCTTAACGGGTTCCTTCTTCACAAATTCGGAACCACCAATTTGTTCCACAAGAAGACGGGTGTAGTTTTGGCGGTGACCAATCTTGACGCGAATGCGTTTCTTGGGGCTGTAATTGAAAATATCTACTTTTGGCCCTTTGAAATGCTCCATCACCGTAGTCCATATAGGGAGATCCTTGATGAGAGGTTTGCCAACGGTAATGGTTTCCCCGTCCGCCAGCAAAAGGACTTGCTCAAGCTTGACCCTGGCGCCAGATTCGACTGGTATGCGGTCCACCTCGATGGTACCACCTTCGACGGCGCGAAATTGCTTGCCGCCACTTTCCACAATAACATACTTCATTTTATTCTCCTGGTCTTCGCTTCACCACCGTCCCTGCGGTACAAATTCGGAGTGGGGCCCTGTAAAGGTCTTGAGGCCGAATCCTTACGCCGGTCAGCGGGGAAGCCGGGATACAAACTGACGCCCCAGCAACCTGCCGGGGCAGAACAGGACGATATTATACTTGCGAGGTGCGGGTGTGTCAACCGTTGGCGCGAATATTTAGAGGCAGTTTATTTCCCCGAGCCGGTCCGTAAGCGCAGGACTCCTTATGGAAACGAAGGCATTCAACAATAAATTAGGAAACGCATTATTACAATTTGAATCCTATATAGTAGGCTCCGGGGTCACATCCCAAACAGAATAATCCCACCCAGAAAGCCAAGCACAGAGGCAATTGCAAAACTCACAAAATAAGATGCGATGTACAGGGCTTTGGCGGACTTGGAATAAAAAAGCTCTTTGTTTTTCCACCTGGCGATCGCCGTAATGGCGGTAATCACAAAAAGTACGCTCGCCAGAATAATTTTTGCCACATGATTTGGGGCGCCGCCGCTATAAAACACAATATTGTCGCGGATGCCAAAAATCGCACAGACTACGATACTAACCACTGCAAGAGACAAGTCTGCAAATGCGACCTGTTCAAGAATTTTGTTCCCCCTCCAGATTGCCAGAAGGATAAAAAACAAGCCTGCTCCGGTGAGGGCAATTGGAAAGTGCGTGATAAGCGTGTGAGGGGGATGAACCTGGGTAATAGCGTGGAAAATACTTTGGATCAAATTCATGGTTCCTCCTTGTTCGAATTGCAGTCCATTGGTAGTTAAAATTTTACCATTGATTAAATTAATTACATCCATAAATCCACTGTGCAATCCATCTGTCTGGTTGACAAATTCCCGGCTTTCCGATAATCTTGATGAGTGAACCTCACAACTGCACAACTGAATATTGTTGATGCCCCACTTGATTCCAAAACGTTCCTGACCGGACCCGCCGGCTCCGGTAAAACGACAGTTGGCGTGGAACGAATGCGGAAAATGCTTGCCTCAGGTCTGCGCGGCAATTCCATCCTCGTGCTCACCCCACAGAGAACCCTGCAGACTCCGTTTGAGAGAGCGTTGCAGGCTCCAGATAATCGTCCGGGTGAACAAGTGACGCTTGCCACAGTCGGTGGATTAGCGCGGCGCATAGTGGATCTTTTCTGGCCACTCGCTGCCGGGTCAATGGGATTTGCCCACCCCAACCAGCCCCCGATTTTCCTTACTTTGGAAACTGCCCAATATTACATGGCTCGGATCGTGCGCCCGATGCTGGATGAAGGCTATTTTGCCTCGGTGACCATCGATCGCAACCGGTTGTACAGCCAGGTGATCGATAACTTGAACAAGGCTGCCTCTGTGGGTTTCCCTTATATGGAAATCAGTGAGAGATTGTCCAGTGCATGGGTTGGCGACCCGGGACAGCAGCGTATTTATAAAGATGCGCAGGAGAGTGCCAGCCGTTTTCGCCAATACTGTCTTGAGCACAATCTGCTGGATTTTTCACTACAATTAGAAGTTTTTTGGAACTTTCTGTGGCGCGCGCCGGAGTGCCATGAATTTCTGACAAGCCGTTATAGCCACCTGATATACGACAATGCAGAAGAAGATATCCCAGTAGCTCACGACCTGCTGGGAGAGTGGCTGCCGAATTTTGATTCTGCACTGATTATATTTGACAGCGAAGCGGGTTACCGGCGTTTCCTAGGCGCGGATCCAGATTCTGCCGGCCGGCTGTCAGGTCTTTGTTCTTCAAAAGTTGAACTAATTGAGTCTTTCGTCACTTCGCGGGAAATCCAGTCGCTCGAGAAGGCGTTTGCATCAAAACTGCTTCCTGACCACCCTTCGCAAATCTACGCGGATAGCTTGGTCGCGATTACCCTCCCACCAAGCGAAAATCCCACCCGCTTTTATCCGCAAATGTTGGATTGGGTGTCTGCAGAAATTAGACGCCTGATCACTGAAGAAGGGATCCCTCCAGAGGAAATCGTTGTCCTGGGTCCCTACCTACCAGACGCGCTGCGATTCTCACTCAGCACCCGCCTGGACGAACTGCAAATCCCCTGGCGTTCCCTGCGACCATCGCGTTCATTGAGAGAGGAACCTGCCAGTCATTGCCTGCTGACTCTGGCGGAACTGGCCCATCCGGGCTGGAATATCCGCCCGACAAAATTCGATGTCGCGTATGCATTTTTATATGCTATCGATGGTATGGATCTTGTGCGCGCTCAGTTGCTGGCAGAGATCGTCTACCATTCGAAGGACATTTCCCTTTCTGGTTTCGCCCAAATCCGCACGGAAGTCCAGGAACGGATCACATACATATTCGGGCAGCAATATGAGGTCTTGCGAGAATGGATAGAATTCTATCGCCAACAAAGTGTTCCTGATCCACTCGACCACTTCCTACGGCGCCTGTTCGGTGAAGTATTATCACAGAAAGGATTCGGGTTTCATCGCAACAACGACGCAGCCCGGACCGCTGCAAGCCTGGTCGAATCAGTGCTGAAGTTCCGCCAGGCAATGGATCCGGCATTTACTGATAAAACAAGTGCTGAGGCTGGAAGTCTTTTAAAGAACCTCGAGATGGGCAAGGAATATATTGGCATGCTTCAAGACGGGGTTATCGCGGCCCAGTATGTGGAAGCCTGGCAGGCAGGACGAAATGAGGCGGTACTGCTCGCCCCAGCCCATACGTTCCTGATGATGAACCAGCCCGCAACCATCCAATTCTGGCTCGACGCGGGTTCAGGTGGCTGGTGGGAGCGATTGTTTCAGCCATTAACTCAGCCATACGTCCTAAGCCGATCCTGGGAACGGAACCGTGCCTGGACTGACGCTGATGACCAGGCAGCCAACCAGCAAACCCTGGCACGTCTCATCACCGGACTCCTGAAACGCTGCCGGAGCCGCGTCTTCCTTGGGTTAAGCGACCTGGGTGAAGCAGGTTTCGAGCAGCGTGGTCCGCTGCTTAAGGCCATTTGGAAGATGCAAATGGAGATCCGGAACCGGAATGAGAATTAATCGTTTATTGGTAAGCATCGTTCTCATAAGCGTGATAGTTACCAGCTGCGGTGCTTCCGACATACCTGTTATAAATACACCCACCTTCCCGACTGGCAGCCCAACCCGGACTCAGTTCCTGCCAGTGAGCGATACACCCACCTCCGCCTCAGCTACGCCCACACCAACTGCCACCCTCACGGAAACCGCCACTATCCCACCAACCAATACATCCACTCCCAGCCTGGAAGTTAAACTGATGGCAGTGGGAGACATTATGCTGGCGCGCACGATTGAGTCCCAGATGCAGGCCAGGGGACCGGGAATTGTTTTTTCCGGAGTGCAGCCTGTACTCAATTCTGCAGATGTACTGGTGGGAAACCTGGAATGTGCACTTACGAACAGTACAGACCGTCAGCAAAAAACTTATACGTTCGCTGCACCACCGGAGGCAGCCAAAGCATTGGCGCTGGCAGGATTCGATGTACTCAACCAGGCAAACAACCATGCACTGGATTTCGGGATCCAGGGCTTGTTCGACACGCAGGTTGCCTTAAGGCAATTTGGAATTGCTGACCTGGGAGCAGGGGTGAATTCCAAGGAAGCACACGCCCCGGTTTTCATTGAGCGGAACGGGCTGCGGCTGGCCTTCCTGGGTTACGCAGATGTACCGGACGAATACGGCGGGTTCGACGCTCACTCCTGGATTGCCACCGACACCCAACCAGGTATTGCCTGGGCCGATCCGGAGCAAATAAAAACCGAGGTAGCGGCCGCCAAACTACTGGCAGACGTCGTGGTGGTAATGTTCCACTTTGGGTTGGAAAACAGCACAGTAATTTCGACCAACCAGCGAGCAGAATCATATGCAGCCATCGACGCCGGAGCAGCGCTGGTTATTGGATCGCATTCACACATCCTGCAAACCATCGAAAAGTATCACGGAGGTTTGATCGCGTTCAGCCTGGGCAATTTCGTCTTTGACGATTACAAGGGGATTTCAAACGCCACGATTATCCTGCAGGTCGTTCTGACCCGGCAGGGATTTCAGAGTTATGATTATGTTCCAGTGCTGATTCAGAATGGTCTGCCTGCACTTACCAAAATTGATAATGCGCGTGGTATTGAGACATTGGTAGCACCCTGAAAATTCAGGAGTTTAAGATGAATTCCAAAAAATTATCGAGGTTATCGCCTTCGTGGGAATCATCATCGAACTTATCATTATTTCCTTAAACATAAATAATAACGAGCGACTCTCCAACCCTAAGCCGAGTATAACGTTGACAATAAATTCCGATGACTGACTTTATCCCCCGACCTGCCCAATCCAAAATACTCGCCTATACCGGTGGGAAAATGGGTATTTCCGCTGTGCCCGGCTCTGGCAAAACCCATACGCTGAGCGCTCTGGCGGCACAACTCATCCGCTCCGGTGCCCTGGCTGACGAACAGGAGGTGCTGATCGTCACCCTGGTTAACTCGGCCGTGGACAATTTCGCCAGCCGCATTAAAGAATTTCTCAAAATGCCAATGCCATTTGGATACCGTGTGCGCACGTTGCACGGGCTGGCGCACGACATCGTCCGGGAGAAACCTTCGGCGGTAGGGTTGGAGGAACGGTTTTCCATCATCGATGAACGTGAGGCTGATTTAATCCGCAAGGATGCCGCAGCTGCCTGGCTGCAAGCCAACCCGTTTGAACTGGACGATTTTCTCTTAATGGATATAGACGAGGGCAAGCGCGATTGGGTTCACCGCCAGCAGTTGCCCGAGTTGGTGACGGGAATCGCCCTGGCATTCATCCGTTCTGCAAAGGACAACCGTCTCACACCGGATAAACTTCGCAACCTTCTGGGAGAGGTTCCCACTCCTTTACCACTGGCGGAAATGGGATTAGCAATCTATACGGATTACCAGCGCGCCCTGACTTACCGCGGCGCGGTTGATTTCGACGATTTAATCCGCCTGGCAATTGACCTGCTTGACAACGACCCCGAGTTCCTGGAACGGCTGCGCTACCGCTGGCCGTACATCTTGGAAGACGAAGCACAGGACTCCAGTCTGCTACAGGAGCAAATCCTGCGACTTCTCGTTGGAAACGGCGGAAACTGGGTGCGCGTGGGGGACCCCAACCAGGCCATTTTCGAAACATTTACTACTGCCTCTCCCAAACACCTGCTGGATTTCATCCAGGGCGAGGCCGACCAATATAAAGAATTGCCCGATTCCGGCCGCTGCCAACCCGGCATTATTGACCTGGCGAACCGGTTAATCAAATGGGTGAATGGCGAACATCCCGAACCGGCTGTACGCGACGCGCTGACCGTACCTTATATCCGCCCCACTGCCATCAACGACCCGCAGCCCAACCCTCCCAACAACCCGGATGGGGTCAAACTAATAGGAAAAAAATACACTCCCGACGAAGAAGTGGAAGCGGTGGTTAAATCCATTGAACGGTGGCTGCCGGACCACATGGATGGGACTACCGCTGTGTTGGTGCCGCGCAACCAACGCGGTGTGGATGTCATCAACGCGCTTAAACGTCGCAATATTGATTTTGTGGAATTGCTGGGAAGTACCTCGTCCACTCGGCTCGCAGCTGGTCGTCTGGGGGATATCGTCAGCGCTCTTGCCGATCCACAGTCATCCGTACGCCTGGCAAAAGCCTATCTTGCCTGGCGCTGCGAAGATGAAGAGGGATCCAATACAGATTTTCAGCGCCAAATCGCCAATAAGATTCATGGATGCAGCCAGATCGAAACCTTTGTCAGTCCCCGCAAAGACCGGGATTGGCTGGCAGACCTGGAATCTGAAGGAGCCACCACTGAAGCCATTTTAGAGCTGGACGAATTTCGAGTTTTCGTCCAGCGATGGCAGGGAACGACTGTTCTTCCTATCGACCAGATGGTGCTGGCATTGTCACAGGACTTGTTCAATGCTCCGAACGACCTGGCCCTGGCGCATAAGCTCGCTCTTGTACTGCGCCAGGCCAGTGATGATCACCGTGACTGGCGACTGCCAGAATTAAATGGCGAGCTCAGCATGATCTCCCGTAATGAACGACGCTTCCTTGGGTTCAGCGAAGACGACTCTGGTTTCGACCCGTCACACCACCCAGGGAAGGTGGTGGTAACAACCATGCACAAGGCAAAGGGGTTGGAGTGGGACAGGGTTTACCTGATGTCGGTCAACAACTATGATTTCCCCTCCGGACAACCGAATGACCGTTATATCCCTGAAAAGTGGTTTGTGCGCTCAAGCCTCAACCTGGAAGCTGAGACCCTGGCTCAACTGGAAGCCGTTTTATCGACCGGCGAATACAAATTCTATAAAGAGGGCTCAGCCAGTCAAACTGCCCGGCTGGATTACGTTCGGGAGCGACTGCGGCTGCTCTATGTGGGCATTACGCGAGCGAAAAAGGAACTTATCATTACCTGGAATAGCGGTCGCCAGGGTGACCAGACTCCGGCAATCCCGTTCGTAGAGCTGCAGGGATGGTTGGAGAATATAACCTGACCGGCACTGGCAGAGAATAATAAATTTACGTCAAATTGCCAGAGGAATCCCAATATTATTATCGGGAAATAACCGAAGCATAAACTAAGCAATCATGGGTGGAATTGACGGATAGATAGCAACTTCCAGGTTGCGTCCAACTTCAAAAAGCCATAAAATAGGCCAATTGCCGAAAGGATATCACTCCCAATGAAATTTCGCATTGCAGTCGCGATGCTGGCTATTTACCTGGTCTGGGGTTCGACTTACCTGGCGATTCGATTCGCAGTCGAAACAATTCCGCCTTTTATCATGGCTGGGACGCGCTATCTGCTCCCCGGTCTCCTTCTAATGGTTTGGAGAAGACTCGCAGGAGACCCAGCCCCAACCCGCAGACAGTGGCTGTCAGGCGCAATCGTGGGACTCTTTCTACTATTGGGCGGGAATGGACTGGTCTCATGGGCGGAACAACGCGTGGAATCGGGGATTGCTGCACTTATTATCGGCACGGTCCCAATCTGGATGGTGATATTCGATGCAGTATTAACCCGCATAAGACCTCGCTGGCAGGTGATCGTGGGGCTGCTGACCGGGTTTGGTGGCATCATCTTCCTGATCGGTCCGGAAAGTCTGTTCGGCCAACACCCGCGTTATGACCTGCTTGGCATTGGTGTTCTCGTTCTGGCGGCATTTTTATGGGCGATTGGCTCCATTTACAGCCGGGACGCCGACCTGCCCCGCTCTCCGCTCCTGGGGACCAGCATCGAGATGCTGGCCGGAAGCGTCGGGCTCTATATCGCCAGCCTGTTGACGGGCGAATGGAAAACATTCAACATAGGGGCTGTTTCACAGCAATCAGTATTGGGGTTGCTTTACTTGATCGTATTGGGAACCCTAGTCGGGTTTGTTGCTTATACCTGGCTCCTTCGAAACGCCCCCATTTCACTGGTGTCAACATATGCCTACGTAAACCCATTGGTCGCAATCCTGCTGGGGAACTGGTTGGTACAGGAACCGCTCAACTGGGAGGTTGCCCTGGCAGTAGCAATCATCATCGGCTCGGTTGTCCTAATCAACTCCTTCAGGAGAAAACCGGTAAGTGCACCGGCTGACTAAATTTTGATTCCTGAAATCAACCTGCCCGGTAAGATTACCCGGGCAGGTTGATTTATTTATTTATTTCTTCCTCATCGCCTGATACAAAGGCTGAAGTCGCTTGTACATTTGCTTATACACGCCATGATACAACTCATCATAGCGAGCATGTACCTTTATATCCGGCTCAAATGTGTCGCGCACATGCGTCATCTCCCGTATGGCCGTCGGAAAATCCGGATGGACTCCGATCCCCACAGCTGCATCCATTGCGGCGCCCAGCCCTGAAGCCTCATACACGTGAGGGCGGGAAGCCGGCAAGCCGAATACATCTGCGGTCAACTGCAATGCCGCTTCGGATTGGCTGCCCCCTCCCGCCACCCGTAATTCGGTGATAGGCACACCGGAGCGTTTGGTAGTCCGCTCAGCGCCTTCACGCAGGGCATAGGCCAGACCTTCCAGGATGGCACGATAGATGTGGGCACGCGTGGTCACGTCGCTAAAGCCGATGATGGCGCCGCGTGCTTCCGGACCCGGGAAAACCAAGCCGGGTGACCAATAAGGCTGTAGCACCAATCCATCGGAGCCAGGTGGGATGGTACGCACCAGGTCATCAAACAAGGTTTCAGGTTCGATACCCTGCGCCTCGGCAAGCCCCTGTTCGCGCAGACCGAATTCCTGCTTGAACCAGGTCACCATCCAGTAACCGCGGTAAATCTGAATTTCAAAACTATACTGTCCCGGGACAGCTGCAGGGTAGGGAGGAATGAGCGGTATGACTTCGATGTATTTTTTATGGGTAGTGTTGATGGTGGCAGTCGTCCCATAACTGAGGCAGGCGATATGCGGTTCCAGGCAGCCTGCTCCCAGGACTTCTGCAGCCTTATCTGCAGCGGCGGCAATCAGCGGCAGACCAGCCGGCAGACCGCTGGCAGCTGCAGCCTCTGCGGTAATCTCTCCCAGTTTGGAGGCGACCGGGATAAGTTCCGGAAGGAGGGTTTTATCAACCGGCACTGCCAACCACTTCCAGCCCCATGTAGCCTCCCAATCCTGCTTCTTGTAATCGAAGGGGATGTACCCCACCTGGGAGCCGACCGAATCGACAAACCTGCCGACCAGCCGGTAAGTTAAATAACCTGAGAGAAACAAATACTTAAAGGAGGCTTTCCAGATCTCGGGTTGGTACTTCTGCAGCCAATTAGCCTCTGCTTCTGCTTGAAGGTAAGCAACCGTTTCAGAGGCACCTGCGATCTTAAAAGCTGCCCCCCAAAACCCACTTAGCGGTTTAAGTCCCTCGGTGCGTCGCTGGTCGAGCCAGTGGATGGCCGGGCGCAGCGGTTTGCCTACTTTGTCCACGTTGATGAGCGTACTGCGTTGGGTGGTGAGGCTGACGGCAGCGAGGCTGGATTTATCCACACCCTGCACCCATAAATTTTGGCAGGCATCACAAACGGCCTTCCAGAAGACTTCGGGATCCTGCTCAGCCAGACCAGGAGCGGTGGAGTAATATGGCTCAATTGGGACCCGGGATTTATATAAGATTTTTCCACGTGGATCAAAAACGATGGCGCGCACTGATTGGGTACCGTTATCGATTGCGAGCAGGTTTTCGGGCATGAAGGCCTCCATTAAGGGAAAGGCACCAAAGATAATTTATCCAGCCAGGGATTCTGTGGCGGATGAGAATTATAGGCGATATGCCCGTTTCCATAATTCCGAATATGATTTTTCTTCAGCCTGCCAGCGGGCATCATCCCAGCCCAACTCAGGCTGGACAATGGCGCGGATGCGGGTCATTTGATCCATGCCTCCGTTGTTGACAAGCAACCCGAGCCGGACGCGACGCAGAAGCAAATCATCGAGGTGAACGACGCCTTCTTCGCGCGCTGCCTGGCGGAGTTCAGCCCAGCAATAAATTGTTCCAGCAACAGGATCGAGGTCTTTTCCCGAGGCGGAAAACAACGCCGCCGATCCAGGTCCATAGCGCGCCAACAGGCGCAGGCATTGCGTGGGGCTGAAATTCGAGACCGCGCAGGCAGCCACAGCTTCCCGTGGGATAACGTCCAGCACGGGGACGTCCGGATCGAACGGAATATTCCCAAGGTGGCGGCGGACAGCGATTAATGCATCGCGTGCCATGATCCGGAATGTTGTCAGTTTCCCCCCGCTGACAGTTAGCAGACCGTTCTCGTCCCAAAGGACATGCTCGCGTGATTCTTTCGACGGGTTTGGCTTGCCTGTATTCACGACTGGACGGATCCCGGAGAAAGTGGCGGTCACATCGGCAGAAGTCAATTCCTGGGCAGGGAAAACTTTCTGCAAGCCAGTCAGCAGATACCCGACTTCAAAGTCGTTAATGCAGGGATCGGTAACCAAATCCGAATCCAGGTCGACATCCGTAGTACCGAAAATAACGACCCCTTCCCAAGGAATGGCAAAGACTGCACGACCATCTGCCGGGTGAAGGAAAGTAACCGCGCGGGTCAATGGAAGCCGCTGGAAGGGAAATATTAAATGGCTGCCGCGGATCGGGCGCAACCTCGGAGCTTTCCCCACTTCGCCACGCAACCTATCCGCCCAGGCTCCGGTTGCATTAATCACCACCCGGCCTTTTATTTCCGTCCGCCTGTCTGAATCTCCGGAAGTATCATGAAGGACAACGCCGCATACCTGCCCGGAATTTGTCTTGAGCAGGGATTCGACGCGCGCATAATTGAGAGCAAGCCCTCCAGCGGACACAGACTCGCGCAATAAACGCAAAACCAGACGGGCGTCATCGGTTTGAGCATCAAAAAACCGATACCCGCCATGCATGCGAGGTGCGGTCAGCGAAGGACAGAGTTCGCGCAAATCATCGTTGTCATACGAACGGTGACTCCATTGATGCGCCATCAAGTCATAAACGGCCAGCCCTGCCCCGAAAACCCAACCCGGCATGTGATCTCCCGGAAGGATGGGGTAAAGGAATCCCAGGCGGTTAACCAATCCTCTGCCTTGTTTTAATAAGTATTCGCGCTCGGTTACAGATTCCAGGGTGACGCGTACCTGGGCATTTCTCAAATAGCGCATGCCACCATGGACTAGTTTCGATGAACGCGAAGACGTTCCTGAAGCAAAATCATCCTCTTCGAGCAAAACAACCTTCAGTCCGGAATGCACACACTGACGCAGAATCCCCGCGCCGGTGATGCCGCCGCCGACGATGATCACGTCCCAATCCTGGTTGAGTTCCGACCAGGCCCGGTCACGCCAGCCTTTTGTCCAATCCATGGTTGATCTCCTGGATTCCCTTCGTGCGGACGATGGTTCAGAAACCAAGGTCCTCGCTCAAAAACAATTTTCCCGGGTTCATCATCCCATCCGGGTCAAAAGATTTGCATACAGCGCGGATGGCATCCATACCAAGGGAACCCTTTTCTGCAGGCAGGTAAGGGGCATGATCAATGCCAACACCATGCTGGTGTGTGATCGTCCCGCCCTGTTTCTGGATCGTCAGGCTGGCTGCCTTTTTCATTGCGTGCCAGAGCGCTAAAAGTTCATCCGGGTCAGCCGGACGCCGGAAGAGGAAGGTGGTGTAGACACTGGCTCCATCACGATAAACGTGTGACAGGTGTGCAAAAGCCAGAACCTTCGCTCCAAAATTACCCGCAGCCTCCATGATGGCGGCTGGAATTGCCTCTGAAGCTGCCATAACTTTGGACCAAGGGAGAGCAGTTTCGGCTGTGTCGATCGCCACACCCAGATCCCAGAGCGTATTGCGCAGGTAGGGGGAGTAAAAGCGACCCTTTTCCCAGGTGTGACCGACAACCGTGCCGACAAAAAGTCCTCCCTGTCTGCGGCATATGGATGAAGTCTGTGCCCTAACATTTCGCACATGACCAGCGGACCCCGTCGCTCCAAAAACCAGGAGGCAGCGCATCCTGCCATAGCCGATCAAGCGCAGACCCTTATCTGCGGCGCCAACCCAGGATTTTCCGGAAAGAATCAAGGTGGTCTCTGTTTCCTGCGGGTTGGAGAGTCTCAGCATAGACACATGGACTTCATCCTGAGCAACCTCTCGGACCGCCTGAGTACCCTGCTCCCAGGTGGGGAAAAAGACTCCGTAGAATTCCTCTGCTTCGGGAACCCGGCGCAGCCTGACCTTCGCCTGGGTTATGACTCCCATGCGTCCTTCCGATCCAAGGATCATCTCTTTAACATCAGGCCCTGCTGCAGAAGCCGGGAAATGGGGGATTTCCAAAATCCCGCGTGGGGTCTGCATCCGTCCCCCAGCGAATAATTGTTCAATCCGCCCATATTTGTAAGATTGCTGACCCGAGGAACGGGTGGCGATCCAACCTCCCAAAGTTGAATACTCGTGCGATTGCGGGTAATGCCCGAGTGTGTAGCCATTCTCTTTTAATACCTTTTCCAAATCCGGACCGGTGACTCCAGCCTCGAACGTTGCCGTGCGCCCGAATTCGTCCAATGAAAGTAGACGCGTCATGTGTTCCAGTGAAAGCGTCAGCACCGGCACATCCGATTTTGACGGATTAATATGTCCAACCACACTTGTCCCGCCTCCATAAGGAATTACTTTGGCTCCCACCGTTTGGGCATAATTCATTAAATCTGTTACATCCTCTTCATTGCCGGGATTGGCGACACCATCAGGAAACGCGCCGATCCGACCCGAACGAAGAGCCACCCAGTCAGGCATGGATTGACCACGGGCATGGGTTAGTCGCGCTTCTGGAGAACTATCTATTAAATTATGGTAGGGAAGATGGGTGGCAGGCACTGATTTAAGAACAGTCTCGAAAACGGCATCCGGCTGAGGATCCAAAGTTCCAAATAAGGAGGTGAGATATACCCTTGCTGAATCTGGAACCGGGTATTCGGTTTTAATATTGCCCCAACCATTCCAGCGCTTCATTTGGCCTCTTTTTGCATTTTTTGCCACAACGCCAGGCTCTCTTCCATGATCCGGCGGGTAAGGGTTTCGGCATCGAAGGCTGCACTCGTTCGGGCGCAATCAAGCAACTCCGCATAGAAATTTCGTGAATGCTGACGGCACGCTGGGAAAGCAAAATATTGCTCTCCAATGGTTATCGACAGTTTCTGGAAGCCGTTGAAGAGAAAACGGAATATTGGATTTGGTGTCAGCTGGGTAAGACGCATGTGCAAGTCCCAGTCAGCGCGAGCGAACGCTGATGGATTCTCTTCCAGATGTGGATAGGTTTCCAGCAAAGCAACTACTTCCTCTGCGGCGGCCTCAATAGCCTGGTGAGTGTATGCTGGAGCCACCAGGACGCGAAACTCAAGTAAATGGGTCACAAAATCGGGTGACTGGCCTGCAGGTGTTTGCGCGAGTACTGCAAGAATGGCCAAACCTCCTTCCTGCCAGTAGTTGCGGACACGGGTGGGCTTGCCATGCTGAATGTCCAGCCACCCATCGCGGGCCAATCGCTGGAGCGCTTCACGCAGGGTTGGGCGGGTCACGCCGACCTGGTCAGCAAGATCTCGTTCGCCGGGAAGGCTGCTTTTGATTGGGAAATGCCCGGATAAGATGGCTTCGAGCAGGCGGCGTTCAGCCATTTCAGCGGGTTTTTGGAGGGCCTGCCAATCCATGTCTACTCCTTACTGGTAAGTGGTCTTACCAGTCAAAGGATATCATTTTTAGAATATCAAAGTCTAGTGTTGATTGTCACATTTCCAATTGCCCTCCAAATTGCCCTGTATAATCGACTCATGCGCGCTACCACGCAGCACACAAAGGCGATTCTACAGGCGATTTTTGTAACCATCCTGTGGTCCACTTCATGGATCCTGATAAAGGTGGGTTTACATGACAACCTGCCGCCCATCACTTTTGCAGGGCTGCGATACACGCTCGCGTTTATTTGCCTGGCGCCATTTGTGTTTGTCAAGTCTTCCCACCGGACCGTGTTGAAACAAATGAGTGCTAGAAATTGGGGCAAACTAGCCCTGCTGGGTGTGGTTTATTACACCCTTACCCAGGGAGCCATGTTCCTGGCGTTGGCATTTTTACCCGCAAACATGGTCAGTTTATTGCTTAACCTGACCTCGATCTTCGTGGGAATTGCCGGGATCAGCCTGCTCAAGGAATCCCCGTCACGGCTGCAATGGTTCGGAATTGGGCTGGCAGGACTTGGCGTTGGCGTTTACTTCATTCCAATCGATTTTCCACAGCTCCAGTTGACCGGATTGGGGATCGGATTGTTTTGCATGATGATGAATGTGGTATCCTCCCTTTTCAGCCGGGAAATGAACCGGGATGCAATTCTCCCGCCACTGGTGGTAACCTTTATCAGCATGGGAGTCGGATCAATATTGATGCTCATCACCGGGCTGGTTATCCAGGGGTTCGGCACGGCAACAGGGTTGGACTGGGTCATCATCGCCTGGATGGCTGTAGCCAACACTGCCCTGGCATTCACGTTATGGAACCGGACCCTGCAAGTGTTGTCAGCTGTGGAATCGTCCATTCTTAACAGTTTGATGATGCCTCAAATTGCCATCCTGGCCTTCGTTTTCCTTGGGGAAGGGTTAACAAGCAAAGCCATTGCCGGGCTGGCGCTGGTGGGGGTCGGGACACTGGTTGTGCAACTAAAACCGCACGAGAACATGTAGAATAGAGTATGGACTCCCATTCCCTGCCTCCCGGTTTTATTTTCTCCCAATCATCCCTGCAAGATTACAACGACTGCCCCCGCAGATTTCAATTACGTTATATCGACAAATTGCAATGGCCCGCAGTCGAGACGGAACCGGTTCTGGAAAATGAACGCCGCCAGCAGGAGGGACAACTTTTCCACCGCATGGTCCAGCAGCACCTGATCGGGCTGCCCACCGAAAAACTTACTCCAATGGCAAATCCAGCCGACCTTTCCCGGTGGTGGGAAAATTATCTGTCCACCAGGTTTGACCTGGACGGTTACGCGCTCCATGCAGAGTTGACTTTGGTTGCACCGGTTGGGATTTACCGGTTGGTGGCAAAATACGACCTGATCGCAGTGAAACAAAGTGAGCGGGCTCTTATTTATGATTGGAAAACAACCCGCCAACGCCCAAGGGATGAATGGATGGCTGCCCGTTTTCAAACCCGAGTCTACCGGGCAATGCTCGTCCAAGCTGGCGATGCCCTGAACGGAGGAAAACCAATTCCTCCCGAACAAGTCGAAATGATCTACTGGTATGCCGATCACCCAAACGAACCCGCCCGGTTTCCCTACAATGACACCCAGTACAAACGCGATTGGGAGACTCTGACTGGTCTCATAACCGAAATAGGTAACCACCAGCATTTCCCACTGACCGAGGATGAGAAGAAATGCGCATTCTGTCCATACCGATCCTATTGCAACCGCGGCGGGAAGGCAGGAACGATGGAAGATTTGGCTGAAACTGAACCGACCAACAGCGAAATAATTTTCGAACAAATCGCGGAAATCGAGTATTGACGAAGCATGCGCTGGATAGAC
>Ga0209014_10000390_pt1 | contig 25640 bp, 26 predicted proteins | sample BarGraNGADG00212_FD_184491 | JGI IMG/M metagenome (GOLD analysis project Ga0209014, IMG submission 184491) | Arctic peat soil microbial communities from Barrow, Alaska - Barrow Graham LP Ref core NGADG0002-212 (SPAdes) (version 2) | ecosystem: Environmental > Terrestrial > Soil > Wetlands >...
CGGAAGGGCATCGCGTCAATGCCGTCCCGGGTTTTCATGACCGGTCCGTCAGGGTAAACGACAATGCGACGTTTGAGCCCTTCGAGCTGCGCCACCGCACGCAGTCCCTTGCACCAGTCATCCCGGAACGCGTTGCCGGACTTTGCCTCGACGGCGATAAGGTTCGCGCCCCGCACCAGCAGGAAATCGACTTCGATCCCTGACCGGCCCGACGGCGCCCAGTAATACATATCGTCACAGATGAAACGGTAATCTTTGTATGCCCGTATCAACTGCGCCACCAGTCCTTCGAACAAGGCCCCTCTCTCCTCCGGCGCCAGGGGGGCGGTCGTTCGCTTCATCACGCGCGCGAGGCCTGGATCGCACCAGTACCATTTGGGCAGTTTCCGCTCCCGCACCCGAAGCCTGGCCTCATAAGCGGGCAGCCGGAAACAGAGAAGCGTTTCCTCAAGGATTTCGAGATACCCGGCTGCTGTCGTCCTGGCCACCCCCGCTTCGCGCGCCATGTTGCTCACATTGACCATTTGGCCGTGAAAAAGGGCCGCCAGCGGCAGAAAGCGGGCAAATCCGGGCAGATTCCGGACAAGCGCCTCCGCCTGGATCTCCTCTTTCAGATAGAGCTGGGCATAAGCGGAAAGCGTCTCTGCCTTTGCGGACGAGTCCCAGACGATCGGCAGCAACCCAAATTGCAGGGCCTCTTCCAGATTAAACCGGCTTCCGATCTCTTCCGGGACAAAGGGGTGCATGGATCGGTGCAGCGCGCGACCTGCGAGCAGGTTGACGCCCGCGCGCTTCAGCCTGCGGGCGCTCGACCCGCAGAGCACAAACCGCAATCGTTTTTCTTCGATGAAACGATGAACTTCATTCAGCAGGTTCGGCAGCCTCTGCACCTCGTCCACAATCACCCACCGACCGTCTGGAACGGAGCGTAATTCGGCTGCGAAGTGGCCGGGATTCGCCAGAAGCCTCTGGTAGATCTCCTCGGATAACAGATCAATGACATGGGCATCCGGGAAAGCGGCACGAAGCCAAGTACTCTTGCCGGTCCCTCGCGGCCCCAAAAGAAAGAAGCTCTGTTCCGGGGCGTTGCATATCCTGTTGAGCATCATATGTTCACCATGTCGTCATATTTCGACGTAATATGACGACAGCATATACAATCATCCCCCAAGAGGCAAGCCTAATGTTTGGTACGGCCACATCCGCATCAGCGACAGGAACTGGTCCATGTTCACCGACTTGCTGATCGCATTGGAATATCTTTATAGGATCGTTGTGCCTGACTAAGACTTTCCGATATCGCGGTGGGCAATATTCACCAGATAGCCCTTCTCAGCAAAGTAGGCGCCCAGCAGGTTGGCCATCACAACGGAGCGGTGATGGCCGCCGGTGCAGCCGAGGGCGATGTTGAAACGGGACTTGCCCTCCTTTTCGTAGAGGGGAATCAGAAACGCCATCAGATCGAACAGTTTCGTGACAAAGGTCCGACTGCCTTCCGATTCCAGAACATAATCGCGCACACGGGAATCATGGCCGTCGCAACTGCGCAGTTCCTCCACGAAATGGGGATTGGGCAGGAAGCGGACGTCCAGGACCATGTCGGCGTCCGCCGGCAGCCCATAGCGGTAGCCGAAGGAGGTCACATGGATCGCCAGATTCCTTGCCGAAGAGGAGCGGAAATGCCGCTGAACGACATCCTTGAGCTGATGGACGTTGCAAGAGGTGGTATCGATGACCTTGTCGGCCATCTGTCTCAACGGGGCGAGTTTTTCCCTTTCCAGTCGGATGCCGTCCACGATTGAACCGAGCGGGGCGAGAGGGTGGGTGCGCCTCGTCTCGCTGAAACGTCGCAGGATCGCCTCGTCGGCGGCATCGAAAAAAAGGATCTCAATCCGAAAGCCTTTTTCCTTGAGGCGGACGAAGATCCGCGGGTACTTTTCAAGGAATGCCTGCTCCCGGAGATCCATGACCATGGCAACCTGCGAGATCTGCTTGGCCGGATCGGACTGGATATCCAGAAACTTCGAGAGCAGAACCACCGGCAGGTTGTCGACGCAGAAAAAGCCGATGTCCTCCAGCGCCCGCAGCGCGGTACTCTTGCCGGAACCGGAAAGTCCCGTGATGATCACCACACGAAGTTGCTTCATCCTGATCCCCCTTTGGCCGGATCGGCCCGCCGTCCCCCGGTAGCCCGGCAGATCCGGTCTGCCCAGGTTTCCCTATGTTGTTCCTCCCCTGCTGCCGCATAACCCGATTATTTGACCGAAAGACGGCGAACATAACCCGTCACCCGTTCGGCCACCTGCCGGGGATCAACGTCAGCCGCAAGATCCCTGCAGGGGAGAGAGACTCCAACAATCTCTTGAAATGACACTCCTTCTTGTACTGCATTTCTTTTAGACCCACGGACAAGTCGGACGAGCACGTCCACACGGGTTTCCTGAAGGAGGCGTCCCGTTCCGAGCAGATCTGCCGCCCGGAGAACCCCCCGACCCCGCACGGCAATCCGCCCCCCGGTTCTTTGATGGCCCCGCCCATAAACGGCGTCTCCCCTTCCCTCCAGAACGACGGCATCATCCGCCACCCAGCGATTGCCTTTGCCCATGAGGGCAAGACCGCAGGCGGTTTTGCCGATCCCGCTTTCACCAAGGAGCAGAACGCCGAGACCCCAAACCCGGACGAGCACGCCGTGAACCATGACCTGCCGCTCACCCCTTTCCCGGAGCAGGCCGATCAGACGGCTGTGGAGCAATGAATCGTCGTAGCACGACGAAAAGATGGGCGTCTCCGTCCGTTCCGAAAATTGCCGAAGAAAAACGGTTATCCTTTGCGCTGACAGCGCCAAACAGGAGATATTCCGGAAGAGTGGTGGGGGAACAGATCTGTTCCATCCGTTTTCATAAGCCCCATCCGCCGCAGTCCGCGAAAGGATCAACAAGGAGTGCGGGAAGGGCATCATGCCGTGACCGGATTCCCCCCCGGCATACCGGAGCAGATGACGGACGGATTTACGGACGCCGGGAGGCTCCACCATTTCCGTGATCCCAAGTCTCTCCCCGTATGTCAGGATTTCTTTTACCGTTACGGGCCTCATCAGGAGCCCCTGGTTTCAGATCAGGTTTCGTCGTCTTTTTCGGCGATAATCCGGAAGAGATCCTCATGCATCTTCGCTTCCAGAAGGTTCTTTCGGAAGTTCGCATCCTTCAGCATTCGGGAGATCTTCGCCAGCGCCTTGAGATGCTGGCCCGCCGAATTCTCGGGCGCCATCAGCAAAAAAAAGAGATGTACGGGCTTTCCGTCCATCGCCTCGAAGGCTATCCCTTCCCGACTCCTGCCGAAAGAGACCACCATCTCTTCGAGTCCGGAGAGTTTGCCGTGGGGGATGGCGATCCCGTCACCGATGCCGGTGCTCCCCAACCTTTCCCTCTCCAGGAGAACATGGAGCATCGCCTCGGAATCAACTTTGATCCTTCCTAGCGCAAAAACTCCCGCCAGTTCCGCGAGCGCATCCCGCTTGTTTCCCGCCTTCAATTGCTCAACAACGAACTCGCGCTTGAGCATATCCGTGATTTTCATGCTTTATCCTCAAACCTCAACGGCTGATCTCCATCAGCGAAAATTTTCCATCCTCACGCCGATAGATGACGTTGACATTTTCGGTGGACGAGTCGCGATAGATCACAAACCGGTTTTTCGTGGTTTCCATTTCCAGGACTGCATCATCAATCGACATCGGCTTCAAGACCACTTTGCGCGTCTCGACCACCTTGGCATCCGTCGATTCCTCGCCTTCTTCCGTAGCAGATTCTTCGCCGGATTCTCCGCTTCGGGAATGATTGGTCTTGAAACCGCGCACCTTTTCCTTCCGTTTTTTGAGCTGCCGCTCGATCTTTTCGATGGCATTGTCGATCGCCAAATGCATATCCTTTTCTTCTTCCTTGCCGTTGATGTTCAACCCGTTCGCCATCAGATTGATTTCCGCCGTATTCCGGAATTTTTCAACCGACAGGATAACGCGGGCATCCACCGGATTATCGATATATTTCTTCAGTTTTTCCAGTCTTTCTTCCACATATTCCTTCTGCCAATTTTCCCCCTCCGCATTTCTGAATGTCACAGAAATCTTCATGATTGGTTCCTCCCGTTTCTGATTTCACCCGCCCGACGATCAGGGGGACATGATGCCGCATCGTGTCCCCCTGAGCAGCAAAGCCGCGGACTATACGGATATCTCTTCGCCTTGTCAACGCTTTTTAAAAATATTTCTTCCGCATGGACGAGGGCAGAATTCCCATCATCTCCCTGTATTTCGCAACCGTCCGCCGGGCGATAGAGATCCCTGAATCCCCAAGACGCGCGACGATGATCTGATCGCTAAATGGTTTGCGGGGATCTTCCTTGCCGATGATCTTCCGGATATCATCCTGGACGCTCTTGGATGAAACGTCGTCGCTTCCGGGCTTATGAATACCGCTGCCGAAGAAGTATTTCAGCTCAAAGAGACCCCGCGGCGTATGCATGTATTTGTTCGTCACGACCCTGCTGATCGTGGATTCATGCATCTCCACGTCATCGGCGATGTCACGCAGGATCAAAGGTTTCATGGCGTTGATCCCCCGGTCAAAAAAATCCCTCTGAAACCGGATGATACTCTCGGTAACCCGGTAGATCGTCTTCTGCCGCTGCTGAATGCTCTTGATCAGCCAGGTTGCCGACTGGACCCGCTCCTTGATATACTTTTTCCCGTTTTCCTGCTTTACCCCGGCGTTCATTCCGCCCATGATCTCCCGGTAGAAATTGCTGATCCGGAGTCGCGGAAGCCCCTCGTCGTTCAGAACGATCTTGTAATCATCGCCGCTCTTGAAGACATAGACATCGGGAACGATCGCCTGGATGCGTTCCTCATTGTAGATGCTCCCCGGATGGGGATCCATATGGCAGACGATCACGACAGCCGCCAGAACGTCATTAAGGGGCTCTTTCAATTTCCTGGCGATCTGGGGATAATTCTTGACCTCAAGATCCTTTAGATGGCCAAGGATAATCCGCTCTACAAGGAAACGCGCATTCCCCACCATCCTCGCCTGGATGAGCAGGCACTCCCGAAGGTCGCGCGCGGCAATCCCGACGGGATCGAATTCCTGAATCTTTTTAAGCACCTCTTCTACAAAGGCCGGCGCCACCTTCTCCTGGACGGCAATCTCATCCAGTGTGGCAACCAGATAGCCGTTCTGATCCAGATTGCCGATGATCTGCTCGCCAATGCGGTACTCAGCCTCGGTAAAACGGGAAAGAAGGAGCTGCCACATCAGATGGTCCGTAAGCGAGTTTTTCACGACCAGGAGATTGTCCCAGGAAGGAGCGGTCCCCTCTTGCCGATCGTAGGTGACCCCCATCGGGCCATAGTCTTCCAGATAGCCATCCCAGTCGAACTCCTCCCGACCGTCCCCCTCGCCTGTCAGCTCCCCTGTCCGCTCGACCGTTTTGGTCTCTTCCCGATCGCCTTCCTCGGTCTGTGCGGGTTCGATCTTTTTTTCGGCTTCGGGGTCCTCATCGGAGACGACCTCTTCCAGCAGCGGATTTTCCTCCATCTCCTGGTTGACCATGTCGACCAGATCCAGTCGCGACATCTGCAGGAGCTTGATCGCCTGCTGAAGCTGCGGCGTCATGATCAATTGCTGGGTCAGTTTCAGATTCTGTCTTAGTTCAAATGCCATGTTTCGACTGCTCTGCCTTCCATTAACGATCAGAATTTAAAATCATCGCCGAAATAGATCTTCCTCGCAATCTCGGAGCCCGCGATCAATTCCGGCGTTCCCTCCACAAGGACCTTCCCCTCGTTGACGATGTAGGCCCGATCGCAGACGGAAAGGGTCTCCCGGACGTTGTGGTCGGAGATGATGACCCCGATCCCCTTCGTTCGCAGCCGGGCGATGATCTTCCCGATATCCGCCACCGCCATCGGATCGATCCCTGCGAAAGGTTCATCGAGAAGAATATATTTCGGCGAGGTGACGAGCGCCCGCGTGATCTCCACCCGCCTCCGTTCGCCTCCTGACAGAGAATAGGCCTTGTTGTCGGCTATTTGGGTTAAATCCAGCTCCGCGAGAAGCAGGTGCAGACGCTCCTCTCTCTCTTCCGGCACCAGGGGGAGCGTTTCGAGGATGGCCATGATGTTCTCCCGCACCGTCAGTTTCCGGAAGATGGAGGGCTCCTGCGGCAGGTAATTCAGCCCCTTTCTTGCCCGCAGATACATCGGACTGCGGCTCAGATCCTCACCATCGAGGAAGATCGCCCCCCCATCCGGTTTGATCAGCCCGACGATCATGTAGAAGGTCGTCGTCTTCCCGGCGCCGTTCGGTCCCAAGAGGCCAACCACCTCGCCGGGATTAATCTCAAGGTCGATCCGATCGACCACCCGTCGTCGGTTGTAGATCTTGATCAGGCCTGTCGCCGTCAGTTTTGCCATGAAAAGATCCCATGATACCTACTGGAATAGGTCACCGTTTTTTCGTCTCCCCGGGATAGATTGTGGCCGACACGCGCCGGCTCTCCACGCCTTCAACCACTCCTCTATTTTCGTTCAGGAATACAACGATCTTGTCTCCCTGGATGGTGTTGTCGCCCTCGCGCATGACGGCGTTGCCCGTCATCGTGATCTTCTGGGCATCCTGTTCGAAGATGGCGTCATCTCCGGTCACGACCCGCACGCCCTCCGTGATCGTAACGTGCCCCTTGGCCTCCATCCTTTCCAGATTCCCCATCCCTTCGCCCCCTCCCCCCACGGTCGACCGGCCAGTCTTCTTTTGATCATCCCTGTAATAAAGCGTCAGACTTTCGGCACGGATCGTCCGCGCGCCTTGCGTAGCCACGGCATTTCCCGAAAAAACGACCATCCGTTTCTCGTTGTAGGCATCCAGGCGGTCGGAGACGATCTGAATCGGCTGATCCTTTTCGATCCCGGGTTTCTGCTTTGTCTCGCACCGAACGTTCACCGGCGGATAGAGGATCGTCATCAGAACGCCGATGCAGAGGATGATTCGGAAGAACCTTTTTAACATCTTATTTCCCCTCCCGCCGCAGGGGGACACCTTGCCGCAAGGTGTCCCCATAGATCGCCCGAATCTGCGAAAGCAGTGTTAACTTTTTCTCGTCGAGATGAAAGATCATCCCCACACCGCTGATTCGGACATTCCCGTTTTCCATCGCGACGGGCCGGTCTGTTTCGATCTGTCGGGCGGCATTCCGGTACCGAAGACGGTCCGTTGTAAAGTGATCTCCGTTTCCCGAAACGATGCCGACATTCCCGTCGATTTCCATGTCCCGCGACTCGGTATGGAGCCGCCCCTGATCGCCCTTCATCACGAAGGTTCCACCATCCTTCATCACCACCCGGACCGACACCTTCTCAAAGAGGGCCAGGTTCTCCTTCTTCAGATAACGCGCCGTATCCGCGGTGATCTCCCATTTCATGCCGGAATCCCCAACCTCCGTATAATGGACATTTTTGATCTGCAGATCAACCTTGTCCGCCATGATCTTGAGGAACGCCTTTTCCGGCGCCAATCTGAGGCCGATCACGAAAATCACGGCCAAGGACAGAATTACCGCCAGGATCGCGATGATGAGCACCGTTTTTCTTTTTTTCTTCATCTCACCGGGGACATGATGCCGCATCGTCTCCCCGTCATGATGCCGCATCGTGTCCCCCTCGACCAGCCTGCGTTATTCAGAACCTGTTTGAAATTCTATCATCCGCGCCCGCGTATGTAAAGGTCAAACGTCGCTCCCCGAGGGGGAGATGATGCCGCATCGTCTCCCCCATTTCATGCAAATTCATATCTCACGGCCACATCCGACCATCGGTTCTGCGCCTTGAGGATCACCTCGCACACCTCGCGAACGGCCCCCCGGCCCCCATGATGATGTGTTACATAATCGACGATCTGCCGGGCCTCCAATACGGCGTCGGCCACGGCCACGGAAAACCCTGCCCGTCTGAGGATCGGGATATCCACCACATCATCCCCGACACAGGCCGTCTCCTCCGGGGCAATTTTCCTCCGGTTGAGAATCTCTTCAAAGGCTTCGGCTTTGTTCCGGATCCCCTGATGAACCTCGGTGATCCCAAGATCGGCGGCTCGGTGTTCGACCACGCGAGATCGCCTCCCGGTCAGCAGCACAACGCCGATTCCGTATCTCATGAGAATTTTCAGGCCGTGGCCGTCCTTCACATCGAACTGCTTGCTCTCCAGCCCCGCATCGTCGATGACGATCCGGCCGTCGGTCAGAACCCCATCCACATCCAGGATCAGAAGCTTCACCCTGCGGATCTTGTTCAGAAGTCTCTCTTCGATCACCTCTTCTACCATGTTTCCCCTCATTTCAAATTGGACAGATTCAGCCCTGTTTTGTACGCACCACCTCATCGATCTTCTTCAGCGTCTCGAGAAGCTCCGGAAGGCTGTCCAGGGCCAGAGAATTGGGCCCGTCGCAGAGCGCACAGTCCGGATTTGGATGAACTTCAACAAACAGACCGTCGATCCCGGCCGCCACCGCCGCCCGGGCAAGACAGGGAACCATCCGGCGGTCTCCCGCCGAGGCCTTGCCGGCCCCGCCCGGGAGCTGGACGCTGTGCGTGGCATCAAAAATAACCGGATATCCCGTCGCTCGCAGAATCGGGAAGGAACGGTAATCGACGACCAGGTTGTTGTAGCCGAAACTAACCCCCCGCTCGGTCAGCATGATGTTATCATTTCCGGCCGCAGCGGATTTCTCGACGATATGGACGGCATCCCACGGGGCGAGAAACTGACCCTTCTTGATGTTCACCACCTTCGCCCGGCGGGCGATCTCGACGATGAAGTCGGTCTGCCTGCAGAGAAAGGCCGGGACCTGCAGGACGTCGAGGACGGCCGCCGCCGGAGCGATCTCCTCAAAGCGATGGACATCGGAGAGAACAGGGATTGCGAACGCATCCCGGACCCTCTTCAGAATTTCAAGGCCCCGGGTCAAACCCGGTCCGCGGTAGGCGTCATGGGAGGTCCGATTCGCCTTGTCATAAGAGGCCTTGAAGATGAACGGGATGCCAAGCTTCCCTGTCAGCCCCTTGAGATCACGGGCAATCTCCAGGGTCTTTTCTTCATTCTCGATCACACAGGGACCGGCAATGAGCACAAAGGGAGCGCCCCCACCGACCTCGAAATCACCGATGCTGATCTTCTTCATGCACACACTCCTTATGCAATTCATTGTTTCTGCTGCAAGATCCGGATCTTCATCTGGGGGATCTTCCTGGCCGCCGTCGCCGAGTCGGGGTTCAGTTCATAGGCGATCGTGTAGGCCTTCAGCGCTTCCTGAAAAAGCCCTTTCTTCTCATAGGCCGCTCCAAGATTCACGTAAACCTCGTCGTCCTCCGAATCCCATTTAATCGACTTCAGGTAATATTCGATCTGCCGGTCCGGATCACCCTTGAGTCCGTATGCGTAAGCGGCGCTCGCGTAGCCGGCTGCCTTCTTCGGGTTTAATTCGATCAGCTTCTTGTAGATCCGGATGGCCTTGTCGTAATGTTTTTCCTTCATGTATGCGTCCGCCAGGGTGTTCAGGACCTCGGTCGTCGGTTTCGCGGCGGCAAGCGTTTCATACATGGCAATCGATTCCTTTGTCTTTCCCGTCTGACTGTAGGAAAGAGCCAGATTCTGCCGGATATGGGGATCCTTTGCGCCGTATCGGATGGCCTGCTCATAGTTTGCCGCGGACTGGGCGGGTTTCTTCAGCTCGGCGTAGGCAAAACCAAGACGGGTATGAATCACCGATTTCCGCGGACTCATCTTCACCGCCTTCTCATAAAGAGGTACGGCCTCGCTGAAACGCTTCGCCTTGAAATGCAGATCGGCCAGCCTTTCCAGGGAATCAGAATCATGAGGTTTCAATTCCAGGACTTTCCGGTATTCCCGAATCGCCTCCGGCTCCTTTTTTGCCTTTTCATAAGCGGTCGCCAGGTTAAAGTGAACCACCGGATCACCCGGGTTCAGTTCGATCGCCTTTTGGTAATTCTCGATTTCTTCCCGGGTCAGCCCCTTGCTGCCGTACGCCAGGCCGAGATTGGCATAGGCGGCGGCATTTTTCGGCTGTCTCTTCAGAACCTCACGATGCCACCGGATCGTATCGTCATAATTCCCCAGCTTCAACGTGATACTCGCCAGGGCGACCGCCACATGATCGGCCTTCGGCACCTTTTCCAGCACCAGTTGATATTGTTCTGCGGCCTTTCCCAACTGGCCCGTCTTCTCATAAGCCTCCCCCAACTTGAACATGACCGCGGGATTGCCGGGTCGCGTCTTCAGAGAATCCTCATAAGCGGCGATCGCCTTTTTCCAATTCCCCAGACTTCCCCAAGCCAGGGCCATATCGGCCAGTGCGGCATCATCCTTCGGATTGGCTTTGACAGCCCGCGCGGTGATCCGGATTGCCTCCTCGTACTGTCCGCTTTTCAGATAGCACTTGGCCAGATCGGACAGGATCGCCGTATCATCCGGTTTCAGCGCAAGAATCTCCTGATACTGTGCAATCGCATCCCCCGTCATGCCGGCATGGAGATAGATGGAGGCGAGCATCCTCCGCACGTTCGTATCTTCCCGGTTCAGGGCGAGCGCCCGTTTGAGGTATTCGATCTGGACCTTCTGATTCCCTGAGCTCCGGGCATAGCGCAGCCAGTCCTGGGGGGTGATTTGTATCCGGATCGGAATGGCCGCAATCGGGTCTCCCCGATAGGCAATTTGCAGCGAATAGACGCCCGGTCGGTTTTCCCCGACACCGCCCCGGCCGGTCAGGACCGCCTTGTCCACCAGGTCGATCCCCTTGAGGAGCTTTCCAAAATCATTCTTATCCCCGAGCCCTGCGACATCCACTGCGACACCGCCGCCAAAGAGAACATCCGTCGAAACCTGTTTGATCACAAATTCATCCCGATAGGAAACCTCAAAAATATCGCGCGCGGTCAGGCGGTAATCCTTCCCGTTCTTTTCCAGAACAAGCGAGTAGAAATGGGGTTTCCGGTCGAAGACGATAAAGGAAAAGGTATTCTGGACGCGGTTCCATCCTTCGGCGATCGCCCGCACCTTTTCCGGATAGAGGAATACGGCGGCCAGACTTGCTGTCGTGAGGATCACGAGGATCAGGACAACGATTCGGACCGTCGTCGATTTTCGTCCTTTCCTTCCAGATCTCGATGCCATACCAGACTTGTATTCCATGGATTCTAACCTCTCAACCACCGTTGGACATCTTGCTTTTTATCACCCGAAGATGCCGTCATCCCCGGGGATGATACTTCCGATGAATCTCCTTAAGACGTTCCCGTGTCACATGCGTGTAGATCTGGGTCGTGGAGATGTCGGCATGACCCAGCATGATCTGCACGGAACGCAGATCGGCCCCCCCCTCCAGCAGGTGTGAGGCAAAGGAATGCCGGAAGGTGTGGGGATGAATCGCCTTGTCCAGACCTGCCTTTGCGGCATACTTCTTCACGATCTTCCAGAATCCCTGCCGGGTCAACCCTTTTCCCGAGCGGTTCAGAAACAACCGATCGCTCTCGCGCCCCTTGAGAAGAAGCGGCCTTGCCCCTTCCTGATACCGCTTGACCCGCTCGTATGCGGTCTGACCCACGGGGACAATCCGTTCCTTCTCCCCCTTCCCCATGGCGACCAGATACCCCACCTGCCAGTTGATGCTGTTTATGGTAAGCCCGATCAGTTCCGACACCCGGATTCCGGTCGCATACATGAGTTCGAGCATGGCGGAATCCCGGATGTCCGCCGGCGTCTCCGCACCGGGTTGCGCCAGCAGCAGGACCATCTCTTCACGACTTAGAACGTCGGGAAGCCTGGTCCAAACCTTGGCCAGTACGATATGGGCCATGGGGGTATGGTCCACCTTCTTCTCCCGGAGCAGATATCGATAAAACCCCCGGATGGCTGCCAACGCACGGTTCACCGAATTGGCCGCCAGACCTTCGCCGTGCAGAAATGCCAGGTAGGCGATCACATCCTCCGTCCCGATCCCGCTGATCTGAAGGACCCCGCGTTCTTCGACAAACCCCGCATACCGGTTCAGATCCCGGCTGTACCCGTCGATCGTGTTGCGGGAGGCCCCCTTTTCGACCGCCATGAAATTCAGATACTCGTCGATCAGATGATGCATGTATTTTTTTAACGTAAATGGCGGGGAGAAGCAAAGACTTTTTGAAATGCCCGTTTATTGAGGAGAATCGGGAAACAGACTACAGCAACCCTTTCGCCCGTAAGAGCGGCCCGGCGTCTATCATCAGTTTTTCCATTCCGAGTGCGGCGGACGGCGCCCCCAGGGCGAGGCCGATCAACTGGGTCAGGTAGATGACAGGTATAGCGTAGGGTGCGCCTGACGGGTTGGTCAGACCCTTCTGCCTCATGTCCAGGTTGGACTGGCAGAGAGGGCAGACGACGGCAATGCAGTCTGCGGACGCCCGCGTCGCGCTTTGGAGTATTTCGCCCAAGAGCCTCTTGGTAATATCCGGCCTCGTGATGGAGAGGCTTGCCCCGCAGCAGTCCACCTTGCATGTCCACTCAACCGGTTGCCCGCCGAGCGCCTCGATGATCTGCTCGCTGAGACTGGGTTGTTCCATATCGTCGGCCGCCGCCGGGAAAAACCGGGTCAGGCAGCCGTAATAGGAGGCAATTTTAACCCCTTCGAGGGGTTTTTTTACCATAGCCTTCAGGCCGCCCAGCGTCACACGGTCACGGAGGAAGTCAAGCAAGTGGTATATTTTCAGCCCCCCCTCGTACGTGTACCCGGTGACCTCTGAAAGGCGTTGCCTGACATGGACGTCCGTTACGCAGGCCGCTTCCGTATGGCTGATACTGTAGAGGCAGGAGGGGCAGGGGATGAGAAGCTCCTTTATACCGTGCGTCTCAGCCTTCTGGATGTTCTTGTAGGGGAGCAGGTGGGAGAGTTCCTGGGAGAAGGCGTGGGTAGGACTCGTGCCGCAACAGATCCAGTCGGGAACCTCCACGAGCGTGATGTCCATCATGCTGCACATGGCTCTCAACGAAATATCGAATTCTCTCGATGCACTCTCCAGTGAACACCCAGGATAGTACCCTATTTCCATCCTTCCACCTTCATCCTTTAATAAACGGTTTGCTCTTTTTGAAGAGCTCTTTCACCTCGCCCAGCGCCTTCACCTTGTGCGGCAGGAGACCTATCTTCCTCTTTTTCAGTATAGCCGGCAGCAGGCCAATGTCCCGAAACGGCGTCATCGCCATCATGTTGTTCTTGACCATGAGGCCAAGTTCGTATACGCGCCCATATTTCTCAATCATATCGATAAAAAGGCGATTGAAGACGTGGACCTGCTTCTCCTTGGGCATATAGCCCTCAGCCAGGCACATCATCCTGAGAACATTCATGACCTTCGCGATGTCTATCCCTTCCGGGCACCGGGCCGTGCAGGTGAGGCATGAGGAGCAGGTCCAAACCATCGACGAAGTGAGCGCCCGCTCCTTCATGTTGAGCTGAATGAACCGCATGATACGGCTGGGAATCTCCTCCATGTCGGGTGCAACCGTGCACCCGCCCGAGCACTTGCCGCACTGGATGCAATGGGTCAAATCCTCTCCGCTCAATTCCTTGACCCGCTTACTCAAATTGTGGACATGTTCCGCATCAAGCTCCAGCATGGGCGTCCTCTTCTTCCTCAGCAGTTTCAAACGGCGCCGCAATCTGGGCATAGATGGCCTTGTCCGTAAAGCCCTTCACGTCCAGGGCCCCGCTCCTGCAGGTCGATGCACAATTCCCGCAACCCTGGCATAGGGTCTGGATCACGCGCGCCACGTTCCGTCCGCTCACGGTATCCTTTTGTATCGCTTCATAGGGGCAGACGTCAATGCAATTGAAGCAGCCCACGCACTTGTCAACGGCCACCTCGGCCAGTTTCGGCTCCACGGTCAGCTCATCCGCAGCAAAGAGCGTGCATACCTTCGCAGCCGCGGCCGATCCCATCATGACCGAGTCGGGTATATCCTTCGGGAAGGTGCACGCACCCGCGATGAATATGCCCCGCGTGATGCTTTCCACGGGCTGCAGCTTCGGGTGGATCTCGCTGTAAAAACCGTAGCTGTCATACGGGATGTTGAGCATGCGCGCCAGGTCACGGGCGTCAGGGTTTGGCACCATAGCGCTGGCAAGCACCACCAAGTCTGCGTTGATCTTGACCGATTCACCGGCCAGGGTGTCGGCGCCGAAGACCTCGAGCTTGTCGCCGGGATCATGGATCTTCGAGACCCTGCCCCTCAGGTAAACAACGCCGTATTCGCGCTGGGCCCTGAGGATAAACTCTTCGTAATTTTTTCCCGTGGCCCGTATGTCGATGTAGAAGACGTAGGACTGGGTTTCCGGAAAATGATCCTTGAGTAATATGGCCTGTTTTGCCGTGTACATACAACAGACCTTCGAGCAATAGGCCATGCCCTTGACCTCATCCCGTGAACCCACGCACTGCACAAACACGACGTTCTTTGCAGGTTTCCCGTCGGAAGGTCGAACGAGGTGGCCGCCTGTCGGACCGTTCGGGTCGATCATCCGTTCCAACTGCAGGCCCGTGATCACATCCTTATAGCGGCCGCCGCCATATTCCCCGTACTTCGAGATGTCAAAAAGGGAAAAGCCGGTGGCGACGATGATGGCGCCGAACTTTTCCGTCCTTATTGTCTCCTCTTGTTCGTAGTTAATAGCGCCCGCTTTACAAACCTTCTGACAGATCTGACACTTGCCTTTGGTGAAATAGATGCAGTGTTCACGGTCAATGACCGGGACGTTCGGTACAGCATTGGAAAAAGGTTTGTAGATAGCCCTCCTTGTACCGAGGCCCTGGTCGGCCTCGCTTCGGACCTTCGCCGGGCACTTGGCCAGGCAGTCGCCACATCCCGTACACCTGGACATGTCAACCGAGCGCGGGTGCATGCGTATCGTGACGTCGAAATTCCCGACAAAACCTTTGACATCGATCACCTCTGAATAGGTGAGGAGTTCTATGTTTTCATGATGGGATGACTCCGTCATCCGGGGGGTGAGTATTCAGGCACTGCAATCGAGGGTCGGGAAGGTCTTCTCCAGCAGCGCCATGGTGCCGCCGATGGAAGGCGTCCTTTCGACAAGCGTAGTGTGGTACGAGGCATTTGCCATGTCGAGCGCCGCCTGGATACCCGCAATGCCGCCGCCGATGACGAGTGCGCGCTTTTCAACGGGGAACCTGAGCGGTGTCAGGGGCGAGAGCCAGAGCAGCTTGGCTACACCCATCCGTACGAGATTAATTGCCTTGGCCGTTGCTACGTCGTTGTCCGTATGGACCCATGAGCACTGTTCCCGGATGTTGACCATCTCGAACATGTAAGGGTTGAGGCCAGCCTGCGCGATGCATTTCTGGAATGTCCCTTCGTGCATGCGCGGTGTGCATGCAGCGACCACCACGCGGTCCAGTTGGCGCTCCTTGATCGCATCCTTTATGCTGTTCTGCCCGAGATCGGAACAGCTGTACTGGAGCGTTGCCGCGTAAGCAACCCCGGGAATGGATTGCACCGAATCGACCACGCGATTCACATCGACGACCGATGCGATGTTCTTACCACACTGACATATAAAGACCCCTGTCCTTGCCATCTCTGCAGCCACCTTCCTCTTAGGTTACCTTCTCCAGCTTCACCGCGCAGATCTTGTATTCGGGTATTTTCACCACCGGATCGAGGGCAGGGTTCGTGAGCACGTTTGCCGCTGTTTCCGCAAAGTGAAAGGGCACAAAGACGGAACCGCTCTGCACAATCGGTGTAATCCTCGCCTCTACCTCAATCGCGCCCCTGCGAGAGCGCAACCGCGTCAACTGCCCGGCCTTTATCCGCAACTTCTTCGCGTCAGCCGGGTGGATCTGCACGTAGCAGCGGTTTATCTGCCCCGTCAACGTCTTGGACCGGCGGGTCATGCTCCCCGTATGGTAATGGAAACCGTCTCGTCCCGTTATCAGAATAAAAGGGTACTCCTCGTCGGGAAGCTCCGCCGGCGCCTTGTAGGCCACGGGTTTGAACGTGCCCAACCCCTTCGAGAACGTGTCCTTGTGCATGAAGACGGTCGATGGGGCATCCTTGGTTCGGCAGGGCCACTGGATGCCGTTTTCCGCAATCCGCTCGTAGCTTATGCCTGCGAAAAGGGGAACGAGCGATGCGATCTCATCGAAGATCTCTGACGGGGATGCGTAGCCAAAATCGGCGGCGCCCATCGCATGGGCCACATCACAGATGATCTGCCAGTCCGGCCGGGTCTCTCCGATGGGCTCAATGGCCTTCCGGATCCGCTGGACCCTTCGATCCGTGGAGACGAAGGTGCCGTCCTTTTCGGCGAATGTAACCGCGGGGAGCACCACATGGGCGAGGGCGACGGTTTCCGTCGGAAAGATGTCCTGGACGATCAGCAGTTCGAGCGATTCGAAGGCTTTTTTCACGTGCTGGATGTCGGGATCGCTTACCATGGGGTTTTCGCCCATGACGTAAAGCGCCCTAATCCCTCCCGTTCCGATGGCGTCCATCATTTCCATGAGCGTAAGGCCGGGTTTTCTCGGAAGGGTGACGCCCCACACAGCCTCGAATTTGGCAATGACGGCATCGTCAGCGAGCGACTGGTAGCCGGGCAGCACATTCGGTATGGCCGCCATGTCCGTGGACCCCTGGACGTTGTTCTGCCCCCTGAGCGGATTGACGCCGGAGGCCCACTTGCCTATGTGGCCCGTTGCCATGGAAAGGTTTGCAAGACTGAGTACGTTATCGACCCCGACGGTATGCTGCGTGATGCCCATGCAATACACGATGGAGCCCTGCTTTGCCTTTGCGAACATTTCTGCCGCCTGGCGTAATTGCGCTTCGGGGATACCCGTTATCTCCGCAACCCGGGCGGGGGGATACTCAGCGAGAAATGTTTGCAGGGCAGCGAATCCTTCCGTCCGTTTTTCAACGAATTCCTTGTCATACCATCCTTCCTTGATGATGATGTGGAGAAGTCCGTTGATCACGGCCACGTCCGTACCCGATTTTTCCGCCAAGTAGAGGTCGGCGTAGGAGGCAATGTGGGTTTTCCGGGGGTCAACCACAATGATTTTGGCCCCTTTCTCCCTTGCCCTGAAGATGCGGGTGGCAATGATCGGATGGGCGACGGTCGTGTTGGATCCGATGATCAGGATGCACGCCGCGTCCTCCAACTCCTCGACCGAGTTCGTCATGGCGCCACTTCCGAATGCAGCAGCAAGACCTGCCACCGTGGGAGAGTGTCAGAGGCGGGCGCAGTGGTCGATGTTGTTCGTCCCGATGACCGCCCTCGTGAATTTCTGGAGGAGATAGTTCTCCTCGGTCGTACATTTTGCAGAGCTGAAGGCGCCAAAGCTGTCGGGGCCGTGCGCCTGTGTGATGGCCTTGAGCTTGGATGCGATAAAGGAGAGCGCCTCATCCCATTCTACCTCTTCCAGTCGCCCGTCTTTCCTCACAAGCGGTTTCTTCAGGCGCTCGGGGCTGTGCACGAATTCGTGGGCGGACCAGCCTTTAATGCAGAGCTTTCCCTGGTTGATGGGGTTCGTCTTGCACGGGAGAACCCCTTCCAGCCGGCCATTCATAACCTCAAGCAATATGCCGCATCCGGCTCCGCAAAACGGACAGGTTGTGTAAACGGTTCGGTAATCGATCATAAAGCCTTAATGGTCCTCCTGTTCCCCGAATTTTCCATCGCCGAGATACTGCAGCGGCCCCTTGCCCTCTTTCGTGACGCCGGGTGTAAAGCCGAACCGCGTACCCACCACGTTCCTCATCTTCTTGTAAAGGGTCCGAAGCGGTATGCCCGAAGGACATGCTTCTTCGCAGAGTCCGCAATCGATGCAACGTTCGGCCATGTGGAAGGCCCGGATGAGATGGAAGATGGGCTTCTCGGGCGGAATGGTTCCGGTTTGGGTCAGGTCGTCCTCGTCGAGTGTGCAGGTCGTACAGAAGCACATGGGACAGATGTTGCGGCATCCGTAGCACTTGATGCATTTGCCGAACTGATCCATCCAGTACTGGAGCCGCTCCTCCTCGCTCAGGCGGTCGAGCCGCTCGAACCCCTCGCTGTCCGTCACCGGCGTCACCCGCTCCCCAGAAAGGTGCGCCGATGGATAGGGCTGCGCGCACTGGCACGCGTTCGCCTGTTCCTGGTCGCAGGCAACCCCGAAGACAACTACGCGTTCCTCTGTCAACTGCGCGTTCCGCTCCAGTTCCAAAATGGCCCGTTCGTCGCACCCGCGTGCGACGATGCCGAGGCGCGCATCCGGGTCGCTGCGCAGGATCTTGAGGAGCACCGCGGTAAGGGGATAGCGAGCCTCGCCCACAACAAGCCGCTCAAGGTCCTCAATCCCATCCTTCGTGAAGAGGTTGGGTCTCGGGTGCCCTCCCTCCAGTATCATCCCCATGACACCCGCCACGCGCCCCACTGTCAGAGCCTCCCTGATCCCCTCCTTCAGTCTATCCACGGGCGAACTCCTTCCTCTTGAGGGGGGAGGGCCCTATCGTCCTGATTTGCTCGGCAAAACTGGTAAAGGAGCGGGAGAGCTTGTCACTCTCCGACGTCGCGATATACTCGAGCCTGATTCTGTCCTCGCCGATGCCCACGAACTTCAACATATCCCGCAACACATCCACACGTTTTGCCGTCAGATAATTACCCTTCTGGTAATGGCACTCCCCCAGGTGACATGCCGCGATAATCACGCCGTCGGCGCCCTTCTGGAATGCCTTCAGCACGAAATGGGGCGAAACCCGCCCGCTGCACATGGTCCGGATCACGAGTATGTTTGCCGCGTACTTCAGCCTCAGTGAACCACTAAGGTCAGCTGCTGCGTAGCTTCACCAGTGACAGCAAAAAGCAATAATCGAGGGTTCAAACTGTGTAGATTTTTCTATTTGTGTCTGTGCGGATTCTTCCATACTTCACCACCCGTTTGGCCTTCCATAGTTCACTACACCGGTGCCTCATATCATATTCAAAATTAAAGTCCACCATTTTTCGGCCGGTGAGTCTGTGAGATCAATACAAAATTTGCACGGTCTCGTCATCTTGCCACCACCCCCTTTGCCGGGAAAGGACTCTCTGGAAGAACCAGCTTCCGGCCGACATAAAGGGGATCGGGGCGTTTCAGGCGATTCAGATCCATGAGAACGCGGATCGTTGTGCCGTGCCTTGTCGCAATTGCGCCCAGCGTATCGCCCCTTTTCACGCGGTATGACGCCGGCGCTCCGGACTTCGAGACGGGATCACGCTTCCTGTCGGCGATCGGTTTTGCCTTTCCCTTTACCACCCCAGCAGACGGATCCCGAGACTTGCGATCTTCTTGTGGCACGGCAACGGTTGCACGCATCGCCGGAAGGGCCGGCAGGAATTCCACGACAGAACGGGCGACCCCCTCCGCAATCTTCATCTGAAAGCGGTCGCTCCGCAACAGATTTTCCTCTTTTGCATTGGAGATAAAGGCGGTTTCGATCAGTATCGACGGAACCTCCGGGAGCTTGAGCACGCGGAAAGGCGCCTCCTGAACGGTCGCGAATTTCAGATGGTTCGCCGCGCCCAGTTCTCTCAGCAGAAGAGTGCCGAAAGTCCTGGACTGGTTGATGGTATGGGTCTGGAACATATCCAGAATGATCGGACCGGAGGCATCGTTTCCTTCCCCGTTGGGAACCCCGCCGACAACGTCGGCCAAGTTTTCATTCTTGGCGAGAATCTTCGCCGCCTCGCTGCTTGCCGCCCCGGTGGAGAGGCAGTAGACCGAGCTGCCGCTGGCTTCCCGATTTCTGGCCGCATCCGCATGGATGCTCACAAAGAGATCCGCACCGTATTCCCTCACAATCATGAGCCTTTTCCTGAAGGATACATAATAATCGTCATCCCGGGTCAGAAAGGCACGGTAACCTTCCCTTTGATTTAGAATATCTCGCAGTTTTGTTGCAATCGCCAGCGCGACATTCTTTTCCAAGGTCCCCTTTTTCCCTACCGCCCCCGGCGCTTCCCCCCCATGACCCGGATCGATCACGACGACCCGCGACTTGCTCGTGACCTTGATCCGTTCCCGTGCTTCACTCTCCTGTTTCGCGGCATCCGGCAAACTGATGTCAATAACGATCCGGTACGGCTTATCCTGAAATTTTTTCAGTTTGAAAACGTTGGTCTGGAGGGGTCCGGGCAAGGAGAGCTCTACGCGTACCCCTGAACCAGGACGGGCGGAAAGGACAATCCCCTCCACCCCGGGCTTATTCAGGATGGTTAAATGGGGAAGATTTTGAGGCAGGGGGGTGGCGTCCAGATCGACGGTAATTTGCCGCTCCCCTTTTTCAACGGTGAAGGAGGCATCCTCGCTCGTATCGATCACGACCCGAGTGTGGTCCGGGGCCACCCAATGACGGATGTTCAGAATCTCGTTCAAGGCAAGGGCGGAGGAGGGTCCACCGGATCCGAAGATCCAGATGACCAGAATCACGAAGAACTTTCCTGCACGGGACATGTCCGTATCCTGATGATTTCGTGACGGTTTCGTAATCAGATCCAAAGGCAATGCGCGCCCGATTCGACAAGCCCGCCATAACCGTTATGGACCCCGCTCCGAGTCTACCGAAGACCGCCCTGAAGCATATGGACTTTTTGCGAAGTCGTCAAGTTTCCGGGAATGTATCAGCTCCGGCGGACAAATTCAACCCCGATCGCGAAAAGAGATTGACAAGGTGGGGCGTTGATGGCATGGATACCGCCGCCAAAAGACCCGTGTCGCGGCGCTGTGGAAAAAGGTTGAATATTCTCCCGGCCTGTAGTATGGATTAATGGTATGAACGACCGCTCCGGCGGACGTTTTTTTAGGGGGCGATTAGCTCAGTTGGATAGAGCGCTGGTCTCCGGAACCAGAGGCCGTGGGTTCAAGTCCCACATCGCCTACCAATGGCGTAGGGGTCTCCATTTAATAGAGACTTGTTATCGAAGGCAAATTCATTTCAGCAGAGGGACTCTCCTTGCCCGGACGTTATGTGCGGGCTATAGAGCCGAAAGGAGGAAAGAACATTGAGGAGATACGAAACCATATTGATCGCCCATGTCGATCTGTCCGAGGATGAACTCACCACCTTTATCGACCGTTACTGTGCTGTCGTAACGGGTCAGAAGGGCATCCTGGTCAAGGTCGAACGATGGGGAAAGAGGCGACTGGCCTACCTGATCAAAAAACAGGCGAGGGGATTTTACATCCTGATCGATTATGCCGGTGAGAGCGCCGTGGTCAATGAACTGGAAAGAAATCTCAAGATTGATGACAAGATTCTGAAGTTCATGACCGTACTCAAGGATGACGCGGTCGATGCCGGCGCCCTGCAAAAGGAGATCGAGGAAGCCGCAAAGAAGACGGAAAAAAAGGAGGAGACCAAGGTAACGGCCTCCACACCGCCTCCCACTGCCGCTCCGGATAAAAGTCCCGAACCGATCGCAGCAGAGATTCAACAGCCGGTTCCGGAAGAAACGCAGACAGACGTGAAGGGGGGGAATTGATCATGGCGACGACACCTGCACCTGCACCCAGAGGCCCCAGCAGGGGAGCGAGACCACAGAAAAAGTTCTTCCATCGGAGGAAATTCTGTCGCTTCTGTACGGACTCGAACCTGAAAATTGAATACAAGGAGACTCAGACGCTCCGCGATTTCACAACGGAAAGAGGCAAGATCATGCCTCGCCGGATCACGGGAAACTGCGCAAAACATCAGCGGGAACTGACCGTGGCCATTAAAAGAGCGCGGACAATCGCCCTGCTCCCCTTTGTCGTTTCCGAAGGGTAAGCGAAGACGGGACAGCCGCGGCGCTCAGTTGAAAGCCGCGGCTGTCCCGTCCCCGCCGGAAGGGGAACCGGATGAACCGTTTTCTCCTCTGAATCGTCACTCCAGGATCCAACCATAACCCTCTCGGCAAGGATATTCCCCGAATGGTCAGGCGGTTGCACCGAGTGAAGGGTTGAAAATATCGACGGAATGTTTTCCGTCATGGACATTGGACACGACGGATTCGGAATTTGAAAAGAGAAAAAGATTTTGATAACGGTATGATCCAGGGCGGTGCGATCCTCACGGTCACTTTTCTCTTGGTGGCTCTGATTCCTTTTGCCGGACCGTTCGTGTTGATCCTGACCCCGCTGCCGATCCTCTATTACCGCTCCCGTCTGGGCCGGTTACGCGGACTGACGGTCTTGGCTGTTTCGTTCCTGGTGGCATACGTTATCCTTGACCTTGCAGGGCATCGCGCTAATCTCACCGTTCTTTTCATGATCGGGTTCACCGGCGTGCTGCTCTCCGAGGTTCTGAAACGGAATTTTTCCGTCGAGAAGACGCTTCTATTGGCATCATCGGCGTTGTTCTGCTGTGGTGCAGGCTTTGTTCTTTATCATGCCTTCCGATCTGGCATTGCACCGTGGCGGATGGTTGAAACCTATGTTGCAAGGATAATCGAGGAGAATATTAAACTCTATGCTCAACTGAATATCTCGGATGAGCAGGTCCAAATGATCCGGGAAAACGCCCCCCAACTCGCCCTTTTTTTCACATGGATCTTTCCTGCCCTGGGCCTATCGGGCATCGTCCTCACGGTATGGGTAAACCTGCTTGCGGGACGCCTGCTTTTTCAGAGAAGTGGCGTCGTCTTTCCCGATTTCGGCGATCTGGCCGCATGGAAGGCCCCGGAACGGCTGGTCTGGATCGTGATCATCGCCGGTGGGATGCTGCTTGTCCCGCTGGAAGGGATCACCGTCGTCGGGATGAACCTCCTGATCGTCAGTGGTCTGATCTATCTGTTCCAGGGGTTGGCCATTGCCGCCTTCTTCTTTCGGCAGAAGCAGGTCCCCAAGATGTTCCGGCTGCTCTTTTATGGTCTGATCCTGGTTCAGCAGTATATGCTCATCGTTTTAATTGCCCTCGGTCTTTTCGACATGTGGGTCGATTTCCGAAAACGGATCAAGGGAATCAAAGATAACATTCATAATCCATAATTTGGATGACGGCAGCCGTTGCCGTAATACCTCAAGGAGGAACAACATGAAGGTCATTTTGAAGCAGAATGTGGAATCTCTCGGCAAAGCGGGAGATCTGGTGAAGGTTGCGGATGGTTATGCCCGGAATTTCCTGGTTCCCAAGGGGCTCGCCGCAGAAGCGAACAGCCGGAATCTCAAGGCCTTTGAGCATGAAAGGAGTCGTATTCTGCTCCAGGCGGAGAAGGGTCAGCAGCAGGCCGAAGAAACGGCGGCCAGACTGAGTAAAGTGATCTGCACAATCGCCCGCCGTGTCGGCGAACAGGAGAAACTCTTCGGCTCTGTGGGCGCGAAGGACATCGAAGAGGCGCTGGTCGCCCAGGGGGTCGAGATCGACAAGAAGAGCGTCATTCTGGATGAACCGATCAAGGCGCTCGGCGAATTTCCTGTCCGAATCAAGGTCAGCGCCGGCGTGACCGCCGAGATCAAGGTCGTCGTCGTGGCGGAATCCTGAACGCATTGACCGGTATTCTGCGAGGGTTTGCTCCATGAAAGACATCGATGCCTCCCTGCACAAGGTGCCGCCCCAGAACCTCGATGCGGAGCAGTCCGTTCTGGGGGGAATCCTGCTGGACAATCTGGCGCTGAACACCGTTCTGGAGGCGTTGGATCAGTCCGACTTCTACAGCGATGCGCACCGGAAGATCTTTGCCGCCATCATCGAGCTTTCCAACCGGAACGAACCGTGCGATCTGATCACACTGAGCAACATCCTCAAGGATCAGAAGCGGATGGAGCAGGTGGGGGGAACGGCCTATCTCGCCTCGCTGGTGGACAATGTCGCCTCGGCGGCCAACATCGCCTATTACGCCAAGATCATTAAGGAAAAGAGCATCCTGCGCCGGCTCATCGGCTCGGCGACCGAGATTCTCAACAAGAGCTATGACGCGTCCATGGATGTCGATCATATCCTCGACGAAGCGGAACGTGCCATCTTCGAGATCTCCGAAAACAAGATCCGCCCTTCTTTCTACCCGATTCGAGACATCATCAAGGACAGTTTTAAAACCATCGAGCGGCTCTACGCCAAAAAAGAGCTGATCACGGGGGTGGCGACCGGCTTCGACAAGTTCGACGACCTGACCTCGGGCCTCCAGAACTCCGAGCTGATCATCATCGCCGGCCGGCCGAGCATGGGCAAAACCGCCTTTGCGCTGAACATCGCCCAGTATGCCGCACTCGAGATGGGCGTCCCGGTTGCGATCTTCTCCCTTGAAATGGCCAGGGAACAGCTCGCGACACGCATGCTCGCGGCGGAGGCCCGCGTGGACTCCCAGCGTCTCCGCAAGGGTTTCCTCGGAGAAACCGACTGGCCGAAACTCACCACCGCAGCCGGTCGTCTCTCGGACGCCCCGATCTACATCGACGATACGCCGGCGATCACCGTCATCGAGATGAAGGCAAAATCCCGGCGCCTCAAGGCCGAGGCGGGTCTGGGGCTCATCGTTCTCGACTATCTGCAGCTGATGAGGGGAAGCGCCTACAAGGATTCGCGGGAGCAGGAGATCTCGGAAATCAGCCGTTCCCTGAAGGCCCTCGCAAAGGAACTCACCTTACCGGTGATCGCCCTGTCGCAGTTGAACCGGAAGGTTGAGGACCGAACCAACCGCCGGCCGCAGATGGCGGATCTCCGCGAGTCCGGAGCGATCGAGCAGGACGCGGACGTGATCGCGTTCATCTACCGGGACGAGGTGTACAACCGGTCGGAAGACAACCCGGAAAAAGGGATCGCCGAGATCATCATCGGCAAGCAGAGAAACGGACCAACGGGCATCGTCAAGCTGACCTTCCAGGAAAAATACACCCGCTTCGAGAACCTGGCCCGTGCCGATGAAGGGAATTAGGTTCATAACGGAGGGGTCCGACTCATATCCTCAGCCCATGGATTTGCAGAGCTCAACAAAGTTGATCCGAGCCGTGTTGTTTGATTTCGACGGCACGCTTACCGAACCCGGTTCCCTGGACTTCGGTGTCATCAGGGACGCCGTTGGCTGCCCCAAGGGGCGCCCGGTTCTTGAATTCATCAACAGCATGGCGTCGCAGGCGGAGCGAGCCAAGGCGTTAAAAATCCTCGATGCATTTGAAGCCGAGGCCGCGCGGCAATCGCGCCCCAATGCGGGGGCGGAAGAAGTGCTTGAGTTCCTGCGCGCGCGGGGCATGAAGGTCGGAATCATCAGCCGCAACAGCCTTGCTTCGATCAGGACCGCCCTCGATAACTTCGGGCGAATCCAGTCGTTGGACTTCGCAATCATCCTCTCTCGCGACGACCCTTTCAACCCCAAGCCGAGCCCCGAAGGAATCCTGGCAGCAGCCAGGATCCTGGGGGTTCCCGTAGCGCAAGTCCTGGTCGTCGGCGATTTTGTCTTTGATGTCGAGGCGGGACACAAGGCGGGGGCGCTCACAGCCTTTCTGACCAACCGGGGTTCCTCGCATCCTTGCGCTTATCCATCGGATTTCACCTTGGAGCACCTGGGCGAGTTGAAGGAGATCGTAAGCCTAT
>Ga0209014_10000395_pt1 | contig 25432 bp, 23 predicted proteins | sample BarGraNGADG00212_FD_184491 | JGI IMG/M metagenome (GOLD analysis project Ga0209014, IMG submission 184491) | Arctic peat soil microbial communities from Barrow, Alaska - Barrow Graham LP Ref core NGADG0002-212 (SPAdes) (version 2) | ecosystem: Environmental > Terrestrial > Soil > Wetlands >...
CCTCACGGACGATCTGAAGCGCAGGGGAAGCTACGACGACGTGGGCGGGCTGGCCTACCTCTCCAGGCTGGTGGGCGTGGTCCCCACCGCGATCCACGTCGAGCACTACGCCCACATTGTCGAGCGGACGGCCATCAAGCGGCGGCTGATCGGCGCCGCCGGCAAGATAGCCGCCATAGCCTACGACGACTCCCTGGACCTGGATACCACCCTGGAGAAGGCGGAGCAGCTGCTCTTTGGGGTCTCCCAGCGGCGGGTCACCAAGGACTTCGAACAGTTGGGGGTGATCCTGGGCGACTACCTGGAGCAAATGCAGCTTCGGGCCGCCGACAAGGATGGTGGCAGGGGGATACCCACCGGCTTCATCGAGCTGGAGAAGATGACCGGCGGGCTGCAGCGCTCGGACCTGATCATCCTGGCCGCCCGGCCCAGCATGGGGAAGAGCACCTGGGCGCTGAATATCGTCCAGAACGCCGCCCTGCGCAACCACGTCACATGCGCCGTCTTCAGCCTGGAGATGTCCAAGCAGCAGCTTGCCCACCGTCTCCTCTGCTCCGAGTCGGGGGTGGACGCCACCAAACTACGGCTTGGGATGCTCACTGATATGGATCAGCGCAAGCTGCACCACGCCTTCGAAATGCTCTCCGAGGCCTCCATTTACATCGACGACACCTCCTCCATCAACCTGTCCGAGCTGCGATCCAAGGCCAGGAGGCTGCACGCGGAGGTGGGTATAGACCTGGTTGTGGTGGACTACCTCCAGCTGATTACGGCTGGTAAGGGGGGCGACAACCGAGTCCAGGAGATTTCCGAGATCTCCAGGCAGCTGAAGGCGCTGGCCAGGGAGTTGAACGCGCCGGTGATAGCCGTCTCCCAGCTTTCCCGCGCGGTGGAGGCCCGTACCCCCCACATACCGATGCTCTCCGACCTGCGCGAGTCCGGCTCCCTGGAGCAGGATGCCGATATCGTCCTCTTCATCTATCGCGAGGACATGTACAACAAGGATACCGACAAGAAGGGGATCGCGGACATATACCTGGCCAAGCATCGCAATGGGCCCACCGGCCAGTTTCCGCTCCTCTTCCTGGACAAGTCCACCCGCTTCGTGAACCTGGACTATGCCAGAGATGAGTGAGTAGGTGACCAGGTTTATTGGTTTTCCGGATAGGATGCGCTATACGCCGGTGCCCAACCTCTTCCTCAGCGGCCCGATGGCGGAGATCGACGACGTGGCGGAGTTAAAGCTGACCCTGCACGTCTTCAGGGCCCTCTCGGAGATGAAGAGGACGCCCCGCTTGGTCCGGCTGAGCGATCTCTCCGCGGACCGGGGTCTGCTGATGGGGCTGCGTTCCCCCGAGGGGGGGGGGCCTGAAGCGCGGTTGGTGGGGGCCCTGGATAAGGCCTGCTCCAGGGGCACGCTGCTGGGGGTGGCGCTGCAGTCCGGGGATGTGGAGGACAGGTGCTATCTGCTGAACACCCCCTGGAACCGGGATTTCCTGAGGCAGCTGGAGCGGGGTGAGCAGAGCCTGGGTGAGGGGATTGCGGCCAGGGTGGAGTGGGCGGTGCTGCCCGAGGAGGAGCGCTCCAATATCTACCAGCTGTACGAGCAGAACATCGGCCTTCTCACGCCGCTGATCGCCGACGAGCTGAAGGAGGCGGAGGCCACCTACCCGCCGGAGTGGATCGAGGACGCCTTCAGGGAGGCCGTCAGCTACAACCGGCGGAACTGGCGCTACGCGCGCCGCATCCTGGAGAACTGGGCCACCGATGGGAGAGGTGAGGATGGAAAGGGTAGGCGACATTCTAAGGGGCCTGGGTCCCCTTCAAAGTACCTCGGGGGCAAATACGCCCACCTCCTCCAGCGATAGCGAGGATCCCCGGCAGGAGGAAGCTGTCTGCCCCATCTGCAAGGGGGCCGGCTTCCTGCTGAAAGATGTCCCCCCCGGCGATCCGGAGTTCGGTAAGCTGGTTCCCTGTCGATGCCGTTCCAAGGCGATCTCGCCAGATCGGAGGGACAGGCTGCAGCGGCTGAGCAACCTGGGCCCCCTGGTGCGCCTCACCTTCGATAGTCTGATCCGGGAGGGGCGGAGCCCGGATCCCCGCGGCCGCGAGCGCTTCCGGGCTGCCTTCACTCTCTGCCAGGATTACGCTCGATCCCCGGAGGGCTGGCTGGTGCTGCTGGGACCCAGCGGCTGCGGCAAGACCCATCTGGCCGCGGCCCTGGCCAACGAGCGGCTTGCCCATGGGGAGCCGGTGCTCTTCGTGGTGGTGCCCGACCTGCTGGACCACCTTCGAGCATCCTTCAGCCCCCACAGTGAGGTCCCGTACGACGAACTGTTCGAGAACGTGAAGGCCGCACCTCTGTTGATACTGGACGACCTGGGCACCCAGAGCGCGACCCCCTGGGCCCAGGAGAAGCTGTACCAGATCTTCAACCACAGGTACAACGCTCAGCTGCCCACCGTGATCACCTGCAACCGGCCGCTGGAGGAGCTGGAGGAGAGGCTGAGGTCCCGCATGACCGACCCTGCCACCTCCAGGGTGTGTTCCGTGGCGGAGCGGCATTCGGCGGCCCAGGAGAAGCTGGGGATAGAGCTCCCGGAACTGCTGAAGGGGATGACCTTCGATAGCTTCGACCGGCAGGGCCAGGCAGTTGACGAGAAGGCGCTGGACAGCCTCAGGGAGGCCCACAAGCTATCCCGTGAGTTCGCGGAGGAGCCCCACCTCTGGCTGGTGCTGCTGGGGCCCACCGGCTGCGGAAAGACCCACCTGGCCGCTGCCATTGCCAACCAGCTCATTTCCGGGGGGCAGCACGTCTCCTTCATTGTGGTGCCCGACCTGCTGGACCATCTCCGGTCGGCCTACAGCCCGGACAGCCGGGTGACCTACGACGACCTGTTCGAGACGATCCGGACGGCGCCGCTGCTGATCCTCGACGATCTGGGGGCCCACTGCAGCACCCCGTGGGCAGAGGAGAAGCTGTTTCAGCTGGTCAACTACCGCTACAACCACCGTCTCCCCACGGTGGTAACCACCAACCAGTCGCTGGACGAGTTGGACGAGCGGCTGGCATCCCGGTTGGCCGACCTGAAGGTGAGCACCCTCTGCCCGATCTCGGCGCCCAGCTACCGCGCAACCCCCCAGCCGCGCTCGGACAAGAGGCGCGCAGCCCCGAGGGGACGTGGGGAGGGGGAGTCGCGCCGAAGGCTGTCGTAGCGGGATCGGGGAATCTGGGGTGCGGCGGCTTGACGCCGCGGGCGGCGCGGCGCGCCGCCAACTCGCAGGCGAGATGCCCGCGCTCCCAGGGCTAGGCATGCCTCGCCCCCGCCCTGCCATTTCCTCTTAACCGCTACTCCTACCGGCTCGCCTCGGGGATCGCCAGCCGCTGCCCCACCCGCAGATAGCTGCGATCGGTGAGCCCGTTGGCCTTCATGATGTCGTCCACTGTCACCCCGAACAGCTTGGCTATGTCGTACAGGTTGTCACCCTGCTTGACGAAGTAAGCCTGGGTTCCCGGCGGGAGGGTGGCAGTTGGAACCGGCGTAGCGGTCACGCCGGGCGCGACCGTGGATGTGGCTCTGGCCGGAGTTGCCGCTGCCGCCCGCGGTGTCGCGGTTCTTGCCCCCGGTTGAGGGCTCGCCGCGGGAGCGGCGGGCGCCGCGGCCGGTGAACCCTCCGGGGTGGCCGGAGTCGGCTGAACCGTGGGCGGCGGAGTGGCCGTAGGTGGCGTCTCCGGTGAAATGATCCCCGCGACCGGCGGAGTGGAGACTGCCGTCTGGGCGGCGGCAGCCGGACGATCTGCTCCGGTGGAGGACGGGCTCAGCAACGACCATGGCTGCAGGACGACGAGCAGCAGAGCCACCACGCACAGTGCGGCGATGGCCGCGGCTGGCCGGCCCCAGCCCTCGGGGAGAGCGCGCCCTCTACCCGGCCTGGCGCCGCGCCCTCTACCTAGCCTGGCGCCGCGCCCTTCTGCCTGAGTGTACCAGTGGCAGCTAGAGTAGTCAGCCGAGAGGCAGAAGGAGAGCTGATGCCTGTTCTCCACCGGTTGGGGGGTTGGCCAGCGAAAACAGCGATGCGAGGAGGTGGCGAAGGGACAATGGGTCGAGGGGTCGCTGGCAAGCCCCAGATAGGGGCAGCTTATGACCGTGTCGCTATCTATCCTGCGATCGTGCACTGGTAGCTCCCAGCGATCAGTGGCTCAACGGAAGCAGCCGACGCCTCGAAATCGATGTCGAGACATAGTTGACCGCTTATACTTATAATAGTACAGAGTGACTGGCCGGGGGTCAACATGCTCTCTGGGTCCAATTCAGGCGTACAGCCTCCACAGCTTCTCAGCCTCGGCAATCCGACCCACGGCCAGGATGCGGGCTATGGCCTGAGCATTTGTTCATACGTCCGGGGCAGGGATGTTCAGGTTGGGTCCCATCGGCTCGTGCGTTGAGGGGCCATCTGGCCGGTGATAGAATACTACGGCAGTGGAGTTAGCTCACTGTGGGGGTAGACGTCTCATGGAGGCTGTCTTAGTCCTGAACCAGAATTACGAGCCGCTCAACATCTGTAACACGAGACGCGCCTTCGGCCTCGTAGATGGTGGGAAGGCGGAAGTCCTGGAACACGGTCAGGGTGGGATCAAGACTCCATCGAGGGTGTTCCCGAAGCCCTCGGTGATCCGGCTCGTCTACCTGGTCAAGCGACCACGGCCCAGGGCTAAGCTGTCCCGGAGGGAGATCTTCCACCGCGATCACTACACCTGCCAGTACTGCGGGTCGAAGTCCAGAGAGCTGACCATAGACCACGTGGTCCCGCGCCACAAAGGGGGCAAGCACAGTTGGGAGAACCTGGTCAGCGCCTGCCGAAGCTGCAACCACCGCAAGGGGGGGAAGACGCTGGAGGGCAGCCGGATGTGGCTGCTCCGGCTCCCCTATGAACCCAAGAACAATAGCTACTACATCCTGTACCAGCATCTGCAGTCCTACGACGGCTGGTCCAAGTTCGTTCCCGAATGGGAGAGGATGGATTAGCTAGGCTGAGCCCAGCAGCACCGTGCGCAGTTCGCTCTCTCGCTCTCCCTTGCACATGGCTATCACCTCGTCACCCTCTTCCAGAGTGAGCTGGCCCGATGGGATCTTGAAGGCGCCATTGCGCATCACCGCGGCAATGGAGGAGTCCACGGGCAGAGAGAGTTCGGTCAGACTCTTCCCCAGGGACGGCGCGCCGGAAGGCAGTACCGCCTCCACGATCTCAACCCCCATGTGCTTGATGGCCAGCAGGTGCAGCAGCGCCCGCCTCGGCATCTCGTGCTCGATCATCGACATGAGGAGGTTGGTGGCGCTGACGCTGACGTCGACCCCCAGCACCCGGAAGATCCGCTCGTTCTTCGGGTTGTTCACCCGGGCGATGGTCCGGGGGACACCGAAGTGGCTCTTGGCCAACTGGCAGGAGACCAGGTTGTCCTCGTCGTCGCCGGTAGCCGTCACCAGGATGTCGCAGCGGCGAGCGCCGGCGTCCTCAAGGGTGGCCACCTCGCAGCCGTCACCCTTCAACGCAACGTTGCCCAACTCCTCGATGATTTGGTCTACCCGCTCCGATTTTCGCTCGATCAGCAGCGCCTCGTGGCCTTGCTCCAGCAGCTCTTTAGTGAGGTAGTAGCCGACCTTTCCGCCGCCTACAACGATGATATACATCTATTCCTTCCCCAAGATCATCTCGTGAAGCAGGCGAGCGCCCACAAGGGTGGGACAGTAGGTCTTGAGCCCCAGCTTCTCGTAGATCTCGCTGCGCCCGGGATCGTACGTTCGCGCGATCACCGTCGGCACGTCGAACACCTTCTGGGCGAGTTGGGCCGCCATGAGGTTGCGGTTGTCCCCCTCGGTGGTGGCGACGAAGACGTCGGCTCCCTCTACGCCCGCTCGCACCAGCACGTCCTCATCGATACCGGTGCCAAGCACCGTCCTGCCGCCGAAGTCTTCCCTCAGACGTCGAAACGATTGCTGATTTCGGTCGACCACAGTCACCTCGTGACCCTCAGAGTCGAGGACGTTGGCCAGCCTGCTGCCCACTCGCCCACAACCCATTACAATTATCTTCATTGCCCTGCGTATCCTCCTGGTTTTCCCGACCGACGCGCCGCCTTACACTGCGGGCATTGGCTCGCGGCATACCCACACCCTGCACGTCGCGGATTTCAGGACGTGTAGCACCGTGTTGCCGATGTAGAACTGGTCAAACTTCATCCTGTATCTCAATCCCATCACGAGAAGGTCGATTCGCCTGCGCTCGGCCTCTTCGACGATGGCTGTGCCGGCGTCCCGGGCCTGCAGCACCTCCGTCTCCACGTCCTGCCGCCACTTGCGGGCGGTGTCCTCGGCTTTCTGGAGAATTGCCTCTCCCCTCTCTACCTCCGCGGGTAGATCGATCTCCAGCGGCAGAGTCCGCTTCACCTCAATTACGTACACCGCGTACAGTCGGGCACGGCTTCGCTTCGACTGCTCGCAGGCGAATGCCACCATTTCTTCGTCCAGAGCCCTCCCGTCCACGGGAACGAGTATCCTACTCGGAGTAAACAATTCTCCTCCTACCGGCCGCTTCCGCTATGAATGGTCAGATCGAGGGCGCACGGAAGCCTCCGGGACTCCGCGAAATGAACGGCGGATTCTAACCACCAACTCATCTACTTGTCAAAGAATACCGCGACCAGCACCAATTCGCCAGTGTCGTCAGCCGGCCAGCCGGTGTCATCAGTCGTCCAGGTGGTAGGGCATACTGGCAACCACGATCCCTGGCCGGAACAGCATCGACGCCTTTATCCGGAATGCCGTCTGGTTGTGCAGTAGGTTTTGCCACCAGTGGTTGGGGACGAGCTCTGGGAGCATCACCACCAGTCCGTCGTCGGGGTGTCTCTCCCGGAGGGCGTCGACGTAGGCCAGCAGCGGTTGCACCACCAGCCTGTAGGGCGACTCGATGATCACCAGCGGCACATCGGGCACCTGCTCCTGCCACTCCAGTCTCAGTTTGTCGGCGTCGGCCATATCCGTCGTGACGTGGACGGCCACGACTCGCTTACTGAGATCCTGAGCAAAACAGACCGCCTGCCGTGCCACCACACTCATGCTGGAGACCGGAACCAGGACAAGAGGGGGCGTGCCCCGCCGTGTCGCCGTCGTGTCGGCTTTCATTTGCATGGAAACCGCCCTATAGTGCCGGTTTACCGCCAGCAGCAGCGCCACCAGGATCGGCACGACGACAATGACTATCCAGGCCCCTTCGGAGAACTTGGTTATACCGATCACCAGCGTGACAATCGCCGTCGTCAGGGCGCCGAATCCGTTGATGGCCGCCTTCTGCCTCCGCGACTTCTCCTTGCCCTTGAGCCAGTGGACCACCATCCCGGATTGGCTCAATGTGAAGGCCGTGAACACCCCAATGGCGTAAAGCGGCAGCAGCTTGTCGACGCTGCCCTGGAATGCCAGCAGCAGAACCACGGAGAGCGCGGCCAGCGCGATCATCCCAGTGGAGAAGACCAGCCGATCGCCCCTGAACCCGAACCAGCTGGGCACGTAACGGTCGCGGGCCATGATGTTCAGCAGCCAGGGGAAGCCCGCGAAGCAGGTGTTCGCCGCGACGGTCAGGATGGCGGCGGTTGTGAACTGGACGACGTAGTAGTACCAACTCTCCCCTACTATCGCCTTCGTCAGATCGCTCAGCACGGTCTGATGGCCATCCGGGGAGGGGATCAACCCGATGTGGGTAACCAGGAAGGAGATGCCGACGAACATCACGGCCAGCAGCCCTGCCATCCATCCGAGGGTGGCCCTTGCGTTCTTCGCCTCCGGTGGCTGGAACGCCGGCACGGCGTTGGCGATGGCCTCCGTCCCCGTCATGGCCGAGCACCCTTTGGCAAAGGCGGAGAGCACCAGGAACCAGGTGAGCGTCTCGGTTCCAGCCGTGGGTCCCGCCGGGCCGGGGGTGTAGGGTATGCCCCCAAAGGAAAGCCGGAACAGGCCATATGCGATGAGACCGAGGATCGCGATCAAGAAGGTGTAGGTGGGGAAGACGAAGACGGTGCCAGCTTCTCGTACGCCCCGGAGGTTGGCCACGGTCATGAGGGCGACAGCCCCGAGCATCAGCTGTATGCCGTACGGTTCCAGCGTCGGAAAGGCCGATATCAAGGCGTCCGCCCCCGCCGCGATGGACACCGCAACCGTTAGGACGTACCCAACCATGAGGGCCGCTCCCGCGACCAGGCCAGGCACGATCCCCAGGTTCTCGTGGGCTACGATATATGAGCCGCCTCCGGATGGATAGGCGGGGATAGTCTGCTGGTAGCTGGTGGCGACTATGATCAGAAGCAGGGCGATGGCTATGGAGACCGGCAGCGTCATGCTGAGAGCCCCTACCCCGGCCAGCAACAGGACTCGCATCGCGGCCTCGCCGCCGTAGGCCACCGAGGAGAGGGCGTCCGGGGAGAGCACCGCGAGCGCCTTTACCCGCGTCAGCCGCTCCTCGCCCTCTTGCTCTGTGGCTATGGGGGCGCCGATAATCAACTGCTTCGCCCGTCTCAAGAACCTGCCGGCGCCGTCGCGTGGCGCGGTGGCCGACGGACGCGGAAGTAGGACCCCAGGGCTGACCTCGAAGAAGAAGCGGTGTCGTGCGATCCGCACGACTTTATCGCCCAGTCGCGGGCCCGCCATCTCATCCCGCCAGATCAGATCGGGGTGAAACTGGCCCGCCGGCTCTTTCCCCGTTTCGGCTGGTCTATTTTTCTTGTCGCCGTCGATCACCCTGTGGCCTCCCAGATTAGTGGGTCAGCGATCCCAGTCGCCTCCGGCCATCCAGGCGTGGCGAGACAGCCCACACCGTGTGGTCGTTGAGATTGCACATTGTACGCTTTGGACGGCCAGTCCGATATCCCTACGTTTGACATCAGGTTTTGGGTGAGTATGGATCTACAACCATTGATCGGACATGACAGAGGGCCGGCACTACCTCTGAGGTAGTGCCGGCCCTGGGGTAGAGGCTTTCAGTTCCGGGTGGCCGCTACTCCTCCAGTTGATAGGGGAAACTGGTAACCGCTACCCTGGAGCGGAAAAGTAGAGCCCCTTTCATTCGGAGCGCGGTCTGGTTGTGAAGCAGGTTCTCCCACCAGTGCCTCGGTATGAACTCCGGCAGCACTACCATGATCGTCTCGTCGGGGTCCATCTCCCTCACGGCATCCACGTAGGCGAGAAGGGGCTGCAGCAACAACCTGTATGGGGATTCGATGATGACCAGCGGCACCTCCCCCACTACCTCGCTCCACTGACTCCGGAGCAACTCCGCTTCCGAGAGCTCGGATGTCACGTGGATTGCCACCACCCGTTTGCTCAGGTCCTCCGCGAAGGCCAGGGCCTGGCGAGCCACCAAGCTCAAGCTGGATATGGGAACCAGGACGAGGGGTGGGGTTCCCTTCGGCTTGACGGGTGCCTGGGTGCGCAACTGCTTGGCGATGCGCAGGTAGTGGCCGTGGATCGCCAGAAACAGCGCTATCAGGCAGGGAGCGATGAGGATGACCATCCAGGCCCCCTCCTCGAACTTGGTCACCGCGATGACCACGGCAACCACCGCGGTCACTACCGCGCCCAGACCGTTGATGGCAGCCTTGCGCTTGCGGTTGGCCTCGGTACCTCGCAGCCAGTGGCGCACCATGCCGGCCTGGCTGAGTGTGAAACCGGTGAACACCCCTATGGCGTACAGAGGGAGCAGCCGCTCCACGTTGCCGCCGAAGATCGCCAGCAGCGCGCAGGAGAAGAAGGTGAGGGCGAGTATCCCTATGTTGAAGGCGAGCCTATCTCCCCGCAGTCCGAACCACCGCGGCACGTAGCGATCCCGAGCCATCACGTAGAGCAACCTGGGGAAGCTGGCGTAGCTGGTGTTGGCAGCCAACACCAGGATAAGGGTGGTGGACACGGTCACAAGGTAGTAGTAGGAACCATCGCCCACGGTCAGCCTCGTCAGCTGGCTCAGCACGGTCTCGGCCTCGGTGGGGTCCGGAATAATCCCAATGTGGCTGGCCAGGAAGGAGATGCCGATAAACATCACCGCCAGCAGGCCGGCCATCAGCCCCAGGGTGATCCTTGCGTTGCGGATCTCGGGTTTCTCGAACACCGGCACCACGTTGGAGATCGCCTCGGTCCCGGTCATGGCCGTGCAGCCCTTGGCGAAGGCCGAGAGCACCAGGAACCATGTCAGCGTTTCCGTGCCGGCCCTGGGGCCTGCCGGGCCGGGGGTGTAGGGTATGCCCCCCGTGGACAGTCGGAATAACGCCCACCCGATGAGTCCCAGGATGGAGAACACGAAGACGTAGGTGGGTATGGCGAAGATCGACCCAGATTCCCTGATGCCCCTCAGATTGAGTACTGCAATTAGCAGGACGAGCCCGATGGATATGGGCACAACGTAGGGCAACAGCGGCGGGAAGCCGGAAACCAGCGCGGCGACGCCGGCGGCCACAGACACGGCCACAGTGAGCACATAGTCCACCAGCAGCGCCGCGGCCGCCGTTAGCCCTGCCACCGGGCCGATGTTTTCGTGGGCGACGATGTAGGAGCCGCCCCCGCCGGGATAGCCCTGAATGGTCTGCTGATAGCTGGTGGCCACGATGATTAGCAGTATCGCGATGACTATCGAGATGGGCATCGTGAATGCCAGGGCCCCGACACCGGCCAGTATCAGGGTTCTCATGGCTGCCTCTGTGCCGTATGCCACCGAGGAAAGGGCGTCGGACGAAAGGACCGCCAGCGCCCGGAACTTGTTGAGCCGTTCCTGGGATTCCATAGCCGAGGAGATCGGCTGCCCCACCAGGAAGTGCTTGGCCTTCATCAGGAACCGGCCGGTCCCACTCTTCGGCTCGGTGGCCGCCGGGCGTGGGACCAACACGCCGGAGGCGAGCCCCTGGAAATAGCGATGCCGGGCGATCCTGACGACCCGATCGCCCGGCTTGGAGCCGACCACCTCTTCACGCCACACCAAATCCGGATGAAAGCCGGTCGGGGGGTGTGTCCCGCCTTCGGGTGGTCGATCAGGCGGTTTCTGCTCGTTGCTCATCTTGGTACCTCTGTGGGGATGCTGAGCGCGATCCCGCACTACTGTCGACAAATGCATGCCATTATACATACCGAGCTTCAGACTTACACAATGCGAGGTGTAGGCTCACTCAATGGAAGGCGGCGACAGCGCACCGAGAATCCCGACCACCGATCGAATCTTGAACGCGGAGGCGATGGTGGCGGAAACGGGGCGAGGCTGTCGGCAGGCGAGAGCCCTGCCGACCGGGGGGATTCGAGTGGACTCACACGGCGGCGACAACCGCCTTGCTGAAGCGAACGGAGAAGGATGGCCCATCCAGGGTCACCTCTGCTCGCAGCCCGGAGCTATCTGCCAGCTCTCTGCAGAGCGACCGAAGCACAGGCGCTCCCACGGCCGCGATCTTGAGCCTGCCGGCCACGGTGATCGAACTGCTCCCGCGGCCAACCGTGTCGCTGGCGGCGCGAAGGGCATCGGCCCAGTTTCCCAGCAACTCCAGGCACTCCGGATTCAGCAGATCATGCGCAACCGATAGATCTCCCACTGTCATTCACCTCGCCGGGTATTCTCCCTCACGGTCGATAAACGAGGTGTCAACAGATGGGCGCGCCATGTAAATGTTTGCTCAATGTGGAGGTGCGCGGGAGGCGGCCTGCAGCAGTAGCCAACCACGAAGGCACGAAGGAATCTCAGGGATCCTTCGTGCCTTCGTGGTTGCGGACCTCGCCATTCTCAGAAAAGTCAGTTTCCCTCGGCAAGCAGGCGGTAGCCTACTCCTGGCTCCGTCGTGATGTACCTGGGGTGCTGAGAGTCCTCTTCCAGCTTCTTCCTTAGCCGCCCAACGTAGACGTGGAGGTAGTGCGCCTCGGAGCCGTACTCGGGTCCCCAGACCTGCTGAAGCAGCATTCGGTCGGTGAGAACCTTGTTCGGGTAGCCGATGAATGCCTTAAGGAGCTGGTACTCCGTCGGCGAGAGGTGGACCTCATTCCCGCGAACCAGCACCTTGTGCAGACCCAGATCAACCTCCAGTTCGCCAGCGCGGAATTGGCTGGAGTTGGTCAGCGGCGAGCGAAGGGCGTGGCGGAGCGCCACTCTAATTCGCGCCAGCAGTTCCCCTACCCCAAAAGGCTTGGTGAGGTAGTCGTCTGCCCCCAGATCCAGGGCCGCCACCTTGTCGGATTCCGCCCCCCGTACCGATAGGACGACTATGGGCGTGCTGTCACGATCCCGGATTTCTCGGATCACCTCCATCCCGTCCATATCTGGCAGACCCAGGTCTAGCAGGACGAGGTCCGGGTGGCGGCGGCCGTAGACCTCCAGGGCCTGCCTGCCGGTCTCGGCGACCTCAACGTCAAACCCGTGCCGAACGAGGTTCGTCCTCACGGATCTCAAGATGGCCTGCTCGTCGTCCACCACCAGTATCATCGGTCCCGTGGATCTGTTCATAGTATCGTCTCAACCGCCTCGATCGTGGCAGATGCCTCTTCCAGTGGCAACGTGAAGACGAATCTGGCCCCGCCCTCCGGACGGTTCTCCGCCCAGATCCGCCCGCCGTGGGCCTCAACCAGCCCTTTGGCCACCGCCAGCCCCAGTCCGGTCCCTTCGGGGTGAGTGTCACCCTTGCCGCCACGGTAGAACGGCTCGAAGAGCAGGTGGAGCGCATCGTGCCGGATGCCTGGACCCGAGTTCTCCACTTCAACCCTGATCTCGCCGCCGCCGTTTCTTGCCCCGATCCTGATTTGGGTGCCCGGCGGGGCGAACTTGGCGGAGTTCTCCACAAGGTTGGAGAGGACCTCGTCGATCTCCACGTAGTCCAGCATGATCGGCGGAAGATCGTCGGGAATGTCGATCTTCACGTCGTGGCCCGCGGTCACGCCACTCAATCGACCAATCACCTCTTCCAGCAGGCTCCCAATATCGTACCAGCCCTTCTCTGGCTGGAGGCTCCCCGCCTTGATCCGCGAGAGATCCAGCAGATTGCCCACGATTCGGTTCAACCGCCTGGCCTCATCTTCTATTGTCTGCGCAAACTCCTGTCGCTCCTGGTCGGTCCACGCCACATCGTTCTGCAGCAGACTCCCGGCGGAGGCGATGATGGAGGCAAGTGGGGTCCGAAGATCGTGAGAGACCGCGTTGAGCAGAGCGGTCTTCAGTGTGTCTGCCCGGCGAAGGATCTCCGCATCGGTAGCCTCTCTTCGTAGCTGCAGACGCTCTGCCGCGAGTCCAATCTGTGCCGCCACCGTCGAGAGGAGCCTGTCTTCGGTGGCGCCGAAGTTGGGACGGTCGGCCACCGTGACCAGGATCAAGTTTCCCGCTCTGCTATCGTTGGCTCTCACGGGAACCATGTGGATTCGATCGTCGGTGCCCGCATGGATCAACAGTGGGGAATGTGGGGGTACGATCCGCACCCACCGCCCTGGAGCAGTATGCTGCAGGGCGGTGGGGCTGGAGCCCTCTCCCAGGAGATGAGCGGGCATCTGCGTTGCAGATCCAGCCCGATGGATGGCCTCCAAGTCACCGCTCGCTGCCTGGGCGCAATACCCGCCCTCGGAGGAGAGGCTTATAACCACGGCGGCCAGATCGAGTTCGAGGCGCAGTCGCTCTGCAACCGATTTCAGGGCCGACTCCAGATCTGGGTCGCCTATGAGACGGACCACGTCGTACAGCACGACGGCCTCTCGCTTTCGCTGCTCGGCCTCTTCGGTACGAAGCCGCTGTGCGGCGGCCAGCTGGCCCGTCAGGGTCGCGGTCAGGAGAAACAGGACGAGGGCTATCCACTCAACGGGATCCGACACCCAGAAGCTGTGGAGCGGCTCGACGAAGAACCAGTTGAAGGTAAGAAAGGATGCGACTGAGACGAGGACTGCCGGTCCCCTGCCGAAGGCTATGGCGGTGGCGAGAACCGCGATGAGGTAGAGCATGGAGAGGTTGCCGACGTGCAGCACACCTCGGACGAGCCCAATGGAGAAGCTCACCACCACAACGGCGCCCAGGGCCGCAACGTATCCGGTCCAGGCATTACGCGCGAGCGATGGCAATCGGCCCAGCCCTCTCATGGTGTCTCCCCTTTTGCGAGGTCTATACGATTCTATCACAGTTGAACCTGGTAGTTGTCTATAGCCGGCGGGAACATATACCTACGGCTTTACGCCGTCTATAATTCTGCTATACTTTACCGCATCAACCAAGGCCCGAGGGGGTAAGGAGGCGGTCGATTGTTTGAAGGGATCCTGCAGCCAACGCACCTGATCCTGATCCTGGCGATAGTGCTGATCGTTTTCGGACCCGGCAAGCTCCCGGAGATTGGCGGCTCCCTGGGCAAGAGCCTGAACGAGTTCAAGCGCAGCATCTCGGGTTCGCCTGAGGGTGACGCTGCTCCCACGGTGACTCCTGCCGCAACCCAGCCCGCCGCTGCCGCTGTGTGCCCCACCTGCCACACTGAGAACGCTTCCGGCAACCTCTTCTGCGGCAAGTGTGGGGAGAAGCTGGGGTAGTCCAACCGGAGTCGGCGGAGTCCCCCGCGCCGATTCTTGGGCGACCTGATACGCAGGGACTGACGCCTTTTGGTGACGTCTCTGGTCAACCCGGCGTTCTGCACCCGGCCTCTGGCTTCCTCTAGGTCACAGGGTAGGGAAAGCTGGCCACCACCACCCCCGAAAGTAGCGGTTTGCGTACGATTCGGGCGATCTTGTCTCCGGGCTTTGCGCCGGCTGTCTCCTCGCTCACTACGCGCACTAAACGATGCACCCTGCCCGTGCATTCGGCATACCCCTGCATGCCGGGTCCAACGGCCCCACCATTCCACCAGTATGCACTCAAACGCTCACTCCAACGTTAACGAATCGTTGAGCGGCACGACTGCGGTTGTTGGCACACTGTTGACCACCTGCCGGCTAGTATTCAATGTGCAGTAGGCAAACGGATTCCGAGTTCGATTGTTGGTGGACTGGATGCTGGTTGAGGTAGGGGCATTGGAAACCTTAGATCCGGACGAAGAGACAACGGTATCCCGTCCCTGGAATAGGGGAAGGGCGGTGCCGCGGCTCAGCATATTAATGGTCGAGGACGATCCAACCATCAGCCTGGTGGTCTCCAGAAACCTCACGGGCCGAGGATACCAGTTTAGCCAGTCCTCCCTGGCAACCGAGGCTGTTGAGGCGGCCGTAACGCTGCGGCCGGATCTTTTGTTGCTGGACATCAATCTTCCCGACCACAGTGGGTGGGACGTGCTGCGCCAACTCAAGGAGCGGGGAATAGAGATCCCCACGGCCGTCGTCTCCGCCGTGCGGGTGAGCCCTGCCCGGATGGAGGAGTTCCATCCGGTGGCCTACCTGCCCAAGCCGTTCCCTATAGAGGCGCTCTTGAGGGTCGTCGCCGACGCGGCGGCTCGCAAGAGAGAAACGAACGGGAGAAAATCCCGTCCATCCAAAGAAGCCGGAGGCAGATAGCATCTTGGCTGATGTGCTGTTCATTTTATTCGGTCTGGCATTCTTCGTGGTAGCGCTGGGTTACGTTGTGGGCTGCGATCGGCTGGCGGGAGGTGTGAGGTGAACGTCGAGTACATCCTGGGAGGAGTAATCGCCCTCCTACTGCTCGTTTACCTGACTTACTCTCTGCTTCGCCCTGAGCAGTTCTAGGAGGTTTGACATGAGGCCTCAAAATCTCACTTCGGAGATGCGATCTCAGCTGTATGCCACGCGAACTCGCGGTCTTGGCTGGGAGCATCTTCTGCGCCCCGCATGCGGGACTCTGGTCCGAATGGCCCCGGATGCGATGCGCTCCGTGAGCGTGAGCGGACGTCTGAATGGTGGCGACGAGGAGCTATTGCTGCTGCTCGGGCAGGCGAAAGAGCTGGCCACCGAGTACGGGTTGGAGAGCGACGTCTGGCTTGACGACACGGCGTTCAATGTGACCTTCGCGCGCGGTGGGCGCACAGCCTTTGCACAGAGAGTGGTTCGATGAACCTCCAGGGTATTGCCCAGATCGCTCTGTACCTCCTGCTGGTACTGGCCATCACGAAGCCCCTCGGCGCCTACATGCAGCGCGTCTTCGATGGGGAACGGACCTTGTTGAGTCCTGTGCTACGTCCCCTCGAGGCCCTGATCTATCGGCTCTGCGGGGTGGACGAGAACGCGGAGCAGCGGTGGACGGGCTATACGGCGGCTATGCTGCTCTTCAACCTGGCCGGGATGCTGGTGCTCTACGGCTTCGAGAGGCTTCAGGGATTCCTTCCACTGAATCCCACGGGGCTGGGTGGGGTCCCGCCCGATCTGGCCTTCAACACGGCCGTCAGCTTCACGACCAACACCAACTGGCAGTCCTACGTGCCGGAAACCACCATGAGCTACCTGACGCAGATGTCCGGCCTGGCATTCCACAACTTTATCTCCGCGGCTACCGGCATCGCTATCGCCATCGCTCTGGTTCGGGGCCTGGCCCGCCGATCCGCCGCCACGCTCGGCAGCTTCTGGGTGGATGTAGTGCGCTCTATCCTCTACGTCCTGCTCCCCATATCCATCATCTTCGCGCTGGTGCTGGTGTGGCAGGGAGTGCCGCAGAACTTCAACGATTACACCCTGGTCACGACGGTCGAGGGAGCTACCCAGACCATCGCTCAGGGACCTGTGGCCAGCCAGGAGATCATCAAAGAGGCCGGAACCAACGGGGGCGGCTTCTTCAATGCGAACTCGGCGCACCCCTATGAGAACCCCAACCCGCTCACCAACTTCATCGAGATGCTGGCCATCTTCGCCATCTCGGCGGGACTCACCTACAGCTTCGGGCGAATGGTGGGGGACACGCGCCAGGGCTGGGCGGTCTGGGCAGCCATGGCGATCCTTTTCATCGGCGGAGTCGCCGTGGCGTTGCCCGCCGAGCAGGCCGGCAACCCTCTCCTGGCCAAGATGGGGGTGGACCAGCAGATGTCTTCGCTCCAGGCGGGGGGCAACTTCGAGGGCAAGGAGACTCGCTTCGGGATGTCGGCCTCCGCTCTATTCACCGTCGTGACCACGGACGCCTCCTGCGGGGCCGTCAACAATATGCACGACAGCCTGATGCCGCTGGCCGGCATGGTGCCGCTGCTCAACATGCAGTTGGGTGAGGTGGTCTTCGGCGGGGCGGGTGCCGGGCTGTACGGAATGCTGGTCTTCGCCATCCTGGCCGTGTTCATCGCCGGCCTCATGGTCGGCCGGACGCCCGAGTACCTCGGAAAGAAGATAGAATCCTACGAAATGAAAATGGCGATGCTTTCCGTGCTCATTTTGGGTGCGTCGATCCTGGGCTTCACGGCGTTGGCGTCCGTAACGGACGCCGGCACCAGCGCCACGGCCAACCCTGGGGCTCATGGCTTCAGCGAGATCCTGTACGCCTACACCTCTGCCACCGGCAATAACGGGTCGGCGTTCGCCGGCATTTCGGCCAACACCCTCTTCTACAACGTTACCATGTCGCTGGCCATGCTATTCGGGCGTTTCCTGATGATCGTGCCCATCCTGGCCATCGCGGGATCCATGGTCCGCAAGCAGCGAGTGCCACCCAGCCTCGGCACCTTCCCTACTCATGGCCCGCTGTGGGTCGGACTGCTGGTGGGGGTGGTGGTTATCGTTGGCGCGCTGACCTACTTCCCGGCGCTGGCCCTTGGTCCAATTGTTGAGCACCTGCTTCTGCAGGCGGGGCAGAGCTTCTAAGGGGATTGGAAAAACATGTCTGACAAGAAGTTCAATCAGAAACCACCCATCATTCAGGATCGCGAGCGTCCTCCTCGAACGGTCCCTGCCCGGGATGCCGCACCGCTGCGTGGGTTAACGCCTCCCACGACACGTTCGCCCGAGACCGACGAGATGAAGGAGATGACCGCATCGCGGAGGGCTGGCGCGAGCCTTTGGACCCAAGGTCTGTTCGGGCGTGCCCTGGAAGACTCCTTCCGCAAGCTGGACCCACGGCTGATGGCGCGCAACCCGGTGATGTTCGTGGTTGAGGTGGGCGCTGTAGTGACCACGGCAGTCTTCATTCAGGAGGTAGCCACGCAGCAACCCTGGGGCTTCAGCCTGCAGATTTCCATCTGGCTCTGGCTCACGGTGCTGTTCGCCAACTTCGCCGAGGCGATGGCCGAGGCTCGGGGGAAGGCCCAGGCGGACAGCTTGAGGGCCACCAAGAAGGATACACCCGCTCGCCGGTTGAGAGACGCCCAGGAGGAGATGGTTAGTTCCGGCGACCTCCGTAGGGGCGACATGCTGCTGATCAAGGAGGGGGAGATTGTCCCCGGCGACGGCGACGTGGTACAGGGGGTCGCGTATGTCAACGAAGCGGCCATCACCGGCGAATCCGCTCCGGTGCTGAAGGAGCCAGGGACCGACGTGCGCTCCACGGTGACTGGTGGCACCCAGGTGGTGAGCGATTGGCTCAAGGTCCGCATCACGGCGGATCCGGGACACACCTTCCTGGACAGGATGATCGCGCTGGTGGAGGGGGCAGTTCGGCTGAAGACTCCCAACGAGATCGCGCTATCCATCCTGCTCTCCGGGCTCACTATCATCTTCCTCTTGGCGGTGGTGACGCTGGAGCCCTTTGCCATCTATGCGGGCGGGCCGGTCTCCACCGTTGTCCTGATCGCCCTGCTGGTGTGCCTGATCCCCACCACCATCGGCGGTCTGCTGTCGGCAATTGGGATCGCTGGCATGGACAGGGTGACCCGCTTCAACGTGCTGGCCACGTCCGGCAGGGCCGTCGAGGCGGCCGGGGACGTGGACGTGCTGCTACTGGACAAGACGGGGACCATCACCTACGGCAACCGGCTCGCCGCCGAGATCGTTCCGGTGGGTGGCGCAACCCAGGAAGAGGCGCAGACAGCTGCTTTATGGGCCTCCCTCGGAGACGAGACCCCGGAGGGCAAGAGCATAGCAGCCCTGATGAAGCAGAATGGGATTGTCCCTCCCGAGACGGGTGAAGACGGCGCTCCGAGCGGTGCGGAGGTGATCCCCTTCACCTCTCAGACCAGAATGAGCGGGCTCTCCCTGGACGGGAGGGTGTGGCTCAAGGGTGCCGTGGACGCCATGGCGTCCAAGATGGGTACCGAGATCCCGCCGGAATTGGAGGCGCAGACCGAGCGAATAGCCCGGGAGGGGGGCACCCCCCTGGCGGTGTCCGATGGGTCCAGACTCGTCGGCGTCATCTACCTGAAGGACACGGTGAAGCCCGGGATGAGGGAGCGGTTCGACGAGCTGCGGCGGATGGGCATCCGCACCGTGATGATTACGGGTGACAACCGCCTCACCGCGGCTACCATCGCTCGGGAGGCCGGGGTGGATGACTTCGTCGCCGAGGCGAAGCCGGAGGACAAGATCGGGATAATCCAGGAGCAGCAGCGGCTTGGCCACCTGGTGGCCATGACCGGGGATGGGACCAACGACGCCCCGGCCCTCGCCCAGTCCGACGTGGGGCTCGCCATGAACTCTGGCACCTCAGCTGCCAAAGAGGCCGCCAACATGGTGGACCTGGACTCCAATCCCACAAAGCTGATCGAGGTGGTGGCCATCGGCAAGCAGTTGCTGATGACTCGGGGTGCGATCACCACGTTCTCAGTGGCCAACGACGTGGCGAAGTACTTTGCCATCATTCCGGCGGCCTTCGCGGTCACCTACCCGGAGTTGAACGCGCTGAACGTGATGCAGCTCGCCACACCTCAGAGCGCTATACTCTCGGCGGTGATCTTCAACGCCCTGATCATCATTGCGCTGGTTCCGCTGGCGTTGCGTGGGGTAGGGTACCGGCCGGCGCCGGCCGCGGAGCTGCTGCGGCGAAATCTTCTGATATATGGACTTGGCGGAATCGTGGCGCCCTTCGTGGGGATCAAGATCATCGATCTCCTGATAGCTGTCGCCGGGCTGAGTTGAGGAGGTTATGATGGAGCTGGCACGTCAGGCGCGCCGCGCCGCGCTGATGATAGTGGTCTTAACAGTTCTGACTGGAATAATCTACCCGTTGGCGGTAACCGGGCTGGCGCAAGTGATCTTCCCGTACCAGGCGAACGGTAGCCTGATTCGTGATAGCCAGGGCACCGTTATCGGGTCCGAGCTGATCGGCCAGAATTTCGCGGACGCCAAGTACTTCCATCCGCGGCCATCGGCGGCCGGGGAAAAGGGCTACGACGCCTCCGCCTCGAGTGGGTCCAACCTGGGGCCGACCAACAAGAAGCTGATTGACTCGGTTCAGGAGCGTGCGGCGGCCTACAGGGAGGAGAACGGACTGGCGCCGGGCGCGCAGGTGCCCGTGGACGCGGTCACCGCCTCGGCCAGCGGGCTGGACCCAGAGATCAGCCCTGCCAACGCGCTCCTTCAAATAAAGCGGGTCGCCGTGGCCCGCGCTATGCCAGAGGCGCAGGTAAAGGCGTTGGTGGACCAAAACACGCGGGGGCGGACCTTGGGCATCCTTGGGGAACCGGGGGTCAGCGTGCTGAAGCTGAACCTGGCCCTGGACGGCCTAAGCAAGTGACGTTCTGAGTTCTGGGGGCTGCCGGGGGGAAGGGTGGATCAGCCGAGGCGGGAAGAGGGTCGTCCGACAGCAGAAAAGATGCTGGAGCGGGTGCGCAGGGAGGCAGGGGCGGGGGCCCGAGGCCGGCTGCGCATCATCCTTGGCATGGCCCCGGGGGTCGGCAAGACTTTCGCCATGCTGATGGAGGGCAATCGGCGGAAGCATCGGGATACGGACGTCGTCATAGGTTTCGTCGAGACCTACGGTAGGCCGCAGACCATCGAGGCTATCGGCGATCTGGAGATCGTCCCGCGTAGAAAGGCGGAGTATAAGGGAGCCACCCTGGAGGAGATGGACACGGACGCCGTGATTCGCCGCCATCCCGAGGTGGCCCTGGTCGATGAGCTTGCCCACACCAACGCGCCTGGCTCCACGCACAAGAAGCGATGGGAGGATGTGCAGGAGCTGCTGGACCACGGCATAACCGTAATCGCCACCCTCAACATCCAGCACCTGGAGAGTCTGGCGGACATAGTCGAGAGCATCACGGGTGCCCCGGTCCGGGAGCGGATCCCGGACGAGGTGGTCGATAGGGCCGACGATGTCGAGCTGGTGGACATGTCGCCCCACTCCCTGCGACAGCGGATCAGGCACGGCAATGTGTACCCGCCCGAGAGGGCCCAGCAAGCGCTTCATCAGTTCTTCCGTGAGGGCAACCTTACCGCGCTGCGAGAGCTGGCGCTGCGAAAACTCTCCACGACCGTGGAAGACGACCTCGAAGAATACATGCGCCAGCACCAGATCGAGGCGGTATGGCCCGCGGGGGAGCGTGTGATGGTATGCGTTTGCGCGCACCCCGAGTCCCAGCATCTGATTCGAAGTGGCTGGCGGATGGCCGATCGCTTCCAGGCCGAACTCCTGGCGGTCTTCGTCGAAACCCCTTCCTGGGCCAACGCGTCCCCAGAACAGAAGCGGCAGGTGGAGGAGAACCTTCGCTTTGCCGAGGACCTGGGCGCGAAGGTGCTGAGAGTGAAGGGCTCCGACGTGGCAGGGGAGCTGGCCAAATTTGCCCATCAACAGAACGTCGCCAGCGTGTTCATAGGGCAGTCCCACCGCGGTCGCATTCACGAGCTGATTCATGGCTCCAAGGTGTCCAAGCTGCTGAGGCTGGCTTCCGGTATCGACGTACACGTATGTGCTGATAGCACGGCTCAATAGTGCCTTCCATCCTCGTTCAAGCACGGCCACTTAATTCCTACCCGGCGCCGGAGTTGGAGGAGTCGGTGGTAAGATCCCCGCGCGCGATTGCAAAAAAGCTACAGGGAGGTAGGGAGCGTTGAGAGCGATTCAGGCCAGAGTCGGTTTCTTCAGGGCTGCCTGGGTGGGCTACGTCGCTGCCCTGGCAGCGGTGGCGCTGGTGAGCGTCGCCATTGAGTTCCTCAGGGGATTCATCAGTATACCGAACATCTCCATGCTCTATCTCATCGCGGTTCTGGCTACCGCCACGGCATTTGGCAGCGGAGAGGCGGTGTTGGCCTCTATCGCCTCCTTCCTGATCTTCGATTGGTTTTTCGTCCAGCCCTATTCTAGTCTCACCGTCAGCGATCCAGGCGAGTGGGTGGCGCTCCTCCTGTTCCTGGTCACGGCCATTATCACGGGACAGCTGGCGGCGGGGCAGCGGCGGCGCGCACGCCAGGCGCAGCAAAGGGAACGAGAAGCGGTGGTCCTGTACGACGTGGTGCGGCTGGTGGAGGAGCCGGAGATCGGAAAGGCGCTCCGCGCCGTGGCTGAGAGGTTGAGGCAGGAGCTTCCCCTGGTGGCGGTGGCCATCGAGCTTGACGACGGGGATCGGCTCGTGGCTAGGGAGGTAGCCGGCGATGCCAGCGGCCTCCCCCCTTCCTCGGTCTTCCCTCGGGCCTCAACGGAACTGCTGTCCCGGGGTGCTCCTCCGACAGGTGGTCAACGTGGCGCGCCTGGACGATGGATCAGGGTAGTTCCCCCCAGGGTCGCCGCACCCGGATCGCAGATCTCGTACAGTGACCTTCGTCTGGTTCCAATAACATCTCTCGGCAGGAGGGTGGGGACCGTCGTCTTGAAGCGAGGGCAGGACACTCCCGACTTCGACCCGGCGGACGATCGCTTGCTGTCTGCCGTGTCCGGACAGCTTGGCCTTGCCGTGGAGCGGGGCCGGCTGCGGAGAGAGGCGACGGAGAACGAGATCCTGCGCCGCACCGACGAACTGAAGACGGCGATGCTGAACGCGGTATCCCACGACCTCAGGACACCCCTTTCCTCCATAATTGCCTCGGCGGGGAGCCTGCTGCAGAGGGACCTGGAGTGGTCCGACGCGGAGCGGCGAGAGTTCGCGGAGGCCATCGAGCAAGAAGCCCGGCGTCTCAACCAACTGGTTGGGAACCTGCTGGACCTGTCTCGCATCCAGGCCGGCAGCCTGCATTTGGAGAAGGGGTGGTATGATCTAGGTGCCCTGGTAGATGATGTTCTGGGCCGGCTCCGGCCGCTGGTGGCGGCGCACCGGGTTGTGGTGGATATCCCGGAGGATCTGCCGCCGGTCCCACTCAGCTACGTGGAGATCGATCAGGTGATATCCAACCTTATCGAGAACTCCGCGAAGTACACCCCCAAAGGGACGGAGATAGGAGTACGGGTGTCACGGCACGGAGAAGAGGTGCAGGTGGTGGTGTCGAACCAGGGTCCGCAAATACCCTCCAGGGCTATGGGTCGGCTCTTCGAGCCGTTCTATCGGGTAGCGGGAGGAGAGGGGCAGCCCAAAGGTACGGGGCTTGGCCTTGCGGTAGCCAGGGGGCTAGTGGAGGCCCATAGTGGGCGGATCAGGGCGGAGAACAGGCCAGGTGGGGGCGTCAGCTTCATTTTTACTCTTCCACTGTCGGTAGAGACGGTAGAAGAGTCAAAGCAGTAGAGGCAGTTGCGATGAGTAAGGCGGTTGGGGCGCACATCCTCGTGGTGGACGACGAGCCGGGGATCCTGCGAGCCGTGCGCACCGTGCTGGATCGTCGCGGCTTCCAGGTACACGAGGCGGAGACCGGAATGGAGGCGCTGGCCGCCTACAAGCAGCAGCGCCCAGACCTGATCCTGCTGGATCTCGGGTTGCCCGACATCGAGGGTTTGGAGGTCATCCGGCAGGTCCGCGCGACGAGCAATGTGCCGATAGTGGTTCTATCGGTCAGAGAGGCCGAGCAGGACAAGGTCAAGGCGCTGGACCTGGGTGCGGATGATTACCTCACCAAGCCTTTCGGGATCGAGGAATTGCTGGCCCGCATACGGGTGGCCCTGCGCCACGGTCTGGTGGCCGGAGACGGGACCACGGCAGTCTTCAAGACAGGTGATCTCGAGGTGGATCTGGAGCACAGGATGGTCAGAGTGGACGGCCGGCAGGTGCACCTGTCTCCCACGGAATACGAGCTCCTCAAGGCGTTTGTCACCCACCCCAACAAGGTGTTCACCGACCGGATGCTGCTCCAGCAAGTGTGGGGATCCGAGTATGGATCCGAGGGCCACTACCTCCACGTCTACATGGCCCGGCTGCGCAAGAAGCTCGAGAAAGACCCTCAGAACCCTCGCTACCTGCTAACCGAGCCGGGCGTCGGCTATCGCCTCCTGACAGAGTAGTGGTCGGAGGGCGTCCACCGCACCCCGGCGGATGGCTGAACAGGGGCCTCACATAGAGCTGATTGCGCTGCTAAGTGTGCCGACGGATGTGGTAGAATGCTGCACCGTCTATCTGCCTCGCCAAGGAGCGTCACCTACGCGAACTTCCCCCGATCGACCGGTGCGCCATCCCTGGGAACACGTTATACGAGTGCCCACAGCTCGACCCGAGAAGGTCGTTCTGCCGCGTAACCATGCCCCTCGTCTGCCTGGAAGGGCTCCGGTAATCCTTGTCCTGGGCTTCGCGGTCACCATCCTGGCGGGGTCGCTGCTGCTCTCCCTCCCCATCGCCAATCGGGATGGAGTTGTCACGCCCTACATCACCGCTCTCTTCACCTCCACTTCGGCCGTCTGCGTCACCGGTCTGGTGGTGGTGGACACCAAGAGCTACTGGACCCCCTTCGGCCAGGCCGTGATCCTGCTGCTGATCCAGGTGGGCGGCCTCGGATTCATGACCAGCTCAACCTTTCTGCTGCTGCTGATCGGCCGCCGCTTTGGCCTTCGGGATCGGATCTGGCTTCGGGAGGCCCATGGGGTGAACGCCCTGGGAGGCATTCTGAGGCTGACGATACAGGTGCTGATAGTCACGGCGATCATCGAGGGGGCCAGCTCCCTCATCCTCTTCCTCCGATTCCTCCAGGAGTTTCCGCCCGACTGGGCCCTCTGGATGGGGGTGTTCCACGCCGTCTCGGCCTTCAACAACGCCGGATTCGACATCATCGGCGGATTCCGCTCTCTCACCGTCTACAACCACGACCCGGTGGTGGTGCTCACCATCGCCTTCACCATCATCCTGGGAGGGTTGAGCTTCACCGCCATCATAGATTCCGCCAAGGGAAGGCGGTTTCGGTCGCTTATGTTGGACACCAAGGTGGTGCTGGTAACCACCGGGATCCTGCTCCTCCTTGGCACCATCGGGCTGTTGGCTATCGAGTACAACAATGAGGCGACTCTTGGCCTTATGGATCTGCCTACCAAGCTGCTGAATGCCTTCTTCTCGGCGGTGACGCCCAGGACCGCCGGCTACAACACCATCGACTTGGGCAAGATGACGGAGGAGGGTCTCTTCCTGACCATCGCCCTGATGTACATCGGCGCCGCCGCCGGGTCCACCGGCGGTGGGATCAAGGTGAACACCTTCGCCGTCCTCACGGCGGCGGTGATATCCTCCATCAGAGGGAGGAGCGTGGCCACGGCCTTCGGCCGGGAG
>Ga0209014_10000400_pt1 | contig 25346 bp, 20 predicted proteins | sample BarGraNGADG00212_FD_184491 | JGI IMG/M metagenome (GOLD analysis project Ga0209014, IMG submission 184491) | Arctic peat soil microbial communities from Barrow, Alaska - Barrow Graham LP Ref core NGADG0002-212 (SPAdes) (version 2) | ecosystem: Environmental > Terrestrial > Soil > Wetlands >...
GGAACTGCACGAGAATGTCTCTCCGCTTCGCGCCCACGGCCTTGCGGATGCCGATCTCCCGGGTCCGCTCGGTCACCGAGACCAGCATGATGTTCATGATGCCGATGCCGCCCACCACGAGGGATATTCCGGCGATGGAGCCCAGCAGCATCGTCATCACCCCCGTGATCTGGTTGGCCGTGGCGAGCATATCGTCCTGGCTCTGGATGGTGAAATCATCCTGGGTGGCGTGGTGGCGCTCCCGCAGCAGGTTGCCGATATTCTGGACCGCGGCAGCCATCACCGCGGGGTCCTCGCTGGTGACCTGGACGTTGATGGTGGAGACGTTGTGGCCACCCCTCGCCGTCCGCCTGGCGAACACCTTCGACTGCAGGGTAGTCAGGGGGATGAATATCAGGTCGTCCTGATTGCCCATGGCCTGGGAGCCTTTGGATTCCAGCACCCCCATCACCCTGAAGCGGAGCCGCCTGTCCCCGAAGCTGATGTCGATCGATTGGTCCAGGGGGTCCTGCTCCGGGAAGAGACTGTTGGCCACGTTGCTCCCCAGCACCGCCACCGATGACTTGGAATCCACGCTCTGCTTGGTGATGAAGGTCCCGCTGGCCGCGTGGAAGTTGCGCACGTCCTCGTACTCGGCGGTCATGCCGGTGATCCGGGTGTTCACGTTGTTTGCTCCGGCGATCACCTGTCCAGAGCTGCTCATCTCCGGGGCCACGGCGGCTATCTCCGGCACGGCCCCCAGTTCGCCCAACGCCACTGCGTCCTCGTAGGTGAGGGTGGGCGCGCTGCCCTGCGCCTGACGAGCTCCGGAATCCCGGGCTGCGCCGGGGGTGATGAACAATAGGTTCGTCCCCATTCCCCGGATCTGATTGGTTATCACCGCCTGGGCGCCGCGGCCGATGGACATGAGGGCGATAACGGCCCCCACGCCGATTATTATGCCCAGCATGGTGAGGACCGATCGCATCTTGTTGGATACCAGGCTCCCCAGAGCTACCCTTAGGCTTTCCGCCACGTTCATCTATACGTTCTCCAGTAGCCTCGCCTGGTTCGGTTTATCGGAGCTGACCACCCCGTCGCGGATGGTAACGATTCGGCGGGTATAGGCCGCTATGTCTGCCTCGTGGGTCACGAACACCACGCTGATCCCCTTTTCCTGGTTCAGTTTCAGGAAGGTGGAGATGATCTCGCTGCTTGCCTTCGTGTCCAGGTTGCCGGTGGGCTCGTCCGCCAGGATCAGGGTGGGATTGGTCACCAGCGCGCGGGCTATGGCCACCCGCTGCTGCTGGCCACCGGACATCTCCGTGGGCTTGTGGTGCATCCGGTCGCCCAGCCCCACCAGCTCCAGAGCCTCCCGTGCCCGATCTCTTCGATGGTCACCGCCCGCGTACAGCAGCGGCAGTTCCACCTGCTCCAGCGCCGAGCGCCGGGGCAGCAGGTTGAAGCTCTGGAAGACGAAGCCGATCTTCTTGTTGCGGATCTCGGCGAGCTGGTTGTCGTCCAGGCTGCTCACCTCCACGCCATCCAGCTGGTAGCTGCCGCTGGTGGGCACGTCCAGGCAGCCCAGCATGTTCATCAGGGTGGACTTGCCGGAGCCGGATGGCCCCATGATCGCCACCAGCTCCCCATCGTCGACGTCTAGATCCACCCCCCGCAGGGCCTGAACCTCGATCTCTCCCATCCAGTAGATCTTGGTGAGCTGTCTTACTCGGATCAACGGTCTCTACCTGCCCACCGGAATGTTGGGCTTGGTCGCCGCCCCGCCGATGCCCGGGGCTCCAACGTTGGGGGCCCTGGTGCTGGTAACCGGTATCACCACGGTATCCCCATCCTGCAGGCCTGAGGTGATCTGGGTGGACGTATCGTTGGAGGCGCCCACCTGGACCGTTCGCGTCTCCGTCTTCTCACCCACCAGCACATCCACCACACGGTTTCTGCCCTGGGTCCTAATCGCGCGGTTGGGGACCATCAGCGCGTTGTCTTTCCGATCGTTCTCGATGGCAAGGCTGGCGCTCATGCCGGCCGGGAGCGTCATGTCAAGCTTATCGAAGCCGACGGACACGAGGTAGCTCACCACGCCCTGGGTGGTGGTGCCGGCAGGGGCAACCGCGATCACTTTGCCCTGCAGCTTCTTGTCGGGGATGGCGTCGAAGGTCACGGTTGCCGGCTGGCCAACTGCCAGCTTGGCGACGTCGGTCTCGTCCACGGTGGCGTCGATCCTCACGGATTTGGGATCCACAATGGTGATCGCCGCGGCGCTTACCATCTCCCCGACGTTGGGGGTCACGGCGGAAACGACGCCGTCGAAGGGGGCCACAAGGGTAGCGTTGGCCAGATCCACGTTCGTCTGGTCGAGGGAGGACTGAGCCTGGTTCACCTGCTCCTGGGCCAGCGCAACGTCGGTGTCCTTCGGGGGGTTCGCCTTGGCGGCAACCTGCGCCTTGGCGCCGGCGATGCCGCTCTTGGCGGCGGATACGTCGGTGGCGGTTGGCCCCTGGTTGACCTGGTCCAGCTTGGCCTGGGCGGAGGCCAGGGTGGCCTTGGCCTGATCCACGGTGCTCTGGCCGGCGACCACGTCGGCATCGGCGGGCCCCGCCTTCAGTTGGTCCAGCTTGGCCTGAGCGGAGGCCATGGTGGCCGTGGCCTGGTCCACGCCCGCCTGGGCCGCGGCCATGTCGGTGGGCAGGGGACCCTGCTTCATCAGGTCGAGTTTGGCCTGCGAGGATTTCAGGCTCCCCTGTGCCTGGTCAACCGCCGTCTGGGCGGCCTGCAGGTCGGCGGTCAGCGGCCCGGCCTGCAGCTGGTGCAGCTTCTGAACCGCGGCGTCGTAGTTCGCCTTGGCGGCGTTGTAGCTCTGCTGGGCGGCGGAGACGCTGGTGAAACCGGAGTCCTTGAGGTTGTTACCCTGGGCCATCTGGTACTTGTCCTCGGCCGAGGTGAGGGCCTGCTTCACCTGGTCCACGCTTGCCTGCGCCGTGGCCATGTCTGACTGGGTCGCGCCGGCCTTGGTCTGAGCCAGCTTGGCCTCGGCCGTCTTCAAAGCGGAAGTGTCGGAATCCACGGCGACCTGGGCGGCCGCCCAATCGGCCGGGGTGAAGGTGTTCTTCTGCAGTTGGTCCAGCTTCACCTTGGCGCTGTTCAGTGACGCCCTCCCCTGGTCCACGCCCGCCTGGGCCGCGGCCATGTCGGCGCTGGTGGCGCCGGCCTTGGTCTGGTCCAGTTTGGCCTGCGCGGAGGCCTGGGTCGCGTTGGCCTGGTCCACCGCGCTCTGAGCGGCCTGCAGGTCCGCTGCCGTGGCGCCGGCGACCGTGTCGCCATACTTGGCTACTGCCGCGTCGTAGGCCGCCCTGGCGGCCGCTATGTCCTCCGTGGTTGCTGCGCCATCCTTCAGCTGTTGAAGCTTGATTTGTGCGATGTTCAGGAGCGATTGCGCGTTGTTTACGTTGATCTGCAGTGGCTGGGGATCGATCTTGGCCAACGTCTGGCCGGCCTTCACCGAGTCGCCAACGTTAACGTCCATCTCGATCAGTTTGCCGGAGGACGGAAAAGCCAGCTTGGCCTGGCGTGCCGCCACCACGCTGCCGGTAGAGTTCACGATGGAGACGAGGGAGCCGGCCCTGGCCGTTGCCGTCTGGAGTGGGGCCGCCGCACGGCTGTCCACGGCTATGCGTTGGTATCCGGTATAACCGATGGCGACGGAGAGGATGGCGGCTACCAGCAGTCCACCAGACTGTTTCAGTGAGAGCCTTCCGATCCTCACGCCAAGCCGGCCTGCCGGTTTGCTGAGGGGGAGCGCAACCTTCATATGAGATGTATCCTTCCGAGGGACTCGGGGAGCAGCTTCAAGTATCACGCTGCCGTGCTAAGGAAATGTTGGTGTGTGGTTAAATCTGTGTTAAATCGAGCAGCAAGACCGAGTACGAGGATTGCCATTCTCTTCGGCAACTGCTCCTTGGGGAACGACTGTGAACAGCGCCACGATACCACAAGATGATGGATAAGGTCGAGATAAAGTCAAGTCGAGGTCGCATTGACTGGGGAGGCCGGCTCCGATAGTATCCTGCTTGTGGTGAGACACATGCCCAACCAACGGAACCGCCTCGCGTCCTTTCTATACGGTCTCCTGCCGCTGCTGATTGCCGCGATAGTTCTGCTTGTGCTGGTCGTCATCGGCGAGAGGGCCGTACAGAACTACGGGATGAAGCAGGAGGCGAAGGCCGCGGAGAACAAGGTTGTGCTGTTGAAGAAGGAGAACCAGCAGCTCAACCAGCAGCTTCAGTACTACCGGAGCGACCAGTACATCGAGAAGATGGCTCGAGAAGAGCTGGGGCTGGTGCGGCCGGGGGATGTCGCCGTTGCCATCGTGGGCACACCTGATGCCGGCTCTTCGGGGCTTCTTCCCACCCCGACCCCTTCAGCCACCCCTGACGCCTCCAGTCGCGACAAGCCAAACTGGCAGCGCTGGCTTTCCCTCTTTACGGCGCACGATTGATGATGGAGGAAACGGTGGATCTAGACCCCGACTCCATCGTGAGCCGGGTGCTGCGTTTTGTGGAGTCCAGGGGGCTTCTCCAAGGGGGTGCCCTGGTGGTGGCCGTGTCCGGGGGGCAGGACTCCGTCTGCATGCTGGACGTGCTTGCGCGGCTGAGGGTCCATCTGAGGCTTGAGCTTCACGTCGCCCACCTGAACCACATGTTGAGAGGGGCCGAGGCCGAGTCGGAGGCGGAGCAGGTGGGTGCCCTGGCAGAGGCGTTGGCGTTGCCTGCCACAGTCGGCACCATCGACGTGCCCGCGTACCGTGCCAGGCACCATCTGTCGGAGGAGGTCGCGGCCCGTTACGCGCGCTACCAGTTCCTGGTGGGGGTGGCCGGCCAGGTGGGGAGCGGGCGGTTGGCCGTAGGGCACACCGCCGACGACTCGGTGGAGACCCTGCTGATGAACCTCCTGCGGGGGGCCGGCCTCGCGGGGCTGCGGGGGATCCTTCCCTCGCGGGAGATGAGGCCCGCACAGCTGGGGCCGAGGCTCGAGCCGGGCGACTGGAAGACGGAGGGATTTCCCCTGTCCGGCGGCACGTTGCCGGTGGTCGTCCGCCCGATCCTGGATCTTTTCCGCACCGAGACAGAGGGCTACTGCCGGGCTCGGGGGCTGCGTTTCTGGAGCGATCCCTCCAATCTGGACCTCTCCTATCGCCGCAACTGGATCCGCGGGGAGCTGTTGCCGCTGATGAACAGCCGGGTGGCCGGCGCGACCGACCGGCTTCGCAACGCCGCGGACCTGCTGGCGGACGAGTACGGCGTGGTGAGCGGTTACGTGGATCGGCTTTGGGGAGAGTTGGCCCGGGTGGGGGAAGGCCGTGTGGAGTTTGACCTGGAGCCCTGGCTCGGACTCAGCATGGCGGTTCAACGGCAACTGCTCCGGAAAGCCGTCGAGGGGGTGGCCGGCAGCCTGGAGGACTTCGGGCGGGTCCACGTGGACGGCTGCGAGGCGGTGATCCTTGGGGGCAGCGTAGCTGCCTCCTTCGAGCTGCCAGGGCGGTTCCGGCTGGAAAAGGGATACACTGCCTTCTGGCTAACCGGTCCCGCCGCTCCACCGCGGGCCGTGCATCCTCTGCCCGAGGAGCAGATCAGCCTTCCGGTGCCCGGCGTTGCCTCCTGGCCGGGAGGGAGCATCGAGGCGAGCATAGTGCGGGCGGGGAGTCCGTCGAAACCGGGGGAAGTGCAGGCGGAAACGTGGAATGGCCGCTGCGACGGGGGGCGATGGGAGGCCTGCCTGGATGCTGACTTGGCGGGGTCTCCGCTGGCGGTGCGATGCCGGATGCCTGGAGACCGCTTCGTCCCCCTCGGAATGGCGCAGCCGAAGAAGCTGCAGGACTTCCTGGTGGATGAGAAGGTCCCGCGCGGGGAGCGTGACGGGGTTCCCGTGGTGGCAACGCCAAACGGTATAATCTGGGTGGCTGGATATCGGATCGACGATCGGTTCAAGGTGACCCCGCGGACGAGGCGCGTCCTGAAGCTGCGGTACGAGCAGCTGTAGCGTCGGGGCTCGTGACGCGAGCGAGCGTACCGTCACGTGGCCTGCGCTCGTTGCGACATATGTGCTCCAACGGACAGGCGATTGGCGGCAACCGTTCTTTTATGGGGAGAGGGGTTCGATGGCGAACGAAGTCGAGAGTGTTCTGATCTCACAGCAGGATCTGCAGCGGCGGATTCAGGAGTTGGGCAAGCAGTTGACCGAGGAATACGCCGGCCGAAACCTCCTGTTGCTGGGGGTGTTGAAGGGGGCCGTTGTGTTCCTGGTGGATCTGGCCAGGGCGATAGACCTCCCGCTGCAGATGGACTTCATGGCTGTGTCCAGCTACGGTGCCAGCACCCACAGCAGTGGCGTGGTGCGGATACTGAAGGACCTTGATGCGGCGGTGGACGGCCGGGACATCCTGGTGGTTGAGGACATCATCGACACGGGTCTCACCCTGAAGTACATCCTGGAGAACCTCTCCATGAGGAACCCGGCCAGCGTGAAGGTGTGCGCCCTGTTGGTCAAGGACAAGGCCCGGCCGGATGGGATCAACGCCGACTACGTTGGGTTCGAGATCCCGGACAAATTCGTGGTGGGGAACGGGTTGGACTACGCGGAGCTTTATCGCAACCTGCCCTTCATCGGGGTGCTGAAATCTTAGGTGAGGTTTTGGCTCTCGCCAGATAATGGTATAATTTGTCCGAATCTGAGATTCTACTCGCACAACTACCGTGGCTTCGGTCGGCAAGGGGCCAATAGTCGGCGTTGGGCGATGGTTTCGCCAGGTCCGATTGTTGGCTGAGGCGGGGGGGCTGCGTGGATAGCAAGTGGCTGCGTAACAGTTTCGTATATCTCATCATCCTCGTGGCGGTTATTGCCCTGTTCATCACCATGTTCCCGTCTTCGGATCGGGAGCCGGCCTACATACCGATCAGTGATGTGGTGACTGGGGTGCAGCAGGGCAAGGTCCGAACGATCACTGTTACGGAGGACAAGCTGACGACCGAGTTCACCGACCGCCCCAAAGCGCTGTCTCGGAAGGAGCATATCTCCACCGTCTACCAGATGCTGTCGGACGGAGGGGCGACCAAGGATCAGATCCAGTCGGTCAAGATCGAGGTTACGGACCTGCCGGCGCTGTCCAACTGGCTTGGGCTGCTGGCCAACTTCCTGCCGCTGATCTTATTCGGTGCCATCCTGGTGTTCATGATGCGCCAGGCCCAGGGGAGCAACAACCAGGCGCTCTCCTTCGGGAAGAGCCGTGCGCGGATGTTCGTGGGCAACAAGCCCACGATAACTTTCAGCGACGTGGCCGGTGTTGAGGAGGCGAAGCAGGAGCTGGCCGAGGTGGTGGAGTTCCTGAAGTACCCAGAGAAGTTTGCCGCTCTGGGGGCCAGGATCCCCAAGGGTGTGCTGCTGGTAGGCCCTCCGGGCACCGGCAAGACGCTGCTCTCCAGGGCGGTGGCCGGCGAGGCGGGGGTTCCCTTCTTCAGCATCAGCGGCTCCGAGTTCGTGGAGATGTTCGTCGGCGTCGGCGCCTCCCGGGTCAGGGACCTGTTTGACCAGGCGAAGCGAAACGCCCCCTGCATCGTCTTCGTGGACGAGATCGATGCCGTGGGCCGGCAGCGAGGCTCCGGCATTGGCGGGAGCCACGATGAGCGAGAGCAGACGCTGAACCAGATCCTCGTGGAGATGGACGGCTTCGACACCAACACCAACGTGATCGTCATCGCGGCCACCAACCGTCCCGACGTGCTGGACCCGGCGTTGCTGCGGCCCGGCCGCTTCGACCGGCAGGTTGTGCTGGACAGGCCGGACATCGCCGGAAGGCGGGCGATCCTCGAGGTACACAGCAAGGGCAAGCCGCTGGACACGGAGATCAACCTGGACGTGCTGGCCAAGCAGACGCCCGGCTTCTCCGGAGCCGACCTGGCCAATCTGGTCAACGAGGCGGCCATTCTGGCGGCCCGGCGCAACAAGAAGGTGATCAGCATCCATGAATTCGAGGAGGCGGTGGATAGGGTGATCGCCGGCCCGGAGCGGAAGAGCCGGATCATCAGCGAGCGGGAGAAGGAGATCACGGCCTACCACGAGGCGGGCCACGCCTTGGTGGCGAGGTTCCTGGAGCACTCGGACCCCGTCCACAAGATCTCCATCATCGCTCGCGGGACCATGGGCGGCTACACCCGGGTTTTGCCCAGGGAGGATCGCTACCTGTGGACCCGATCTCAGTTCCAGGATACCCTGGCCTGGGCGCTGGGCGGCCACGCCGCCGAGAAGCTGGTGTACGGGGAGATGACCACCGGCGCGGGGAACGACATCGAGCGGGCGACGCAAATCGCCAGGCGGATGATCACCGAGTTCGGCATGAGCGAGCGGCTCGGCCCGGTGGCGCTGGGCCACAAGGAAGAGCTGATCTTCCTTGGTAGGGAGATCAGCGAGCAGAAGAACTACAGCGAGAAGATCGCGGAGGCGATCGACGATGAGCTGCACGACCTGATCGATACTGCCTACAAGCGAGCTGCTGGGATCCTCCAGGAGCACCGGCGTGAGTTGGACCTGGTGGCCCAGGCGCTGGTGAGGGATGAGACGCTCGAGGCCGGCCAGTTCGAGGCGCTGTTGAACACCCCAGAGCTGGGAGATGGACATCAGCCCGAGGCGCCGCGGCTGGCGACGGAGGCTATGGGTAGCTAGGGGGTCTTCTCCAGGAAGTTGGTTGATTGAAGGGCCCCGTGGTAAACGCGGGGTCCTTCTGTATTTGGAGGCAGCGATGGCTACGGGGGTTTACTACAGCGACGCCTGTCTTCTCCACGATACCGGCGACCACCCGGAGTCTCGGGCCCGGCTGCAGGCGGTGATGGCTCGGCTGCGGGCCGCCGATCTTCCCGGCGTCGCCTTCCTGGACGCCCCGGCGGCTGATCTATCGCTGGTGCGGACGGTCCACAGCCCTTCTTACCTGGACCGGGTGGTACGGAAGGCCCGGCAGGGCGGGGGAACGCTGGACGCTGGCGACACCGTCGTTTCGGCGGGATCTTTGGAGGCGGCGCTCCACGCGGTGGGAGCTGCGGTGGAGGCCGCGGAGGCCGTGGCCGAGGGCCGGCTGGGAAACGCCTTTGTCGCCGTGAGGCCACCGGGGCACCACGCCACACCCAGCGAGGGCATGGGGTTCTGCATATTCAATAATCTGGCCATCGCAGCCCGGAACCTTCTCGATCGAGGGCTTGCCAGTCGGATCGCCGTGGTGGACTTCGACGTCCACCACGGCAACGGTACCCAGGATATCTTCTACGGCGACCCGTCGGTCCTCTTCTTCTCCACGCACCAGATGCCCCTGTTCCCGGGCAGCGGCCGCTACAGCGAGACCGGTCGGGGACGGGGAGAGGGCTACAACGTGAATGTCCCGCTCCCCCCCGGCGTGGGCGACGACGGCTATCTCTACGTTTTGGACCAGGTAGTCGGCCCGCTGCTTCGCCGCTACCGCCCGGACATGCTGCTAGTTTCCGCGGGCTACGATCCGCACTGGATGGACCCGTTGGCGAGCATGGCGGTGACTGTGCCCGGTTTTCGACAGATGGCCACCCGGATCAAGGATCTGGCGGCGGTGCTTTGCGGGGGCAAGATGGCGTGGGTTCTGGAGGGGGGATACGACCTTCGGGCGCTCGCCGCGGCGGTTGAGGCCACCGTGAGGGTGCTGGCCGGCTCGGATCTGGAGGTGGAGGACCCTCACGGTGTGCCGTCTGGTGGGGGCGGCATTGGGCTGGTGGAGGGGGTGGTGTCCGACGTGCGCCGCCTTCATGGGCTGTGACAAGCCATTTGAAATGTTCTATAATTCCTTGGCTCTCCCGAAAATCACTCTCCTCAGCGCCCACTTCGGGCCATCCATCCTCTTGTGGCCGTTGACGAATAGGGGGAATTAAGGCTTGTACCGCGACCTTAGCGTCTTTACCGGAAATGCTCATCCGGCCCTGGCGGAGGCTGTCTGCCAGTTTTTGGAAGTGCCGATGGGCAAGGCCGACGTGTTTGAGTTCAGCAACGAGAACATCTTTGTCAAGATCAACCAGGTGGTGCGAGAGCACGACGTCTTCGTGATCCAGCCCTTCTGCTCCCCCGTAAACCGGAGCATCATGGAGCTGCTGATCATGCTGGATGCTCTGAAGCGGGCCTCGGCGGGCCGGATCACCGCCGTTATCCCATACTTTGCCTACGCTCGCACCGACAAGAAGGACCAGCCACGGGTTCCGATCACGGCCAGGCTGCTGGCGGACATGATCACCGTGGCGGGGGCCAACAGGGTGCTCACCATGGACCTGCACGCGGGGCAGGTGCAGGGCTTCTTCAGCATTCCCGTGGACGAATTGACGGCGGGCCACATGCTGCGCCGCCACTTCCAGCACCGGAGACTTCCCAAGCTGGTGGTGGTGTCCGCGGACATCGGCTTCGCCAAGAAGGCCCGCAACATTGCCGAGGCGATGGATGCGCCGCTGGCGATCATCGAGAAGCGGCGGCTGGGCAACGCCGGCGTCAGCGAGTCCCTCAATGTCATTGGTGACGTGAAAGGGTGCACGGCGCTGATCGTGGACGACGAGGTGGACCGGGCCAGCTCCATGATGGGTGCGTTGGACGCGCTACAGGCCCAGGGAGTGAACGAAGTCTACGCCTGCGCCGTGCACGGCGTTCTCTCCGGGCCGGCCGTGGAGCGGATCGACCGCTCTCCCCTGAAGGAGATGGTGCTCACGGATACCATTCGGCTGGACCCGCCCAAGCGAATCCCCAAGATCCACCAGATCTCGGTGGCGCCGCTGCTGGGGGAGGCGATCCGCCGCATCCACACCGGCACCTCGGTGGGGAGCATTTACCAGGACTAGGTCGGGTTCAACAGGATAGACGGCGTGTTGTAGGGGCGACGCATGCGTCGCCCCTACTGTTTCGGAATCGGCCGCCGTCGAGTAAAATTAGGCAGGAGACGTTCTATGTCTGCGAGCATCAAGCCCAGCAATAAGAGGAACCAGCACTTATGTTCAAGTTTCTTGGAAAGCTAGTAGGCGACTCCAACGAGCGGGAGATCGGCAAACTCCGGCCGGCCGTCGAGAAGATCAACGACCTGGAGCCGTCCTTTGAAGAGCTGACCACCGATCAGCTGTGCCAGAAGACCGCGGAGTTTCGCAACCGCCTTGCCGATGGAGAGACCCTGGATGATCTGTTGCCGGAGGCCTTCGCCGCGGTGCGGGAGGCCGCAAAGCGCACTTTGGGGCAGCGCCACTTCGACGAGCAGCTAATGGGCGGCATGGTGCTGCACCAGGGGAAGATCGCCGAGATGAAGACCGGCGAGGGCAAGACCCTGGTGGCCACCCTTCCGACGTACCTGAACGCCCTGGCCGGCCACGGCGTCCAATTGGTGACGGTGAACGACTACCTGGCCCGTCGTGACAGCAACTGGATGGGCCAGATCTACCAGCTGTTGGGGCTCAGCGTCGGGGTGATCCAGCACGGGCTGGAGGGGCAGGAGCGGCGCGACGCCTACAACTGCGACATCACCTACGGGACTAACAACGAATTCGGCTTCGACTACCTGCGCGACAACATGGTTTGGGACCACACGGAGAAGGTGCAGCGGAAGCTGCACTTTGCCGTGGTTGACGAGGTGGACAACATCCTGATCGACGAGGCGAGGACCCCGTTGATCATCTCCGGCCAGGCCGAGGAGTCGACGGACAAGTACACTTCCTTCGCGCGGCTGGTGCCGCGGCTGCGGAAGGAAGAGGACTTTACCATCGACGAGAAGGTGAGAGCCATCAGCCTCACCGAAGAGGGCATCGCCAAGATGGAGCGGTGGCTCGGGCTGGAGAATCTGTACGATCCGGCCCACTACGACCTTACCCGCTACATGGATCAGGCCCTCAAGGCCCAGCTCATCTTCAGGCTGGACCGCGACTACGTGGTGAAGGACGGGGAAGTCGTCATCGTGGACGAGTTCACCGGCCGGTTGATGGTCGGGCGGCGCTACAGCGAGGGTCTGCACCAGGCCATCGAGGCGAAGGAGGGGGTGCGGATCCAGCGGGAGACCAAGACGCTGGCCACCATCACCTTCCAGAACTACTTCCGTCTCTACGAGAAGCTGGCCGGCATGACCGGCACGGCGGCGACCGAGGCTGAGGAGTTCCACAAGATCTACAAGCTCGAGGTGGTGGTTATCCCCACCCACCGGCCTATGGTTCGCAGGGACATGCCGGACCAGATCTACAAGACCGAGGCCGCCAAGTTCCGGGCGGTGGTCGGCGAGATCGCGGAGCTGCACAAGGTACAGCAGCCGGTGCTGGTGGGCACCGTCTCCATCGAGAAATCCGAGATGCTCAGCGACATGCTGAACCGTCAGGGGATCCCCCACGCCGTGCTGAACGCGAAGCAGCACGAGAAGGAGGCGGGGATCATTGCCCAGGCCGGTCGGCCGGGAAGCGTCACCATCGCCACCAACATGGCCGGTCGAGGCGTGGACATCATCCTGGGAGGCAATCCCGGCGCTCCAGAGGACGCCGCGCTGGTGAAGGAGTTGGGCGGGCTGCACATCCTCGGCACCGAGCGCCACGAGGCGCGCCGGATTGACAACCAGCTGAGAGGCCGCTCGGGTCGCCAGGGGGACCCCGGCTCCTCCCGCTTCTACCTGTCGCTGGAGGACGACCTGATGCGCCGTTTCGGCGGCAGCAACATCGCCGGGATCATGGAGCGTCTGGGCCTGGAGGAGGACGTGCCGTTGGAGCACGGCCTGGTCAACAAGTCCATCGAGAACGCCCAGACCAAGGTGGAGTCCCACAACTTCGACATCCGGAAGCACGTCGTGGAGTACGACGACGTGATGAACAAGCAGAGAGAGGTGATCTACGGGGAGCGCACCAAGATCCTGAGCACCGACGATCTGCGGCCGATCATCCTGGAGATGGTGGAGAAGCAGATCACGGAGATGGTGGAGGCGCACCTCGCCAGCGATCACTCCGACGATTGGGATCTGGATGGACTGCTGAACAGCCTGCGGACGATCATTCCGCTGCCTGACGATCTGACGCCGGAGAGGCTGGCGCAGCTCAGCAAGACCGAGGTGAAGGACGGACTGGTTGACCTGGCGGTGCAGGTGTGCGACCAGAAGGAGCTGGAGTTGGGCCCGGAGACCATGCGTCGGGCCGAGCGGTGGGTGATGCTGAGCGTCATCGACAACCTCTGGGTGCAGCACCTGACCTCCATCGACGACCTGAGAGAGGGCATCGGGCTGAGGGCCTACGGCCAGCGGGACCCGCTGGTTGAGTACAAGTCCGAGGCCTACAACATGTTCCAGAGCCTGATGGAGGCGATCCAGCAGGACGTGGTGCAGCGGATCTTCCACGTGCGGATCGTGGTGGAGGAGCCGAAGCCGGTGCAGAACGTGGTCACCAATCGGGACGATGAGGGCGTCGCCCAGCCGGTGAAGGTGGCCAATAAGGTCGGCCGCAACGACCCGTGCCCGTGCGGCAGCGGGAAGAAGTACAAGAAGTGCCACGGCAAGTAGCCGCGTAGCCCGCCGCCGGTGCGAGCAGCCGGCAGGGGTGGCGGACCCCAAGCTTCCCATCGATCTGGCGAGGGCGGCGTAGGCAGGGGAAGCAGACGCCTATGGGTTGGAGAAGCGCTCCCGCAACCCCTCGATGACCCGGAAGGGGTCGCTCGAGATGACGGGGCTGGCGTAAAGCTCCATGGCGCCCACGTCGTTGGTGCGGTTCATCGGGTCGCCACGATCGACGATCCGGGTGATGTGGGGGAACCCCGACCAGTCCTCGGGCACCGCGGCCAGGGGGGGCATGTAGATCACCAGGTTGAAGCTGCTGACGCCGATCCCCATGAGGCAGTCCAGCGCCCGGTAGATGGCGCCGGGGAGTGGCTCGCCCAGGTCCCGGGTTACGATCATTACCTCCTTCTCCCTGGTAGGCGTCAGATGGGCGAGCACCGTGGCTCCGCCATAATCGAGCGCCAGCCCGAGGGCACGGTGGACCTCCAACAGGTCGGAGAAGTAGTCGGAGCCGTACTGCTGGCGGTAGGCCACAGCGGCGCGGCGCAGCCGCTCCACCCCAGCGTAGTGCATGTCCCGGGTGCAGGCCACCTGGGCGTGGCCGTGTACGATGGACGCCCCGCTCTTCCAGAGGGCGTTCCACATGAAGAAGTAGTACCTGGCCTCGGGGTCGGCCTTCAGCGCCTCCTGGGCCCAGCGCGACCCCACCTCCAGGTGATCCCTCACCGCCTCTTCGGAGAGCAGCAGCGGGTTGTGCTGGTCGAAGATCACCAAACCGTGGAAGGCATCGTACTTGGCGATGTTGCTGGCGGTGATGGAGTGCTTGCCCCGCACCCGACCGAACACGTCCTCCGGGGTGCCCTCTTCCGGCTTGCAGAAGGGGTCGCCGGCGCTCTGATTGATGTTCTGAATCAGGTCGCCGGAGACTCTGGTCTCCATGGGGCGGGATGCCCGCAGCTCGTTGAACAGGCCCGACTCCAGGGTGACCAGGTTGGTGACTCGGACGATGGTCTGGGTCTCCACCGCCTCGACGGAGCCGAAGAAGTTGCGGATCCAGGGGTGCATCGAGGGGGGAGGGATCAGCTTGCCGGTGGAGCGACTGACCTGGTAGAGCCGCCCAAAGAGATGCCGGGCTCCCTCGGGCATGGATTGCACCAGCTCAGGCAGTTGGGTGATTGCTTGGCCGCGGGGGCTCTTGCCCGCGGCGGAATGGTTCATGGAGTTTTTGCCTCCTGCTCGGCCTTCTTGGCCGCATCCAGACCCTCCTTGGCCCCCTGCAACTTCGGGTCCAGCTCCAGCGCCTTTGAGAACTGATCCTTCGCATCCGTGTAACGCTTCTCGGCGTAGAGGCTCCAGCCGAGGGCGTGCCGGTAGGACGCGATCCTAGACGTGTTCTTCTCCGTCTCCAGCGCCTTGAGGAACTGGGGGATGGCGTCGGCATTCTTCTTCTGCGAGTAGTAGACGAGCCCCAATTGCCCGCTGGCGGCGCCGTAGTCGGGATCCAGCGCCAGCGCGGCCTTCAACTTCTCCTCGGCCTTTGGGTAGCTCTCCATGGCGTAGTAGCAGGCTCCCATGGCCGCGGGCGGGCGGGGGTCTCTGGGGTCCAGGTCGGTCGCCTGCTGGTACACCATTACCGCGCCATCAAAGTCCTTCAGCGCCTTGAGTACGTTGCCCAGCAGCAGGTAAAGGTAGGGCTGCTTGGGTGCCAATTCCACCGCTTTGGTGTACTGCTTAACGGCGTCGGAGTAGCGGGCTTGCAGCTCGTATATGTAGCCCTTCACCCGCACCGCCGCCACGTTGTTGGCGGAGAGGGCAAGGGCCTTGTCCACCTCGGTGGTGGCATCCGCGAACCGCTGGTTGTCGGCGTACGCCTCGGCCAGGTAGGCGTGGGCCTCGGGGAGGTTGGGGCTCAACTCGATCGCCTTCCGGGCCGCCACGATTGCCTGGTCGGGATCGTCGTTCCAGTCCTGCGCCACGGCGAGACTGGCGTAGGCATCACCGCTCTTGGCGTTGAGCTCTATTGCCTTCTGGATCATCTTGACTGCCTGAGCGGGGTCCCGGCGGAAGGTGAGGATCCGTCCGGAGCCCAGGTAGCCATCCGGGAGGCTGGGCTCGATGGTGACGGCCTGCTGGTACTCTGCCAGGGCCTCGTCCAGCTTGCCGTCGGACTCCAGCCTGACAGCCTCCTCGAGGTGCGGCTTGGCGCTGAGCGGCGTGGGGCTGGGGGCAGGAGTAAGTGACGGCACCGCCGCCTGCCCAATCCTGATATTGGCAGCGGAGAAGCCGAAGGGTAGTCCGTTATTGACGAGGTAGAACCCCACAAAGACAACTACGCCTGCCAGGATGCCCAGCAGGAAGGGGATCGCCCATTGCGGACGCCGTCTGTGTGGAATCATCTCCCCCTCGGATCCTGAACGGCGTGGACTGCGGGACTCGCCAACGTGAGCGTGGAGAGCGGTTCCTTCTTCATCTTTCGACCTGCATTGTACTCAATCGGCTCGATTGTCGTCTAGCCCGAGGACACCGCGCACGTTTTCAAATGATGGCAATGCAATGCCGTGATAGAGCAAAGAGTGCAGCGCTAACGCCCCTCTCCGTGGTGGGAGAGGGGCGTTTTTTGCCTTTCAGCCAGGGGTGGGGGCAAGCCCTTACGGCACCACTTCCATGTTCAGCGGCACGCGGGCGGTGACTCCACCACCGCTGGCCTCGATGAACACCTCGTCGACGTAGAGGCCGGGCTTCAGGCTGCCACCACTACGGACCAGTACGCCGACCTTGTCACCCGGGAATGCGGCCGGTGGCATCTCGACAACGGCTCCGGCCGGCAACCCCTTGACCGAGAGCTGCATCTGGGTGTTGAACCCCTCGATCCCCTTTAACCTCAGGGTGTACTGGGCCGTCTCGCCCGGCCGGAACTTGAATGCGGCTGGATCCAGGGCTATCGACACACCTGGCTGGGCAGAGCCGGGGTCGCCGAGTCGTGGTTCCTGGACGGGCGCATCCGCGGGGACCGACTTCTCCACCAGAATGAAGGTCGGGCCGCCGATGTAGTGGTAGCCAGCGGGGTCAAATGGTCCCCTTATGTTGGAGGGCGGCAGGTCCACAACATACCAGCCGCTCTTCTCTACCAGCGGTACCTGGTTCCCCACTTTGTCCAGGAGAACGGCGCCGGAGCCCAGCTTCGGAACCCTGACCCGTAGAGGGCTATCGCCGGCATTCCACAATACGGTTGCTCTCCGGCCGTCCGGATGGTCGAAGGCCACCTGATACACCAGCCAGTTGGGGTAGTAGGAGCTTGGGTCCTGGGGCCAGGGGGTGCCGAAGGGCTGACCATCCCTCTCCAACGGCACGAAGCGTACCCTTTTGGCGCCGACCATCTGGGCCGCCGCGGATTTGAATGCCTGGAAGGCGGGCCGCTGGGAGTTGTCATCCCGCAGCAAGCCCCACACTTCCTGCTCCCGCCAGATGCCACCGTCGTTGATCCGGTACCACCCCACCCGTTCGTAGCCGGCGGCGGCGGATATGGCCATGGCCTGTGCCACGTAGTCGGCCTGGACATTCATCGTGACCCGCTGCCCGTCCTGGGGCTTGGGGGTGGCCGGATCATCGTAGGGCATGGCGTTGGTCTCGGTTAGCCAGATCGGCTTGTCTATCCCTTTGGCCTTCATCGCCTGCTTCATCTCTGTGTGGATCCGCAGAAGGTCATCCGGTGCCCGATAGATGTTGAAGGCGGCGACGTCGAAGAAGAAGCCGTTGGCCCTTGCCTCGGGGTCGGCGGCCGCGATGTCCAGGATGCGCTTGAAGAAGGGCTGCCGGCCCATGTTAATGTCTACCCAGTAGGAGGTGGCGCCGAAGACCACCGTGGCGTTGGGGTTGGCGGCCTTGATGGCCTGGTAGGCGCGCTTGAGCAGCATGTAGTACTCGGCGTCGCTGCCCATCCAGGTGTAGGACTGGCCCGCGCCCTTATCCCCGGGTTTGAACTCAGGCTCGTTCCAGATCGCCCACCGGTCGATCCTTCCCTTGTAATGGCTTGCGATCTTCCCGGCGAAGCGGGCCCAGTAGTTGTCGGGGCTGTTGGCGGGCGCCGAGAGGTTCTTGGGGATGGAGCGCTGCCCGTCACCCGCGTTCTGGGCCGCCCAGCCAGGAGTGAACTGGAGCAACCCCACCACATCTAGGCCCCGGCTCAGGTCTCGATTCAGGTTGTCCTGGCCGAAATAGTTGTCCGCGTTCCAGTCGTTGGGACCGCCGGGCTGGATACCCGGCCAGGAGAACATGATCCGGTCCCAGCCTAGGCTCAGCTGGGCGGAGGCATCGGAGCGGAATGCCTCTGCGACCCCAAAGCGGGGCGATGCGTTGGCCGAGGCCACAGGACCCACGATGTGGCCGGGGTCGAGGGAAATGGGCTGAGGCGTCGGGTTGGCCATGAGCGCGAGTGGTGCGGCCGACTCCCAGTCGAAGAGCGGGCCGCCGGCCGGGCGGGACTGGACTCCGAAGGGTCCGTTGATCCAGGTGGTCCCGCCATCGGTGAAGGCCGTCCAGTTGTCGGCCTTGCGCCAGCACATAAGCCCCGCGGTGACCAGCTGGAGCCTGTCCCCGCTTCCGTTGGGGTTCTCGTGCTCGTTCTCGATGGGTGTGCCGACCGCGTCTGGGATCTGATCGGCCAGCAGCTTGAAGCCGAGTTGGAACTGAAAGTCCCCCTCGGCGGAGGCCAGGGTAGGGCACACGAGAAGCCAAATCAGAAGGACCAGGGATGCCAGGGCATGCCGTCTCACACTATACCTCCACAAATTTGACGGCCGGGCGCGCTGGCACTGAGCCGGTCGTTGACAGGGACGAGGCAGATGTGGATGCGCGCTGCATCCCTCTAGAGTAAAGTAGAAGCCAGGTAGGCGTGATTATAAGGGCCGCGAGAACCCAATGCAATAGGATTTCGGTCTTGGGACCATGCTGCCATTGACAATGAATATGGAAGGCGTATACTTGTTTTCGGATGCTGACGTTGGTATCCGTATGGCGGAAGGTGATGCGTGCCTGAAATTGTGGGCTACTTGTGCCCCTTTTCGGGCGCTTTTTGTTGTAGGCGATGATGCTCGGAGTGAAGCCGCTCCTGATTGCCGACAGGTGGGGTTGGGGTGAGGCCAGCGTGGGCCACAAGTCTGGAGTCGTTTCCGCGTATTATCTCCAGCGTGGCTGGCGTATGGGCGAGTTGGCGATCGGTGCCCAGCACTGGGGGCTGGCCTTCCCGGGCCAGCCTTTGTTATTGTAAACGGCTTTCAAGTCCCCCGGCACATCGTGCGAAGCGGGCTTCCTTGTTGAGTTCGGCTTGTCAGTTTGATGGCTGGACTTCGTCCCAAAGGCGGGAGTTTCCAGGGTTGGAAAAGAAAGCCAGTATCCTTGCGAACCCTCTTCCTTCCCTTCGATCGGGGTATCCGGTGGGCTGCCTCGGCTGTCTGCTGGTGCCCTATGTCCATGTGTGTTTCCCAAACTAGAACCCGGCGCCTACGGGCGGACGGGAAACCTGGAGGTAGTGCGTGCCACGCGGGCTTGGCAAGGCCGACCAAAGAGTCCAACGAACTGGATTCGTCAGTTAAGTAGGAGGGGCGAATCATGGGATCCATCGCTCAACTGGTCGCGGTCGCAGTGCTGCTGCCGTTGGTCGCCGGCCTGATCTGCTATTTCGTAAGGAGCAGCGCTGTCCGAACTTTCTCGGTGGTGGTTACGGCCATCGCCCTGATCGTGGTCTCCCTGCTATTGTTGCGGAACGGGCCATTCGAGTACTCCCCGCCGCCGATGGCGGGCATGGAGTGGGGAACGATCATCTTAGTGGCCGATATGGCCCTGCTGGTCCTCTTCCTTGCCCTCGGTATCTATCTCAAGAACGTCCTGGTGACTGTCTTTGCGGTCGCCCAGGGCGCAATCATGGGCTACGTCGAGTTCGGGATGGGGATCCGCACAGAGGTGCAGCCTGCATTCTTCGTGGACGAACTCTCCATCATCATGGCTCTCGTCATCTCTATAGTTGGTTCCCTCATCTGCGTGTACGCCCTGGAGTACATGAAGGACCACGAGCATCATCTACACCTGGAGACGAGCCGGCAGCCCCGGTTCTTCTTCTACATGGTGCTGTTCCTCGGGGCGATGAACGCCCTGGTGTTTTCCAACAACCTGCTGTGGGTCTACTTCTTCTGGGAGGTAACCACCCTCTGTTCCTTCATGCTGATCCGGCATGATCTGACTGAGGTCTCCATGGTCAACGCAACCAGGGCCCTCTGGATGAACTCCCTGGGTGGCGTGGCCTTTGCTGCCGGCATAATGTTTATGCTCCAGCAGGCTCACACCCTTTCCCTGAAGGAGCTGATCTCGGGCCAGACCCCTGGTGTCGCGATCATTCTTCCGCTTTCACTGCTGGTGTTCGCGGGCTTCACCAAGGCGGCCCAGATGCCGTTCCAGTCCTGGCTGCTGGGGGCCATGGTGGCACCGACCCCGGTTTCCGCCCTGCTCCACTCCAGCACCATGGTTAAGGCCGGCGTTTACCTGATTGTGCGGCTGGCCCCGGCCTACGTTGACACCCACCTGAGCACCATCGTCGCGGTGGCAGGCGCCTTCACCTTCCTACTCACGGCGACGCTGGCCATCAGCCAGAGCAACGCCAAGCGAGTGCTGGCCTACTCGACCATATCCAACCTAGGGTTGATTATCGCCTGCGCCGGTATTAACACATCGCTGGCCATCAGCGCGGCGATCATGCTGATCATCTTCCACGCCATCTCCAAGGCGCTCCTCTTCCTCTGCACCGGCACCATCGAGCATCTGATCGGCAGCAGGGATATCGAGGACATGGAGGGCGTGGTGGCCAAGTTCCCGATCACCGGCGTTATCACGGTGATCGGCGTTATCACCATGCTGCTGCCCCCCTTCGCCGTCCTGATAAGCAAGTGGGCGGCAATCGAGGCCTCCGTAAACATGCCCCCCATCGCCCTGATCTTCATCGTCGGCAGCGCTGCCACGACGCTGTTCTGGGTGAAGTGGGTTGGCAAGCTGCTCACCGCCCCTCCGACCGCGGTGCCCATCAAGGCGGAGAAGATAGCCGCACTGTATGTGGCTCCTCTGGCGATCCTGGCCGCTCTAGCAGTGGTGCTGAGCATTTTGGTCGCGCCCGTGGTGGACCTGGTTGGGAAGCTGGCGGTCGCCCCGTATTACAAGGCGGCGGGCATTGCCGCGGCCGGCGGCGACGTCTCCACCGGGATTGGCATCGCGACGATCTGGCCACTCTTCCTCGTCCTGGCGGTGGTGATCGTGCCGGTGTACCTCTTCGTCAGGGTCAGAAGCGAGGATGTTCGGCCCGCTTACATGTGTGGCGAGAACGCCGCCGGCGTGTCCACCATGGAGTTCCGATCGGTGGGGGACAAGCCGGAGATGGTTAACAACTCCAACTACTACTTCGACAAGGCGCTGGGGGAGGCTAGCCTTAACGGCTGGGCGAACCCCGCGGCCATTGCGCTGCTGGTAGCTCTAGTAGGGGTGGTGGTGTGGCGATGAACGACCTACTGATAGTACTTGCGACGATAGTTCTGGGCCCCCTGGTGGGCGGTTTCCTGTTCGGCATAGACCGGAGGCTCACCGCTCGCTTGCAGGGCCGGTACGGCCCGCCCATCGTTCAGCCGTTCTACGACTTCATCAAGCTGTGGTCCAAGAGCCGGATCGTGGTCAGCCAGTCGCAGAGCCTGTACGTGCTGGGCTACCTGCTGTTCACCATCACCGCGCTGTGCATGTTCGTGCTGGGGCAGGACCTACTGATCACCATCTTCGTCCTGGCCTTCGGCGGCTTCTCGCTGATCATGGGCGCCTACGCCGTGAAGTCGCCCTACGCTAACTTTGGTGCCCAGCGCGAGATCCTTCAAATGGTGGCGTACGAGCCGATCTTGATGCTGGCTGCCCTGGCCATCTACATGCAGACTCACAGCTTCATGGTTAAGGACGTCTTCAAGCTGAACCACCCGCTTCTGATCTCGCTCCCCTTGATCTTTGTGGCGCTTCTGATTGTCCTAACTATCAAAATGCGGAAGTCGCCATTCGACATCTCGGCCTCGGCCCACGCGCACCAGGAGATCGTGCGAGGGGTCTACACCGAGTACTCCGGCCCGTACATGGCGCTGATCGAGCTAACCCACTGGTACGAGCTGCTGCTGGTGTTGGGCATCATCGGGATCTTCTGGGCTACCAACCCCATCGTCGGGGTGGTCCTGGCTCTCGCGGCCTTCGTTCTGGAGATCGTCGTGGACAACATCGAGGCGCGGATGACCTGGCCGTGGATGATCAAGTTTGTTTGGACCACCGGTATCAGCCTGAGCGTCGTCAACATCGGGCTGCTCTGGCTGGTCAGGTAAGGAGGGAGCGATGGGTCTGGTAGACACAGCCCGAGTCAAGTCGCCCTGGATCCTGCACTACGACTGCGGTAGTTGCAACGGGTGCGACATCGAGATATTGGCCTGCCTTACGCCGCTGTACGATATCGAGCGATTCGGAATGGTGAACGTGGGCAACCCGAAGCACGCCGACGTGCTGGTGATAACCGGGCCGGCAAACGTCAGGAACCAGCGGGTGCTGCGCAACCTGTACGAGCAGATGCCGGACCCGAAGGCCGTGATGGCCATCGGCACCTGCGCCTGCACCGGTGGCGTGTTTCACAACTGCTACAACGTCCTGGGTGGCGTGGACAAGGTGGTGCCGGTGGACGTGTACATTCCCGGTTGCTCCGTCAAGCCGGAGGCCATCATCGACGGCGTGGTGCTGGCCCTCGCGAAGTTCGCCGGCAAGGGGGGGGCAAAGTGATCGAGAACGAGCGACCCGTCACCCCTGAGGCGCTGGTGGGCGAGGTGAAGCAGCTGTTCGACTCTGGACATAGGTTCATCACCGCCACCTGCCTGGACCTCGGGGAGAATCTGGAAATCCTATACCACTTCGATAAGAACCTGGAGCTGCAGCACCTTCGGATGAACTTTCCCAAGGATGCGGAGATCCCCAGCATCACCGGGGTCTACCTGGCGGCCTTCCTCATTGAGAACGAGATGAAGGAGCTGTTCGGGGTGAATCTCAAGGGTATCGCCGTGGACTACGGAGGAACGCTCTTCACTCCCGCCGAGGCTCTGCAGACTCCCATGCTGAAGTCTGTCAAAGTGACCTCGGCCGCTGCCGAGACCAACGGAGGCGCCCAATGAGCAAGCAGACCGTTGCACCTTTCGGTCCTCAGCATCCGGTACTGCCGGAGCCGATCCAGCTCAAGCTGACCATGGAAGACGAGAAGGTAGTGAGCGTGATGCCAGCCTTCGGCTACTGCCACAGGGGCGTGGAGAAGGCCGGCGAGCTGAACGACCTCAACCAGAACGTCTTCCTGGTGGAGCGGATCTGCGGGATCTGCAGCTTCACCCATGCCCTCTGCTACTGCCAGGGCATCGAGGAGATGTACGGGGCTGAGATCCCCGTCCGGGCGAAGTACCTGCGAACGATCTGGTCGGAGCTTCACAGGATGCACAGCCATCTGCTTTGGCTGGGACTGCTGGCGGACGCCTTCGGCTTCGAGAGCCTCTTCATGCAGATCTGGCGCCACCGAGAATTGGTTATGGATGCGCTGGAGAAGACGTCCGGCCACCGGGTCATCGTCTCCACCTGCACCATCGGCGGCGTGCGCCGGGACATCAGCGAGGAGAACCTTCAGTTCATCCTGAATACCCTCAAAGAGGTGCAGACGGAACTCGACAAGGTGACGAGCGTACTGTCCAAGGACTACACCATTCGGAAGCGCTGCATCGGCGTGGGCGTGATGTCCACGGAGCAGGCGCTGGCCATGGGCGCCGTCGGCCCCGTCATGCGGGCCAGCGGCATTGCCCAGGACGCGCGGCAGACCGGCTACGCCGCGTACAGCGATCTGAAGTTCGAGCCGATCGTGGAGAACGGCTGCGACTCCTACGCCAGGGCGCTGGTGCGGCTGCGCGAGACCTATCAGGCCGTGGATCTCATTCGCCAGGCTATCGACAAGATGCCGCAGGGCGAAATCGCCACGAAGGTGAGAGGGTTCCCCACCGGTGAGGTGTTCACGCGGGTGGAGCAGCCTCGGGGCGAGCTGGTCTACTACATGAAGGGCAACGGCACCAAGAACCTGGAGCGGATGCGAGTTCGGACTCCAACCTACTCCAACGTTGGGACGCTGCTGGTTACGCTGCCGGGCTGCAACCTGGCGGACGTGCCGATCATCACCCTGGCGATCGACCCATGCTTTAGCTGCACGGAGAGGTAGGGGAAAGGAGGAAGCAGATGGCTTGGTTCTTACCTGGAGTCCTGGGAAATCTGTTCGGTGGCCCTGCTACTCGGATGTACCCCTTCCAGAAGCGCGAGCCGTTCGAGAATGCCAGGGGGCAGATAGTCTTCGACGGCAGCAAGTGCAACCTGTGCGGGGCTTGCGCCAGGCGATGCCCATCGGCGGTGATCACGGTGGATCGGACGGCACGGACCTTCCGATTCGAGAATTTCCGCTGCATCATATGCGAGGCGTGCGCTGAGGTGTGCCCCAAGAAGGCGCTGACCCTGGATAACCACTATCGGGCGCCGGCGTATGTGAAGGACGTGCTTCTGTACAATGCGCCTCCCGAGGAAAAGCCAGCCGTGGCGGCCGCGAAGGAAGCGTAGTCCAGGGGGACAGGTGTCAGGGGCCGGGGTTTCCCCAATTACATCACTACAGACACCAAGGGGCAAAAAGGGAGGGCCAGCGATCAGCCGGCCCTCCCTTTTTGCCCCTTCAGCTAGCCCAGCAGTTCCTCCAACCGCTTCCGGTTGAAGCCAACCACCACCTCACCGTCTACCGTGATCACGGGGGTAGTCATGTAGCCTAGCTCGGACAGTTCATCCATTGCGTGCTCATCTTTCTGCACGTCGCGCTCGATGAACCCCACACCATTCTGTGAAAGGAACTCCTTCACTCTATCGCAGAAGAGTCAACCCGCCGTCTGCGTGTAGACAACTACCTGCTTGACCATTGGTTCTTCCTAGCCTTTCCCTGATCCTCTCCCAGACCTTCCATCCGCAAGAGACGCTCCTTCTGGTCTAACCCCCCACCGAATCCCGTGAGCGAGCCGCTGGTGCCGACCACTCGGTGGCAGGGGATCACGATGGGTATGGGGTTGGCAGCCATGGCGCCGCCGGCTGCCCTGGAGGCGTTGGGGGATCCGGCCTCTCTTGCCAGATCGGCGTAGGTGCGAGTATCCCCGTAAGGGATTTGGGCGCAGATGTCCCACACCTTGCACCAGAAGGGCGGTCTATCCGGCAGATCCAGGGTGATGTCGGTGAAATCCACCCTGATGCCGGACAGGTATTGCTTGAGCCGCTGCTCCAGTTCCGGCCACGCGCCGACATCCTGCGGGAAGCCCTGCGGCCAGGCCGTATTAAGTCGGGACCACGCGGCCTCCTCAGTGGATCGAGGAAGGATGATGCCTGCCAACCCCAGTTGGGAGACGGCCATTCCGACCCATCCCCAGCTTTCGGATTGGAAAACGGAGAGTTGCACAGCCACTCTTGAAGACTCCTGCTGACGTCGCACTCGGGGCGCGGCACCTTGCGGCACACTATAGTGCCGATGGGCTTGTCAGGCAAGCTGTGGCCGCTGGGAGGGGCTACAGCGGCCTGCGCAGCTTCAACTGTGCTAGTGTGCTTGGCCAGCACGAACAGGTCGTCCACGTGAAGTTGGGGGCTCCCGATGAAGATCGGCGGGGGGTGTCCGGTCTGCTGTTCAGATCTTCGCCATTGATGGCCT
>Ga0209014_10000407_pt1 | contig 25121 bp, 20 predicted proteins | sample BarGraNGADG00212_FD_184491 | JGI IMG/M metagenome (GOLD analysis project Ga0209014, IMG submission 184491) | Arctic peat soil microbial communities from Barrow, Alaska - Barrow Graham LP Ref core NGADG0002-212 (SPAdes) (version 2) | ecosystem: Environmental > Terrestrial > Soil > Wetlands >...
TCGTCACCGGAGTCGTCACCGGAGTCGTCACCGGAGTCGTCACCGGAGTCGTCACCGGAGTCGTCACCGGAGTCGTCACCGGAGTCGTCACAGGCGTGGTCACGGGAGTCGTCACCGGCGTGGTGGGAGGTGTCGACGACGGCGGCGGTGGGAAGTCACCGGAGGGGGTGTAGATCTGGGTCCACGTGTGCGCCGCTGGGTCGATGGTGATGTCCGTGTAGTCATATTTCGCCGCCGCGCCGAGGCCGAACGCGCTGGTGTAGAGCCGAAGCTCGTACACGTTCGCGTAGCCAGTCGCGGTCGAACTCTGCGGAATGTCGGTCGAGATCGTTCCCAGCGTCAGGTCCCCGGAGCCGCCGGTGTTCACCGGGAGCGCCGTGTCCTTGATCGGCGACGGTGCCGAGTTGTTCGGGTAGACGGTGCTGAGACCGATCTGCTCGCTCGCCGTCCACACGTCGGGCGTCTGGCCCGGAGTCGGAACGAACGCGATGAGGGTCGCCTTCGTGTCGCCTGCGCGGGGAGCGGTGAGACCCACCGCGAACGCCGCGAACGGATCGTCGTTGGTCGATCCGTGCGTGATCTGATCCCCAGCCGCGTTGAAGAACTTCACCCCGCCGGTCGCGTTCGAGTCCTGGTTGACGCCTCGCGTAGACGGCTTCCACGCCCAGCACCAGCCTGAGGTAGGCGTCCGAGTCGTTGTAGGCGCGCAGTGCCCGCGTCTGCCCGGCCAGCGTCGTCAGCACGCCACCAGCCGCGCACAGGTAGCGCGCGGCCGTAGCGGCGGCGTCGAAGACGTTGAACGGATCGACCTGACCGTCGTGATTGCCGTCGACGCCGTAACTCGCCCACGTGGACGGGATGAACTGCATCGGCCCGACCGCGCGGTCGAAGACGGTGTCCCCGTCGAGCCGGCCGCGGTCGGTGTCGCGGACCAGCGACGTGCCGTGGCCATCCAGCGCGACGCCGATGATCCGAGGGGTGGATAGGCCGTCGACGTGCAGCACCGCTCCGTCGGCTCTGCCGTGATCGGACTCGACGCGGCCGATCGCGGCCAGCAGCGGCCAGGTCAACCCGCAGCTCGGCTCGGCCTGGTGCTCCGACACAGCGCCGCTCGTGTACGCGAGCAGAGCCGTCGACGGAATGCCGTCCGACGCAAGTGACGACACATCGGCGACGAGCTGGGCGCCTGGCCGTTGACCGGACGGCGGCCTCGACGCCGCCGACCCGAGCGCCGCCGGAGAGTCCAAAGGCAGATCGAGGATCGTCCCGGTCGGTTCGGGGCCGGCCACCGGCGCAGCGACCCGGGCCGCGGTCGAGCGGGGTTCGGCGTGCCCGGCCCCCAGCGCCGCGCCGGCAACGGTGACAACCAACACCAGCACGAAGCCGGCGCGCGTGGGCCCGGATCCGGGCAACCTCGACGTCAGGGTCGGCATGGAGTGCCGGGCGGGGACACGCGGGGGCTCGCCGCGCCGCGGGCGGGCAGCGGTCCACGACGTCCCGCCACGATGAAAGTGCATCAAGGCTCGACTTCAGCTCGGAGTGGCGGATTCGACGGGCCGACGATAAGGCCGCTCGCGTCGACTCGGCGCCTCGAAAAGCCAGAGTTCAGAGCGAGTTCAGCCCCTGTTCCGGGCGCAGTACGGCTACTGCGGCTCGTTTCGCCCGATCTGTCGCGGCGTGGCCTCGAGGTGCGCCAGTCCGTTCCATCCGAGGTTGACCAGATGTGCGGCGACCTCTTCGCGCTTGGGTTTGCGTTCCTCCAGCCACCATTGACCGGTGAGCGCCACCATGCCGACGAGCATCTGCGCGTACATGGGCGCGAGCTCGGTCGAGATCCCTCGGGCGGCGAACTCGCGGCCCAGGATGTGCTCGACCTGGCTGGCGATGTCGCTGAGCAGGGACGAGAAGGTTCCGGAGGCCCCGGCAACCGGCGAGTCTCGTGACAGTATGCGGAAGCCGTCGGTCTGCTCTTCGATGTAGGTCAGCAGCGCCAGGGCGGACTGCTCGACCAGCTTGCGCGGGTGTCCGGAGGACAGGGCCGCGGTCAGCCGGTTGAGCAGATCGCTCATCTCGCGGTCGACGACGACCGCGTACAGACCTTCCTTGCCGCCGAAGTGCTCGTACACGACAGGCTTGCTTACGCCGGCGCGTGCCGCGATCTCTTCGATCGACGTGGCTTCGAAGCCCTTTTCGGCAAACAGCGAGCGACCGACGTCAAGCAGTTGCTCGCGCCGTTCACGCCCGGTCATGCGGACGCGTGGGCGTCCCTCGCGTTCAGTCATCGCTCATGATGGTGGCATGACAGCGACGTCACGACCTCCCCGCCCCGCTGGGCCGTGCCCGGTGTCTGAACCAATCGACTCCAGGGCCGCGGCCGAGGCTGCCGACCGGGCCGACCCGCTCACCGGCGTGCGCGAGCGGTTCCGACTGCCCGCGGGGCTCGTGTACCTCGACGGCAACTCGCTCGGCGCCTTGCCGGCCCACGTCCCGGCGGCGGTCGCCGACGCCGTCGAGCGGCAATGGGGCACCGACCTGATCTCGTCCTGGAACGGCAACGGCTGGTGGACCCTGCCGACCCGGGTCGGCGACCGGATCGGGGCACTCGTCGGCGCCGCACCCGGGCAGGTCATGTGTGGAGAGTCCACGAGTATCCAGCTGTTCCAGGCACTGACCGCGCTGGCTCGGATGCAGACCGGGCGAACGACGCTGATCACCGACGGCGCGAACTTTCCCACCGATCAGTACCTCGCCGAGTCGGTTGCGACGCTTCTCGGGCTGCGGTTGGTACGGAGCACTCCCGCGAACCTGACGGAGGTGCTCGGCGACGACACCGCGGTCGTCTCGTTCAGCGCGGTCGACTACCGCACCGGCGAGTTGTGGGACGCCGCATCGATCACTGACGCGGTGCACGCCGCCGGTGCCTTGATGTTGTGGGACCTCAGCCACGCGGCGGGTGCCCTTCCTGTCGCGCTCGACGAGCTCGGCGCAGACGCGGCGGTCGGGTGCTCGTACAAGTACCTCAACGGAGGCCCGGGCGCGCCGGCCTGGATCTACCTGCCGACCCGGCACCAGGACGCGGCCCTGCCGATCACCGGTTGGCACGGTCATGCGGACCCGTTCGCGCTCGAGGAGCGGTACCGGCCGGCCGACGGCATCGAGCGCGCGCGGATAGGCACGCCGCCGGTGCTGGGCATGCTTGCGCTCGAAGCTGCGCTCGACGTGTGGGACGGCGTCGACATGCAGCTCGTACGCGCCAAGTCGCTGGCGCTCACCGACCTGATCATCGCCTTCGCAGACCGCCATCTGGCGCGGTTCGGGGTCACCGCGGTCACTCCTCATGAGCAGCACCGCCGGGGTTCGCAGGTCGCGCTGCGCATGCCGGCCGCGTACGAGGTCACCCAAGCCCTCGTGGCACGAAACGTCGTCGGGGATTTCCGCGCGCCTGACCTGCTGCGTCTCGGCTGCACGCCGCTGTACCTCATGTTTGCCGAAGTGTGGGACGCGCTGCAGGTGCTGCATCTGGTGCTGGCGAGCGGCGCGTACAACGATCCCGCCTACGCCCGCGACGCGACGGCCGCGGTGACCTGATCAGCGAGCGCGCAGCTTCTCGACGCGTTCTGGCTTCGGCCAGCGGACGTCCGTGGCCCAGCCCAGCTTCTCGAACAGCCAGATGACCCGCGCGGACTCGTCGAGCTGGCCGCGGAGCACACCGTGGCGCGCCGCTGTCGGGTCGGCGTGGTGCATGTTGTGCCAGCTCTCGCCGAAGCTCAGGATGGCCAGCGGCCAGAAGTTGGTGCTCCTGTCCCGGACTGTGAACGGCTTCTGACCGATCGTGTGGCAGACCGAGTTGATCGACCAGGTGACGTGATGCAGCACGAAGATGCGCACGAGCGAGGCCCAGAACAACGCCGAGAGGGCGCCGGACCACGACCAGGTGATCAGCCCGCCGAGCACCGGCGGAGCCAGCAGGGACACCGCGAGCCACAACGGGAACAGCCGGTCGACGCGGGCGATGTCCTCGTCCTGAAGCAGGTCGGGAGTGAACTTCTCGCGGTTGGTGTGCTCGACGTCGAACATCCAGCCGATGTGCGCGAAGCACAGGCCCTTGAGCAGCGCGGGCAGGGTGTCGCCGTAGCGCCACGGGGAGTGCGGGTCACCGTCGCGGTCGCTGAAGGCGTGGTGGCGCCGGTGGTCGGCCACCCATCGGATGACCGGTCCCTCGATGGCCATGCTGCCCGCGATCGCCATGGCGACGCGCAGTGGCCGGTTGGCCTTGAACGAGCCGTGGGTGAACAGGCGGTGATAGCCGACGGTGATGCCGAGCCCGCTGACGACGTAGAAGGCCAGGAAGAGCCCGACATCCGTCCAGCCCAGGCCCCAGCCCCAAGCAACCGGAATCGCCGCCGCGAAGGCCACGAAGGGAACGATGACGACCAGGTAGAGCGCGAACTGTTCGCCTCGGCGCTTCGTGCCTTCGAACACCGGCTTCGGGGCGAGGTCGCTTCGGTCGGACGCCTGGGTCTCGTCCAGAAGGGTCATGGCGGGCTCTTCCTCGTGCACGTGTCGGGGCCGGTCGGACCGTTACGGCTGCTCCGACCAGATCGACGGTCGCCATGTGGTCGCACCAGACGTAACTGCCCTGGTAGATGTCCGTGTCAGCCGGGCTCCGCGGATCCGTCGCTGCCTTCGTCGGATCCCTCGCTGCCTGGTTACGCAAGCGTAACTTACGTCAGCGTAGCCGCCAAGTGGCCCGCACTCTCCGGTGATCAACAGCAGCAAATTGCCGCCTGGGCGACTAACGACTGCTGTTGATCACCGGGAACTGAGAGTGGCCAAGTAGGCTGACGAAGCTCGATGGGGGATGGGGTAATCGGCAGCCCGCAGGCCTTTGGAGCCTTGCAGTCTCGGTTCGAGTCCGAGTCCCCCAGCAACGACCGACCTTCCGATCACCGAGATGAGGTCCTGCCCGCTGTGACCGACGCCGTGACCGCTCCATCCCGTACGGTCATCGTCCTCGCCGCCGGCGAGGGCACCCGCATGAGGTCGCCCACGACGGCCAAGGTGCTGCACGGATTCGCCGGCCGCAGCCTTCTCGGGCACGTTCTGGCTGCCGCCGAGCCGCTGCGCGCCGACCGCACGGTCGTGGTCGTCGGGCACCGACGCGCCGACGTCGTCGCCCACCTCGCTGAGATCGCGCCGTCGGCAACGGCCGTGGTGCAGGAAGAGCAGCACGGAACCGGACACGCGGTGCGCATCGCACTCGAGGCGCTCAGCCGCGACCAACCCGTCGCGCAGACGTCGGTGGGTACCGTCGTGGTGCTTCCCGGCGACGCCCCCCTGCTTCGGCAGGAGTCACTCGATGAGCTCGTGCGCGAGCACGTCGAGTCGGGCGCGGCGGCCACGATGCTGACCAGCGTCGTGTCCGACCCGACGGGCTACGGCCGCGTGATCCGCGCCCCTGACGGCAGCGTCGACCGAGTCGTCGAACACAAGGACGCCACCGCCGACGAGCTGGCTGTCGCCGAAGTGTCGGCGCTGGTGTACGCGTTCGACGGCGCGTTGCTGATCGAGGCCGTGCGCCGGTTGTCCAGTCACAACGCCCAGGGCGAGCAGTACCTACCCGATGTCGTGTCGATCCTCGCGCGCGACGGCCGGGACGTGCGGGCGGTCGTCACCGACGAGGACGAGACAGCCGGCGTCAACGACCGCGTGCAGCTGGCCGCCGCGCACCGCGCCTACAACGCACGCCTGCTCGAGCAGCACATGCGGGCCGGGGTCACTGTCGTTGACCCCGCGACGACGTGGATCGACGCCTCCGTTCAGCTCGAGCCGGACGTCATGCTGCTGCCAGGTGTCGACCTGCACGGCGCCACGTACGTCGCGGAGGGCGCCGCGATCGGACCGCAGGTGACCTTGTCCGACACGACAGTCGGTGCCCGCGCCCGCGTCTCGCGAGCGGTCGCGGTGTCGGCCAGCATCGGCGCGGACGTCACGGTCGGGCCGTTCGCGTATCTGCGACCTGGCACGGTGCTGGCAGAGGCCGTCCACATCGGCACGTACGTCGAGATCAAGAACAGCGAGATCGGGACGGGCAGCAAGGTGCCGCATCTGTCCTACGTCGGCGACGCCACCATCGGCGAGCACACGAACATCGGCGCGGCGAGCGTCTTCGTCAACTACGACGGCGTCGCCAAGCACCGCAGCACAATCGGCGACCACGCCCGCACCGGTGCCGACAACATGTTCGTCGCCCCGGTGCACGTCGGCGACGGCGCCTACACGGCAGCCGGATCCGTGATCACCGAGGACGTACCCCCAGGCGCCCTGGGCGTCGCGCGCGCGCCGCAGCGCAACGTGGGAGGCTGGGTTGCGCGCAGGCGTCCCGGAACGCCCGCCGCGCAGGCCGCAGAGACAGCGATCACCGCCGACGTGGTCGATACCGCAGCACAGGCCGCAGCACGACCCGACGCACAGACCGCCCGCGAGCCGAGCGAGGACGAGGATCGATGAGCACGCTTTCGGTAGCCGGACGCAAGAGCCTGGTTCTGCTGTCCGGTCGCGCCTATCCCGCTCTCGCCGCTGAGATCGCCAAGCATCTCGGCATCAATATCATCACCACCACAGCGCGTGACTTCGCGAACGGCGAGACGTTCATCAAGCCCGACGAGTCCGTCCGCGGCACCGATGCGTTCGTCGTGCAGTCCTACACGACACCGATCAATCAGTGGGTCATGGAGACGTTGATCCTGCTCGACGCGCTCAAGCGTGCCTCGGCCAAGCGCATCACCGTCGTTGCGCCGTTCTACCCTTACGCGCGCCAAGACAAGAAGCACCGCGGCCGCGAACCGATCTCGGCACGGCTGATCGCCGATCTGTTCAAGACGGCTGGTGCCGACCGCATCATGGCGATCGATCTGCACACCGCGCAGATACAGGGGTTCTTCGACGGGCCGGTCGACCACCTCTTCGCGCTGCCGCTGCTGGCGGACTACGTCAAGGAGAAGTACGGCACGCAGGACATTGTCGTCGTCTCACCTGACACCGGCAGGGTCCGGACCGCGGAGCAATGGGCGGACGAGCTGGGTGGGCGCGAGATCGCGTTCGTGCACAAGACGCGCAACATCGACGCAGCCAACGAAGTCGTGGCCAACCGCGTCGTCGGTGACGTCGAGGGCAAGCTGTGCCTGCTGATCGACGACATGATCGACACCGGTGGCTCGATCACCAAGGCCGCCAACCTGCTGTTCGAGAACGGCGCGACCGAGGTCGTCATCACCGCCACGCACGGCATCTTCTCGCCGCCGGCCACCGATCTGCTGAAGAACAGCCGTATCAGCGAGGTGATCGTGACCAACACGCTGCCCATCGGCGCGGAGCAGCAGTTCGACAAGCTCACCGTCTTGTCGATCGCTCCGCTGCTGGCGATGGCGATCAAAGAGGTGTTCGAGGACGGCTCGGTCACCAGCCTGTTCGCTGGACGCAGCTGACGCTCAGCTGATCGGCTGGCGCAGTATCGTGCGTAGCTTCTCGGGCGCTGATGTGCGCGGGTCACCGAGGTAGATCTCGTGGTGGCGACCGCGCGGACGTGACCCGTGGTCGGCGATGGCCTGGTGCAGTGCGGCGATGCTCGTCGCCTCGGTGGAGTACGGCCCGACGTGCATGATCTGCGCGCTCGGTCCCTCGGCCCACCGTTCGAAGCGTGCTCCGGCTACGAGCGCATCGCCCTTCTTGGCTTTCACGTCGGCGATCGCCTGCTCGATGACTGCCTCATCGATCGGTCGCGGCTGCATGATCATCGCTTGCTAGCGCCATCTGGCTCGGTCACCGTCGCTGAGGTCCGCGGAGCCGGAGGCCATGCGCTCCATCACCTGCTGCGCGTCCGGGCCTTCGACCCACCACAGTGCCTCGAGCATCATCACCGCAGGGGCCGTACCCGTCGCCTTCTTCAGCGTGAAGTGAGCGGTGTAGCTGACCGAGTAGAGTGTCTGTATCGCCGCGGCGAAGGCCGGGCCGTTGGGATCGCCGCCGCCATCCACGGCAACGAACCCGAGTTCGGGGACGTCGATGAAGTCGACCTGCCCCTTGCGCACTTTGTACAGCGCATCGACAGCCGCGACTCCGGTGCTCTTGGCGGTCATCGAACGGCCGAACTCATTGAACGGCGGACTGAGCCGGGCCGGGAGCCAGTGCCAGCACCTCGTCCAGGCCTTCGCGGACGCATTCGAGCATCCCTTCGGGGTCCTCGATCGCGCCGGTGTCGATGTTGATGCCGATGTTGCAGGTTCCGGCGTAGGACATCAGTGTGGCGTTCAGTCCTGATCCGATCGTCGGCCCGAATCCGTAGTAGCCGGTGACCGTCGCGCCGGCCAACCAGACGGGCTCCGGGATACCCGGAACGTCACTGGCGAGCAGCTCGATGCGCTTGAACACGCCGCCCAGATACGCACGGGGCAGCAGGTTCAACCCGAATGCGATCTCTTGGGTGTGTCCCAGCGCGGGTTCGTGCCGCCACCTGCCCATGATGTCGGCGATCTGGTGAATTCGTTCGGCCGGTTCTGCGATCGCGGCGGGAAGCTTGATCCTGATCAGCGTGATCCGGTTGCCGCCGAGCGTGTCTTCGGCGGTGCGGACGCTCACCGGGACGGTGACGCGTAGCTGGCTCAGATCGGCGCCGTGGCGGCTGTGGTACCGATGCATGCCGCCGGTGAGCGCAGCCAGGTAGGCGTCGTTGAGGTGTCCGCCCGACGCGGTCGCCGCACCGTGCAGATCCGCCAGCGGCACGTCCAGCGTCGCCAGCATCCGCCCGGTCCGGCGCTTGCCGAGCACCGTTGAGAAGGGCCGGTTGACCGGCGCCACGAACCGAACCACCGACGCGGTCGCCGCCAGCGCCTGCTTCGTCGCGTCCCGCGGGTGGCGAAGCGCGTGAATCACGTCCTTCGGCATGGAACGCACCACCCGGATAGCGGCAGACGATGCCTCGAGCGCATCGTCACCCACGGATCGAGTGGCGAGGTCGAGTGCCGACAGGGCGTGACCCTGCGGCTCGGGTGGCACCGGGCCGAGGGGCGTCGGCTCGGGGCCGGCATCGACGACGAGCGTCGCGAGTTGCACTCCCCCGATGCCGTCGCTCAGCGAGTGGTGCAGCTTCGTCACGAGCGCGGCGCTGCCGTCGGCCAAGCCTTCGAGGAGGGTGAACTCCCACAGCGGCCGCGCGCGGTCGAAGTCGTCCATCGCCGCGGTACGTCCGAACTCCAGTACCTCCGCCCACTCGCCGGCACCGGCGACTCTGGCGCGCCTGAGGTGGAAGTCCAGGTCGAAGCGTTCGTCGATGGTCCAGCGGGGCGGGCCGATCCGCAGCGGGGGTGCCTGCACGCGCATTCGCATGACCGGCACCAGTCTGGTCAACCGATCGATGCGCGACCGTAGCTGATCCCAGTCCGGGTTGCGGTCCAACCGGATGATCGCGACGACGGTGGATCGGAGGACCGGGTCCTTCTCCATGTACCAAGCGAATGCATCGCTGTGCAACATCCGCTGCTGGCTCTCAGGCACGGGCGCTCACCTCTGGCCCAAACCTAAGGCGGACGTACGCGGGGGAATCAGGGCCGAAGGTCACGCCAGAGCCCGTCGACGGTCACCCCGCAGCGCCGTCCGCCGCGTCCCGTCCCGTCCCCGTCCACGTCCCCGTCTCGTTGATCAACAGCGCGAGTTGGCTGCCAGGCCGACTGCCAGGCCGACCAAAGACTGCTGTTGATCACGCATGGAGGGCGGGCTGTTGATCACGCGGAGGGGTGCGCACGCGCCTCTGCGATCCGGGCGAACGAGGCAACGTCCAACGTCTCGCCACGCGCCGACGGGTTCACGCCAGCCGCCCGCAGCGCCTGCTCGGCGGCACCGGTGGAGCCCGCCCACCCGGCCAGCGCCGACCGCAGCATCTTGCGCCGCTGCGCGAACGCGGCGTCGATGACGGCGAACACGTCCTCGCGGCGCGCTGAGGTAGCGGGCGGCTCACGGCGCCGCAGCCGCACCAGCCCGGAGTCCACGTTCGGTACCGGCCAGAAGACCGACCTAGGCACTCCACCGGCCCGACGAGCCGACGCGTACCAGGCCACCTTGACGCTCGGCACTCCGTAGACCTTGGAGCCGGGCGCGGCGGCCAGACGATCGGCCACCTCGGCCTGGACGAGCACCAACCCGTGGCGCAGGGACGGAAGCTTCTCGAGCAGGTGCAGCACCACAGGTACCGCCACGTTGTACGGCAGGTTGGCCACCAGCGCCGTCGGCTGCGCACCCGGAACGCTCAGCAGCCGCAGCGCATCAGCGGTGACGACCGTGAGCGGCGCGTCGGCGACCCGCGCCCCCACCGTCGCCGGCAGGGCCTCGGCCAGCACGGGATCGATCTCGACGGCGGTCACGTGCTGACCACCTGCCAGTAGCCCGAGAGTCAGCGATCCCAGCCCCGGCCCCACCTCGAGAACGACGTCGTCGGGCTCGAGTTCGGCGATCCGCACGATTCGCCGGATGGTGTTGGCGTCGTGCAGGAAGTTCTGCCCGAGTGTCTTCGTGGGCCGCACACCGAGCCTCGCGGCGAGCTCACGGATCTCAGCCGGCCCCAGCAACGCGGCTGACGTCACGAGGACAAGTGTGTCAGTACCAACCGCCATTGGCCTGCCACGACGACCATGCCCCACAGGGTGTGCCGTAGCGACCCGCGATGTAGTCCAGACCCCACGTGATCTGGGTAGTGGCGTTGGTTTGCCAGTTCGGCCCGGCGGAGCCCATCTTCGAGCCCGGCAGCGCCTGCGGGATGCCGTACGCGCCACTGGGGTTCGAGGCGTCGACCCGCCAGCCGCTCTCGTGGTCCCACAGGGTGACCAGACAGGAGAACTGGTCGTTGCCCCATCCTCGCTTGGCGGCGAGATCCTTGGCGATTGCCTGGGCCGAGCCGGGTGTGACGTTGACGGCGGCGGCAGTCACGGGAGTCGAGGCAGCAACTGGTGTCGACGAGCTCTTCGTCCCGACGCTGACGACCTGGGACTCCGGCGCCTGCACGACGACGGTCTTGACGGGGGTCTTGCCGATGATCTTGCCGTCGAGGGTGACGACGTCGTAGGTGATCTTGGCGAGCCCGTCCTTGCCCGGCGTGACCACCATGGTCTGGCCCGCGGGCAGGCTGGCCGAGGACTGCTTCTGCGTCGAGTAGCGCAGCACCTGGTCGGCGGTGAGCAGAGTGCGGGTGACGCGGCCGACGACGATCGTCTCGCCCGCGGCCAGCGGAGCCCCGGTCGGTACGGACACGATGTCCGTGGCTCCGACCTGCACGCCGAGGTCGCTGAGCAGCGCGCCGACCGTGGCATCGGTGGTCGTCACCAGCTCGGTCTTGCCGTCATGGAGGACCGTCACGTAACGGGGCGTGCGCAGCGTGAGGTCGGTCGGCGTCAGCGGCAGCCGGTCAGCTCGCGACACCGACGTGAAGTCCGTCGTGGAGTACCCGAGCTGATTCAACGCCGCGGCGACCGTCGGTGCGGTGGTCCATACGTAGCTGCTGACGCCGTTGACGTCCAGGTGGAGCAGGCGCCCTCGCTGGAAGACGATCCGGCTGCCGTCGTGGATCGACGCGTCCTTCGACGGGGCGAGGATGTCGTGGGGGCCGACGTGGTAGCCCGCGGCCTGCAGGACGTCGCCCACGTGGGAAGCGGTCGTATGCACGCTGATGCTCTGCCCGTCGACCATCAGCGCGACGGTCTTGTCGACGCTGTGCCACGCGGCGGTGCCGCCTACGACGCCAGCCAGCACAGCCCCGTAGAGGCCGTACTTCACACTGCGGAGCAAGAGAGGCAGTCCCTTCGCGTTCGTCTCGGGCGTCCGAACGATCGGTCACGGAACTGTAACGGATAGGCCTCGACCAGGTACAACCGAACCCTGGATTCACAGGAAGCGATCCCACCAGCGCAGCACGACGCCCGGCCGCGGACCGCGGAAAACACGGTCACGACCGGGCGTCGTGGGCTGATCGAGCTGCTTACAGGTTGGCGCCACAGACCGGCCACGGGCTGGACCCGCGGGCCGCGTAGACCCGGCTCGCAACGGCTATCTGCTGAGCACGGGTGGCCAGGTCGGCGCGCGACGCGTACGCCCCGCCACCGTTCGAGAGCCAGGTGCCGTAATCGAACTGCAGGCCGCCGTAGAAACCGTTACCGGTGTTGATCTGCCAGTTGCCGCCCGACTCGCACGCCGCGACGGCGTCCCAGTTGAGACCGCTCGTCGACGCCGCCGGAGCGGGTGCGACCGGCCGTGCCTTGGTGCCGACCTTCTCGGTCTGCGCCTTCGGCGCGGTCACGGTGACGCTGCCCGACACGGTGTGGCTGGCCAGCTTCCCGTCGACGTAGACGTCGTTGTACGTGACGTCCGCCGAACCGGGCGTACCGGCGACGAGCACCTGGGTGTCGCCCTGGTACATCGACGCGTCATTCACGTGGATGACCGGGAAGTCCACCGACTGCCGCACGGTCTCGGACTTGGTGACCACGCGCTGCACGACGACCTTCTGGCCGTTCTTCAGCGCGGACCTCACCGACGGGACGACGCGGTCCTTGGCGCTGACCCGAACACCGAGATCGCTCAACAACTGACCCACGGTGGCGTCGGTGGTCGAGAGAGTCTGGTGCTTGCCGTCGTGCACGAGTGTCACCGTCTTCGGCGTGCGCAGGTCGATGGCTGTCGGATCCAGCGCAAGTCGCTGTGAGCGCGACACCGAGACCAGATCCGTGGCGGGGTAGCCCAGCTGGGCCAGCGCTTCGGCAACGGTCGGCGCCGTCGTCCAGACATCCTTCTTCTGGCCGTCGACGCTCAGGTGCAGCAAGCGTCCTCGGTTGAAGACGATCCGCTCTCGTGAATAGATCTTCGAATCCACGGACGGCGCGACGATGTCGTGCTGGCCGATTCGGTAACCGGCGCCGACCAACGCGCCACCGATGTTGGCGGCCATCGTGTTGATGCTCGTGCTCTGTCCGTCCACCACAAGGGTGACCGGAGTTCCAGTTGCAGGCAGCGCGAAGGCGGCAGTGCCGCCCACCACTCCTGCGAGTACAGCTCCATATAGGCCGTACTTGAGGCTGCGACGCACTTGGTGACTCCCATCGTCAGTCGCTCGCTTCTCGTACTTATTTGATTACAGAACGTAACGGGGCCATCGTGGCCGACTCAAACCCGCAACACCCCCGGGAGGCCGATCGCGGCGCGGCTCGACGAAATCGAGTGGTGCAGGCCACCGAAGCAGAATTCCCCGACTTGACAAGGACATCCTGAGCACTCGGGCGGTCCTGGACCTGCAAACCCGGGGGGCTCAGCGCGGCCGCCGGCCGGCCGATGGATCGGATTCCTGAGATACCTGAGAAACACGCGGACACCGTGTACCACTTACCCGGACGAGTTTTGTGAGGACGCCCACTTCCCGGCTCAAATACGGCAAACAGGGCGTAGCGCGCTGGTTGGAGCGCGACGAGTTCGGCATTTGCCGTGGATTAGGCGTCCTCGGGAAAGCCGAAGAACCGGCGTCCGGTGGCCGCGATGGCGGCGCACAGTTCGTCGACGTCGCTGCCGGTCGCGGACGCCAGCCCCCGCACCGTGATCGGCAGCAGACGTGGCGCGTTCGGCCGGCCGCGGTACGGATGCGGCGTAAGGAACGGCGCATCGGTCTCCACCAGCAGCTGGTCCAGCGGAACGACGGCCGCGGCCGCCCGCAGGGCCGGAGCGTTCCGGAACGTCACCACCCCCGGAAACGACAGCAGATAGCCGGCGGCCGCACACTCAGCTGCCATCGACGCGTCCCCGGAGAAGGCATGGAACACGACCCGCTCCGGCGCGCCGTCCGCACGCAGGATGCGCAGGACATCCTGATGCGCCTCCCTGTCGTGGATCATCAGCGGCTTGCCGACCCGCTTCGCGAGGTCGATGTGGCGTCTGAACTGCTCCTGTTGAGCTGACGGCTCGGTGCGGTCCCAGTAGTAGTCGAGGCCGGTCTCGCCGACGGCCACCACCCGAGGATCACGCGCCAGCCGCTCGAGTTCGACATAGTCGTCGTCGGTGATCCCGGTGATTTCGGTCGGATGAACCGCCACGGCGGCGTACACGTCCGGGTGGGTGTTGGCAGCGAGCACGCACCACCGCGACGACGCGACGCTGTCGCCGACCGTCACGGCCCTGACCACGCCCACCGACCGCGCTGCGTGCATCGTCGCCGTGACGAACTGGCCGTCCGGCTGCTGACCCGCGCGCTCGGCCATCGCGTCCAGGTGCGTGTGCGAGTCGAACACTGGCACCCGCAGCGGCTCGACACTTGGCCCCCCAGCAGGGTCTCGCTCGGCGTGTCGCCCTGCTGGGGGGCCAAGTCCGGACGTGGCGGTCACTCTGCCTCGAGGCGGGCCAGCTCCTCGTCCACGACGGACGGGTCGAGCTTGGTGAAGACCGGAGTAGGTGGCGCCATCGCCCGACCGACCTCGATGGGCACCGACTCCCAACGCGCGCCGGTGTCGTAGTCGCCGGTGAGCACCGAGTACGACGGCGATCCCGGTGCGGTCGGCTCGTCGACCTCGACGAGATCGGGCATGGCCGCCCACTCACCCGAGCCGCCGAGTGCGGCGTGAACACGCGAGGACGACGACGGCAGGAAAGGCGTCAGCATCGTCTTGACGTCGTCGACCACCTGCAGCGCGACGTGCAGCACGCTGGCCATCCGATCCGGGTCGGCCGTGCGCAGCTTCCAGGGCTCCATGTCGGACAGGTACTTGTTCGCCGCACCGACGACGCCCATCACCTCGGTGATGGCAGCCTTCTGCCGCGACCGGGCGAGCAGGTCGCCTACCGTGCCGAACGCGGCCTTGCTCGTGCCAAGCAGCGCGTGATCGGCGTCGGTCAAGGCACCCGCGGCAGGTATCGCGCCGAGGTTCTTGGCGGTCATGGCGATCGTCCGGTTGACGAGGTTGCCCCACCCCGCGACGAGTTCGTCGTTGTTGCGCCGGACGAACTCGGCCCAGGTGAAGTCGGTGTCCTGGTTCTCGGGCCCCGCGACCGCGAGGTAGTACCGCAGTGCGTCCGCGTCGTAGCGGCTGAGCACGTCACCGACGTAGATGACGACGTTGCGTGAGGACGAGAACTTGCGGCCCTCCATGGTCAGGAACTCGCTGGAGACCACCTCGTACGGCCGGTCCAGGGCTCCGAGCCGCCCCGGCGTGCCGCCCTTCGCGCCGATCCCCGAGTAGCCCATCAGCATCGCCGGCCAGATCTCGGCGTGGAAGACGATGTTGTCCTTGCCCATGAAGTAGTAGTGGCGCGCCGGGTTCGGGGAGTCAGCGGTCTGCCACCACGCGCGCCACGCCTCTGGGTTGCCCGTACGCGCGGCCCACTCGATCGAGGCCGACAGGTAGCCGACGACGGCGTCGAACCAGACGTAGATGCTCTTGTCCTTGCGGTCGCGCCAGCCGTCGAGCGGCACCGGGATACCCCACTCGAGATCGCGTGTGTACGAGCGGGGCTTGAGGTCGTCGAGCATGTTCAGGCTGAACTTCAACACGTTCTGACGCCAGTGGCCCTGCTTGCGTAGCCACTCGGCCAGCACCTCGCCGAACGCCGGGAGGTCGAGCATCATCTGCTCGGTCTCGACGAACAGCGGAGTCTCGCCGTTGATCTTCGAAACGGGGTTGATGAGGTCGACGGGATCCAGCTGGTTGCCGCAGTTGTCGCACTGGTCACCGCGGGCGTGCGGGAATGCGCAGATCGGGCAGGTGCCCTCGATGTAGCGATCGGGCAGGGTGCGCCCGGTGGAGGGGCTGATCGCGCCCAACTGCTTCTGCGGGAACACGTAACCGTTCTTCAGCAGGCCGAGAAACAGCTCCTGCGCGATGGCGTAGTGGTTCTTCGTGGTCGTGCGGGTGAACAGGTCATACGACAACCCGAGGTTCTGCAGGTCCTTGGCGATGACCAGGGCGTTGCGGTCGGCGAGCTCGCGAGGTGAGACGCCCTCTTTGTCGGCCTGCACCTGGATGGGCGTGCCGTGCTCGTCGGTGCCACTGACCATCAGCACGTTGTTGCCGATCATCCGCTGGTATCGGCTGAACACGTCTGAGGGCACACCGAAGCCGGCGACGTGGCCGATGTGGCGCGGTCCGTTGGCGTACGGCCAGGCAACCGCGGTCAGTACATGGTCAGCGCTCACGTGCCCAGCCTAGTGAGCCCGGGCCACCTCGATTGACGCCCTGAGGGACCGGGCCACGCCGACGGCCCTGGTTACGGTCAGCGCCCTTTCGTCGCGACCACCGCGTCGAAGACGGCACGTTTCGCGACCCCGCGCGCCTTGGCGACCTCGGCGATCGCGTCCTTGCGTGCCGTGCCCGCCGACTCACGCGCGGCCACATCCGCCGCCAACTCGGCCGCCGTGGTCGGTTCGGCGGTGGCGATCGAGCCGCCGACGACCACGGTGATCTCACCGCGGACCTCGCCCGCGGCCCACACCGTGAGTTCGCCGAGCGATCCTCGCAGCACTTGTTCGTAGGTCTTGGTCAGTTCACGGCACACCGCGGCCTGCCGATCCGTACCGAACGCCTCGGCCATGTCGGCGAGCGTCGCGGCGAGCCGGTGTGGTGCTTCGAAGAAGATCAGCGTTCGCCGCTCGTCGGCGAGCGCGGCGAGCACGCGGCGACGGTCCCCCGCCTTGCGGGGCGGGAAGCCCTCGAAACAGAACCGGTCGACCGGCAGGCCGGACACGGCCAGCGCCGCTAGCACCGCGGACGGCCCAGGCAGCACCGTGACGCCGATTCCCTCGGCGACCGCGGCGACCACGAGGCGGTACCCGGGGTCGGACACGGACGGCATGCCCGCATCCGTGACCACGAGCACGTCCTCGCCCGCACGCAGCGCGGCCAGAAGCTGGGGAACCCGAGCCGACTCATTGCCTTCGAAGAACGACACGACCCGACCCGTCGGGCTGACCTCCAGGTCGGCGCACAGCCGCCGCAACCGACGGGTGTCCTCGGCAGCTATCACCGGGGTGCGCGCGAGGGCGTCGCGCAGTCGGGCCGACGCGTCGCCGGGCTCGCCGAGCGGCGCCCCGGCCAGCACGACCCGCCCGGTCATCCTCGATTCGGCCACCAGGCGACTGTCCCATCCCGAGGATCTCGGGCAAAGCCGTGGCTATCGGCGGGTTAGGCCGAGATCATCGCCGGTGTTGAGGTGACGCGCGAGCGTTCGTCTCTAGGATCAGGGACGTGACGGCGACGCTCGAGGCACCTGCGACGGCCGAGCCCCCAGACGGCGCCGCCGCCGTCGAGCCCCCGCGGCAGTCGCGTCCCGTGCCGGCGGCACTCGCGCCATGGCATGACCCGCACCCGCGGATCGCCTGGGCCATCACCGCGCTGGTCACGATCGTCGCCGCGTTCACCCGATTCTGGGACGTCGGCTTTCCGCAGGGCAAGAGCTTCGACGAGGTCTACTACGCCACCGAAGCCCAGGAGCTGCTCCGCTTCGGCTACGAGGACAACCGCGGCTACATGTTCATCGTCCATCCGCCGCTCGGGAAGTGGCTCATCGCCATCGGCTCGTGGATGTGGGGCGGTAACCCGGCCACCAACTCGCTCGGCTGGCGGATCATGCCGGCCCTCGCCGGCGTCCTGGGCGTCGTGATCCTGGCCCGAACCGTCCGAAGGATGCTGCGGTCCAACCTGTTCGGGGGCCTCGCGGGCTTGCTGTTCGCGCTCGACGGGCTGTCGGTCGTGCTGTCCCGCACTGCCCTGCTCGACATCTTCCTGCAGTTCTTCGTCGTTGCCGGATTCGGAGCGCTGGTCGTCGATCGCGACAAGATACGGGCTCGGCTGGGCGCGCTGCTCGCCGACGGCGCGGACCTCTCCGGCGGCGCGCCCACACTCGGCCCCCGTCCGTGGCGGCTGCTCGCCGGGGCGATGTTCGGCGCCGCGTGCGCGGTCAAGTGGACGGCGCTCTCGTTCTTCGTGCTGTTCGTCCTGCTGAGCCTGGTGTGGGATCGCGCGGCGCTGAAGTCCGCGGGTCTCGTGCACCCCACCCGCGGTGCGCTCCGCCGGTCGGTCGGCCCCGCGGCCGGGTCACTGGTCGCCGCCCCGCTGGCCGTGTACCTGCTCACCTACCTCGGTTGGTTTCTCGGCGAGAACGGCTGGAACCGGCACTACACCGACACCAACGGCCCCACGACACGCCTGCACCTGCTCGGGCTCCGCGTGCCGTTCACCTGGGACTGGGTGCCGAGCCCCATCCGCTCGCTCGGCTCGTACACGCTCAACGCCTACCGATTCCATGAGGGCCTCGACAGCGGGCATCCGTACAAGTCCAGTCCGTGGAGCTGGCTCGTGCTGGGTCGGCCGGTCGACTTCTACTACGACGGCAGCGCCACCAACTGCGGCAGCTCGAGCTGCTCGCGCGAGATCCTGCTGATCGGCACGCCGGTTCTCTGGTGGGCGTTCGTCCCGATGCTGCTCTGGCTGGCGTGGCACTGGTTCACCACGCGCGACTGGCGCGCCGGCGCCGTGTGGGTGGCGTTCATCGCGGGATGGGTCGTCTGGTTCCAGGACCTCAAGCGGACGATGTTCCTGTTCTACATGGCGCCACTCGTCCCGTTCATGATCATCGGACTGACGCTCGCACTCGGGGTCATGCTCGGGCCGGCCCTGCGGCACACGGGTGACGAGGTCCGCGACCGGCACGGCAGCGTGCGACGACAGTGGGGAGTCGCCGGCATCACGTGCTACCTCGGCCTCGTGATCGCCGACTTCGCCTGGATGTGGCCCCTATACACCGGTGGGCTGCTCACCTACGCCCAATGGCACGCGCACATGTGGCTGCCGTCCTGGATATGACCGTAGGCGGCCCTGCTCTGGCTGCCCGCGCACCGGTTCGCTCTAATGAACGCCTGAGGTGCCAACCGATCCGGAGGTACACCCGTGTACTACCCGCTGACCGTCCGTGATTTCCTGGACCGCGCTGAACACGTCTACCCCGATCGGCTGGCCGTCGTCGACGAGCCCGACCAGCCCGCACCCGGCCTCGGTGAGCTGACCTACCGGGAGTTCGCGGCGCTGGCCCGAGCCCAGGCCGCTCGTCTTGACCAGCTCGGCGTTCCGATCGGCGGCCGGGTCGCGGTGATCTCGCAGAACTCGGCGCGGCTGCTGCATTCGTTCTTCGGCGTATCCGGCTGGGGACGGATCCTCGTGCCGATCAACTTCCGGCTCGCGCGCGCCGAGATCCAGTACATCGTGAACCACTCCGGGTCCCAGGTGGTCTTCGCCGACCCCGCCGTCAAGGACGTGCTCGACACGCTGGACGTGCCGCACAAGTTCGTGCTGGGCGACGACAACGCGCTGTACCTGCACGACGTCGAACCCCGCGAGTGGGACGCTCCGGACGAAGCCGCCACCGCCACCATCAACTACACGTCGGGAACGACCGCGCGCCCCAAGGGCGTCCAGCTCACGCACCGCAACCTGTGGTTGAACGCGGCCGTGTTCGGCCTGCACACGACGATCAGCGACCGTGACGTCCTGCTGCACACCCTGCCGATGTTCCACGCCAACGGGTGGGGCATGCCGTACGGCATCACGGGAGTCGGAGGCACGCACGTCGTCCTTCGTCAGGTCGACGGCACCGAGATCCTGCGGCGGATCGAACGCCACGGAGTCACCGTGATGTGCGCGGCCCCGGCCGTCGTGAACGCGGCACTCGACGCCGCGGCGTCCTGGGACGGTCCGATCCCGGGGCGCGACCAGGTGCGCATCGTCGTGGCCGGCGCACCCCCTCCCACCCGCACGATCGAGCGGGTCATCACCGATCTCGGGTGGGAGTTCTGCCAGATCTACGGCCTTACCGAGACGTCGCCGATCGTCACGGTGAACCGCACGCGCGCCGAGTGGGACGGTCTGTCGACGAACGAGCGCGCTCGCCGGCTCGGGCGGGCAGGCGCCCCCGCCCTGGGTGTGCGCGTCGCCATCGACGCCCACGGCGAGGTGATCACCCAGTCCAACCACAACCTGGACGGCTACTGGGAGCAGCCTGAGGCCACATCCGCTGCCATCCACCCCGCTGACGCGCCCGGCCTTGCTCCGGACGGCACCGGGCTGAGGGCCGGTGATTGGTTCCACACCGGCGACGGCGGCTACATCGACGACGAGGGCTACCTGGTCATCTCGGACCGCAAGAAGGACGTGATCATCTCCGGCGGCGAGAACGTCTCGTCAATCGAGGTCGAGGACGTGCTCACCTCTCACCCGGCGGTCCGGGAGGTCGCGGTCATCGGCATTCCCGACGACAAGTGGGGTGAGCTGGTCACCGGCCTGGTGGTGACGGACGGGTCGGACGTCTCGGCCGCGGAGCTCATCGCGCACTGCCGGGCATCGCTGGCCGGCTACAAGTGCCCGAAGCGCATCGAGTTCGTCGAGACGTTGCCACGGACGGCGACCGGAAAGCTGCAGAAGTTCAAGCTCCGGCAGCCGTTCTGGGCCGGGCAGGACCGCCAGGTGCACTGACAAGGCCACCTCGCCCCAGACTGCTCAGGCGTGGCTCGGCTCCAGTCCTGATCGACCTCGACGGCCTGCCGGGACTGCCCGCGTGCACCAGTCTGTTGAGCGCTGGATCACCGACGGTTGAGCAGGCAGACCGCTGAGTCGCCCTAGCGCTTTCAGCCGCCACCCTGGATGCTGTGCTCATCCGGCAAATCGCATTGTCGACGCTGATGCGACGCTGATGCCGGCAAGTCGCAGAGGACCGCCACCTTATGACTACCGTTGTCGAAGCGGTGCGCGGAAGCGATTTCGCCCGCCTGTGTCGTGAGATCCGCGCCGCGAACCTGCTCGAGCGCCGCCGCGGCAGCTACATCACCCGCATCGCCCTCACTGCGGCTGCGTTCGTAGGTGCCTGGTGGGCGTTCGCCTGGGTCGGCAACTCTTGGTACACGACGATCGTCGCCGCTTCGCTGGGTCTGATCTTCACGCAGGTGGCGTTTCTCGGGCACGACGGCGGCCATCAGCAGATCGGGCGCTCCAAGCGGACCAACGACACCCTCGGCATCGTCGCCGGCGACCTGCTGATCGGCCTCAGCTACGGCTGGTGGATCGACAAGCACAACCGTCATCACGCGCATCCCAATCACGAGGGCCAGGACCCCGACATCGGCGACGGCGTGCTGGCGTTCACCACCAACCAGGCCGCCTCGCGGCGCGGCCCGATCAGCCGCTTCGTCACCCGCCACCAAGCGTGGCTGTTCTTCCCGCTGTTGACGCTCGAAGGCCTCAACCTGCACGTCGCGAGCATTCAGGGCCTGCTGTCGCGAGGACAACGTCGCTACCGCGCTGTCGAGATCCTGCTGTTCACGCTGCACGTCGTCGGATATCTCGCGGCGGTGCTGCTGGTGCTGTCGCCGGTCAAGGCGCTCGTGTTCGTGTCGATCCATCAAGCGGTGTTCGGCCTCTACATGGGCTGTTCCTTCGCGCCGAACCACAAGGGGATGCCGACCTTCGCACGCGGCAACGAGATCGACTTCCTGCGCCGCCAGGTGCTGACGTCACGCAACGTGCGCGGTGGCTGGTTCACCGACTTCCTGCTCGGCGGGCTCAACTACCAAGTAGAGCACCACCTCTTCCCGAACATGCCTCGTCCCAGCCTGCGCAAGGCACAGCGCATCGTGCGCGAGTACTGCCACAGCCTCGAGATCACCTACACCGAGGCCAGCCTGATCGGGTCGTACACCGCGGCGCTGCGACACCTGCACGCGCTGGGCGAACCGCTGCGAACCAAGCGACGGATGGCGCTCGACGCCGCCTGACGGTCAGCGCTCGACCGGCACCAGCTCGACCGGCACCAACAGGAAGATCCGCATCTCCCGACCGGCCACGGTCTCGTAGTCCCGATACCGTGGCCACTGCGCCTCGAGCACCGGCCAGGCCGCCTCTCGTTCGCCGTCGACGAGCAACGTCGCCGCCGCGCGCCACTGACGCCGGCGATAGACGATCTCTACGTGCGGGTTGGCGATCAGGTTCGTCGTCCACGCCGGATGAGCGTACTGGCCCCAGTTGCTGCCGGCCACCAAGAAGCTGCCGTCTTCTCGGGGCCAGCACATGAGCGGTGTCTCGCGGCGCGTTCCGGTCTTGGCCCCAGTCGTGACGAGCACCAGAGACGGGACGAGAAACGCACTGATCTGAACACGACCGCCGGTGCGCCGATAGAGCCACATCTGCAGGCCGGCGACGTGCGGCGCCAGGTGCCGCTGCGCGAACTTCGAGCGCATGATCCGCGAGAAGACCGCCGCCAACGGCGTACGCACGCGACTGCGGGACGGGACTGTCACAACGGACCATTCAACCCGCAACCGAAGGCGGGTGCCGCCGCCCACCGTCACGATGAGCCGGCGACACCCGCCCGGGCTGACTGCTAGTGGTGGTTACCGCTGATGACCGTTCCGTCACCAGGGTACGGTCCGGGTCCGGAGTCGCCGAATGCGACCAGGCCGCCGACCGTGTTGTTGATGGCCTCGACGCCGTGGGTGTTGTTCTCCAGGAGCAGGGTGGCGGTGATGACGTTGACCGAGCAGTTCGCGTCACCCGGGTCACCGACGACAACCAAGCCACCGGCCTTGATCACGTTGACCGATCCGCCGACGAAGTGGCTACCGCACACTGTGATGGCGTTCGGCGACGACGTCGCGCTGATCGATCCGTCGATCGTCGAGTTGACGACTGCGAGCGAGGTTCCGGTCGGCACGGTCACCGAACCGGTCACGGTCGCGTTGACGATGCACACCGAATCGCCGCTGGCGATCACCGGACCTGAGTGTGTCCCGGTGATGGTCGTCGTACACGTCACCAGGTAGTTGAGGATCCCGGTGCTGGACAGGAAGTTGCCGTCACCGTTGTAGGTGGCCTGGATCAGATGGCTGCCCGGTGTCAACGCCGAGGTGCTGATACTGGCCTGCAGGCCGCTCAATGGCACTGTGCCGACCGGCGTCGCGTCGACGAAGAACGTCATCGTTCCGGTGGGTGTTCCCACCCCTGGAGGCGGCACGGCGACCGCGGCGGTGAAGGTCACGTGGTGGCCGAAACCGACCGAGCCGGACGGGTTCGCCGTGAGCGTGGTGATCGTCGGAGCCTTGTTGACCACCTGGTTCAGCACGGACGATGTGCTGCCGATGAAGTTCCCGTCACCGCTGTACACTGCGGTGATCGGATGCGTACCGACGGACAACGATGACGTCGTCAAGGTGGCCACGCCGCTCGACAGCGCGGCGGAACCCAGCAGCGTCGCGCCGTCGAAGAACGACGCCGTGCCGGTTGGCGTGCCCGAACCCGGTGCCACCGGGGCCACGGTTGCGGTGAGCGTCACTGGCTGACCGAACACCGACGGGTTGGCCGAGGAGCTCAGCACGGTTGTCGTCGCCGCCTGGCTCACGGTTGTCGGCGCGCAGCTCGTCACGGCGGACTGCGCAGCGATCTGGAGCATGTCGTCGTAGTTCACCGCGGCACAGTTGCTGATCGACGCCGGCGTGGAGGTTGCCTGGAACGTGATCGTGACAGAGTCGTGCACCGCAAGCGTCCCCAGGCTCCACGTGAGTGGCGAGGTACTGGATGGCGAGATGCTTGCCGACCCGGGGACGTAGGTGACGCCTGCCGGCAGCGTGTCGGTGATCGTCGTCAGAGTCGAGGCGTCGGTGTCACTCGGGTTGGTCACCGTGACCGTGTAGTTGATCGCCTGCCCGGTCACCGCCGTGGTCGGGCCGGTCTTGGACAGCGTCAAGGTGGGCGGCACGTCGGAGTTCTTGGCGACGTTCAGATCCATCGCACAGGCGTGGACGGCGTTGCTCCACTCCTGCTGGACGTCGTACGGGTGACCGCCGAGGTACACGTCCGCGCCGGGCGCGGCCAGGTTGTGCGGGCCGTCGTTGCGGTTGCAGAGGTCGCCGATCTCCTGCTGTCCGGTCGCGACGGACGAGAGCCAGTTGTTGATCTGCGGGTCGGTCACCGACTCGATGAACTCGTGCGACGCCGTGCTGATCTCGGCGTCGGCCGCGGCGTCGCCGTTCGGTGCCACGCCATTGCTGCAGCCACCCGGGTCGCCGAACATGCTGTCGTCGCCCATGAAGGAGTAGACCGTCGGCGATCCACCGAAGGCAAAGTGGTAGGCGCAGTACGCGTTCGTGTGGCCGGTCTTGAAGAAGTTGCAGTCCGACGTGCTGGTCTGGCACTCGAAGACGTTGAAGGCCGTGTACACGAGGTAGATGTGGTTGACGTCCTTCGTCCAGCCCTTGGTGGTCGCCGCGTTCGTAGCCTCGGCCTGGATGTCCGCGTCGAGCAGTGGGTCCGCCTGCGTGCCCGCGTGCGGGTAGGCGCCCGTGTCGACCCAGCTACCGCCGAACGACACACCGTTGTTCGGCGTTCCGTTGCTGCCGGGGTACTGCGTGACGATGTTGTAGAAGGGGTTGCCTCCGACGTCGCCGGCGAACCTGTTGAGCAGGTTCTCGTACCGCGTGTCGCTCGATGCGAGGCTGTCGCTCTCGTAGTGCTGGCCGGGTGGCAGCCAGAAGACGTTGTAGATGACCGGACTCGTCATCACCGGACCGGAGCCCTGGATGAGGTCGTCCGCGGGGTTCGGCGCGGGGCTCTGCTGGTTGCTCGTGCCTGACGTGCGGGCAGCGGCCTTGCGTACCGCGCCCGTCGAGTCGGTGCGCATCGCCATGCCGGAGGTTCCCGGTGTCAGGTTCGCGGCGGACCCGCTCGAGCCCCACGGAGCCGGCGAAGCGGCGGCGGCCGCCTGCTCGATCGCCAACGACGTGGCCGCCATAGCAACCACTGATAATGCCGCGACCACCACACGTCGAATACTGGACCGACTGCGTTGCATTCGAGATCCTCCCCCTGAAGCGAATCTGTGGGTTTCCTAGCGTTTGCCCGCCGCCGCGTCAAGAATGTGTTCAACGCGTGCCGCATATGCTCATCACCGGGGGTAAGGAGTCTCGGCGGTACCGATTTGATGCACCCACCGAAATGGTGTGCTGATCGGCGCCGCCGTGGTGGCCGCAGGTGCGGGCGCAATTACCGCCAAAAGGTAAGAAATGGTTC
>Ga0209014_10000409_pt1 | contig 25080 bp, 16 predicted proteins | sample BarGraNGADG00212_FD_184491 | JGI IMG/M metagenome (GOLD analysis project Ga0209014, IMG submission 184491) | Arctic peat soil microbial communities from Barrow, Alaska - Barrow Graham LP Ref core NGADG0002-212 (SPAdes) (version 2) | ecosystem: Environmental > Terrestrial > Soil > Wetlands >...
TCACGCCACGGGAAGGTCGACGAGCCTGCCCAGCCGGACGCGATGGGCGGCGGCCGTGCCGAGGAGGATCGAGTCCGCCTTCGCCCGCTTGAGGTACAGGTGGGCGGGGTGCTCCCACGTGAACCCGATCCCGCCGTGCATCTGCAGGCACTCCTCGGCAGCCTTGACCGCCACCGGTGAGCAGTACGCCTGAGCGAGGGAGGCCGCCACTGCCATGTCGGGGTCTCCGTCGGCGACACACGCCGCCGCATACCGAGCTACGGCGCGAGCCTGGCTGACACCTGCCCAGATATCGGCCACGCGGTGCTTCAACGCCTGGTACCCGCCGATCGGACGGCCGAACTGGTACCGCGACTTCAGGTAGTCGACCGTCATCTCGAGGCAGCGCTGCGCCAGGCCGAGCTGCTCGGACGCCAGGACCGCGGCGCCCGTGATCAGGGCGGCGTCCAGAGCGTCGGATGCGGCCGGGCCACGAGCGATGAGGCTGCCCCGGGCTCCGTCGAGGGTTACGTCGCAGAGCGGGCGGGTCAGGTCGAGCGACGTGACCGCCGTCCGGGTGACGTCTCCGGCGTCGACTGCGACGACGACGGGCTCGTCACCGTCGAGAGCCGGCACCAGGAGCTGATCGGCGGCAGCTGCGTCGATGACGCCGCGCACGGCGCCGGTGAGCCGCCCACCGGTCATCGTCACGGCTGCCGGAAAGGGCGCGCCGGGCACGCTCGACGCCGAGGCGACGACGGCTCCGTTCGCGGACCCCGACGCGAACCGCCGGACGATCTCGTCGGCGCCCGCCGACATTGCGAGCGCCGTCGCCAGCACGGCGCTGCCCAGGAACGGGGTGCCCGCGACGCAGCGGCCGAGTTCCTCGGCGACGACCGCGGCCTCGCGCCACGAGGCGCCGTGCCCACCCATGCGTTCGGGCACCGCGAGGCCCGATACGCCGAGCTCGGCGCCGAGTGTTCGCCACAGCGCACGGTCGTACGGCTGGTCGGTCTCGGTGCGTGCCAGGACCGATGGCCAGCCGGCCCGGTCGGTGAGCAGGTCGCGCACGCTGGAGCACAGCTGCTCCTCGACCTCCGTGTACAGCAGGTCGGTCATCGCGCGAGGTCCTTCCAGGGGACGTCCTTGTCGACGCGGATCTCGCCGGGCAGTCCGAGTACCCGCTCGGCGATGATGTTTCGCAGGATCTCCGACGTGCCGCCCTCGATCGAGTTCCCCTTCGCGCGCAGATACCGGTAGCCGGGCGAGCGGCCCAGGAACTCCACGGTGGTCGGACGTTCGCTCGCCCACGTCGACGTCGACCAGTCGTCGTAGCGCAACCCGTCGCTGCCCAGGAGCTCGAGCTCGAAACCGGAGATCTCTTGATTCAGCCGGGCGAACGCCAGCTTCGCCGCCGAGCCCTCAGGTCCCGGAGCGCCGACCGCGAGTTGCTGGCGTAACCGCATCGCCGTGATGCGGGTGGCCTCGGCCTCGACCCACAGCCGCATCAGTTCGGCGTGCGCGCCGGGCGTGCGCACCTCGGGACGTTCGCGCCAGGCAGAGCTGATCGCGCTGATCAACCCCGCTTCGCGAGGAATCGGCCCACCGCCGATCGCGACGCGCTCGTTCATCAAGGTCGTCTGGGCGACCCGCCAGCCGTCGCCGATCTCGCCGAGTCGGTAGCTGTCCGGGATCCGCACGTCGGTCAGGAACACCTCGTTGAACTCGGCCTCGCCGGTGATCTGGCGAAGCGGACGCACCTCCACCCCAGCCGCCGTCATGTCACACACGAAGTACGTCATCCCCTGGTGCTTGGGGACGTCCGGGTCGGTTCGCGTGACGAGGATGGCCCACTGCGCCTCGTGCGCCATGGACGTCCACACCTTCTGGCCGTTCACGATCCACTCATCACCGTCGCGGACCGCACGGGTGCCCAGGGCGGCGAGATCAGAGCCGGCGCCGGGCTCGCTGAACAGCTGGCACCACACCTGCTCGCCGGTCCAGAGGGGACGCAACCAACGCCGCCGCTGCTCGTCCGTGCCATGGGCCAGGATCGTGGGTGCGGCCATGCCGAGGCCGATGCCGATGCGCCGGGGATCGTTGTCGGGTGCGCCGTGCGCCGCGAGTTCGGAGTCGACCACCGACTGGGTGGCGCGTGCCAGGCCGAGCCCGCCCAACCCCACCGGGAAGTGCACCCACGCCAGGCCCGCGTCGAACCGCGCCCTCAAGAACTCGGCGCGATCACCGGCCGGGTCGTGGTCGGCCGCGAACTGCCTGACCAGCGCGCGCAGTTCGTCCTCGCCCGGAGCCGTCATGCGGAGGTACTGTACCGACCAGTCGGTCCGTAGGCGAGAGGTGGCAATGTGTTGATCACCAGCACGATGCAGGACGACTACCCACTGACGATCACCTCGATCCTGCGCCATGGATCACGCGTGTACGGCCAGAGCGAGTGCGTCACGTGGCAGGGCGGCACGGCCCGCCGGGCCAGCTTCGCGACGATCGCCCGCAACGCCGAGCGGCTCGCGTCGGCGCTGACCAGGCTCGGCGTCCGAGCCGGCGATCGAGTGGGCACCTTCTGCTGGAACCACCAGGAGCATCTCGAGGCGTACTACGCGGTGCCCTGCATGGGCGCCGTGCTGCACACGCTGAACATCCGGCTGCCCGCGGCGCAGGTGGCCCACATCGTCAATCACGCCGAGGACAAGATCGTGATCGTCGACGGCAGCCTCATCCCGGCCTTGGCTGCGATCGTCGGCGACCTGAAGACCGTGCAGGTGTACATCGTCGTCGGCGAGGGCGACGTGTCGCTTCTCGCGGGCGCCACGGTTCTGCGCTACGACGACCTGGTCGGCGCCGAAGAGGCGGGCTTCGATTGGCCGGCGCTCGACGAACGATCCCCGGCCTCGATGTGCTACACGAGCGGAACCACCGGCGACCCGAAGGGTGTCGTCTACTCCCACCGCTCCACCTACCTGCACGCCCTCGCCGCGCTGTCGGTGAACGTGACCGGCGGATCGGAAGCCGATCGCATCCTGACGATCGTGCCGATGTTCCACGTCAACGCGTGGGGGATCCCGTTCGCCGCGTTCCTCGGTGGCTCGACACTGCACATGCCCGGACCGTTCCTGATGCCCGGGCCGCTCACCGACTTCATCGCGGCGGAGCGCTCGACGCTCGCGGCCGCCGTGCCGACGATCTGGGGCGCGATCCTGCACTACGGGGGCGAACACAAGATCGACCTGAGCTCGCTGCGGCTCGGGACGTCCGGCGGGGCCGCGGCCCCGCGCGTGCTGCTAGAGGCGTTCGAGCGGCAGTACGGGCTGCGCATCATCCAGGGCTGGGGGATGACAGAGACGTCACCGGTCGGCGGCATGGCGAATCCGCCCGCGGACGTGGCCATCGGCTCGGCCGAGGAGATGGACTGGCGCCTGAAGTCCGGACGGATCTCGGCCGGCGTCGAGATGCGGATCGTCGCGGACTCGGGTGAGCAGTTGCCGTGGGACGGCGAGTCGGTCGGCGAGATCGAGGTGCGCGGGCCGTGGATCACCCGGTCCTACTACCGAGCTCCGACGCCGGAGAAGTTCGACGACGGATGGCTGCGCACGGGCGACATCGGCACGATCGACGGCCGCGGCTTCTTCCAGATCACCGATCGCGCGAAAGACGTCATCAAGTCCGGCGGTGAGTGGATCTCCTCGGTCGAGCTCGAGAACCTGCTGATCGGAAATCCGGATGTGCTCGAGGCAGCCGTCATCGGCATTCCCGACCCGAAGTGGACCGAACGGCCGCTGGCGTGCGTCGTCCTACGGCCGGGCACCGAGACGCCGCCGGCCGACCTCGCCGCCTACCTCGACGGCAAGGTTGCGCCGTGGCAGGTGCCCGAGAACTGGACCTTCGTCGACGAGGTGCCGAAGACGTCCGTGGGCAAGTTCGACAAGAAGGTCCTGCGTGGCCTGTTCCAGGCCGGGGAGCTGAAGGTCGAGCGAACCCGCGACTGAGCCGCGGTCAGTGGGCCTTAGCGTCGACTTCACGCGCCGCGGCAAGTTGATCAGGCTGCGGGCGACCCGCACCAAAATGTTCGGATTGCCACCTGTCCGCACGACGTCTACGGTCGGGTGACTACGTGGTCATGTGTCCCGGGCTACCCGGCAACTCCCTCCCGGAGGACCGTCCAATGAAGCTGAACCGAGCTCCGTCCAGCAGCGTCGCCGACGAGAGCGAGGCCCGTGTCGACGAACCGAAGGGCGCCTCACGGCGACGGTTCCTCGGCTATCTGCTCGCGGCGCCGACGCTCGTCGCAGCAGTCGACCTCGGCGCGAAGGCCGTCAAGTCCGATCCGGCCGGGGCAGCCATTCCGTCCTTGCCCGAGCCGGCGGAGTTGTTCGACCTCGGCGACCTGCTCACGTTGGCGGCGATGCCGACGTCGAACCTCATCTCGGTGCAGGTCAACACCGACGGCACCGCTTCGTTCGCACTGCCGCGCGCCGAGGTGGGCCAGGGCCTGACGACGGCTGTGGCGATGTTGATCGCGGAGGAGCTGGACCTTCAGCTCGCCAAGGTGAACGTCACTCTCGCCGACGCCCGGCCCGAGTTGCTGTTCAACCAGCTCACCGGCGGCTCCAACTCGATCCGCTCCATCTACACGCCGGTGCGCCGGGCCGCCGCGATCGCGCGCACCCGGCTCGTCGACACCGCTGCCGCGCAGTGGGGGGTGGACGCCACCAAGCTCACGACGCACAACGGGGTCGTGTCCGGGCCGAGCGGGCGAACGGCCACCTACGGGTCCTTGGCCCAGGCCGCCGCGACGAATCAGACGATCATCCTCTCGGCACAGACCAAGAACGTCTCCGACTTCACCATCATCGGCACGGCGCAGAGCCGGATCGACGCGCTCGACATCGTCACCGGCCGCAAGAAGTTCGTGATGGATCTGGATGTGCCGAACGCGCTGCCCACGATGGTGTGCCGCCCGCCGACTATCAACGGCACGGTCAAGTCGGTCGCCAACCTCAACGCGGTGAGGTCGATGCCCGGCATCACCGACGTCGCCGTCGTCTCGACGGGTGTTGCCGTGCGTGGCGCAACGTTCGGTCAGTGCATCGATGCGGTCGACGCGCTGAGCGTCACGTGGGGTCCCGGATCGGAGGACGACAAGTCCGACGCTGACGTCCTCGCCGAGCTCAAGAAGGCTGAGATCCCGCTGCTGGTGCCGCCGTTGAACCTGCTGGCGAAGACGATCGACGGCGACTTCACCTTCTACTTCCGCAGCAACAGCCCGCTCGAGACCAACGCCGCGATCGCCGACGTGCGCCCGGACCATGCGGAGATCTGGTCACCGTTGAAGTCGCCGATCACCGCCCAGCAGACGATCGCCCAGAAGCTGGGCCTGTCACAAGACGCCGTGAAGGTGCACGTGGTGCAGAGCGGCGGCTCTTTCGGCCGGCACCTCTTCTTCGATGCCGCGCTCGAAGCTGCCGAGATCTCGAAGACGATGGGCAAGCCGGTCAAGCTCATGTGGCATCGCACCGACGACTTCCGGCACGGCCGTACTCACCCGATGGCGACGTCGCGGGTGCGCGCCACGTACGCGCTGGGCAACGTGCTCACCTACGAGCAGCGGCACACGAGTGTCTCGACGGACTTCACGCACGGCCTCGGCGAGATCCTCACGGCGATGTCGGCCAAGCTGCCGGAGGGCAATCTCGGGTTCGCCGAGACCATCTGGGAGCTGACCCAGTCGGTGTCCTACAACTTCGGTGTCACCACGCAGCTGATCAACGAGGTCGACCTCGGGTTCCATACGGGCAGCATGCGCAACATCTACTCGCCCGACTCGCGCACCGCCCAAGAGCTGATCGTCGACCAACTCGCCAAGGCCATGGGCAAGGACCCGTACCAGTTCCGTAGGGCGTTCATCAAGGACGCGCGTTCGCGTGCCGTCCTGGACAAGGCTGCCCAGGTCGGCAACTGGGGCCGTCCGATGCCGGCGAACACCGCGCAGGGCATCGCGTTCCACGCCGAGTACAAGGGCGTATGCGCCGCCCTGGTCGAGATCGACTGCACTCCGGCGACCGTGAACCGCCCGATCGAGGACGGCGTGACCGGGCCGCGGGTCACCAAGGTCGTGTTCGTCGTCGATGTGGGCCTGCCGATCAACACGCGTGGCCTGCAAGCCCAGATGCTCGGCGGAATTATGGACGGGATCGCCCAGACCCTCACCTCGAGCCTGCACTTCAAGAACGGCATCCCGTTGGAGGGCAGCTGGGACGACTACTACTACACCCGGCAGTGGAACGTCCCGACCGACGTCCAGGTCATCGTCATGCCGCCGACCTCGGAGTCGCCCGGGGGTGCCGGCGAGTTCGGCGTAGCCGCTTCGATGGCTGCCGTGGCCTGCGCGTACGCAAGGGCGACGGGCACGATGCCGACGAGCTTCCCGATCAACCACAACGGCCCGCTCGGCTTCACCCCACTGCCGCTGGAACCGCCGCTGCCGCAGTCTCCCACCGACGGCCTGTCCGAAGCCTTCTAAGGAGTCCACGTGCCTCAACACACCTTCATCCTCAACGGCGCGCCGGTCACCTTCGACGCTCCGAACGAGCTGCGTCTGCTGTGGGTGCTGCGCGACATCCTCAACGTCCGCGGGCCGAAGTACGGCTGCGGACTCGACGTGTGCAAGGCGTGCACCAGCCACATCAACGGCAAGGCGTTCACTCCGTGCGCGGTACGCGTCGAGGACATCAACCCGACGGACGAGATCACGACGATCGAGGGCCTGCCGGCCACGGTCGGGCGAGATCTTCACCCGATGCAGGAGGCGTGGCTCGAGTTCGACGTCGCGCAGTGCGGCTACTGCCAGCCGGGCCAGATCATGGCGGCGGTCGCCAAGGTGCACCAGGCACGCGCCGAAGGGCACGAGATCGGCGACGCCGACTTCGACGAGATCCGCAACATCTGCCGTTGCGGCACGTACTTCCGGATCCGCGAAGCGATCACGAGCGCGTCCACCCACATGTAGGCATACGCTGCTCCCAAACGTTGGAGGGCAGCGGTGGGACTGCGTCCATTCCTCTGGGTCGCCTGCACGGCGGCTTCTCGTGGACCGGCCGAGATCGAGCAACGCTCGATCGCCGATCGCCGATCGCCGATCGCCGATCGCCGTGCCGCCGAGCGTTCGCCGCAGCCACCGACCGACGACGGCCTGCTCGTACGCGACCACGATGTCGCGGTCGGCGGCGCGACGATCACCGTTCGCTCGTACCGCCCTGACCGTCCGGGCCGGCTGCCCGCTCACCTCTATGGCCACGGCGGCGCGTACTGGAGCGGGAGCATCCAGCAGACCGACTCGACGGCCCGGCTGTACGCCGCCACGGTGCAGTGTGCCGTCTTGTCGATCGGCTACCGGCTGGCACCCGAGAACCCGTGGCCGGTGCCTGCCGAGGACTACTACGCGGTGCTGCAATGGGTCGCCTCGAACGCCGACGAGCTGTCGATCGACTCGCGACGCATCTCGGTCGGCGGGGTGTCGTGCGGAGCGGGGTTGGCGACCGTTGCCGCGATGAGGGCCCGCGATCGGGGCGGACCGGACGTGATGTACCAGCTGCTCGAGATCCCCACGACTGACCTGACGATGAGCCAGACGTCGATGCGGACGTTCGCGACGGGCTACATCGTCACCAGCCAGGCGCTCGCCGAGGGCTACTCGATGTACGTTCCTGACGGCGTCGATCGCGCGCATCCATACATCTCGCCGCTGTTGGCAGACGATCTGAGCGGCCTGCCGCCGGCGACCGTCCTGACCTGCGAGTTCGATCCGTTGCGCGACGAGGGCGTGGCCTACGCGCGCCGGCTCAACGGCGCCGGTGTGCCGACGCAGACCATCTTCGCGAAGGGGCACATCCACGGGTCGACGTACTCGGCGTCGCCGTTTCTGCCGTCGGCCCGTCGGTATCAGCGCATGGCGGCCGATGCCTTGCGTCGCGCGTACGAGGGCGCCGCGGCCTCCCCGCCCTCCCCGTGATCAACCCCCTCCCCGTGATCAACAGCAGATTCTGGTCGCCCGGGTGACCAGAGCGCGCTGTTGATCAACGGGGAGGGACCGAACGTCAGGGCTGAAACCGGTAGCCCATGCCCGGTTCTGTGATGAGGTGCCGTGGCCGGCTGGGCTCCGGCTCGAGCTTGCGGCGCAGCTGCGCCATGTAGATCCGCAAGTAGCTCGGGTCGGTGTGGTCGGGCGTCCCGCGCAGCTGAGTGAGCAGCGCGCGGCCCGTGACGAGCCGACCCGGTTGTCGTAGCAGCGACTCGAGCAGATGCCACTCGGTCGGTGTCAGGTGGATGCGCTCGCCCGCCCCGTCCGTGACGATCTTCGCCTCGAGGTCGACCGTGGTCGAGCCGATCAGCACTGTGGGCGATGCTTCGGTGGTGGATGCTCGCCGGGTGGCCGCGCGCAGCCTGGCCAGCAACTCGTCGATGCTGAACGGCTTCGTCACGTAGTCGTCGGCGCCGAGGTCGAGCGCGGCCACCTTGTCGGTGCTGCCGGTGCGAGCCGACAGCACGATGATCGGTGTGGACGCGTACTCGCGGATGGCCCTGATGACGTCCAAGCCGCTGATGTCGGGCAGGCCGAGGTCGAGCAGGATCACGTCGGGCTCGCGGGCCGCCGCAGCGCTGAGCGCGCGAGTGCCCGTATCGGCCTCGGTCACGTCGTAGCCACGTGCGGTGAGGTTCATCGCGAGCGCTCGCAGCAACGGGCGCTCGTCGTCCACGATGAGCACGCGGGTCATCGGACGACCTTCGCCTGCGCCAGGCTGACGACCAGGGTGGCGCCGCCGCCGGGAGTCTCCTCCGAGGTCACGGTCCCGCCCATCGCCTCGGCGAATCCGCGTGCGATGGCCAGCCCGAGCCCGACCCCCGCGCCCGAACTCGGGGAGTCGTCGCGCCGCTGGAAGGCCGCGAAGACGGCGTCGGAGTCGACGCGCGCGATCCCAGGTCCTCGATCGATGACGCGTAGTTCGACCCGACCGGCGTGGGCGCTGCCGGCGAGGCGGACGTTCGTGCCTTCGGGTGCGTAGCGGAGTGCGTTCTGCACCAGATTGGCGATCACGCGTTCCAGCAGGCCGGCGTCGGCGCTCACCTCGGGCAGGTCCTCGGGGACGGCCACCTCGATGGCGGCGCCCGGCGCGACGGCGTGATCGAGCGCGCGGGAGACGACGTCGTCTAGCCCTACCGGTGCGGCGAGCACGGGTAGCACGCCCGCCTGCAGGCGGGAGAGATCGAGCAGATTCGTGACGAGGTCGGTGAGCCGGTCCAGCGCGGAGTCCGCGGTCGCGAGCAGCTCGCGCCGGTCGGCTTCGGACCACGAAACGTCCGCGGCCCGCAGGCTCGACACCGACGCCTTCGCCGATGCGATCGGCGTGCGCAGATCGTGGCTGACCGCGTTGAGCAGGGCGGTGCGAGCGCGCTCGGACTCGGCCAGCGGCTCGACTGCGCGGGCTGCTTCGGCGAGTTCGCGCTGCCGGTAGGCGACCGCTACCTGCGATGCGAACGCGGTGAGGACGCGATGATCTTCGGCGGGCAGCGGGTGCCCGCGCAGGACCAGCAACTGGCGGTCGTCGATCTCGGCGGAACAGTCGCCGTCGGCGGGGCGACGTGGCGCGTCCGGACCGACCGATGCGAGCACCCGCCAGGGACCTGCCCCACCCTGGGACGAGGGCCCGTCGTGACGCTCAAGCAGGCTCACGCTCCGCATTCCGAACGTCTCCTGGACACGGTCGAGAAGGGCCGGAAGCGCCTGCTCGCCGCGCAGCAGGCTCCCGGCGAGCGTCGACATGGTTTCGGCCTCTGCGCTGGATCGTGCGGCGAGCGAGGAGCGGCGCGCCGAGACGTCGACCACGCGTGACACCAGGACGGCGACGAGCAGGAAGATGAGCAGCGCGAGGATGTTGTCGCCTCGATCGATCGTGAACGTGTGGATCGGCGGGGTGAAGTAGTAGTTCAGCAGCAGGCTGCCGACGACCGCGGCCGTGAGCGCTGGGTAGAAGCCGCCGACCAGGCTGGTGATCACCACGATGACCAGGTAGATCGAGAGGTCGCTGGCAAAGCTGAGGTGCTCGCGCAGACCGGCCAGCGCGAGCGTGGCGGCGCAGAGCAGGATCGCGGCGCTGGCCAGGCCCGCGAGGCGCCGCCTGGGGGTGAGGCCGTAGCCGAGTGTCGGCAGGGACCGGCCGTGACCCGCGTAGTCGTGGCTGATGATGTGCACGTCGATGGGCCCGGAGAGCCGAGTTACGGTCGAGCTCGTGCCCGGCCCGGTGAGCGCCGCAGCCCATGGACGGCGACGGGATGCACCGAGCACGATCTGGGTGGCGTCGACGCTTCGGGCAAAGTCGAGCAGCGCGTGGGGAATGCTGTCGCCGACGACCGAATGGTAGGTGCCGCCGAGCGACTCGACGAGCAGGCGCTGAGCCTCCAGCGCCGCGAAGCCCGACTCCGTGAGCCCATCGCTGCGAGAGACGTGCATGGCGAGGAGGCCGCCTCCGGCCGAGCGTGCGGCGATGCGCGCCGCGCGCCGCGCGAGCGCCTCACCTTCGGGTCCGCCGGTCAGCGCTACGACGATGCGTTCTCGGGTCTCCCAGGTGCCGGTGAGCCCGTGTTGCTCCCGGTATCGCTGCATTCCCTCCTCGACGCGATCGGCCAACCAGAGCAGGGCGAGCTCTCGCAACGCCGTCAGGTTTCCGGGGCGGAAGTAGTTGCCCAGCGCGGCGTCGATCTTCTCGGGTGGGTAGATGTTGCCGTGCGCCATGCGACGGCGCAGCGCTTCGGGAGTCATGTCGACCAGTTCGATCTGCTCCGCCGCACGGACGACCGAGTCGGGAACGGTCTCGCGCTGGGGTACGCCCGTGATCTGCTTGACGACGTCGTTCAGCGACTCGAGGTGCTGGATATTGACCGTGCTGATGACGTCGATGCCGGCATCGAGCAGCGTCTCGACGTCCTCCCACCGCTTCGCGTGCGCACCAGAGCCGGGCACGTTCGTGTGCGCGAGCTCGTCGATCAGGGCTATGTGGGGCCGGCGGCCGAGGACCGCCTCGAGATCGAGCTCCTCGAACTGGCTGCCGCGGTACTCGACCCGCTTGCGCGCGATCACCGGCAGCTCACCGATCCGCTCAGCGGTGTGGGCGCGCCCGTACGTCTCGACGAACCCGATGGCGACGTCTGCTCCGCGGCTCGCGCGGCGCTGACCTTCGTCGAGCATCGCGTACGTCTTGCCGACGCCAGGGGCCGCACCCAGATAGATGCGAAGGGTTCCCCGTGCGCTCATCTCGCCCTCTCCGTGTCGTCCCTGCCGAGCAAGTGTGCTGCATCGGGCCCGACTCCGCGCGTAGGCGGCGGTGCCGAGCACAGGGGCGTGAACAAGTCGTGAATGAAGCGTGAGGATGCGGTCCGATGCGGTAAATAGAGGACGGTGTCGAGGTTCGCTGGGCTGTTGTCCGGAGTCAGGACCTGTCTGCACACACGATCAGCGAGGACGTACGTCAGTGACCGAGTACGACGTTCCGGAGCGGCTGACCTATCGGATGAAACGGGCCTGCCTGGGCGCGCCGCTGGTCAGTGAGCGCCTCAGCGAGGAGAAGCTGTCGAAGAAGGCCGCCCTGGGCGTGCTGTCCAGCGACTGCATCTCGTCGTCGGCGTACGGGTCCGAAGAGATGCTCATCGTGCTCCTGCCGATCTTCGGGCTGACCGGGTTCCACATCCTCATGCCCTTGACGGCGGTGGTCCTCGGCCTGCTCATCTTGACGACGTTGTCCTACCGCGAAGTCGTGATGATCTACACCCGCGCCGGAGGGTCGTACGTCGTAGCGCGCGAGAACTTCGGGCCCAAGATCGCCCAGATCGCGTCCGTCGCCCTGTTGATCGACTACATCGTCACGGTGGCCGTCCAGTCGGCCGCGGGCACGGCCGCCATCACCTCGCTCGCCCCGGCATTGAACACGAAGTTCTGGACCTACGCGATGACCATCGCCGTCGTGTTCGTCCTTGCGTTCGGCAACCTCCGTGGCGTGCGCGAGGCGGGAAAGGCGTTCGCCCTGCCGACGTACCTGTTCGCGGGCTCCGCCGGGCTCGTCGTCGTCGTCGGACTGGCTCGCGAGATGCTCGGGAGCTTGCACAAGATCACCTATCACGCCACCGCGAAGAACCCGCTGTTCTCGGTGGCCGACAGCCATCACGCGATCTTCTCGGGCTTCGCGATCTTCGTACTGCTGAAGGCGTTCGCGAACGGCGGGGCTTCACTGACCGGGCTCGAGGCGATCTCGAACAGCGTCAGCGCGTTCAAACGTCCCGAGGGCCCCAATGCAAGACGCACATTGTCGACGATGAGCATCATTCTCGGCACGCTCGTCCTAGGTATCTCCTTCCTCGCGTGGCGCACCCAGGCGACCCCGTACAAGAGCGGCAGCCCCACCGTGATCAGCCAGGTGGCCCGAGCCGCTTTCGGCACGGCCTGGTACGGCCATATCGGATTCGTACTGGTTCAGCTTGCGACTGCGCTGATCCTGTTCACTGGCGCGAACACACCGTTCACGGGTTTCCCGTTCCTGGCCAGCTTCATCGCCGAGGACTCGTTCCTGCCACGGCAGATGACTAGGCGCGGACACCGACTTGCATTCAGCAACGGCATCATCGTCCTCACTATCGCGGCACTCGCTCTGCTGATCGGCGTGGGCGCCAAGGTCGACAAACTGATCCCGTTCTACGCCATCGGCGTGTTCACCGGGTTCACGATGGCCGGGCTGGGCATGGCCAAGTACCACCGCACCCAGCGCGAGGAGGGCTGGCGCCGCAAGCTGGTGATCAACGCGGTGAGCGGCGTGGTGTCCGCGCTGGTCGTACTGATCTTCGCGGTCGTGAAGTTCCGAGAGGGCGCGTGGCTGGTCGTCGTCCTCTTCCCGATCCTGTGGCTGGTGCTCATGCGCCTCAACAAGCGCTATCGCGACGAGGCGCGCTCGCTGGACCTCGTCGCCTGGGTGCGAGAGGACCAGGCCGAGCCGCCGCACTACGCCCGGCACACCGTGCTGGTGCTGGTCGACCGCCTCGACCTGGCCGTGCTACGCGCGCTGCGGTACGCGGGAAGCATCAGGCCCACTGACATCCGGGCAGTTCATCTGATGGTCGACAGCGAGGTCGCGGCCGAACTGCAGCGGCAGTGGATCGAGCGCAAGCTGGGCGACCGGGTCCCCCTGTCCATCGTCGAATGTCCTGACCGTCGACTCGTCCACGCGGCCACCCAGCTGGCGTACGAAACGGTGATCGAAGACCGCGCCGAAGTGACCGTCCTGCTGCCGCGGCGAACGTTTCGCCGGTTGTCGCAACGCCTGTTGCACGACCGGACGGCCGACCGGATCGCCGAGTCGGTCGGTCGAATCCCGCACGTCGCGGCGACGATCGTGCCGTTCGACACGACGCTCCCGCACGAGGCCGTCGAAAGGATCGAAGCACGGCAACTTCAGGCCGCCGCGGCCCCGGCACTCGGTGCTTCGACCGCTGTCGCCGTGCCACTGCTCAAGGTGCCAGCACTACCGCGCGGCAACGGGACGACGCCGATCGGCTCGGTCTCCTGGAAACAGCAGGTGACGGTGGAAGGCCGCGTCAAGCTGGTGCAGGCGGGCACCACTGCCGGCAAGTCGCTCGAGGTGCAGGTGTTCGACGACACAGGTGGCGTGCGCCTGCTCTTCTTCGGCCGCACGCGCATACCGGGGATCGCGCCGGGCGCGCTCGTCCGAGCCAGCGGACGCGTCGGTGAGTACAAGGGCCACCTGGCGCTCGCCAACCCACGCTACGAGCTGGTTCCGCCGCGCTGACGAGCCTGTCCGGGTGGCGGGAAACTCTCGAAATCGATCAGATCGTTCGGGTGAGGCTGGCCCGAAGACAGCTTCAACCTTCGTCTGGGAGCATTACGGCATGCGAGGGGATTGGACGGTGGATCCTACGGACGGTGAGTCGGCGTCGCGCCGGCTGGCCGACGTGCCTCGCCACGCCTTCCACGAGGGCTCGGGCACCCCGATCCATGACGACACGACGGGCGCCGCCAGCCTCACGATGGCCGACGCGCAGGCCCGTCTTGCCGACGCCCACGACGAGGCTCAGTCGATCGTCAAGGACGCCGCCGAGCAGGCCACGATGCTCACCAGCAACGCCACGCGCGTCGCCGAGCAGGTCATCTCCGAGGCCCAGAAGGAGGCTGACGAGGAGCGGGCCGCGGCCCACGCAGCCGCCCGCACGATCCGGGTAGAGGCCGAACAGGTCCGGGCGCAGGCTGATGAGGTCAAGCGGACTGCCGACAACGCGGCCGGCGTACTCCGCACCCAGCTGACCGCCGAGCTGGCCGAACGACGCGCGGCGCACGACCGCGAGATGAAAGACCGCCAGACCCGTCTCGAAGAGCGGTTGGCGCGCATCGTCACCGAAGCCGAGCAGCGCATCGCGGAGTGGAAGACAACCGCTGAGGCCGCGGCCGAGCAGCTCGTCCAGAAGGCGTCGCGTGAGCTCGATCAAGCCAGGGTCGACGCCGAGAAGATTCGCGCCGGGGCGCGAGACGACGCCTCGAAGCTGCTCGAGGCCGCTCGTGCGGACGCAGACCGTGAGATGGCTGCGGCCGCCGAGCAGATCTCCTGGACCGAGAAGATCATCGTGGGCCTGCGTGATGCCGCCGAACTCGATGCGCAGCAGATCCGGGCCAACGCTCACCACGACGGCGCCGCGAGTATCCGCGAGATCCGGGCGCGGGTTGCCCCGATCGTCAACTCAGCGCGCTCACGGGCCCGCGTTCGAGCCGAGGAGGCCGAGGAGCACGCGAACTCGATCCTCCGTGAGGCCGAAGAGGCTCGGGCAAGTGCCGAAGCCGACGGCGAACTGTTGCGCGAGCGGGCCAAGGCCGACGGCGCCAAGATCATCGCCGCGGCCGAGCATGCGGCGCGAGCGCGCGACGCGCGTGCCGAGCGCCGGCTCGCCGAGGCTGAGGCCGGGGCGCGGGCTGTCCGCGAGCAGGTTGCAGCCGAGCTGACCCGTTCCCAACGTGAACTGCACTCGCTGCGCCGGGCAGCCAAGGAAGAAGAGCTGCAGACGATCAGCGCGGCTCGTACCGAAGCCGACGACATCCGCAGGTCGGCACGCAAGATGCTGATGGAGGCCCGATCCGAGGTCGCGGCCCTGACGGAGCGGCGCAACGCCATCGCCGGTGAGCTCGGCAACCTGTCGGGGATCATCGAGGCGCTCGCCGTGACCGAGACCGAGACCACACCATCCGACAACGGCGCGCCTGGCCCTGCTGGCTCCGGGGCGGAATCATCCGATGAGCCGCAACCCGAGCAAGACCAACCGATGTCCCTACTCACCGAAAAGATGACACGCGAATGAGCGACGACAACACACCTGCGTTCCGCACGACGATGCGCGGCTATGAGCCTGAGGCGGTGGACAAGTACATCGCCCAGCTCGCGGGCGCGGTGAGCACGGCCCGCCGCGAGGCCGGCGAGCTGGCGCGTCGGGTCGAGGAACTCGCAGCGGCGGGCAAGAACCGGCAGCAGCAGGCCCCGCCGCCGCCTCCGCCGCCTGCGCCAGTGGTGGCGCCCACCTTCACGGACCTCGGTGAGCGCATCGCTCAAATGCTCACCTTGGCCGAAGAGGAAGCCGCCCACATCCGTGAGAGTGCGGTGTCGGAGACAGAGCACAAGGTGGCCGAACTCGAGGCCAGCAACGCAAAGGCACGTGGCGACGCCGACCGCTATGCCAGCGAGACGCGCAACTCCGCTGACCGCGAGGCTGCGCGAATCGTCGAGGACGCCAAACGCAACGCCGACCAGATGCTCGACGAGGCCGATCGTCAGGCCACGGCCCGCCGCCGCGAAGCAGAGGCACTGTACGAAGACCAGCACGCCAAGGCGGCCAAGGCGGCTGCCGACTTCGAGCAGACGTTGGCCGATCGTCGCGACAAGGCCGAGAAGGTGTTCCAGGAGCAGACCCACCGAGCCGAGCAGGAACTCCTCTCGGCACAGGAGCAGGTCGCCAACCTGCGCGCCGAGTCCGAGCACCAGCTCTCCGAGGCGTCTCGCAAGGCCGCTCGGATCACCGCCGAGTCTGAGTCCAAGGCTGAGCAGATCGTGGCCGAGGCCGTTGCGCGAGCCGACCGTATCCGGGCCGAGTCCGAGCGGGAGGTCGCTGCGGCCACCCAGCGCCGCGACAGCATCAACGCGCAGCTGACCAACGTCCGCCAGATGCTTGCGACGCTGTCCGGCACGGGCACGGCCACATTGGGGGCCGGGTCCTTCGCGGCCGACGAGGCCGACCGGGCCGGCCGGGCCGACGAGGCCGACGAGGACCGCTGACGGCACGCACCTGCCTGATCGCTCGAGGGCTGCCCGCGTACCTGCGGGCAGCCCTCGAGCGTCCTGAAAAGGTCATCACCGAGCTGCGTTCACCGCAACGCATGGCGCCCTTGTGGCTACCCCGCGCGGCTTGTCGGTCGTAGGTCAGGAGCTGCGGATCAGCTGACCCTGCTGGTCGACCGCGACGCAGTTGGTGCTGACGCACGACACCGACACCAGGTTGCCGCCGAGATCGACGTTCGACTGCGGCGTCCAGCTCGAGCCGTCGAAGCTCGATGCGGTGCTCGCGCCGACGCCCACGCAGAGTGTGTCGGACGCGCACGACACCGACACCAGGTTGCCGCCGGTGAACGCCGGGAAGCTTCCGGACGTGCCGTTGTACTGCACCGCGAAGCTGGACGTTCCGACCGCGACGCAGGACGTGGTCGTCGTGCAGGAGATCGAGCGCAGGTTGAGCCCGCCGCCGATGCCGGTGGGGCCGGACCAGGTGCCCGGTGCGGTGCCGGTGTAGCTGTAGGTCACGACACGGCCGCTGGAGTCAAGGGCGATGCATCCGGTGCTCGACGGGCACGACACTGACAGCAGTGCATGGTCGTCCGCGGTGCCCGCGCTCGACCACGCGCTCCCGTCGAAGCGGTACGCCATACCCTCGGCGTCCACGGCAACGCAGAAGCTCGCCGAGCCGCACGACACCGACACGAGGTCTCCGTTGGCGCCCACCACGACCGGCGCGTGCCACGTGCCGGTGTAGGTGATCGCCGAGCCGCCGGCGTCGACGGCCGCGCAGAACGAGGTCGTGGGGCACGACACCGCGACGAGGTCGCTGATCTGCGGCGAGACCCGGATCGGTGCCGTCGCCGCCGCGCCGTTGTACGTCATGACGCCGCCGCTTGCGTCGACCACCGCGCAGAAGCTGGTCGAGGCGCACGACACCGCGGTCGGCTGCCCCACGATCGGGTCGACGAGGTGGTAACTGCCCCAGGAAGCGGGGGTGCCGGAGAAGATGACGGCTCCGCCGGCTGCCGTGACGGCGATGCAGAACGTGGAACTCGAGCACGACACATCGACGATGGCGTCCGGAACCGAGATGAGCTGTGGCGCGCCCCAGAGGCCGCCGCTGAAGGTGACCGCCTTGCCGCTGGAGTCGACTGCCACGCAGAACGGCCCGCTGACGCAGGCGAGGTTGGTGACGTGACCGACGGTGTCGAAGAACGTACGAGTCGTCCAGCTGCTGCCGTCGAACTGCACGTAGTAGCCGTCGGCGTCGACGGCCATGCAGAACGACGCCCCGACGCACTTCAGACCGGCCAGGGCGTGTCCCGGGTCGATGGGAGTCGGGCCTGACCACGTCGAGCCGTTGAAGGTGAGCAGCCCGCCGTTGTCATCGCCCGCGTAGCAGAGCGACGTCGAGATGCAGGTGACCGAGAGCAGGGCGTGGGAGCCGTCGATGTTTCTCGGTTGCGACCACGCGGCGCCGACGCCGCGCTGCCAGTTGCCGGCTCGGTCGACCAGGATGCAGAAGGTGGACGAGAGGCAGGAGATGTCACCGGCAGGCGTGCTGCCGACCGGCGGCGAGGCGGTCCACTTGGTCCCGTTGAAGCTGAGTGGCTGGTAGACGCCTTCGACGGCGTTGTCGGCGGCGGCGCAGAATGTGGGAGAGGGGCACGTGATGTCCGCGATCGAACCGTGCGTGCTGTCGATGTTGGAGATGGTCGCCCAGGTGCTGCCGTTGTAGTGCAGGGCGAGCCCGTTCGAGTCGCCGGCGTAGCAGTTCGTCGGCGACAGACACGACACCGAGCTCAGGCCGCCCTTCAAAGGATCGACGCTCTGCGGTGCCGACCACACCAGGCCGACGCCCCGGAAGTAGCCGAAGACGTCCGCGACGAGGTGGGTCGTGCCAGCGCTCGCCACGTGCAGCTTGACCTTGCCGTCGCTGCCGATGGGCACGACCACGAGGTTCGGCACAGTCTGACCGCGCACGAAGTTCAGGTTCGACGCGGTTGGCGGCGAACTCAGATCGCTCGAGTACGCGGTGACCACGCCGGCAGAGGTCGGCTGCGTCACCGTCACGTTGAGCACCACCGCGGAGGCGCCGGTGCCGGGGACGCCACCGCGACCGCCTACCTGGAGTGCGAGAGTGCCGCCGGGGGCCACTGCTCCGACCGGTGCGCCGGTGCCGTTGCGAGTGTCGAGGAGCCGGGCCGGAGAAAGCGGGGTGAAGGCGCCCGGTTTGGCGGGCGCGCCGGCGACGAAGTAGCCCTCGACGTCAGCGACCAGCTGGACCGTGCCTGAGCTGGTCAGGTGCAGGTCGACCTTGCCGTTGCCGGCGACCGGGACGACGACGAGGTTCGGGACGGTCTGCCCAGCCACGAAGTTGAGGTTCGATGCGGTCGGCACGGTCGGCCCGTCGGCGTACGCGGTGATGACGCCGCTGGAGGTCGGCTGCGTGACGGTCACGTTCATGACGACCGCCGAGACGCCTGACGCCGGGACCCCGCCCCGTCCGGTCACCTGGAGGGCGAGCGTCCCCCCTGCCGACACTGCCTGCTTCGGCGCGCCGGTGCCGTTGCGGGTGTCGAGCAGGCGGGTTGGGGTCAGCGATCCGAACGTGCCGGGACTGGTGGACGCACCGGCGACGAAGTATCCGGAGACGTCGGCAACCAGGTCAGTGGTTCCGCCGCTGTTCGCGTGCAGGTCGACCTTCCCGGTGGTTCCCACGGGCACCACGACGAGGTTGGGCACGGTCTGGCCGCGGACGAAGTTGAGGTTGGACGCCGTGGGCAGCGCCGTGCCGTCCGGGTACACGGTGATGACACCGCTGGACTTGGGGTTGGTGACCGTCACGTTCAGGATGACGGCCGCCACGCCGGAGGCCGGGACGTTGCCTTGGCCTGTGACCTGGAGCGCGACGGTGCCACCCGCGGATACCGGCGCAATGGTGCCGGTGCCGGTGCCGTCGCGGGTGTCGAGCAGGCGGGCGGGTGCCAGAGCGACGTATGTGCCGCCTACCGGAGTGACGGCGACGGCCGGCGAGGTGAAGCTGGCCAGACCCGTCACGAGCGCGCCCGCGGCCAGCAGCACGAGCAAAGACTTACATCGCATTTCGAACCTCCACCGGTTCCCGGCACATCGGTGTCGGCCAGCGAAAAGTACCTGGGCGCCTGATCCGGGGTCAATTGATCATGCTCGCGCTTCACCGCGAGCTGGTCCGGCCAGTGGCGAAACGCTAGTTTTCCAGCATCAGTGTCGCAGCATGCTCGCCGATCATCATCGCCGGTGCGTTGGTGTTGCCGCCGGTGATGGTCGGGATGATCGACGCGTCGGCCACCCGGAGGCCCTCGATGCCACGTACCCGCAGGGTCGGATCGACCACCGCGCGCTCGTCGACGCCCATCCGGCAGGTGCCGACGGGGTGGTAGACCGTCGTCGCGCGGTTCGGGAGCTCCTTGGCCATCGAGGCCCGGTCGGCGTAGTCCGGGCCCGGTGACAGCTCGGCCGTGATACCCGGCGAGATCACCTTGTTCGCCATGATCTCGCGGACGACGTCGATGGCGTCGAGCAGCAGCTCGGTGTCGGCCGGGTCGGCGAGATACGCGGGGTCGATGATCGGGTCGGCGGTGAGGTCAGCCGAGGCCAGCGTGACGGTCCCGCGGCTCTTCGGGTAGATCATCGTGGCCATGATGGTCAGGGCCGATCGGGGGTCGACATTGTGGCGGGTCGGCGCGTCCTGGTTGGGGAACGGGTAGGACCACGGAAGCGCGTGCAGCTGGATGTCCGGAACGTCCGTGGCGTTCGGGCTGCGCACGAAGCCGACCGCCTCGAAGACGCTGCGGCCCATCCAGGTGTTGCCCCGCAGGGCTTCCCTGATGACGGCGCTCGCGAAGTGCGGCGCGGTCCCGCGGTGGAGCGCGGACTTCATGATGTAGGTCATCGGCACGAACATGTGATCGTGCAGGTTTTGGCCGACCGGCAGGTCCGCGGCGACGTCGATGCCCTTGGCACGCAGGTGCGCGGCCGGGCCCACTCCCGAGAGCATGAGCAGCTGCGGCGAGCCGAACGCTCCCGCGCTCATGACGACCTCTCTCGTGGCGCGGATGGTCTCGCGACCGGTCTTGGTGAGGATCTCGACGCCTGTGGCCCTGGAGTTCTCGATGACGACGCGAGCGACGGTGGCTCGAGTGAGCACCCGCAGATTCGGTAGCCCGTGGTCGTCGAGGTAGCCGACCGACGAGCTGTAGCGCAGACCATGCGCCACGCTCTGCTGGAAGATGCTGACGCCCTCCTGTGTGTCCCCGTTGTAGTCGTCGAGCTTCTTGACACCGACGGTGTCGGCGACGGCTTCGATGAAGGACTCCGACGCCGGCGTCAGGTCCTGTTGGCGCGTCACCTCGATGTGACCGCCGGCGCCGCGGAGCTCGCTGGCGCCGTCCTCCCAGTTCTCCATCTTCTTGAAGCTCGGCAGCACGTCGGCGAAGCTCCAGCCGGTGCACCCCTCGGCGGCCCAGTCATCGAAGTTCTTGCGGTTGCCGCGGACGAACAGCATGCCGTTGATCGAGCTGGAGCCACCCAGCACCTTGCCGCGAGTCTGGGGGATCTTGCGGTCAAGGGCGTTGTGCTGCGGCGCGCTGTAGTACTCCCAGGCGAGTCTCTTCTTGAGCTGTGGGATGTTGTGGAACACCGCGATCATGCCCGGCTTGCGCACCAGCCTGGTCTTGTCGGGGCCGCCTGCCTCGATGAGTACGACGCTGGCGCCGGACTCGGCCAGTCGCCGAGCGACGATGCACCCGGCGCTGCCCGCGCCGACGACGACGTAGTCCGCGGTCTGGTCCATGAGGCTCCTCGCAGGTGGTCGCGCTGTCGGCGTGCGGCGGATGCCGCGGTACCTGCCGTGGAATCTATCTCCGGGAAGCACGCAAAACAAGAACAGGTTCTAGTCCGCCGAGGGGGACCTCCGCCGGCTTGCTGGTCCGCGGGGCTACTGTCGCGCTCGGACATTTCACTCGAGTAGTGCGTTTCGGAGGTCGCGTCGATGACGGCACAGTCCCCCGTCGTGCTGTTCGCCCTCGGCGGCACGATCGCGATGGCCGGCGGCGGCGGCGCCGGAGTCGTCGCCCGGCTGACCGGTCACGACCTGGTCGGGGGAGCGTCCGGACTCGACGACGTCCCCATCGAGGTCCGTGACGTTCCCGCGATGCCGAGCGCGGACCTCACCTTCAGGGACGTTCTCGACGTCGTCGAGTCGGCGGGTCAGGCGATCACCGACGGAGCGCGCGCGATCGTGCTCACTCAAGGCACCGACACTCTGGAAGAGACTGCGTTCCTCGTCGACTCGGTGTGGTCGCACGAGGCCGCGTTCGTCCTCACCGGAGCGATGCGCAACCCGACCCTGCCCGGTGCCGACGGGCCCGCGAACCTGGTCGCGGCGATGCGCGTGGCTTGCTCGGACGCGGCGCGACGGCGTGGGGCGCTGGTGGTGTTCAACGACGAGATACACACCGCGCGATTTGTCCGCAAGACGCACAGCACGCACACGGCGACGTTCAGCTCACCCGATGCCGGTCCGATCGGCCACGTCGTCGAGGACGTCGCGAGGTTTCTGCTCGACGTGCCGCGCCGGACTCCGATCGCCGGGTTCACCGAGCAGAGTATGGCCGCCACCAGAGTCGCGTTGTACACCGTCACGTTCGACGACGACGGGGGACTGCTCGCGCCTGTGGCGGGCACCTGTCAAGGCCTGGTCGTCGCGGGGTTCGGCGCGGGACACGTTCCGGCGCACCTGGCGCCGGTGCTCGGTGAGCTGGCTCGCGAGATCCCCGTGGTGCTGACCTCGCGGGCGGGGGCCGGTTCGGTTCTCGATGCCACGTACGGAGCGGTCGGCTCCGAACGCGACCTGCGCGATCGAGGGTTGATCAACGGAGGGTTCGTCCATCCGTACAAGGCGCGGGTGCTGTTGCGGCTGCTCGTGGCCGCGGGTGCGTCGACCGCTGCGATCGCCGACGCGTTCGCCGAGCTCGGCTGAGTCCGACGATCGGCGCCCGTTCGTCGACACGATTCCGCGCGCGCGATCCCGGAAGCGGCACGACCGACTGTCTCTCCGGTTGGACTGACTGCGATCGAGACTGCACTGGCGCGGGTTCGCGAGCTCTGAGGGTGTCGCTCAATGATGAGGTCAGTCGACGCTCCCGCGCTCGACGATCCATTGGGTTGGCTGGCCCGTTATTTCGGCGATGTGGTCGTAATCTGAGTCGTAGTGCACCAGGCTCACCCCGGCCGTCTCGGCGATCGCGGCGATGAGCAGATCTGGCGGTTTCGCCACTCGATGCAGCCCTCGGTGTGCAAGTTCGCGCTGCACCTGAAGCGCCCGGCTCCCGGCCTCAGCGGTGAGCGGCAGACTGCGGTGGGCGAGAGCGCGTGTATCGGCCCACGCGTCATATTCGGCGGGCCCGCGCGCGGAATGCAGCAGTTCGAGGTCGACCAGTGGACAAGTAACGACTTCGCCGATGGTCATCCACCGACTGAGTGCTTCCGCAACGCCAGGGAGTCTCGGCACCCGAGCCCAGACGCTGGTGTCAACGAGCAACTTCGGTCTCATCGAGACCAAGCGTCGTTGCGGTTCGCATCGAGATCATCCTGGTCGGCCCAAGACCCCGCGGTGAGCGCGGCCATCTCGCGCCGCTGAGCGGCATCGGCGACCGCCGCACGTAGGGCCGCAGTCACGGTGTCCTTCTTCGTCTTGGTGCCCAACACCGAAGCGGCGGCTTCGACGAGTTCAGGATCGAGATCGATCAACGTCTTGGACACCTACCTAGTATATCGCGCGTGGCCCGCATCGTGTAGCCACATTTCGCCATCTAGATATATGAACGATCAACATATGTACATCACCTCGACGAGGCGAACGCCGGGGCTCGCGCGCGGCACAGGACTCAGTTGGGCATGTCGGCGAAGCGGCTGTAGCGACCCTGGAAGGCCACCGCGATGGTCCCGGTCGGGCCGTTGCGGTGCTTGGCGATGATGAGGTCGGCTTCGCCGGCGCGTTCGGTCTCGGGTTCGTAGAGGTCCGGGCGATGCACGAGCAGCACCATGTCGGAGTCCTGCTCGATCGAGCCCGATTCGCGCAGGTCGGCGAGCATCGGCTTCTTGTCGGTGCGCTGCTCCGGGCCACGGTTGAGCTGGCTGAGCGCGACGACTGGCACGTCGAGCTCCTTGGCGAGCAGTTTCATCGCCCGGGAGAACTCGCTGACTTCCTGCTGGCGCGACTCGACCCGCTTGCCGCTGGTCATGAGCTGCAGGTAGTCGATGACGATCAACTGGACGTCGTGCCGCTGGCGCAGGCGCCGCGCCTTGGCCCGGATCTCCATCATCGTCAGGTTGGGCGAGTCGTCGATGAACAGCGGAGCCTCGGCGAGCTCGCTGGATCGGCGAGCCAGCCGTGACCAGTCCTGGTCGCTCATATGCCCGGAGCGCATGTTCTGCAGCGCTACCCCGGCCTCTGCCGAGAACAGCCGCATCATGATCTCGAGCTTGCCCATCTCCAGGGAGAAGATGACCGTCGGCTTGCCGTTCTTCACAGCCGCCGACCGAGCAAAATCCAAGGCCAACGTGGACTTGCCGCTGCCGGGCCGGCCCGCCACGGTGATCATCTGGCCGGGATGCAAGCCGTTGGTGATCTCGTCGAGCTGATGGAAGCCGGTGGGGATGCCGGTGCCGATGCCCCCGGTGGAGGAGATCTTGTCGATCTCGTCGAGGGTGGACTGCAGCAGCGACTCGATGTGGACGTAGTCCTCGCTGGTGCGCCGCTCGGTGACGTCGTAGATCTCAGCCTGGGCGCGGTCGACGACGTCGTCGACGCTGCCCACGATGTTGGCCCCACCGGAGGCGGTGTCGTAACCCATCTGCACGATGCGCGTGCCGGCCGTGACGAGCCGCCGAAGCGTGGCTCGCTCGGCGACGATCTGGGCGTAGTAGCCAGCGTTGGCCGCGGTGGGCACGAGGCTGATCAGCGTGTGCAGGTAGGGCGCTCCGCCGGCTCGCACCAGCTGGCCGGCCCTGGTGAGCTCGGCGGAGACCGTCACGGCATCGGCAGGCTCGCCGCGGGCGTAGAGGTCGAGGATCGCGTCGTAGACGAGTTGGTGGGCCGGGCGGTAGAAGTCGCCAGGACGGACGAGTTCGACGACGTCGGCGATCGCGTCCTTGGACAGCATCATGGCGCCGAGAACCGACTGCTCGGCCTCGACGGCCTGCGGTGGCGTTCGGTCGAAGTCGCTGGAGCCGGAGCCCACGCGCGCCGCATCAGCCAATGTCACTGTGCCGAACCCTCCCAGGCGTTGGCGCTGATTCGTACATGTAGTCGAGTAACCCGCGAGGGCACGACAATTTCGGCCATAACCTGAGAAATCCTTCAGGATTGACCAGAGGCGTACTCATCGCTCGGATTGACTCAGACGCTATGACCATCGCCGGGATAGGGCAATCGGGCTTGTGCACACACCGGTGGACAACCCTGTGGGAATCGCCGCAGCCGCTGTAGACGAACTGTGGACGGTGATGTGGACAACGTGACGAAGCCCGACGCCGGGCCCGGCAATCGCTGGTCTGCGTCATCCACTGCCTGTGGAGGAGAGAAAGTCCGCAGGTTAACTCGGAGTGTCGGGCGTGCGGCCTGCTGACGACGTGCCTGTGGCACGAACGCGACGAGCCGGCGGGCGTCCACAGGGAC
>Ga0209014_10000415_pt1 | contig 24676 bp, 20 predicted proteins | sample BarGraNGADG00212_FD_184491 | JGI IMG/M metagenome (GOLD analysis project Ga0209014, IMG submission 184491) | Arctic peat soil microbial communities from Barrow, Alaska - Barrow Graham LP Ref core NGADG0002-212 (SPAdes) (version 2) | ecosystem: Environmental > Terrestrial > Soil > Wetlands >...
GGAGCCGGTCCAGCTGGATGCGCTCGTGGCCGAGGTGGTCGCCGGCTACGCCAACGCCCGGGTCCCCGTCCAGGTCGGCTCGACAGTGGAGGCGACGGTCGTGGGCGACGCCGACGGCCTGCGCCGGGTGGCGATCAACCTGATCGACAACGCCGTGCGGTACGCGAACTCCGACGTCACGATCGCGCTGGAGTCAGATGGGCCGGCCGGTGCGCCCACCGTCACGATGACGGTCACGGACGACGGACGCGGCGTTCCCGCGGCCGAACTTGAGCGTGTGTTCGACCGCTTCTACCGCGTGCAGGCCTCGCGCTCGCGCGAGAGCGGCGGCACCGGGCTCGGCCTGTCGATCGTGCGCGACGTGGTCCGCGCGCACGGCGGCAGCGTGCGTGTTGCCCAGCGCCCGGACGGCCGGAGCGGACTGCAGGCGATCGTCGTCCTTCCGGTTGCAGGCCCGGTCACCTGACCCGCGTCACGTCCCTACGACGTGCAGGGTGGTAGCGCGCCTGATGTCGAAGAGGTAGGCGTGCTCGGCGTCCCGGTGATGGGCGGTGTCCCCGTCCCTGTCCCCGTCGTCGGCGTCGGCGGTGGGGTCGTGCACGTCGGCGTCGGCTGCACGTACTTGTAGATCACCAACGTCACCGCGGTCGTCTGCGCGTATGAGATTCCTGGCGTCGGATTCTCCGTCGCCACCTTGCCGTCCTTCGTCTTATCGGCCGTCGGTGTCGTCTGCGTGTTGTCGACGTTCGTCCAGCCCGCGGAGTTGAGCGAGGTCTTGGCGTCGTTGCCGTTCTTGCCGACGACGTTGGGCAGCACCACCTTTCCGGTGGAGACGGACAGCACCACCGTCGAGCCCGGTGCCACCGGCGTGAAGGCCACGGGGTCCTGCGCCACGACGGTTCCTACAGCCGCGCTGTTGTCGACCGGCTTCTGCTGTGCTTTGAGTCCCGCGTCGTGCAGGATGGCCGCGGCGTCGGTGAACTGCTTGTTGGTGACGCCCGGAACCGACACCTGGGCCGGCGTGTACAGCTGGTAGACCACGTCGGAGTTCTTGGCCACGCTGGTGCCCTGGGGTGGATTCACCTTGCAGACATAGCCTGTCTTGCCCGGAACCCCGCCGTCACACGGGCCGTTCGTGTCGTCACCCTTGATCGGGTTGAGGTGGGCCTGCTGAAGGCTCTGCGCCGCGGCTGCCGGAAGCTGCCCGATGACGCCCGGAACCGTCACCTTGGCCACCTTGTCGGACGTGCCGATGAGCAGCACCGCAGCCACCGCCGCGCCGATCACCAGCAACAGTGCGACGACGACCGCAAGCCACACGAGTCCGCTGCGATGCCCGTCGTCGTCCGGTCGGATGGGGTCTTCGTCGTGATGGCGGAGCGCGACGGGAGGCGGCGCTGTGCGCGCGATGAACTGAGTGCGTTCGGCGTCGGACATGACCGCCTCGGCGGACACCGGCTGATTCGCCAGCGCGCGCTGCAGATCGGTGCGCATCTCGGCCGCCGACTGGTAGCGGTTTAGCTGGTTCTTGGCCAGTGCCTTCATGATGATCGAGTCGAGCGCGGGAGGGATCTCGGGGTTGCGTGAGGACGGCGCGGCGGCGTTCTCACGCACGTGCTGATACGCCACCGCAACCGGTGAATCGCCCTGGAACGGAGGTGCGCCCGTGACGAGCTCGTACAGCAGGCACCCGGTGGAGTAGACATCGGAGCGCGCATCGACAGCCTCGCCACGCGCCTGTTCCGGCGACAGGTATTGCGCGGTGCCGATCACGTTCGCGGTCTGCGTCACGGTTGCCGCGTTGTCGGCCAACGCACGGGCGATGCCGAAGTCCATGACCTTCACCGCGCCGGCGGGCGTGATCATCACGTTGGCCGGCTTGATGTCGCGGTGCACGATTCCGTTGCGATGGCTGAAGTCGAGAGCGCCGCACACGTCGGCGGCGACCTCCATCGCACGCCGGGTGGGCAGCCTGCCTTCTGCCTTGAGGATGTCGCGCAGGGTGCGGCCTTCGACGTACTCCATGACGATGTACGGCTGAGTCGTGCCGTCCGCGTGGACGTCCTCGCCGGTGTCGTACACCGAGACGATCGAGGGATGGTTCAGGCCCGCGGCGGCTTGCGCCTCGCGCCGGAACCGGTTCAAGAAGGATGGATCGCGGGCGAGGTCGGCGCGCAGCACCTTGATCGCGACGTCGCGGCCGAGCCTGACGTCACGACCGCGGTGTACCTCGGCCATGCCGCCGTACCCGAGGAGCTCGCCGACTTCGTAGCGTCCGCCGAGCAGTCGTGGGGTGCTCATCGTCCGTCCTCACTGGTAGATCGCATTGTCAATGTCCTCCCAAAGACCTCAGGTAGGCCTCCATGACCGCCTTCGCCACAGGCGCGGCGGCCAGCCCTCCGGTGGTCTCGTTCCCGCTGACGCCACCGTTTTCGATGATCACCGCGACGGCGATCTTAGGATTGCCGTTCTGCAGCGCAAAGCCCGAGAACCACGCGTGCGGCGGGGTCTGCTTGCCGTTCTTGAAGACTCCGGTGTCAGCGGTTCCGGTCTTGCCACCGACCGTGACGCCGGTACCGAGGTCGGTGATGTTTGCGGCGCCGCCCGTGCCCTCGGGGCTCGTGACCACACCGATCATCATCTGCTGCAGCTGCTGATCGAGGTCCAGGTCGAGCACCTGAGACAGCTGCACCGGCGCCGTGGCCGACAGTATCGAGAGGTTCGGCCCGAGTTCCTGGCGCACGAGGTACGGCTTCATCAGCGTGCCGCCGTTCGCCACGGCCGCCGAGATCATCGCCGCCTGCAGCGGCGTCATCCGCACGTCCTGCTGGCCGAACGAGGTGTGCGCCAACGAACCCTTGTCGGAGAGGTCCTTCGCGGTGCCGACCGTGGAACCCGTGACCGCTACGGGAATGTTCAGCTGGTCGGCGTCGAAGCCGAACAACGTGGCCTCGTCGGCGATCTTCTGCCCGCCGAGCTTGTCGACCGCAAGAGCGGCGAACGCGGTGTTGCAGGACTTCGCGAACGCGAACGCCAGGGTGGCGGTCGTCCCGTTGTCGCAAGTCTCGCCCCCGAAGTTCTCGACGCACGACGAGGTCGGATCGTTCGGGCACGCGCCGGTGTGGTCGTGGAACGGCCAGAAGCCGTTCGGAGCCGGGACCTGTTGATCCTTCTTGAGGCCCGCCTTCAACGCGGCCGCCGACACGATCACCTTGAACACCGAGCCCGGGGCGTAGGTCTGGTTGAAGGCGCGGTTGACCAGCGCGCCGGTCGGGTCGTTGTTGGGCAGCAGCGCGTTCCAGTAGTCCTGGATGCTCGCCGCGTCGTGCGAGCTCAGCTTGTTCGGGTCGTAGGAAGGCGTCGAGACCGCCGCGAGGATCGCGCCAGTGGCAGGGTCGATGGCCACGACGGCTCCACGGCGCATCGTGCCGTCGGGGGCCTTCATGGCGGTGTAGGCGGCCTCCTGAGCTGCCTTGTTCAACGTCAGCTCGATGCTGCCGCCCTGCAGGTTGCGCCCCGTGAACAGGTCGGCGAGCTGGCGGCCGAACTGGCGGGGGTCGCTGCCGGACAGCACCTTGTCTTCGGCGTCTTCGAGGCCGGACGTGCCGTAGATGAAGGAGTTGAATCCCGTGACCGGTGCATAGATCGGGCCGGACGGATAGACCCGCAGGTACTTCAGCTCGTCCTTGGTCGCGACGGACTTGGCTACCGCCGTGCCCTGCACGACGATCTGACCCCGTGCGCTCGAGTACTCGGTGAGCAGCACGCGTTGATTGCCGGTGTGGTTGCGGTAGAAGTTGCCCTTGACCACCTGGACGAAGTTCAGGTTCACGAACATCGCGGCCAGCAGCACGCCCAGCGCGGCGGCGACTTTGCGGATGGGGCCGTTCACGCCGACACCGCCGCAGGCTCGGCGGTCGGCTGGTTGGGTGCGACGTTCGTGGGTCTACGCGCCGCGTCCGACACTCGAAGCAGGATTGCGAGGAGCGCGTAGTTCGCGAGCAGGGACGAACCTCCGTAGGACAGGAACGGGGTGGTGAGTCCCGTCTCGGGAAGCAACCGAGTCACACCGGCGACGACCACGAACAGCTGCAGGGCAACGAGGAACGCGAGTCCGGTGGCGAGGAGCTTGCCGAACGAGTCGCGTACGGCCAGCCCGGCCGCCAGCCCTCGCGAGATGAACAGGGCGTACAGCATGAGGATGCCCACCAGACCGAACAGGCCCACCTCTTCACCGAAGGAGGAGATGATGAAGTCCGTGGCCGGCAACGGCACGAGTTCCGGGTGCCCGCCGCCGAGGCCGGTTCCGAAGATGCCGCCGGTGCCGAGGCCGAACAGGGACTGCCGCAGCTGGTAGCCGTCGTCGTTGTGCAGCGGGGAGAACACGTGCAGCCAGACGCCGACGCGCGTCTGCACGGTGCCGAAGATCTGGTACGCCAGGTAGGCGCCGGCCGCGAAGAGAACGCCGCCGATGATCACCCAGCTGACCCGCTCAGTGGCCACGTAGAGCAGAACCACGAACAAGCCGAAGAACATGAGGGACGTACCGAGGTCGTGTCCGCGCACAAGAACGCCGATGCAGATGAGCCACGCCGCCAGCAACGGGCCGAGGTCACGACCACGCGGCAGGTCGATGCCCGCGAAGCGCCTGCCCGCCAAGGACAGGACGTCACGCTTGGTCACCAGATAGGCCGCGCCGAAAACGCAGAGCAGGATCTTGGCGAACTCGCCGGGCTGCAGTGAGAAGCCCGCGACGCGGATCCAGATACGCGCGCCGTTGACCTCGCTGAACCGGGCGGGCAGCAGCGCCGGAAGCAGGAGCAGCACCAGACCGGCGAGTGCGAGTGTGTAGGCGTAGCGCTGCAGCACCCGGTGGTCGCGGATGAGCACGATGAGCGCGACGAACAGCGCGACACCCATCGCCGTCCAGACCACCTGCGTGGGTGCCGCGGCTCCGGCGAACTGCTGGCCGTACTGGTCGGCCTGCTGCTTCAGACCGAGGTCGAGCCGATGGATCATCACCAGGCCGAGCCCGTTCAGCAGCACCGCGATGGGCAGCAGCAGCGGGTCGGCATAGGGAGCGACTCGGCGGATGACGAGGTGCGTTACCAGTCCGATCAGCAAGGGCACCGCTGCGTAGGTGACCAGCCGGCTCGAGATGTGTCCGTCACGGGTGGCCTCGACCGCCGCCTCCGCCGCCACGACGATGACCACCGCGAAGCCGAGCAGCACAAGTTCCGCGTTGCGCCGCGTCGGCACACGCAGGCTGGCAATAGCCGCGGTCATCGTGGCGTCCTGCATCCGACGCCGGGGATGAGCGACGGTTCCGGACTGACGGTCTGGCTCGTGCTGGAGGGCTTGCTCGACGGGGTGCGCGAAGGCGTTGCCGTCGCCTTGCCCGTCGGACGGCTGGTCGTCGGATGGCTGGTCGTCGGTGTGGGCGTCGGCGTCGGTGGGACGCAGAGGGGGAGCAACTGCGCGCGCAGGTTCTGCACGATGTGCTCGGCGTCCTCCTCGTTGCTGGCGTTGATGCCGTCGTTCACCTGCGTCCGGACGGACGGGTTGAGATCGGACACCGTCAGGTCGGTGTTCTTGTAGACGTCGAAGAACTTGAGCGGCCCGATCTGGGTGTTGACGCCGCGGAAGATGGCGACCTCGCTGCCGTCGCGCCCGACGAAGTAGTAGGTCTGAGTCAGTGCATAAGCACCGGCGAGCCCCCCGACGATCACGGCGAGCACGACCGCGACAAGAAGCGGAGTGCGCCAGAAGCGGCGCTTGCGGGGGGCCGCCACGGCGCTCGGACCGACGTCGGTGCGCTGCGGGCGACCGATGCGGGCAGCGCGCTCGGCCGGGCTGTGGTCGCCAGGGATGTCGGCTGCGGTGGGGTCTACGAACGCTCCGGCGATAACCGGGATGTCGTCGATCTGATCGCCGACGCGCGCATTGACGACGTCCGCGACGATGACGGTGACGTTGTCCGGCCCGCCACCGCGCAGCGCCAGTTCGACGAGTCGGTCGGCGGACTCCTGCGGGTCGGGGATACGCAGCGTCTCGAGCAACGTGTCAGTGGACACGACGTCGGTGAGGCCGTCAGTGCACAGCAGGTAGCGGTCGCCGGCTCGTGACTCGCGGATCGACACGTCCGGCTCGACCTCTGTACCGAGCAGGGCTCGCAGGATGACCGACTTGCGGGGGTGGTCCTTCGCCTGGTCGGGTGTCAACTTGCCGGAGTCGACGAGGTACTGGACGTACGTGTCGTCGTGGGTGATCTGTGACAGCAGATCGCCACGCAGGAGATAGGCGCGCGAGTCGCCCACGTGGACGAGCCCGACCTGCGAGGCCGCGAATCGCAGTGCGGTGAGGGTCGTGCCCATCCCTTCGAGATCCTTGCTCTTCTCGACGGCTTCGGCGATTCGCTGGTTGGCGTCGTGCACCGCCTCGCGCAGGGACCCCATCAGGTCGCTGAGCGGTCGGTCCTCATCCAGGTTCTCGAGCGCACCGATGACGATCTTGCTGGCGACCTCACCCGCAGCGTGGCCGCCCATGCCGTCGGCGATGGCCAGCAGCCGCGGGCCGGCGTAGACGGAGTCCTCGTTGTTGGTGCGCACGAGACCGAGGTCCGAACGCACCGCGTAGCGCAGGATGAGTGCCATCGGTCAGCGCAGCTCCAGCACTGTCTTGCCGATGCGCACGGGGACACCCATCTCCATGGGCACCGGCCCGTCGAGCTTGCGTTGCCCGAGGTAGGTGCCGTTGGTGGAGCCGAGGTCCTCCACGAGCCACATGCCGTCCTGCAGGCTGATCCGGGCGTGCCTGTTGCTGGCGTAGTCGTCGGTGAGGACGAGCGTCGAGTCCGGAGCGCGACCGATGAGCACCGGGGCCCCGGTGAGGCTGATTCGCGTGCCCATCAGGTCACCGGCCGTGACGAGGATGTGCGACGGGCCGGGCGGTTGGCTGGGTGCGTGCGATCGGCCCCGGCGACGTGCCGGCGGGGGGACCGATACGCGGGGCTGCCCGCTGGTGCGCAGATCGCCGCGGATCACGCGCACGGAGGCCAGCACGAACAACCACAGCAACGCGAGGAAGCCGAAGCGCATGAATTGCAGCGCGAGCGCGGAGTTCATGCGGCGGTCACCTCGACGGTCACACCGGCTCTTGCTGGAACACGAGTCGGGTATGGCCGAGGCGGATCACGTCTCCGTGCCGGAGCAGTTGGCTGCCGACCTCGTGTCCGTTGACGGTCGTACCGTTGGTGGAGCCGAGGTCGTACACGGTCGCGACGTTGCCATCGAACTGGATGTCGAGATGGCGGCGCGAGATGCCCTGGTCCAGCAGCTGCAGGTCGGCGTCGGTGCCACGTCCGATCACGTTGCTGCCCATCCGCAGGTCGAAGCGTTGATTGGTCTGATCGACGACCACGCCGGCGCCGGGTCGTTGTCGCGGCGGCGGGGCCGGGGGCGGGGGCGAGTGGCGCACCGGTGGCTGCGGCGCGATCCCCGCCGCGTAAGCAGGGGCTGGGGCGCCGTACCCGGCAGGTGCGTCCGCGACGGGCGGCGGCAGATGCGGCGGGGGGTACTGGTGCTGGGCCGGCGGGTATCCCACGTCGTCGATCGGCAACCCTGGGACGACCGGCAGCGACAGCGAGTCGTGCGGGCGTCTGCGTGGCGGAGCGGCGGACTCCATGCGGGACGCGACACCGAACACTCCTGTGTGCAGCTGGTCATCGCGCGCCAGATAGACCTCGATGTCACCGATCGTGTCCCAGCGGTTCTCGTCCAAGAACTCCTGGACGAGCTCGGCCAGCGAGCTGGTGAGCTGGACCTCCCACGGGAGGAGACGTTCGTGGTCAGACGGTGACAGCGTGACGCGGTACCTGTTGGGGCACAGCACCTGTCCGCTGCCCATGACGTTGCGCTTGTCGGTGGCTTCTCGTTGGAGCGCGGTGCCGATCTCGACGGGCTCGACCTGGCCCTTGAACACGCGCGCAAAGGCTCCGCCGACGAGGCCCTCGAGGCGTCGCTCGAATCGCTGAGCCAGGCTCACGTCCACCTCCTTGGGCTGTCGCGTTCATGGCACGGGTAAGGAGCGCGTGATGCCACACGCTCAGAGAAGTCTACTGGGCACGTCTTTCAGGACCGCCGAACCGGTGTCCGAGTACGTGCTACCGTTTCCGCTGGCCGATCAGCCGCGCCTTCGGGCGTTGATGGCGACCATCGCCGGGCAAGTGGCGGAATGGCAGACGCGCACGGTTCAGGTCCGTGTGTCCGTAAGGACGTGGGGGTTCGACTCCCCCCTTGCCCACACAAACCTGGGGAAACCCCGGACTACGTCGGTCACGGCGCCGCGGCCGCCGGATCGGTCGCCAGCATCGAGTACATGACGACGTCCGCACGCCGACCGCGCAGGAGCAACCGCTGCCGAAGTACCCCTTCGACAGTGAAGCCGGCTGCCTCTGCCACCCGCTTCGATCCGACGTTCGCCGGCTCGACCACGAGTTCGACCCGGGCCGCACCCCTGTCGAAGAGGAACCACCGCGTGAGCACGCGCAGCGCGTCGCTCGTCAAGCCCTTCCCCCGGGCGGTAGGCGCTGTCCAGTACCCGACGTGTGCCACGCCGTCGCGCATGCGGTGTGCGCCGATGCTGCCGGCCAGCTGACCAGTGGCGAGGGACACGACCGCGAACACGGCACCGCCGTCCTCCCACGCCTTGGGCGCCACCTCGCTGACGTAGGTGACGGCGTCGGCGTGGTCATACGGCGACGGAACAGTCGTCCACCGCTGGATGTCGGCGTCCCGACACGCCGCGAAGACGTCGTCGGCGTCCGCGTGAGTCCACGGGCGAAGGCGGACCTTCACGCCTCGCAGTTCGGGCTGCACCGAGGTCACGCCACTCATCCGCGCAAGTGTGCCAGCCGGTGCGGCCGAGTCGCACCGGTACGCCCTGATCAGCAGCCGCTGGGCAACCGTCGAACGTGGCGGCTGTCGATCAAGGGCTCCAGCGGCTCGTGGTAAGACGGACGTGTGGACGTGATGGGCGTGGCGATGAACCTGCTCGGACGGGCAACTCTGCGCGTCGGCTCCGAGGCCCGCTTCGCCGCCACCCTCTTGAAGGCTCGTGGCCCGGGCGTGGCACTGATCCCACCGCACCGCATGCTGTCGGTGGCGCGCGCGCTCGACGCGTACGGCCCCGCGGGCGCCGCCATCGTGTTCGCCGCCTCGACGCAACCCGACGCCGTGGCGATCTGCGACGAGCGCGGCACGATCACCTTCGCCGAAGTCGACGAACGCAGCAACGCGCTCGCCAACGCACTGCTGGACCGGGGATACCAGCCGGGACAGAGCCTGGGCATCCTCGCCCGCAACCACCGGGGGATCTTCGAGGCCATCTTCGCCGCGGCCAAGATCGGCGCCCGCACGCTGCTGCTGAACACCGACTTCGCGGGCCCGCAGCTCGCCGACGTATGTGCGCGGGAAGAGGTGGTCATCCTCGTCCACGACGACGAGTTCACCTCGGTCGTGGCCGGATACCACCCACCGCTGGGTCGAGTGCTGGCGTGGACGGACGCCGAGCCGACCGACGGCACGGCAACGATCGACGGCCTCGTCGACACGTCCCGGTCGGCGCCACCACCGCGTCCCGGCTGCAAGCAACGGATCGTGCTGCTGACGAGCGGCACCACCGGCACGCCCAAGGGCGCTCCGCGTGATCTGGCGCTGTCGATGGCCATCCCCGGCGGGTACCTGTCCAAGATTCCGCTGAGGTCGGGTCGATCGGTGCTTCTGGCCGCGCCGGCGTTCCATGCCTGGGGGCTGCTCAGCTCGATGCTCGCGCTCGGCTTGGGCAACACCCTCGTCACCAGTCGCCGCTTCGACCCCAAGTTCACGATCGCGGCACTGGAACATCACCGCTGCGACGCGCTGATCACCGTGCCGGTGTTGCTGGCGCGGCTGCTCGCTGTCGGCGAACCGGAGATCGCCGCGCACGACCTGTCCGCGCTTCGAGTTATCGCGGTTTCGGGATCGGCGCTGGCACCCGAGCTGGCTACCCGCACGATGGATCTGCTCGGTGACATCGTCTACAACCTCTACGGCTCGACCGAGGTCGCGTACGCGACCATCGCTACGCCGCACGACATGCGTGCGGCCCCTGGCACCGTCGGGCGGCCGCCGTTCGGCACGACGGTCAGGCTTCTCGACGACGACGGCCGCGAGGTGCCGGCGGGCGTACACGGGCGGATCTTCGTCGGCAACTCGATCCAGTTCGAGGGATACACCGGCGGCGGCAACAAGGAGATCGTCGCCGGCCTGATGTCCACGGGCGACGTCGGCCACTTCGATGACGCGGGCCGGCTGTTCGTCGACGGCCGCGACGACGACATGATCGTGTCGGGAGGCGAGAACGTCTTCCCACGCGAGATCGAGGAGCTGCTCGCCACGCATGACGCGATCGTCGAGGCGGCCGTAGTCGGCGTGCCGGACCCGGAGTTCGGTACGCGGCTGAAGGCCTACGTCGTGCGGCTGCCGGGCTCTGCCCTGGACAGCGCGGCCGTGCAGGAGTTCGTCAAGCAGAACCTCGCCCGCTACAAGGTCCCGCGCGAAGTCGTGTTCGTCGACGACCTGCCGCGCAATCCGGCCGGGAAGATCGTGAAGCGGCTCCTGCCCGACGGGTGAGGGTCAGGACGGCAGTTCGTCGAGTTCGGACATGATCGACTCGGTCACGTCGTCCTCACCTCGGTCGGCGTCGATGATGTGCAACAGCCCGCGCTGGCGGTAGTAGTCGACGAGCGGGCGGGTGGCGTCTTCGAACACCTGCAGACGATTGCCCACCGTCTCTGGGTTGTCGTCCGGTCGTCCCTCGATCTCGGCTCGGGCAAGGATGCGCCGGACCAGCTCGTCGCGCGGCGCATCGAGATAGATGACCGCGTCCGGCGAGGCTCCGGCTCGCTCGGCAAGAGAGCGCGCCTCGACCGCCTGCTCGATGGAACGTGGGAACCCGTCCAGCACGTAGCCGTTGCCTTCGGAGGCGGCGAGCACTTTGGGCATCAGCAGGCTGATGATCACGACGTCCGGAACGAGGTCGCCGCGTTGCATGAACTCGGTGACCTGACGCCCGAGTGGGGTCTTGGCCTCGACCTCGGCGCGCAGCAGATCGCCGGCGGCGATGTGTTCTGACCCGAGCCGGTTGGCCAGGCGCTCACCCTGCGTGCCCTTGCCGGACCCGGGCGGTCCGATCAGCAGGACGTTCATCGGCGCTTACCGCGATAGCCATCGCTCATCTGGTCACCCTGACATCTGTCGCCGCGAAACGCGAGCGGCTAGGCCAACCCCGGTCCACCCCGTCCACCCCTGTGATCAACAGCGCGAAATGGTCGCCCTGGCCGCCAACAAGCGCTGTTGATCACCCTGGGGGGAAGGTGGGGCATGGCCTAGGCCTCCCGCACGCCCACGCCGATCCTTCGCAGGCAAGGATGGCATCCATGGAGATGACAGGGTGGCTCACCGGCCAGGTGTTCCTGCAGACCTTCGACGAGAAGGAGGTCGCGGTCGTCAACGACTTCCTGAACGCGCGTGGCCTGGCCTACCAGATGCTCACACTCAGCGAACGAATGGTCGTCGACGCCGAAAACCCCAGCGGGACGGTCTCGACCGATCGCTTCAGCATCGCTGTTCAGCTCAGCGGCTTTCCGCAGGTCGTGGGTCCGGTGCTCAACGACCTGGTCCAACGTGCTCACGGAGGAGGATGGGATCCTGGCGCCGGTCCGGTGGCCGGCTGACCGTCAGGATCGATGCTGCGGCTTGACTACCTCGGCCATCCCTGGCCATTACACAGGAATACCACAGACTCCGTACTCAGGCTGGAGCCATGGCCGACCACGAATCCGACCATCCGACGTACCCCGATCATGACTTCGGCGGCTACCCGCCGCCCTCTTACGAGCCTCCGACCTACGGCCCGCCCACTTTCGGGCCTCCGGCCTACGGCCCGCCCGCGTACGGCACCCCCGTGCCGGACGCATCGGGCAACAAGGCAGGACGACCTCGACGGACGGTGCTGGTGACGACCGTCGTCGCGGCCGTCGTCGGCGCTGTCGTCGGAGCCGCGACAGTGGCCCTCGTCGGCGACAACGGCTCGCGCGGATCGGCCGGCCTCACGTTCAGCACGCAAGCCGCCCCGGCGGCGAACGTCGACGGGTCGGTGAGCGCGGCCGCGGCCAAGATCGGGCCGAGCGTCGTGACCATCAAGGTTTCGTCCTCGACGCAGCAGGACACCGGCTCGGGCGTCATCATCCGCTCCGACGGCTACATCCTCACCAACAACCACGTGATCGCCGGCGGGGTGAACGGCGGGGCCATCAGCGTGACGCTAAAGGACGGGCGCCAGGTGACGGCCAAGGTCGTCGGCACCGACGCGTCCGACGACCTGGCAGTCGTGAAGGTCGGGTTGACCGGGCTGCGCGCGGCGGCGTTCGCGTCGTCGGCATCGCTGGTCGTCGGCCAGACCGTGGTCGCGGTCGGTGCGCCGCTCGGCTTGTCCGACACCGTGACGTCCGGGATCGTCAGCAACACGGCCCGGCCGGTGCAGACCGGCGACGCGTCCACGAGCAGCGCAGTGTTCAACGCTGTTCAGACCGACGCCGCCATCAATCCCGGCAACTCCGGCGGTCCGCTGGTGAACCTCGCCGGCGACGTCGTCGGCATCAACGCCGCGATCGCCACCGACCAGTCGCAGGGCGGCCTGCAGGTGCCCGGCCAGAGCAGCCAGTCCGGCAACATCGGTATCGGATTCGCCATCCCTTCCGACGAGGCCGGTCGGATTGCCGGCGAGCTGATCAGCACGGGAAAGGCGAGCCACGCCGTTCTCGGGGTGTCGGTCTCGGACATCGCCTCTTCGACGACCAGCACCTCGGCCGGCGCCACGATCAAGACTGTGACGGGCAACGGGCCCGCCGCCAAGGCCGGTATCAAGACCGGTGATGTCGTCACCAAGCTCGATGCACAGCTCATCGACAACGCCGACGCCCTGGTGGCGGCGGTGCGCGCACACGCTCCCGGCGACACGGTCACAGTGACGTTCCTGCGGGCCGGATCGACGCGGACCGTCACAGTGAAGCTGGGCTCCTCGCCGTCCTGACAGGACGTATCACCGCGCCCTGCCAGATGTCACCTTGAGTTATCAAGGTATCCGGCTACTTACATCAGGCCTACGCTCAGGGTCTCAACCGAAGCCGATAAGCCCAATTTCGCTGTAGGACTTGACTTAACACCAACTTCATGTTCAGAATGTGTGTGCACGCACCGCACGGAAGACTTAACACAAAGCCAACACAGTTCGGAACACCGAACAGCGCGGCCGGTCGACCACTCCGCAACCTCGGAGCGCGGTACGTAGAGAATTCGGGCACTTTCCGGGGAAACCCCCGCTCGCCGGAAACGTCCGACGGTTCGACCCGGCTCCGACGAAACCCCCCGCTCATCGGGGCCGAACCGAACCGAACGAAACCCCCGGTGGAACCCCCGCCCACCGGGGGTTTCGACTGTCTCGATCAGCCCCGGGGCTCGATCAGCCCCGGGCGCGGCGTTGCCGGGCCCGAGCACGCGCGGGCGACTCGCCGGGCACCGCGTCTGCCGCATCCGAAGCCGTCGGCGTGGTCCGGGCCCCATCCGGCGCTTCAGCATCGGGATCGACATCCGACGAGCCTGCGACGGCCTTCTTGCGGGCGATGCTGACCTTGCCCGCCTCGAGGTCGATGCGCTTGCCGCCCGAACTGTCGCCGATCTGCTCGCGCGTCGACTGCAGGCGCCGCTTCTCCTCATCCATGTGCCGCTTGGCCGGATTGAAGAGGGCGTCCAGGCCCCACTGCGTCATGCTGAAATGTTACGTCTTGTGGGCAACTTCGCGGCCCGGTGGCCGCAGCGGCTTCGTGCTCGTAGCCTCAGCTCATGCCGTTCTCTCGCGCCAAGACCGAACTCGTCGCGCCGGAGCAAGCCCTCGTCGGCCGCGCCGATTACGCGTTCGCGATCCCCGAAACGCACTACGTCAACGGCCGCCCCATCACACCCCCGTTCCCCGACGGCATGCAGACCGTCGTGTTCGGACTCGGGTGCTTCTGGGGAGCCGAAGAGATCTTCTGGCAGGCTCCCGGAGTCTGGACCACCGCCGTCGGCTACGCCGGCGGGACCACGCCGCATCCCAGCTACGAAGAGGTGTGCTCGGGATTGACCGGCCATACCGAAGCCGTCCTCGTCGTGTTCGATCCCGCGCAGACCACGTTCGCGAAGCTGCTCGCGGTGTTCTTCGAGGTGCACGACCCCACGCAGGGCATGCGTCAGGGCAACGACGTCGGCACCCAGTACCGCTCTGCCATCTACTACACCGACGACACCCAGCGCCAGGTCGCCGAGACCGCCAAGGCCGCGGTGACCGCGCAACTCACGCGCGTCGGGTATCCGCCGGCAACGACCGAGATCGCGCCGGCGGGCGAGTTCTACTACGCCGAGCCGTACCACCAGCAGTACCTGGCAAAGAACCCCAATGGCTACCGGTGCCACAGCAACACCGGCCTGACTTTTCCTGCCGACTCCCTGGTCGGACCTCAGTCCTGAGCACGCGGTCGGGCGGCTAGATCAGGGTGAACACCGACGCAGCGTCGCTGCCGCGAGAGCTAGCGCAAGCAGCGCCGAGCCCGCGACCACGGCGACGTCACGCACGTAGCTGGCGTCGAGCGCACCTGCACCGGCGACCCGACGAAGCGCGCTGACCGCGTACGACAGCGGCATCGCATCAGAAGCCCAGCGCAGGACGGTCGCCATCTGTGCGCGCGGATGGAACAGGCCACACAAGAGCAGCTGCGGCAGCACGACGACCGGCATGAACTGCACCGCCTGGAACTCCGTCGTAGCGAACGCACTGGCAAGCAGGCCCAGCGCCACACCGAGCAGGGCGTCCAGCAACGCCACGACGAGCAGCCACCAGATGGATCCGGCCAGGTGCATGCCGAGCCAGCGTGACACCCAGACCGCGATCGTGACCTGGACGGCGGCGACAGCCGCGAACGCCAACGCGTAGCCGACGAGAAGGTCCAGCTTCGCCATTGGCGTCGTCATCAGCCGTTCGAGGGTGCCTGACGTCCGCTCGCGCAACGTGGTGATGGACGCGATCAGAAACATCATCAGGAACGGGAAGAACCCCAGTAGCGCCGGAGCGATGCCGCTGAAGAACCTCGCCGAGTCGAACACGTAGCGCAGCAGCACCATGAGCATCGACGGCACCACCATGATCAGAACGACGGTGCGCGGGTCGTGGCGAAGCTGGATGAGCACGCGGCGCGCGGTCGCCAGCGTCATCGCCGCACTCATGCCGCCTCCCCGGAGGCGATGAGGCGCAGAAACGCCTGATCGAGACTGTCCGTGCCGGTGCGCCGCTTGAGGCCGTCGGGAGTGTCGTGCGTCAGGAGGCGCCCTTCGCGCATCAGCAGGAGTTCGTCGCATCGCGCGGCCTCGTCCATGACGTGGCTGGACACGAGCAGGGTCAGACCCTTGGCGCTCAGCTCGTGGAAGAGGTTCCACAGTTGCTCACGTAGGACCGGATCCAGCCCGACGGTCGGCTCGTCCAGCACCAGCAACTGCGGCTTGCCCAGCAGCGCTGCGGCCAGACTGACCCGCGATCGCTCGCCGCCGGAGAGGCTGCCGGTCAGGCGATCGCGGTACGGCGTCAGCTCCACCTCAGCCAGCACGCGTTCGACATCGCCGGACGCGCGCACCGCCGTGGCGAAGTAGCGCAGATTCTCGACGACGGTCAGGTCGTCATAGACCGAGGCCGACTGCGACGAGTAGCCGACCTCAGTGCGCAGCACCGGATGCCCAGCGGGCCGATCGAGCACGTCCACGGTGCCGCCTGCGATCTGCTGCGTACCGACGATGGTGCGCATCAGCGTCGTCTTGCCGCAGCCACTCGGGCCGAGCAAGCCGACGATGCGCCCCACGCCGGTCCGGAGCTCGATGCCTCGAAGGATTTCATTACCGCCGCGGACCACACGCAGGCCGGTGACACGCACCGAATAGTTGACCATCGGACCATCTGTCCGTGCGCGGACAGACCTGTCAAGTGCGCGCGACGGCCTTAGGCTGGACGGGTGCCCGAGCTGCCCGAGGTAGCGGCCCTCGCGTCCTTTCTGCGTGAACGAGCGGTCGGACGAACCGTGGTGCGCGCCGACGTCGCCGCGTTCAGCGCGGTGAAGACGTTCGACCCACCGCTGTCGGCGTTGGGCGGAGCCGAGGTGACCGGCACCGCCAGACACGGCAAGTTCCTCGATCTCGAGATCTCAGGTCTGCACCTCATCACCCACCTCGCGAGGGGCGGATGGCTGCAATGGCGCGAATCGCTTCCTCCGGCACCCCCACGACCCGGCAAGGGCCCGCTCGCGTTCAGGCTGCACCTCGCCCCGGAGTTCCCGGACGGGCCGGTCAGCGGTTTCGACCTCACCGAGGCCGGCACGCAGAAGCGGCTGGCCGTTTACCTCGTCCACGATCCGCTCGACGTACCCGGAATCGCCCGGCTCGGACCGGACGCCTTGGCCGTCACCGCGGCCGATCTGGCGGCGTTGTTGAGCAGCCAACGCTCGCAGGTCAAGCGTGCGCTCACCGACCAGACCGTTCTCGCCGGCATCGGCAACGCCTACTCCGACGAGATCCTGCACGCCGCGCGACTGTCGCCGTTCAAGCTCGCGGCGAACCTCGGCGACGCCGAAGTGGCGGCGCTGCACGCAGCCATCCACTCGGTGCTCACCGATGCCGTCGACCGTTCCGTCGGTCAGAAGGCCGCGACGCTCAAGGGTGAGAAGCGCAGCGGCCTGCAGGTGCACGGCCGTGCCGGGTTGCCCTGCCCGGTGTGCGGCGACACCGTGCGGGAGGTGTCCTTCCACGACCGATCGTTTCAGTACTGCCCGACGTGTCAGACCGAAGGCCGGGAGCTGGCCGACCGCCGGCTGTCCAGGTTGCTCAAGTAACTACGCTGGGCCTGTGCATCCGTTCGAAGTGCCGACAGTGGCCGTGGACGGTCTGCCGGCTGACGCTGTCCTGCTCGACTGCCGCGAGCACTACGAGTGGACGGCCGGCCACATCCACGACGCCGTACACGTCCCGATGAACGAACTGCCACGACGCCTCTCCGGTGACGCCGGCCCGCTCACCTCCGAGAAGGCGATCGTCGTCGTGTGCAAGATGGGCGGCCGCTCGGCCCACGTGACGGCGTGGCTCAACAACAACGGGTTCAACGCCGTCAACCTCGACGGTGGGATGCTCGCATGGGCGACATCCGGACGGACGATGATCAGTGAGAACGGTGAACCACCGCGAGTGGCGTGAGTATCCGCCCCGGCACGTCGTCACCGTGAGTTCACCTACGACCGCGACGATGTAGCAGTGAGACCCCACGCCCGGTCCAGAGCCATCGAACCGCTCGCCAGCCCCCTCGTCGTCGCGCACCGCGGGGCATCGTCAGCGGCTGCCGAACATACGCTCGACGCCTACGTCACCGCGATCGAGTCCGGCGCGGACGCGCTCGAGTGTGACGTCCGAATGACGCGTGACGGCCACCTGGTGTGCGTCCACGACCGTACGGTGAACCGCACGTCCGACGGACGCGGCGTGGTCAGTGAACTCGACCTGGAAGGGCTCAAGTCGCTCGACTTCTCCTCGTGGCACAGCGATCTGCCGAGATCGGCCGACCAGCTCATCGCGGACTCGCCCTATCTCGAGGGCGTCGCACCGGACCGGGTCGAGCACGGCGGAGGCGTCCTCACGCTCGAGATGCTGCTCGGCTTCGTCCACGACGCGGCGCAACCGGTGCGCCTGCTCATCGAGACCAAGCACCCCACCCGCTATGGAGGGCTCGTCGAGAAGGAGCTCGTCGACATCCTGGGTCGGTTCGGATGGGCGGGCGAGCCCCCGTCGACGCCCAGCCTCAGGATTCCCGCCAACACCGACAACCGTGTCGTCGTCATGAGCTTCGCGCCGATAGCCCTCCGTCGCGTCAAGCTGCAGGCCCCCGAGATCCCCACGGTGCTGCTCTTCGAGCGCCTGCTGCCCGTGCGCCGCGAAGGTGGCCTGCCCACGGGCGTCCCGATCGCCGGACCCGGGCTGCACGTGCTGCGAGCCGAGCCGGAGTATGTGGCGCGAGCACATGCGCGAGGCCATCGCGTGTATGTGTGGACCGTCGACGAGCCGAGCGATGTCGAGTACGTGCTCGACCTCGGAGTCGACACGATCATCACGAACCGACCGGCTGAGGTCAGAGCGCAGATCGCGGCTCGTTGAGCTCGGCCCCAGGCCCGTCAGCCTGGCAGACCTCGCATCACCCGCAGCGCAACCGACAGGGTGGCCAGATCCACGACTTCGCGCTCGAGCGCCTCCTGGACGGTGCTGCGCGCCCGCTCGACCCGCTCGGCGTTCACGTGCATCCAGGTCGCCATCCGCTGCTCGCCGCTGAGCGAGTCGTCGGTGCTACGCAGCACCGCCGACGTGATCGACGAAAGCGCGGCGTACACGTCGTGGCGAACGGCGGCCCGCGCGAGGGTCGACCACCGGTCGTCGCGCGGCAACCTCGTGATGGCGGTGAGCAGATCGTCGACGCTGAACGCTGCTGAGAGCGCGAAGTGCAGGTCGGCGATCTCGGCGGCCGAATGCTCGCTGGCGTTGGCGATCTCGACGACGTCCAGCAACTGGAACGCGTTCAGCAGCTCGCCGAGGCGAAGCGCCAGCTCACGCGGCAATCCCAGGCCGACGAGACGGTCCACCTCCGCATTGAGATTGTCGAGTTCGGCGCCGCGCAGCAGGGCGGTGAGCCGGGGGGTCATGTCGAGCAGCGTCGGCCCGAACCGGTCGATCTCCGCGGCGACATCGGTGATCGGGAAGCGGACGTCGACGAGCCAGCGCGTGGCCCGGTCGATGAGGCGTCGGATCTCTTGATACCCGGCGTTCTGCGCATCGGTGGACACCACGTTGTCGAGCGCCTCGATGTCGGCCCACAGGTGAGCGAGCCCGAAGACTTCCCGAACGATGGCGTACGCGCGCGTCACCTGCGCGGCCTCGGCGCCGGTCTCTTCGATCGCCCGATGAATGAACGTCGTTCCGCTGCGGTTGATCATGTCGTTGACGACGACGGTGGTGATGATCTCTCGGTGCAAGGGGTGGTTGACCAGGTCCGCCGCGAAGCGCTGCGCTATCGACGCCGGGAAGTACCCGGCGAGCATCCGGTGGAACCACGGCTCGTCGGGAAGCGTCGAGGCTTCGAGGTTCTGCGAGAGCGTCATCTTCGAATACGCCGCGAGTACCGCGTTCTCGGGCGACAGCAGGCCGATGCCTTCTTCCTCGCGCAGCGCCAGTTCCTTGTCGGACGGAAGGAACTCGATGGCCCGGTCGAGTTCGCCCGCCTTCTCGAGCTGACGGATGAACCGCTGATGAACGCTGACGAGAGCGGGGCTGAGCCGGCGCGCCATGCCCAGCAGCACGTTCTGCTCGTAGTTGTCGCGCAGGACGTGTGCCGCGACGTCCTCGGTGACCGACGCGAGCAATGCGCACCGCTCGTCGCGCGTGATCGCGCCCGAAGCGACGGAGCGGTCCAGCAAGATCTTGAGGTTCACTTCGTGGTCGGAGGTGTCGACACCCGCCGAGTTGTCGATGGCGTCGGTGTTGATGCGCCCCCCGTTGCGGGCGTACTCGACCCGACCGAGCTGGGTGAAGCCGAGGTTGCCACCCTCACCGACAACGCGAGCACGAAGCTCGATCGCGTCAGCGCGCACCGGGTCGTTGGCCTTGTCGCCGACCGCTGCCTGGGTCTCGGTGGATGCCTTGACGTACGTGCCGATCCCGCCGTTCCACAGCAGGTCGACGGGCGCGACAAGGAGCGCGTGGATCAGCTCGGTCGGCGTCAACTTCGACACGCCGCGCTCGATGCCGAGAGCGCGCGCAACCTGAGGGGAGATCGGGATCGACTTCACCGCACGTGGGTAGATGCCGCCACCTGCCGAGATCAAGCCGGTGTCGTAGTCGGCCCACGAAGAGCGCGGCAGATCGAACAGTCGACGGCGCTCGGCGAACGCCGCCGCCGCATCCGGGTCGGGATCGAGGAAGACGTGCCTGTGGTCGAAGGCGGCGACCAGGCGAATGTGCTCGGAGAGCAGCATCCCGTTGCCGAACACGTCTCCGGACATGTCGCCGATCCCCACGACGGTGAAGTCCTGGGTCTGGATGTCGACACCGAGTTCGCGGAAGTGGTACTTGACCGACTCCCACGCGCCACGCGCCGTGATGCCCATCGCCTTGTGGTCGTAGCCGACCGATCCGCCGGAGGCGAACGCGTCGCCGAGCCAGAACCCGTACTCGTCCGCGATGCCGTTGGCGATATCGCTGAACGTTGCCGTGCCCTTGTCTGCCGCCACGACGAGGTACGGGTCGTCGGCGTCGTAGCGACGCGTTTGCGGCGGGGGCTGCACACGCTGCACACCGTCGGTGTCGGTGACGTAGTTGTCGGTGAGGTCGAGCAGGCACCCGATGAAGATGCGGTAGCACGCGACGCCTTCGGTCAGCCACGCTTCGCGGTCCTCGACGGGTGGGTTCTTGACCACGAATCCGCCCTTGGCGCCGGTCGGCACGATGACCGCGTTCTTCACCATCTGCGCCTTGACGAGCCCGAGCACCTCGGTGCGGAAGTCCTCGCGACGATCCGACCATCGCAGCCCACCGCGCGCGACGGCGCCGAACCGGAGGTGGACGCCCTCGACCCGGGGCGAGTACACCCAGATCTCGAAGCGTGGCTTCGGGTCGGGCAGGTCTGCGATCTGGCGCGGATCGAGCTTCACGGCAAGAGCGGTGCGCCGGTTGCCGTCCTGGTCGGTGCAGTAGGCGTTGGTGCGCAGCGTCGCTGTGATGAGGCCCAACAGTGAGCGCAGGATGCGGTCTTGATCCAGACTCGCCACCTCGCTGAGGCGGGTTTCGATCGCGTCAGCCCGGCTAGTGCCGTCGGGCAGCAGCGGCGGCTCGTTCTCACGCGCCGGGTCGAACCTGGCTTCGAACAGATCGACGAGACCGACCGCGATCGACGGGTTGTCGACCAGCGCCCGCTCGATGTAGCCCTGGCTGAACGTCGTGCCTGCCTGGCGAAGGTACTTGGCGTACGCGCGCAGGATGTTCGCCTGCCACCACGTCAGCGTCGTCCGCACGACAAGCTCGTTGAACCCGTCCTGCTCGATCTCGTCGCGCCACAGCAACCGCAGCGCGTCGACGACCTGCGCGGAGTGATCGTCGTCCAGGTCGACGCCGGTCGGCAACCGTAGGCCGAAGTCGTAGATCCACGTCTCGCCGCCGTCGGCGACCTCGATCTCGTACGGCCGCTCGTCCAGCACCTCGATGCCCATCTGGGTAAAGATGGGCAAGGCTCGGGCCAGCGACACCGACTGTCCGGTACGGAAGACCTTCAGCCGCCGGTCTGCGCCGTCGTCCGCCTCGGGTACGTAGAGCTCGAACTCCAGGCCGTCGTGCGACGGCAGTTCCTCGAGCAGGATCAGATCCCTGGCCGCGGTGGCGGCGAGGAAGTCCTCCTTGTACGCCTCGGGAAGTGCGGGCGCGAACTTGCGCAACAGACGATCGCCGGTGTCCTGGCCTACGGCCAGCGTCAGCAGATCGGAGAGGTCGTCGGTCCAGCGCCTGGTGACCTTCGCGACCTCGGCCTCGACGGTCGGGCGATCGGGTGAGGCCGGCTGTGTGCCGGGACGTACCGCGATCAGGAACTGCATGCGGGCTAGGTTGAGTTCGACGATGCGGTCGTCGCGGCCGATGATCTCGCCAGGCCAGTGGGCGCTGATGACCGTACGCACCCGCCGGCGGGTCTCCGGGCCGAACCTGTCGGCGCGAAAATACACGAGCACGCTCACGAAGTCCCGGTTCAGGTGAATGCGGGCAAAGACGCCGACGGAGCCGTGCTCGGCGCGATTCACGACGAGCTGCGCGAGCCGGAGCAGATCAGCGGTCGGCGCTTCGAGGAGCTCGTCCCGAGGCAGGGTTCGCAGCGCCGCAAGCAGCCGACGCCCGGTGTGGCTGTCGGCGCGGACCCCTGACCGCAGCAGGACTTCGGCTATCCGCCGCCGCACCACCGGAACCCGTCCGACGGTGCCGTCTTCGGCGTTGGCGATCAGACCGAGGAAGACGTGCACCGTCTGCGAGCCGGACCTGCCGGCCGGCGTGACCACGGTGACGCAGTCGTAGCGCACCGACCGGCGCACCGTCGACACGAGCGGTGACTTGAAGATGACCAGCGGTGCACCGCTGCGAAACGCGGGCAGCAGCTCCAGTGCAGAGATGCGGGCGGGGCCGCGAAGCACACCCTGCGCGGCTCCGTCCTGCGTGCGCGCGTTCGGGTTCGCCAGCTCGTTGGCGGAGTACGCGGCGTGGCCGAGGATCATGTAGTTGCCGTCAGCCAACCAGCGCAACAACTCGCCGGCTTCCTCGCTGGTCTCGCGGTCGAACTCGCCGGGGTCGGCGCTCAGCTCGTCGGCAAGACGGCGGATCAGGACGTACATCTCGGGGGCGTCGGACACCGCGTGATGCACGTCGACGAACACCCCGTTTAGATCGTCGATGATCGGCTGGTGCTGCGGCGGCGGCACCGCGTCGATCTCGACGTACATCCACGACTCGACGATCGCCCCGTCCGGCACGTCGGCGTTGTCGTCGATGTCGAAGACCTGGCTCAGGCTTCCGTCGTCGTCGCGAGCGACCACCATCTGCGGATGCAACAGGCGCTCGACGGCGTATCCGGAGCGTTCGAGCTCGGCTCGGGCGGAGTCGACGAGATAGGGAGCGTCGTCGGTGACGACCTCGATCACGGTGACCTCGGTGCCGGCCTCGAGCACGCGCAACAGCGTCTGACCTGGTTGGCGAACCGCACCGAACGCCAGGCACTCCTGAGCGATCATCGACAGCGAACTCCCGCCGCGTCCGGGCAGCTGGCTGCCGGCGTGCGCCAGGAAACGTCGTGCGAAGACCTCAGGATCGGCGCTGGTGGCAGCGGCGTCGATCCCGCGAGTGTCGGTCATGCTGTGGTCACCTCGTTGTGACGCCCCGGATGGCGAGCAGACCCATCCTTGCACTGACTGTCACCATGACCTCATGAGTATGTCGGATTCACTGCATCCGCGGCCGCTGCCGACGAGCGCGTCGTACGGCATCACGGTTCGCCTCTACGCCGAGCCCTCCGCCTCGGTGGTGGGCGAGCTGGCGACCGCCGTCGGACACGCGGGTGGACTCGTCACGGCCATCGACGTCACCGAGTCACGGGCGGACCGGATCACCATCGACGTCAGCTGCTCAGCCGTCAACGGCGAGCACGCTGTCGAGATCGTCGACGAGATGCGCGCCGTGCAAGGCGTCACGGTGCACCGGGTCAGTGACCGGACGTTCCTGCTCCACCTGGGCGGCAAGATCTCGGTCGAGTCGAAGGTTCCGTTGAAGACACGCGACGACCTGTCGATGGCGTACACGCCGGGCGTGGCGCGCGTCTCGCTGGCGTTGGCGGCACATCCCGAAGACATCCCCAAGCTGACGATCAAGGGCAACAGCGTGGCCGTCGTGACCGACGGCTCAGCGGTCTTGGGACTGGGTAACCTCGGACCCGGAGCCGCCCTGCCCGTGATGGAGGGCAAAGCCGCGCTGTTCAAGCGATTCGCCGGTATCGACGCGTGGCCGATCTGCCTCGACACGCAGGACCCCGACGAGATCGTGCGGATCGTCCGTGGCATCTCGCCCGGGTTCGGTGGCATCAACCTCGAAGACATCTCGGCTCCGCGATGCTTCGAGATCGAACGTCGGCTGCGCGCCGAACTCGACATCCCGGTCTTCCACGACGATCAGCACGGCACGGCCATCGTGGTCTTGGCCGCGCTGACGAACGCCCTGCGCTGCGTGTCGAAGCGGCTGTCGTCGGTGCGTGTGGTGGTGTCAGGAGGCGGTGCGGCGGGGACGGCGATCGTGACGTTGTTGCTGGCCGCCGGCGCCGGACACGTGCTCGTCTGGGACCGGGAGGGGATCCTGTCACCGACGGACCCGACGCTCAGCCCGGCGAAGCTTGCCTTGGCGACGATGACGAACCCGGGCGGCATCGTGGGCGACCTGCACGACGCGGCGCGGGGTGCCGATGTCTTCATCGGCGTCAGCGCGCCCAATGTGCTCTCTGCCGAGTGGCTCGCCGACATGGCGCCGAAGCCGGTCATCTTCGCGCTGGCGAACCCCGACCCCGAGGTGAACGTCGACGAGGCGAGGCCGCTCGCGGCGGTGCTGGCGACCGGACGCAGCGACTATCCGAATCAGATCAACAACGTGCTCGCGTTCCCGGGTGTGTTCCGCGGGCTGCTCGACGCGAGGGCCAGTGAAGTGACCACCGCGATGCTCCTCAGCGCCGCAAACGCCCTTGCCCACTGCGTGTCGGACGAGCAACTGAACGCCACCTACATCGTGCCGAGCGTGTTCGATCCGGCCGTCCACACCGCCGTCGCGGCAGCTGTCCGCAAGGCCGCCGAACTGGGCTCGGGGTCCTAGGAGCGTGGGTCGGTAATGCCAATCGGCGTCGCCGGTGTTCGTTTTTGCGAATCCGCGCCCACTGGTTTTGATAGACCGTTGGAAATCAG
>Ga0209014_10000416_pt1 | contig 24644 bp, 21 predicted proteins | sample BarGraNGADG00212_FD_184491 | JGI IMG/M metagenome (GOLD analysis project Ga0209014, IMG submission 184491) | Arctic peat soil microbial communities from Barrow, Alaska - Barrow Graham LP Ref core NGADG0002-212 (SPAdes) (version 2) | ecosystem: Environmental > Terrestrial > Soil > Wetlands >...
ATCCGGCCGCCGACGGCGTTCGCCGATCGACGGGGGTAGTCCGGATAGGCGATCCCCTTGAAGACGCCTGTCCGCGCCCCATGGATCTCGGCAACCGTCTCGCCGTCTACCGAGACCATCCCTTCCCCGATGACGATGCTCGCGCCCGATTCCTTGAGGTGGGTAAAACGCCGCACGTCCACCTCGTAACGCACGCAACGGTTGAAGGGACGGATCTGGCCGCTGAAGACCACTTCCCCGCAGCCCAGCGCACGTCCCGACCCGAGCGCCCCCCGCCAGATGCAGAAGAAACCCAGGAGCTGCCAGATGGCGTCCACGCCGAGGCAGCCGGGCTGGACCGGATCGGCAGGCATGTGGCACTGGAAGTACCAGGCGTCCAGGCGAATATCCTGTTCCGCCACGATCCTCCCCTGACGACCGTCCGACCGGATTTCGAGGATCCGGTCCACCATCAGGAAAGGCGGCGCCGGCAACCGGCCCGAAAATCCTTCCGGGGGGTCTTCCACCAGGGTCCCGTAGGCAAAGGCGATGAGTTCCTCCAATCCAAAATGGGAACTCTTCTGAAACTCTTCGTAGGTCATGACGCCTCCCGGTTTTCTTCGACGGCAAGAAGAAGGTTGACCCAGGTCAGACCTGAACCGACGAGGCAGATCGCCACGCGGTCGCCGGATCGGAGCTCTTCCCAGTGTTCGCTCAACACCGAAGGCCCGCCCGCGCAACCCGTGTTTCCGAAGGAGTCCACATTGTACCAGTGTTCCTCCCCCGGAATCTCCGCCCGTTCGCAGACCGTCCGCAGGGCGCCCAGATTCGCCTGGTGGCCGATGAAACGGAACCGCGCGCCATGGCCATGGTCCAGAGCGGACATGAGGTTACGGACGGATTCTGTCATACGGCGGATCGCAAATCCCTGAACGGCATGGCCCTCCTGATGGAAGTGACCCATCGGCGGGATATGCACCTTCTCCCAGGCCGAGGCGTTCGTTCCGCAACTGGATTCCACAAACGCCGCCCGCGACGGCACCGATGCCGACAGAACGGCGGCGGCGCTTCCGTCGCCGAACAGGACGGCTGTGGAGCGGTCACTAAAGTCGATGGCGCGGGTAATGTTCTCCGGCTGGACGATCAGTACATAGGGGGGAAGTCGGTCCGCCACCATCCGGTTGAGAAGATCGATCTGCATCCCGAAGCTCGTACAGGCCGAATTCACATCGAAACAGGTGGCGTCGATCCCCAGCTCCGCTGCCACCGTGGCCGCCTCCGCCGGTGTCGAGCAGAAGGGGGTGCAGCAACCCGAGATGACAAGGCCGATATCGTCCGGCCTGAGGCCCGCCCGCTCGATGGCCATCCGCGCTGCGGCCGCAGCGGTCTCGGCATTCCGGTAAAGGCTCGCCTCATGGGCCGCCCGCGGATCGCGGTTCTTCGTCTGGCGGATATAGTCGAGGGAGAGGACCGTCCGCCGCTCGCGGATCCCGACACGTTCCAGGATCCAGGCCTCGTCGGTCCCGATCCCAAGGTCCTCCAGAAACCGGTTCGTGATCACATTTTCCGGATGAAAATGGCCGATGCCGTGCAGATAGAGCATCAGATCAGCTCCCGCCCAATGATCATGTTCTGGACCTCGCGGACCCCCTCGTAGATGTCGATGATTTGGGCGTCTCGGATAAGCTTCGAGATCTCGTATTCCGACATGAAGCCGTACCCGCCGTGGAGGTGCAACCCCTCCGTCGAGCAGAATATGGCCGCCTCCGCTGCGAGGTTCTTGGCAAGCGAGGCGTAAACGCCCCGGTCGGGCGCCCCCTCCTGGACCATGAAAGCCGCTTTTATCAGTGCCATCTCCGCCAGTTCGACCCGTTTCCACATGGCAACCAGGGTCTCCCGGGCGACGGGCATGTCGCAGATCCGCTGGCCGAACTGTCGGCGCTCCTGCGTGTAGGCAAGCGTGACATCGAAGGCGCGCCGGGCAAGACCGACGCCGATGGCGGCCACCATGGGCCGCGCATAGTCAAGAACATCGGTAAGGTACTGGAATCCGAGCCGCCGGTCGCCGATAATCTGAGCGTCGCTGATCTCAACATCCTCGAAGGTGACAGTCGCCGTGTTGGAGAGGCGCTGTCCCAACTTGTCCTCCGGCTTTCCCGTTACGATCCGCCCCCCGCAGGGAAGCGGGATCTCCCGACAGGCATGAGATCCGGCCTCCGCCGTGTCCGGTTCCACAGCGATCGCGGGGACGACGACGCAGGCGATAAAGGGTGAAGAGGATTTGCCGACCTTGCAAAAAACGGTAAACTGGGAAGCGAACGAGGCGTTCGTGATGAAGCACTTCGATCCGTTCAGCAGGTATCTCCCATCCTTTCCTTTCCGAATGACGCTCGTCATGGCGGAATTGTCCGAGCCCGCCCCCGGTTCCGTCAGGCAGAAGGAAGCCAGGAGGGGCCGCTCCACGAAGGGGGCCAGGAAGGCGTGTTGCTGCGACTCCGTACCATGCATGGCGATTACGGCATTGGCCAGATCGTTGCACATGGCCGACGTTGCGATGCCGCTGTCCCCGTAAGAGAGTTCCCGGATGATAAGCGCCGTCGAGATGAGGTCGATACCGTACCCCTTGACCGCCTCCGGGATGGAAAGGTTCAGAATCCCGAGATCCCAGGCTTTCCGGATGATATCGAAGGGAAAGACGTGGCCCTTTTCGAGGTTCATGGCGCGGGGAATGATCTCCCGGCCGACAAAACGGCGCACGGTTTCCACATACTGCTTCTGCTCTTCGTTCAGATTCAAATCCATCAGAAAATGCCTCGCTCCATTGCCTTTTCGTCCCTCTCGCCGACCGCGGACAAAATAACCCGGCTCCGCACCGGCCGGCTGCGCGTAAATAAGCAGCAACCGTGCCACAACGTCGTCTGCTTCGTAAAACCACAACCTTTACGGACCATTGGCGCTGAACGGCTCCGCCTTCGCGCAGAAATTCCTGCCGCGAATGTCGCCTCGGGGTGCGTAATATCCGGCAGAGGTGCGAAGCCCGCTACGCAGCGGTTTTCCCTCTGCTTGACTTCCCATGCGAGATTACGGTATGGCAAATGGGAACAAGCTCTCCGGGGGAAGGTGTCGGACAACAATGGAAATCTTCATGCTGACGGCGGTGGGCATCACGGTATCCGCTGCGCTGATGATCAACAAGAAACGGGAGCCGCTGCATCTCTCCTTCGCCGCCCTCTGCCTGGCTATCTCCTTTCACAAGGGGGGCATCCTCTTCAACCCGTTCTTCCATTCGGGCGTCTGGCTTCTCGTCGAGCGGTTGGGGCTCCTCGCCATCCCCCCCCTCACAATCAAGTTCAGTCGCGACTTCTGCGAGGAGCAAACCCTGCTCAAAAAGCGGGACATCCGTACCACGGCCCTCTTCAGCGCGGGGCTCGCCGTGATCCTTTTCACGCCTGCCGCGGGATGGAAGTACCTGGGGCCATTCATCTACCTCTACGAGGAAACGGTCCTGCTCCTGAGTTACCTCTCCCTGATCGCCTTTGCCAAACGCAGGGCCACGGGTGTGGAAAAGAAGCGCATCGTCTACCTCATCATCGCCTGCACTGCGGCCATCGCCACCTCCAGCATCCCACCGCTGTTCAACCTGGTCGTCGCCGGCATGCTCTACTTTATCCTGATCATGATCACCCACCCTCATCTGACGGAGCTCCACGACCTCATGACCCGCGCCCTGGTGATCCTGATCGTCACCCTCTTCACCACCATCGTCTTTTATCTCGTGATCGGCTTCTTCGGGAAAGGACCCGCGCCACTGTTCACGCTCGTCTTCATGGTCTCCTTCCTCATTGTCATCGCCATCGGACCCTTTCAGGTCATTCTGAAACGGCTGCTCACGACGATTTACCCCGAGATCAAGGACGTCTTCACCTCGCCTTACGACCTGGACGAAAAGCTGGAGCGCGAAAAGGCTCTCCTGCTGGAAAAGATGGCCCCCGTCCTCGCCCATGAGATCCGGAACCCGCTGGGGTCGATCAAGGGGGCCGCCCAGTACCTCCGCTCGGAGGTGGAGGGAGAGGAGCAGAAGAAGCTTCTCGACGTGATCACCGAGGAGGTGAACCGCCTGAACCGGGTTGTCTCGCAGTTTCTCGATTACGCCCGGCCCTACTCGCCGGATTTGAAGCCGCGTCCGATCAACACCGTGATCGAAAAGGCGATGGCCGTCATTGAGGCGGACAGCCTTTCGAACCGTATCCATGTCCAGATGGAGCTTCATCCCCATCTGCCGCCGGTCCCCATGGACCAGGAACAAATCCACCAGGTCATTCTGAACATCGCCTTCAACGCCATCGAGGCCATGCCGGAGGGCGGCACGCTGACGGTCCGGACATCCCGGATTGGAAGCGACGCCGGCGACGCCGTAGGAATTTCCATTCGGGATACAGGGCATGGAATACGCCGGGAGACCATCAAACAGATATTCACCCCCTTTTTCACGACCAAGGAACGTGGGGTGGGCCTGGGGCTGGCCGTCTGCCAGCGCATCATCCGGAATCATGGAGGAAAAATCCGGGTGAAGTCGATCCCGGGTCAGGGGACGATCTTCTACATCCGCCTCGAAACGGTGGGGTAGGGAGGAGGAGTCTTGACAGATTGGGACGAACCGGGTGATAGTTCAGCACGACAGGGCGACAGGAACGCGCCTGCGGGACGGAAAGGAAGGGACGGCTCCGCAATGAAACCAGCCAAGATCCTCGTCGTCGATGACGAACTGAACATGCGGCTGGTCCTCAAGGCCATGCTGAAAAAAGAAGGCTACGAGGTGGCCACGGCCGCGGACGGCCAGGAGGCTCTGCAGATCCTGAAGGAAGAGAAGATTGCCGTCGTCGCCACGGATCTCAAGATGCCGCGGCTCGACGGCATGGGACTCCTGCATCGGATCATGCAGGACGACCCCTCGCTTCCCGTCATCATCCTCACCGCTTACGGCACCGTGGCGAACGCCGTGGACGCGCTGAAGAAGGGGGCCTTCGATTATCTCACCAAACCGTTCGAGCAGGATGAACTCAAAACGGTCATCCTGAAGGCGATCAAGACCCGGCAACTTGGCGACCGCGACCTCTCGGCGCCGGCCGGAGATGTCGATCCCTACCCGATCGTCGGCGCAAGCAGCCGCATGGCCGAGATCCACGAGATCATCCGGAAGGTTTCGCCCACGACGACCACCGTCCTCATCACGGGAGAGACGGGAACGGGCAAGGAGCTGATCGCCCGCGCCATCCACCGGAACAGCTCCCGGAGGGAACAGCCCTTCATCAAGATCAACTGCGCCGCCATTGCGGAAAATCTCGTGGAAAGCGAGCTCTTCGGCTATGAAAAAGGGGCATTCACCGGCGCCGTGACCACGAAGCCGGGAAGGTTCGAGCTGGCCCACCGGGGAACCCTCTTTCTGGATGAGGTCGGAGAAATCCCGCGGGACATGCAGGCAAAACTCCTCCAGGCGATCCAGGACCAGAACTTCGAACGGGTGGGCGGCCTGAAGAACATCTCGGTGGACGTACGCCTCATCGCGGCCACAAACCGGAATCTCCCGCAGGAGGTCAAGGAAGGAAAGTTCCGGGAGGACCTCTTCTACCGCCTGAACGTCTTCCCCATCCATATCCCGCCCCTTCGCGAGCGGACCGAGGACATCCTCCCCCTGACCGGCCATTTTCTCGAGAAATTCAACCGGAAGCTCAAAATGAAGGTCGAAGGGCTTTCCCCGGAGGTCCGAGACTGCCTTCTCGCCTACCCCTGGCCGGGGAACATCCGCGAGCTCGAGCATCTTGTTGAGCGGATGATTCTGATGGCGGAGGGTCCCATCATCACAATGGCAACCGTCCCGCCGGAGATCGTGCGGGCCGCGCATGAACCTCGTCCGGCGGCGCCGGGCATGACGGAAACGCCGGGACGCGACGTCCTGAAGAGCCACATGGAGGAGATGGAAAAACAGATCATCGCCCGCTGCCTCGAGGAGTGCGACGGCAACGTCACGCGGGCTGCGGAACGGCTGGGGCTGAGCCGGAAGGGTCTTCAGCTCAAGATGATCAAGCACCGCCTCCGGAAGCGGGAGGAGGGATAACTTTCCCCCGGGTTCAAAAATATTAATCCTGCCCTGACCTATTGTTTTTCAAAAACCCGTCCAGCCAGAACAGGTTCAGCTCGGCAAGCTTCCCTCTTGTCGGTACGCCATCCTTGGGATCCCAGCCCATTGCCTCATAATATAGGGTCAAGAGCTCTTCAAACTCCCGGCGATCGATCCCTTTCCCCTGGAGGGCGCCGCTCTCCAGAGGCTCGAAGAGCCGATCCGGAAGGGTGTCATCCTTGCGCCCGAACCCTTCGCGCAGGTTGAAAACCCGGGCCATATTCACGGTCCGCTCGCCGACCTTCAGAAGCTCCCACAGGCTCGTCTCCCAGCCCGTCACCGCCTGGACCACCTCCACGAGTTTGGGAAGGGTCAGCGCCAATACCGGACCGGCCACAAAGTTGCACACCCCCAGGGATTCGTAGAGCGACCAGACGAAGTGGAGATAGGTGAAGTTGCGCGCCTTGCGCGCCCCCATCTCCCGGGCATCGACCGGCTCCAGGATGCCAAGCGGGGCTATCCGCCCCAAAAGGGGTCCGGGCGCCTGAAAGGGAGTGTCATGGGGAGCTCTCACATGGTCCGCGCCCGTCGGCGACACGGCGAAGCTCAGCCCCTGGCCGGTCTTCCCGCGCGGGTCGTGCATGGGCAGCTCCTGCCCCTTGATGTGGAGGGCAAACTTCTCCGAACCCCTGCCGAGCTTGGCCGCCGCGGCCTTGACACCGTCTGCCAGAAGATTGCCCAGTCCCTGCTTACGGAAAGCGATCCACTCGATGCCCTTTACCATTGCGTCTGGATTCCCGAATGTGAACTCGATCCCCTCCGTGTCCGCCTGGGTGAGGATGCCCTTCTCAAAGCATTCCATGGCGAAACCGATCGCCACACCGGTGGAGATGGTGTCCAGCGTATAACGGTTACACAGTTCATGCCCCTTGGCGATGGCCGCCAAGTCGTCGATGCACAGGAGAGATCCCAGGGAACTTAGCGTTTCGTATTCAGGGCCGCCGTAGTTGCCTGAGGTCGCATAGGGGCCGGAGGGAACCTCCACCGCCCGTTTACAGCGCACCGAACAAGCATAGCAGCCCTCTTCACGCTTCAGGATGGTCTCGGTCATCCGCTCGCCACTGATCTTTTCCGCCCCTTCAAAGAAGCCGGTCCGGAAATTGTGGGTCGGCAGGATGCCTTGGGTGTTCAAAGACATGACAAATTGAGAGGTTCCCAACTTGCGAAGCACCTTGCTCGGACCGTGTTGACCGATCAGTTCCGTCAGGTTCCTGGAGAGTTCCCGGAACTTCTCCGGGTCATGGATCTCCATTTTGTTCGTTCCCCGGACAGCCACAGCCTTCAGGTTTTTAGAACCCATCACCGCGCCCATGCCGGTCCTGCCGTTGACGTGCTTGAGCTCATTCACCACGCAGGCATAGCGCACCAGGTTTTCCCCGGCCGGTCCGATCAGCGCAACCCGCGCCCGCTTCTCTTTGAGCTCTTCCCGGATCATCTCCTGGGCCGGACCTGTCTCCAGCCCCCATATCTTTTCCGCCGACCGGATCTCGACCTTGCCGTCGTTGATCCAGAGGTAGCAAGGCCTTTCCGCCTTTCCGTTGATGATCACCGCATCGAAGCCGGAGAATTTCAACTCCGGTCCCCAGAAGCCGCCGGCCTCTGCCTCTCCGTATGCCCCGGTCAGGGGCGATTTGGCCGCCACGGTGTAACGGACCATGCCGGCGATCGGCACCCCGGAAATCACCGAGGAGGCAAAGACCAGAATATTGTCGGCCGACAGCGGATCGATTCCCGGCTTGAGCTCCCGGAGCAGATAGTAGGAAGCCAGCCCCCCGCCCCCCAGGTAGGTGCGGTAAACGATCTCTCCAGGTTCTTCGACCGTCACCGTCCTGGAGGTCAGGTCCACTCTTAAAATTTTACCGTTATACCCATAGGGCATGTTCGATTCCCCTTTTCCCATCGATCATCGCGTGATCGTTGATTTGAGTCTAAAAGATCGGTTTGTTTCTCCCGATAGGGTGAGACAGGACCTGCGAGGCCATACAGGAAAACCGCCCGCAGGAGGAGATAAAAGTTGTGCTATCAAGTCGGATTTATTCATGATGGTCGGATCCTACCGCTCTTTCGGCATGAAGATCCACAACAGGATATAGATCAGGAGTCCCGTGCCGAAGCAAAAAAAGAGTATCGAAAAGATCACCCGCCAGGTCCAGGAGGGGACCGGGGTATGCTTTCCCAGCCCTCCGCAGACTCCCCCTATCCAGCGATCATCTCTTGCCTTGGAAAGTCTCATCAGCCAGTTCTGCTCGGTCATGCTTCCTCCTTTCATAAGCCTTCGCAAGGTCCCCGGGGAAACCTGTCATGGCGAATCATTGATTCACGATCCACCCCTGTTGAAGAGCCGGATTGCTATTATACGCAAAAATGCGCTTCTGCAAATCATTTTCATCTGGCATGTCCCAATCCCTGAATTTCCGGCAGGATGCTTAACGCCGAGCGCCCCCCGTCCACATTGAAAAAGTGATGGAATTTTGCATGACAATAGTGATATCGTGCAACGAATTTTTTAAAATGCGCTTCAACGTGGAGGATAGATCGATGAATACCTTTTTCGGCAAGAAGGCGCCTTTTATGGTCGCCTTTCTGGTTCTGCTCATCCTCGGCCCATACGGCGACAGCCGTGTCTCGGCCATCGACAGCAGCACCTACAAGAGCCTCAAAACCTTCAGCGAGGTTCTCGACATGGTTGAGAAGAACTATGTGGAACCGGTGGAAACGGATAAACTGTTGCAGGGGGCCATCAACGGGATGATCAAATCTCTCGATCCCCACAGCAGTTTCATGACGGCAGAGATGTACAAGGAGTTGGAGGTGGAAACGCGCGGCAGTTTCGGCGGGATCGGGATCGAGATCACCCTTGTGAAGGACGTGCTCACCGTCGTGTCGCCGATCGAGGACACCCCCGCCTATAACGCCGGGGTCAAGGCCGGCGACCAGATCATCCGGATCGACGGGAAGTCGACGAAGGACATCACCATCATGGATGCTGTCAAACAGCTCCGGGGACCCAAGGACACGAAGGTGACCATCACGATCCTGCGCGAGGGGATGGCCAAGCCGAAGGAGATCGAGATGACCCGCAGCACCATCAAGATCCGCAGCATCAAGTCGAAGGTCTACGACGAGCACATCGGCTACATCCGGCTCGCGTCGTTTCAGGAACGGACGGGAGACGAGCTGAAAAAGGCCCTCCGGGAGATCGAGGCGAAGGCCCACCCCCTGAAGGGAATCGTCCTGGACATGAGAAACAATCCCGGCGGGCTGCTCAACCAGTCCGTGGAGGTTTCGGACGCCTTCCTGAAGTCGGGGATCATTGTCTCCACGCGAGGCCGCTCCAAGAACATGGAGAGCAAGTCGGCAGCCAAGGACGACGGGGATGAACCGACCTGCCCGATGGTCGTCCTCGTCAACGAGGGAACGGCCAGCGCCGCGGAGATCGTCTCCGGCGCCCTGCAGGACAACGGACGGGCGGTGATCCTGGGGGCGCAGACCTTCGGCAAGGGCTCCGTGCAGACGGTCATCCCCCTGGAGGATGGCGCAGCCCTGAAACTGACGACGGCCAAATACTACACCCCGAAGGGGCGCTCCATCCAGGCGGAAGGGATCACACCCGACATCGTGGTGAAACAGATTCGGCCGCCGGAAGAAAAAGTGGAAGAAAAGGCAAATGCCGAGAACCACATGCTCCGGGAGAAGGATCTGAAAGGCCACATCAAATCACCGATGGAGAACGAAGCCAAAGTGGACGATGCGAAGAAGGAGACGGACAATCTGGACAAGGACAACCAGTTGAAAAATGCGATTGATATTCTCAAGAGCTGGGATATCCTGAAAAAGAACATGAAGGGGTGACCTTGGGAACTGGGGACACGATGCGGCATCATGTCCCCATGAAATAGGTTCTTCAAGCAACGTGAAACGATTTCCGTTATTTTATGTGATCTTCGCCGCCGCGTCCATTGCGGCGGTCATCCTTTTCCTGGAACGGGTGGAGCGTCCGGATCTGTCCGTAACCCGGCAAAGCCCTCGGAAAGAGGCGCCAGGAAAGGCGCTGACCCCGAAAACACCAGCACGGGAGGTGGCGGAACCGGCAGCGCCGAAGGCAGGGCAACAGGGCCAGCCGATTGCCGTCATCATCGACGACATCGGCTTCGATCTCCGGATCGTGGAGGAACTGGCCGGAATCCCGGCGCCGATAGCCTTCGCCGTTCTTCCCCACACCCCCCATGCCGTAGAGGCGGCCAGATTTCTCCACGCGGCCGGCAAGGAGATCCTCCTTCACCTGCCGATGGAACCCCGTTCCTACCCGGAGGAATCGCCCGGCGCAGGGGCGCTTATGGTCGATATGGATGAGAGGCAGATCCGGAGGCAGGTCCAGGAGAACCTGGCTGCCGTTCCTTATGTCTCCGGAGTGAACAACCACATGGGGTCTCGGTTCATGGAGGATGAGGCCCGTCTGACCATGGTTATGGAGGAACTGGAAAAGAGGGGCCTCTACTTCGTAGACAGCCGGACCACCCCGGATTCCCGGGGAAGGGAGGCGGCGAACCGGACGGGCGTACGGTTTGCCGCAAAAGACCTCTTCATCGACCATGTCCCGGGTTATGCGGCCGTCCTGGAAAACCTGACCGGCCCATCCCTGCGGGGGGGGAAGCATGGCAAACCGGTCCTGATGATCGGCCATCCCCATCCGGAAACGGTGCGGGCGCTCAGGGATGCCCTGCCCCGCTGGCAAGCGGAAGGGGTGCGGCTGGTGGCCCTCCCGACCTTTTTTAGAACATCCGAGGAAGAGAATCGAAATGCAATTGCAGCAAGCGATAAAGCGTCAGGCAGGAAGGAAAGGGTGAGATGATAGAGCTATTCTTCCGTAAAACAATTCTATTTTTCCCGGTGATTCTGATGCTTTCAGGGTGCGCCGCCCTCCCCGTGCGGGAAAATTCTGCAGCTCCGCCGGCCGCGGCCGCTTCAACCGCAGGGGCTGGTTTTCACTACAGCATCGCCATCCTCCATGCCCTTAATGAAAACATGGAGGAGGCGATCCGGGAGATGGAGGAGGCGATCGGTCTCGATCCGGCCTCCCCCCATCTCGCGAAAGAACTCGCATCGCTCTACGCGGAAAAAGGGGATGCGGAGAAAGCGATGATAATCTGTCAAAAGATCCTGCAGGAGCATCCGGACGACATCGATACGCGTCTGCTGCTCGGCGGTCTCTATCTGAACCGGAAGGACTACCAGGGCGCCGCCGCGGAATACCGACGGGTGATCGGGCTGGACCCGAAGAAAACGGCCGCCCATTTCTATCTCGGAACGAGCCTCGCCGAAATGAAAAAGCTCGACGAGGCAGTCGCCGCATTCCAGGAGCTCCTCAAGATCGATCCCGACCACTTCATGGGGAACTACTCCCTGGCTCAGATCCTGGCCGAAATGAAACGATACGACGAGGCAGAGGCCGGATTCAAGAAGGCCCTTTCGCTCCGGCCCCAAATCGAGTCGGTCATGATCGAACTCGCCGTCCTCTATGAACGGCAGAGGAAGATCCCCCAGGCGATCGAGGTGTACCGGAATTTCATCGATCTCTTTCCCACCCGGCTGCAAGCCAGAATCAAGTTGGGGGAACTGTACCTCCAGGAACAGCGTTATGATGAGGCGGAAAGTGCATTCCAAGAGGCCCTGGCGCTGGATGACCAGAACCGGGAGGTGCGGATGACTCTCGGCCTCATCTACCTGGAACGGGGCCAGCACGAAAAGGCGATCGAGAAATTCTCCGCCTTGATACAGGAATATCCGACGGAGTACCGGCTCATGTATTTGCTCGGCACAACGTATGAGGAGATCAAGGCCGACGCGAAGGCCCTGGAAACCCTGCGGGAGATCCCGGCCTCGTCGGAACAGTTCGGCAGCGCCCAGATCCGCATCGGGATGATCCTGAAAAAACAGCTGCGGGTGACCGAGGCCGTCGATTCCCTCCTCCTGGCAATCCGGAAGAAGGGGGATGCCCCGGGTCTCTATGCCTTTCTCGCCTCCATCTATGAAGAAGAGAAAAAATATTCCACCGCGGAAGAGCTTATCCGGGAGGGGCTGCGAATCAATCCCGACAGCGTCGATCTCCACTTCAGTCTCGGGGTTCTCTTCGAAAAGACCGACCGGTTCGAGCAGAGCATCGAGGCCATGAAGACGGTCCTGACGATCGAGCCAGAGCATGCGGAGGCCCTGAACTTCATCGGCTATATGTATGCGGACCGGGGGATCCATCTGGACGAGGCGGAGCGGATGATCCGCAAGGCGCTCCAACTGAAACCGGGGAACGGATACATGATCGACTCGCTGGGCTGGGTCTGTTTCCGAACAAACAGGCTGGAAGAGGCGGTCCGATATCTGAAGGAGGCGGAGGCGGCCCTGCCGGAAGACGCGGCGATCCTCGAACATCTGGGGGATGTCTATGTCCGGACCGGACAATCCCGGGAAGCCTCCGAAGCCTACGAAAAGGCGATCCGATTCAATCCCGAGAACAACCTCCTGAAGAAAAAATTCGACGACCTTCAGCGAAAGAAGACCCCGTAATCCCGTTCTCCGGCGGACCGGACATCCCTTGAAACCATGAATAAAATGATATCAACCGATCGACCTCTCCGGCAGCGCATCCCGATACTGCTTTGGATCGCGGCCTTCGGTCTCATCCTCTCCGGTTGCGCCGGGCGAAGGCCCCCCGCCCTCCGGACACTCTATCACTCTCCCGAGGCCGCCCTCCGCGCGCTTGCGGCGTCCACCCCGGCAGATCAGAGTCTCACGGCCACGGCGCGGATCGAAATCAACCACCAAGGCGCGCGATACCCGCTGAAGATCGCGGTAATGATGAAAAGACCGGCCTTCCTTCGTGTGGAATCGATCCCCCTGCTGGGGCCTCCGGATTTTTTCCTCTCGGTGGCCAAAGACGAACTCCGCGTCTATCTCCCCGAGAAAAACGCCTTCTACACCGGCCGGGCCGTTCCGCAGAACATCTCACGTTTTTTCCCCATCTTCATGCCGGCCGCCGAGATGATCTCTCTGCTGATGGGCATCGCTCCGGACAATCTGGAGGAGTCGCCCGCGTTGCGCGGAGAACAAGAGGAGAAGTATTACCGTGTTGATGAGTATGCATCGGATCGCAGGACGCGATCACTGTGGATTGATCCGTCCGGCAACCGGCTTGTCCGGATCCGGACGTTTGCGGAAGGGGAAACCGTCGTTTATGAAGCCGCTTTCGCGGAACACGCCCTTGTTGGAGAGGGTTTCATGCCGCAGCGGCTGACGATCACCGGAGATGGAATGGCTGCGCTGAGTCTCCGCTACACGGACCTTCGACCCATCGCTGCCGATCCCGAATCCTTCCCGCTCGCGCTTCCGGAGGGGATCACCCCGATTCTCCTCGATCCATAAAAAAATCAGGGCTATAAATTACTTCACTTCGAGGAGCTTCGCCCGGGCGATCCGAGCCTGACTCGTATTGGGAAAATCTTTGGCAACCTGCTGCAGGAGGAGTTTGGCGCTCGCCTTATCCCCCAAATTCAGGAAGGAGATGCCCTGTTTCAGAAGGGCGTAGGGAACCTTGTTCCCCTCCGGGAAGTTCTTGGTCACCTTGTCGTACTCAATGATCGCCTTTTCATATTTCTTCTCGAAATAATAGCACTCGCCGACCCAGAACTGGGCATTGTCGGAAAATTCGGTATTGGGGTACTGTTTAAGGAAGTTTTCAAAAGATTCCCGAGCTTTCTCATACTTCCCCTCCTTGAAGAGCCCATAGGCCGCGGCATAGAGGGATTCCTTGTCCGTCTTGCCGATGCCGGCCGCATCCTTCGCAGCGGGCGCCTGTCTCCCGGCCTTCTCCGCCGTGGGTTCGGCCGGCTCATCCTTCTTGCCAATTCCCAGAAAATTTTCGATAAAGCTGATTTTGAATGTCAGATTGTCCAGTTTCTCCCGGAAAATCTTCTCCTCTTCTTCCCGCTTGGTCGTCCTCAGGGAGGCGGTGGAGAGCTCCTTCCGGAGACCATCGATCGTCCCCCGGATCTGCTGGAGTTGCTCCCGGATTTCGGTGATTTCCGCACGTCCCTCCGCCTGGTTTCCCCTGAGCGATGGGATCGCTTCGTTGGTTTTTGCAATCTCTTTGCGCAACCCCTCGATCTCCTGCTTCAGCTCATCCTTCAGCGGCGCCCATCCCTGCTCCACAGAGACGATCTTCTCATTCGTCACCTGGATCTGCCTGACAAGATCGCCATGAACCCGCCGCAGATCGTCTGTCGTGGCGCATCCCACCACAGACAGGAGCGAGATGAAAAAAAGGATGGACCGATACCTTCGCATGATTCTTTCCTCTGCAACCCTTTTCAAACCGGTCAGGGAAACGGAACCGGACCGGTGCCGGGAGAACAAACAATCAAGAGTCCTGTGAATCCCACTTCAAGGTGGGACTCACAGGACCACTCTCTTCCGAAAATCTTTTACTTCACCGGCGGGAAAATGACAAAATGGGCCCGTCTGTTCTTCGCCCAAGCCGCCTCGTCATGGCCCTGATCCAGCGGCATTTCCTTGCCGTAGCTGATGGTTTTGATTCTTTCCTTTTCGATGCCCAGATCGGCCAGGTATTTCGCGGCTTCGTTCGCACGCTTCTCACCGAGCGCCAGGTTGTATTCGGCGGTGCCCCGCTCGTCGCAGTGCCCTTCGACCACGAGTTTGTAATCCCTGTATTTCAGATACGCCGGGGCGCCCTTTTTCAGAATGTCCTGGGCCTCAGGTCTGAGGTTGTACATGTTGTAATCAAAGTTGACGTCCGCAATCTGCAGTTCCTTAAGGATTGCTGCGGCTTTTGCTGCGGCTTCCTTCTTCGCCCCGTCGGTCTCGTCCTTGGCCACCTTTGCTGCCGCTTCCCGCGCCGCCTGGTCACTCAAGGCCTGCTCCCGCAGGGCCCTTTCCCTGGCGGCCTGATCGTCCGCAGCCGCAGCCGACGCTTCGGCCGGCGTCTGTACAACCGCCTTCTGCTCCTGGGTAACCACGGCCCCTTCCTTCAGGGACGCCTTCTTGGCACAACCGGTCATCCATGAAACGGAAAGACATAAAATCAGGGCCATCAGCCCTACCCATCCCCAACTTCTTTTCATCATAGTTCTCCTTTCTTTAATCAATAATGTTTTAGAGGCTTAATAAAGCCATACCCATCTATAAATCACTACTAACCGAAAAAATCAACCGGAAAATGGGATAATTTTTAAATCAGCGCAGATGGGGAGACCAAAAGGGACTCTGGCTGGCCTCTTTGTCCTCATGGAGAACCCTCACACCCTGTCCGCCCGCATTCATGATCTCGATTCGACTGCGGCCGTACCCCCCCCGGACGCTATAGGCCAGATATCGCCCGTCCGGCGACCAGGAGGGGGATTCATGGTCTCCCGCCTCAAAAGTCAACTGCTGGGGGTCGCCCCCCTCCGCGTCGATCACAAAGATCTGAAAACGGCCGTTGACGGACCCCTCATAGGCGATCTTTTTCCCCTTCGGCGACCAGGCGGGGGAGGTGTTGTAATTCCCCCCATAGGTCAGCCGCCGGACGTTTCCTCCGTCGGCGTCCATGACATAGATCTGCGGGGAACCGCTGCGGTTGGAAACGAAGGCGATGCGCCGTTCGTCCGGGGAACGGACAGGAGAAACATCGATGGAAAAATCACGCGTCAGACGCAGAAGGAGACCGTTTCCCACGTTCATTTCATAGATCTCCTGGTTCCCATCCCGACTGAGGGTCACCAGAAGCCTTTTACCGTCGCGGGACCAGGAACCGGGCAGGTTCAGCCCCGGATAGAAAGCGATCTTCCGCGTAGACCCGCTCTCCAGATCCCGGAGATAGATGTCCGGGTTGCCGTCTTTATAGGAGGTGAAGGCCAGAAACCGGCCGTCCGGAGACCAGCGCGGCGAGAGGGTCAGGGCGTTGTAGTTTGTAACCCGGCGGGGGTCGGAACCGTCGAAATTGATGGTATAGATCTCCGCGGAGGCGGCGCTCTTCTTGACAAAGGCGATCCGCGTGTCGAACAGGCCCGCTTCTCCGGTCAGGGCCAGAAGGATCTCGCTGACGAATTGCATGACCATCCGGTTATGATCCCCGGACTTTCCGGAATACCTCTTCCCGACGACAAGTTCCCCCCGCACCACGTCAAACAGACGAAACTCGGCAACCAGCTCGCGGCCGTCCGTCTGAAATCCTCCTTTGACAAGATATTCGGCGCCAATCACCGTCCAGTCTTCAAAACGGATACCCTCCGCCGTGATTCCCGCCCGGTTCGGATCCTCCAGGAAGGCCTTCCGGTCCAGGAGATGAAAGTAGCCCGTCAGCGTGAGGTCGCGGGAGAGCGTGTCGGAAAACAGCAGGGATAGCTTTTCATTCTCCGGAAAGGGCCGGAGGGGTTTGAAATCGGCAACGGCGATGGGAAATTGTTGGAAAGACGGGGAATCGATGTCGATATAGACCTTTCCGTAGGCGGGGCCGGCGGAGAACAGCAGGAGCAGAAGCAGGGCCAAACCCGCCGGAAACTTTAGATTGTACATACAGACATCCCTTTCCACAACAGCCTTTCAGGGCCTCAATTCAGACGAGTGAAACCGGATCCCCACACTGAGGCTGGCTTCGCCAATCCACGCCGGCAGCGGCGGGAAGGGGCTTGTCTTCCGGATCGCCTTCAGGGCGGATTCATCAAAAAAGCGGTTTCCCGACCGTTTTTCAAAGTTCACCTCCGTAACCGCCCCGCTGCGGAGGATGGTCACATCGATCACCGCTTCCAGCACATCTCCCGGCAGAATCCCCTGGGGAAGCGCCCACCCTCTCTTGATCCGGGACCAGATCATCGCATAGTAGACATTGATTTTCGCGTTCATGTCGGCATCCCCGGCGGGCAGCGGAGACGCTGGACCGGCCTTTGCTTCCGGCATGGCCTTCGCGTCCGAACCAGTCTTCGTCTGCGGTTTCGGGGTCGGCCCGGCCGCGGCGGCACGCTTCCGGATTTCCTCCATCGCCTTTTCCAGGGTCCGGTCCTGTTTCTTGGGGCTCTCCAGGCTGCGGATGGGAATGACCGGTTCCGCATCCAGGCGCTTCCTGAGGACCGTCTCGGAACGTCCCGCTGCCATGAGCTCCTTCGCTCCGGCCGCAATACCCTTCTGTTCCAGGCTCTTTCCGGAAAAGTTCACCAGGGCAACGGTGTAGACCGGTCCGAAGGTCAGCTTCGGCGAGGGAAACGAAGGGGTGAAGAAAAGGAGGGAGAGGACCGCTGCATGGAACACCAGGGAAATAAAGATCATGCCGTTCATCCGGCCTCGCCCGCTTCTCTCCCTGCCCGCTCGTTCAGACATCATCGGAGTTCCTCGGGCGGTTCGGTGATCATCCCCAATTTGTCCACGCCGGCCTTTCGCACCTCCGCCATCACCTCGACCACGAATCCGTAAGGGACGTTCCGGTCCGCCCGCATATAGACCTCGCGCTCGATCCGCGATGCGAAGATGTGCTCCAGTTTTGTGCCGAGCTCGGGAAGCGGCGTTCGACTCTTGTTGAGGAAGATCTCCTTGGCGCCATTGATCGTCAGCACCAGCTTTTCCTCCGCGACATCGATGCTTTTTGCCTTGACGCGGGGCAGGTTGACATCGATCCCCATCTGAAGCATCGGCGCCGTCACCATGAAGATGATGAGCAGGACGAGCATCACGTCCACAAGGGGGGTGACATTGATTTCCGCCATCGGCCGGTCGTCATGGTTATTTCTGCGTTTCGAATATCTCATGGCGTCTTATCGCTTTACATAAAACCGCTCAACAATATTCAGCAGTTCCGAGGCAAAATTGTCCATCTCGAGGGTCATGCCCTTGATCCGGTTCAGGTAGTAATTGTAGAAGATGACCGCCGGGATGGCGGCCGCGAGACCCGCCGCCGTTGCGATAAGCGCCTCCGAAATCCCCGGCGCCACGACGGCCAGCGTCGCCGAACCGCGGGCGCCGATCGACTTGAAGGTATCCATGATCCCCCACACGGTTCCGAACAGGCCGATGAAGGGGCTGGCGCTTCCGGTGGTTGCCAGAAACCCGAGGGCCGACTCAAGTTTGGTCGTCTCCGTCCCGCAGGCCCGGTTCAACGCCCTCTCCACATTGTCGAGCCCCCCGAGCTCCAGAACCGGACCGGCCGCTTCGACGGCGTCCTTGACCGTGGGGGTCCCACGCAACACCCTGGTGATCTTCACGAGTTCGGTATACCCCCCCCGGAAAACCTCCGCCAGCGTCGAATTCTGGAACTTTTTCGCCTCGGGAAAGATCTCCGACAATTTCGTACTCTTCATGTAAACACTCAAAAATGCGCTGTTCTCTTTCCGGATTTTCCGGATATTGACGTACTTCATCAGGATAATGGCCCAGGAAACGACGGAAAAGAGGAAGAGGAGCAGCAGGACCAGTTGCACGACAAAGCCCGCATGAACGACCATGTCGAAAAGAGAACCATGAAAATTCCCCCCCAGATTCATCGCGGCAATGGACGACGCTTCGTTCACGTTCAATCTCCTTTATGATCAAAGATGAAAAAGATGGCACTACCTCTAACGGAAAAGTCGGGGCTTGTCAAGGACCGATGAATCCGCCGGGCTTGTGCGAAACAAGACGGAAGGCGGGAGATCACAGCGATTCGGGCGTAAAGGCGACCACATCATCGATCCGGGACTTGTCGGCGAGGAGCATGACGAGGCGGTCGACGCCGAGCGCGATGCCTGCGGAGGGGGACATCCGCGGAAGGGCCTGAAGGAAGCGTTCCGGCATTGGATAGACGGCGCTGCCTTTACGCTGACGGTCACGGGAGGCTTCCTCGAAACGCCGGCGCTGCTCCCCGGCATCGATCAGCTCGGAAAAGGCGTTGGCCAGCTCCAGCCCGGCGATATAGAGTTCGAAACGTTCGGCGATCCCCGGATCCGCTTCCTTCACCCGCGCCAAGGCGCCCTGCTCCACCGGATAATCATACAGGAAAACGGGGATCTCCATGCCAAGATGGGGTTCAACCTCACAGGCGAGGACCTCATCGAAACGATCCGTCCTCAGGGCCTCGGCAGCGCTGATCGTTGCATACCGCGCAAAGGCATCCCGGACGGAGATCCTTTCCCACGGTGCGTTCAGGCCGATCCTCCGTCCCTGCCAGGAAACGACGCCGTCCAAGCCGATTTCCCGGGCAACCGTATTGATCAGGGCCTCGCAGTCGTCCATCAGGGTCCGGTAATCGGCTCCCGCACGATACCACTCGAGCATTGTAAATTCGGGCAGATGGCGGTCGCCCCTCTCTCCCGCCCGGAAACATTTGCAGATCTGGAAGATCCGTGAATAACCCGCCGCGAGGAGCCTCTTCATGCACAACTCCGGGGAGGTATGCAGGAACCACGCTCCCGCGGCGACGGCATCAATATGCGATTCCGGCGCCGGCGCCGGTATTCGGAGGGGGGTTTCAATTTCAAGGAAATCCTGGTCCTGGAAGAAACGGCGTATGGCCCGTATCATCCGGGCCCGCAACCGCAGGGCATCCGTCCGGACGGTCAACTTCCAGGAATCATCCTCAATCATCCCTTGACCCTGGTGAGATACTCGCCGCTGCGAGTATCGATCCGGATCTTTTCCCCTTCTTCGATGAAGGGGGGGACCTGGAGCTGATAGCCCGTCTGGACGGTTACCGGCTTGGTGTTTCCCGACACGGAATCGCCCTTCGCCCAGGGATCGGCCTTGGTCACGATCACGTCGATGAAATTGGGAAGGCTGATGCCGAGCGGCCGGTCCTCGAACAGGAGTATCTCCGCCTCGATGTTGTCCAGCAGAAAATTCTTCGCCTCGCCGACCTGATCCTCGCTGAGGAAGATCTGCTCATAGCTCTCATTGTCCATGAAGCAGAACTTTCCCTCTTCCTTATAGAGGTACTGCATCCTCTTTTCCTGCAGATCGGCCGCCTCAAAGACATCCACGGAACGGAACGTCCGCTCGAACTGGTTCCCGTTGACCATGTTCTTCAGTTTGCAGCGGTAGAGGGCCTGGCCCTTGCCCGGTTTGACGAAATTGAATTCCGTTACGATGTAGGGGTCGTTTTCGATCTTGATCCGCAGACCCTTTCTCAGATCACTGGCTGTGTACATGGGATTTCATTCTCCTTATCGAATCGCTTCGGCAAAAACGCCTCGCCGCCTTTTGCTCTTCCCGGATGGGCGGAGGAATCCGTCCACACATCCTACCGTATTCCCTAATCCATTTGTCCTGTCTTGTCAAAAGAATGTTTACCGCCCCGTCCCGTTTCGGGCAGCAGAGAGAAAGGCTGGAGGGGGATCTTTCCCCGGCCGCCGGGGCAGTCCAGAACGTAGCGGGGCAGGCAGAGCCCGGAGATGTTCCGCCAGAGTCGCTCCATGATCTCCATGCCGGTCCATATCTCTGCCCGGAAATGGTCCGTTCCCTGGACCGGATCGCATTGAAACAGATAGTATGGACGCACCGAGATCCGTTCAAGACCGTAGAGCAGCTCCAGCATCGTTTCATAGTCATCATTGACCCCTCTGAGCAGGACAGACTGGTTTCCGACAGGGATCCCGGCCTCCAGCAGCATCTCGCACGCCCTGGCCGACTCTTCCGTGATCTCGCGGGCATGGTTGAACTGCGTATTGAACCAGAGGGGCCGGTGCCGCTTCAGCATCGCGCAGAGTTCCGGCGTGATCCGCATCGGCAGCGTGACCGGCGCGCGGCTCCCGATGCGGAGGACCTCCACATGGGGAATTGCGCGGAGGGCTCCCAGAAACCAATCCAGAAGCGGCTCGGAAATCAGCAGCGGATCCCCGCCGGAGACGATCACCTCCCGCAGGGCAGGCGTCCGTGCCACATGATCCACCATCGCCTGCAATCTTTCCCGCGTTCTCCCCGGCTTATCCGCACGCCACATCCGCTTGCGGTTGCAATGCCGGCAGTAAACGGCGCAGGTTCCGGTAACGATCGCGAGACAGCGGTCGGGATAGCGATGGATCAACCCGGGAACGGGCATGTCTCTCTCCTCCGCAAGCGGATCCGGAACCCCGCCCAAAGAGAAGGTGAGCTCGCGGAGATCGGGAAAGCACTGCCGGCGCAGGGGGTCGTTTTCATCGGCGGGATCCAGAAGCGACATATAGTAGGGTGTGATCGCAATGGGGTAGGTCCGGAGCACGGGCCCGCACGGGGCGAGTGACGCGACCGGCCTCTGCTGAATGGAGGCCAGTTGTCTCATGGAGCGGATGCGGTTCCGGAACTGCCATTTCCAGTCGTTCCAGTCCACGCCGGAAATCCCTTTTCCGGAAACACCGCCGGTCTCTTTACCCAATGTCATCGCAGGCCACCTTGTTTATGGATCTCCGCACCCGAAATCCCGAAACCTTCCGACCTTCTTCCCCTCCTCCGGCGGCGCCGGGAAACCCGAAAACAGCGGAAATGGATTGATCAGGAGGGCGGCTTCTATCACAACTTCCGCCCCCTGCAAAGGAAATATGACGGACCTGCCGGGGGGCAAACCCTTACCATGTACCGCAGGAACGGGCAAGAAATGATTTGCTTTGTTTCGACAGATTTTATATCTTCTAACCGGATGGTATTTTGGTCTTTTCCGGCCGATTTTTTAAAAGGGCTCCATTCGGCCCCTGCAGGGATCGTCCGGATCATCTTCTGCATACCCTTGAAGGAGGGTTTAACCATGAGAAGGGAGACGGCCAAATGGATGTATTATCGCAGGATGAAATCAAGACGTTGCTGGGGAAACATCAGGGATTGTGCATTTCGATTTTTATGCCCACCTTTCGCACCGGCTCGGAGAGTCAGCAGAACCAGATCCGGTTGAGAAACCTGCTGCGCAGCGCGGAAGAAAAGTTGCTGGCTGGAGGTCTGCGCCCCCAGGAGATCAAGACCCTCCTGGAACCTGCGCAGGTGCTGCCGGGAAATGTCCTCTTCTGGCGGCGGCAGAGCGACGGTCTGGCACTCTTTATCTCCGCCGATCTCTTCCGCTGCTTCTGTCTTCCCAAGGCCTTCGGCGAACTCATCGTCGTCGCCGACCATTTTCACGTCAAGCCTCTGCTGCCGCTCCTCGGCGGCGATAACCGGTTCTATATCCTCGCCCTCAGCCAGAATGAGGTCCGGCTCCTCGAAGGGACGGGGAAGAATATACGAGAAATCGAACTGGAATCGGTTCCGGAAAGCCTCGCCGAGGCGTTGCAGATTGACGAGTTTGATAAACAGGTCCGCTTTCGCGCCGGCTCCGCCAGCAGCGCCGCAGGCATGGCCATGGTTTCGGGACACGGAGGCGTCGCCACCGATACAAAAGAGAACCTCCTGAAATACTTCCGCATGATCGACCGGGGTCTCCACGACCTTCTGAAGGACGAACGGGCGCCCCTTGTCCTCGCCGGGGTGGACTATCTCTTCCCCATCTATCGCGAGGCCAACACCTACCCGCGTTTGATCGAAGAGGGGATTCCGGGGAATCCGCAGGGAATCAGCGCGGAGACGCTCCACCAGGCGACCCTGAAGATCGTCAGCCCCTATTTTCAGAAGGCCGAACACGACGCCGTCGCGCAGTACCGGCAATCCTCGGGAACAGGTCTGACCTCCTCCGATAGCCGGGAGATCATTCCCGCCGCCCATCACGGACGGGTCGGTCTCCTTTTGGTCGCCTCAGACCGCCAGCAGTGGGGAACCTACAACGAGGAGAGCGGCGCCGTCCAAAGGCATGAGCAGGCAGAGACTACGAGCGAAGATCTTCTGGAGATAGCGGCCATACAGACTTTCCTGAATGGAGGGACGGTTTTTACGCTCTCTCCGGAAAAGATGCCGGACAAAAGCGACCTGGCCGCCGTGTTCCGCTACTAAAATCCCTTCAAGGAGGCTGGGGACACGATGCGGCATCATGTCCCCGACATGCGGTTTCCGGATCAGGCGCTGGGGACACGATGCGGCATCATGTCCCCGACATCCGGTTTCCCGGTCTCTTTGTCGCTCTGTTTCCGGCCCTTGTAGATGTACCGTTCAAAGAGCCGGTGATAGGGTGTCCAGTCCGACTCCTCGTCGCGGGCCTCGCGGATGTACTCCTGGAAGGCGTTCACCTTGGCGTCGAGGTCGTCCATATAGTGGACGATCAGGGCCTCCAGCGTCTTGGGACGCTTGGGCGAGCCGTATTCGAGGACGCCGTGGTGGCTGAGGATCAGGTGGCGGAGCTCCATGGCCGTCTGCTCCGGGAAATCGGGTATCGCCGCGATCTTGGCATCGACCATCTCCACACCGATGACGATGTGGCCGACCAGACGCCCCGGGTCGCTGTACTCCACGATCCGATCAAAGGAGAATTCGTAGATCTTCCCGATATCGTGGAGGATCCCGCCGGCGATCAGGAGATCCCGGTTGACCCCCGCATAATGGCCGGCCGCCCGGTCGAGGAGCCGGACGACGGAGAGGGTGTGTTCCAGAAGACCGCCGATGTAGACATGATGGAAACCCTTGGCCGCCGGCGCCCTTCCGAAGAGCCCGGCGATCTTTTCGTCCTTGAAAAATGATTGCAGAAGCGCGGCCAGACAAGGGGTCTTCACCTGTTCGCAATAGGCGAGAATTTCGGCGAACATCGCCGCACGATCCCCCTTCGCAACCGGGAAGTAATCCGCCAGTTCAACCTCCGCATCCTCCACCTTCCGAAGCTCGATGATCGAGAGCTGGATCGCATTCTTGAAGCTGAGCGCCCGCGCCTGGATGCGGATCAGATCGCCCTTTTTGAATGCCCTGTCCCAGGCCAGCGCGTTTTCCCAGACCTTCCCGTCCACATCCCCCGTCCGGTCCTTCAGACGGATATTCAGGTAGGGAGACCCTTTCTGGGAATAGGCCAGATTTTTCTCCCCCGCGAGAAAAATCTCGCTCACCTTGTCACCCGTTTTGATATCCTTGACATAGATCTTTTTCTCCGTCACACCCGCACCCGCCCTTCCTTAAAAAAATAGACTTCCGTCATTTTTCCTGCCTCTCCCGCAGAATCCGGTGATCGCCCGCCCGCATGGTGAGTTTGGTCATATCGAAATACTCCATCAGCGGAATGATGAATTTCCGCGAAAGCCCGGTGAGCCCCTTGAAACTGGCCGGCGTCGCCTCTCCTTCCCGGACGAGGAGCTGCCGATACTCATCGCGAAGTTTCGCCAGAGAATCCCGGTGGAAGTTGAGATCCTCACTGATTCTGATCAGTTCTCCTTCGCAGGTCATCACCTGGAGAAGGCTTGTAATCTCTTTTTTCCGGTCGGGAAACCTCTCCAGGATCTCCCGGACCGTCGGCGGCGCCAGAGCGCCTTCACGGTAGAGGACGGAGAGGCTCTCCCGAAGGGACCCCATCTCCCCCTGCAACCGGACGCAGTGCCCCGCAAGACGAATCATCTCTTTTTCGGCAATCAGTTCGCCCTTCTTTTCAAGATCCCGGAGGGCCATGGTG
>Ga0209014_10000417_pt1 | contig 24641 bp, 23 predicted proteins | sample BarGraNGADG00212_FD_184491 | JGI IMG/M metagenome (GOLD analysis project Ga0209014, IMG submission 184491) | Arctic peat soil microbial communities from Barrow, Alaska - Barrow Graham LP Ref core NGADG0002-212 (SPAdes) (version 2) | ecosystem: Environmental > Terrestrial > Soil > Wetlands >...
GGTTTTATTTTTTCATGCAGGCCTGGCGGCGCAATGAAAAAATGCAGCATGTGATGGATCGCATCATGCTCAAGTTGCCAATTTTTGGCGTGCTGGTTGACAAATCGTGCATTGCACGCTGGACGCGCACCCTGGCCACCATGTTCGCCGCCGGTGTGCCGCTGGTAGAAGCGCTTGATTCGGTCGGTGGTGCCGCGGGCAATTCAGTCTATGAAATCGGCACCCGAAAAATTCAACAAGAAGTATCAACCGGTACCGCGCTGACCGTGGCCATGACCAATACCAATTTATTCCCCTCCATGGTCTTGCAGATGTGCGCCATCGGCGAAGAATCGGGTTCCATCGATCACATGCTGGGCAAAGCGGCTGATTTTTACGAAGCCGAAGTGGACGATATGGTGGCGGGCATCTCCAGCCTGATGGAACCCATCATCATTGTGATTTTGGGGACCATCATTGGCGGCATTGTGGTTGCCATGTACCTGCCCATCTTCAAACTTGGACAGGTGGTTTGATGCCGTTTTCACATGGCTTGGACGCCACTTTTTTGGGCGTTCTGGGGCTGCTGATCGGCAGCTTTCTGAACGTCGTGATTTACCGGCTGCCGATCATGCTCGAAGCGCAGTGGAAGGCCGAGTGTGCCGAGCTGTCCGGTGCCGAGCCGGCGATCCTTGAGAAATTCAACCTGGCAATGCCACGCTCTCGCTGCCTAAAATGCGGGCATCAAATCAGTTGGTACGAAAATATTCCGCTGCTGAGCTATCTTTTTTTGCGCGGCAAATGCTCCGCCTGTGCGGCTCCCATCAGCCTGCGCTACCCGCTGGTTGAGCTCGCAAACGGCGCCCTGTTTTTTTATTGCGGCTGGAAATGGGGAAGCACGCCCACGGCGCTGGCCTGGAGCGGCTTTGCTGCCGCCGTGCTGGCACTGGGCTGCATCGATTGGGACACCACGCTGTTGCCCGATGACATCACGCTGCCTCTGTTGTGGGCGGGCCTGGTGTTGGCGGCACTGCAATGGACTGGTGTTGGGCTGACGGCAGCGCTGTGGGGCGCCGTGGCAGGCTACCTGTCGCTGTGGCTGATCTATTGGGCGTTCAAACTCGTTACCGGCAAAGAGGGCATGGGCTTTGGCGACTTCAAGCTGTTCGCGGCGCTGGGCGCCTGGTTTGGCTGGCAGGCCCTGGTGCCGATTATTCTGATGGCCTCGGTGATTGGTGCCATGGTTGGCATTGCCATGAAGTTCTCCAGCACGCTGCGTGAAGGCGGCTATGTGCCCTTTGGCCCTTTTCTGGCCGGTGCTGGTCTGACAGCAATGCTTTTTGGCCCCCATGAAATCCTTCGTTTCGTGGGTCTATAAACTGTGATGACACCGTTGCGCTTGGGTCTGACAGGTGGCATTGGCAGCGGCAAGAGCACGGTTGCCGCACTGCTGGAGCGCAGCGGTGCAGCGGTGATCGACGCTGACGCCATTGCCCGCGAGCTGACTGCAACTGCCGGCCTGGCCATGCCAGCGATAGTGGCCGATTTTGGCGCAGAGTTCATGACGCCCGAGGGTGCCTTGGAGCGCGAGAAAATGCGAACGCTGGCCTATGCTGATGCGAATGCCCGGCAAAGACTCGAGGCCATTCTGCACCCGCTGATTCGACAGGAAACACTAAGATTGTCCGAATTGGCGGCTGCAAAAAAACGCAAGTGCATCGTGTTTGATGTTCCGCTGCTGGTGGAGTCCGCCACCTGGCGCAGGCAGGTTGATCAGGTGCTGGTAGTCGATAGCACGCCTGAAGTCCAGATCAGCCGGGTGATGGCGCGCAGCCACTTGAGTCGAGCCGAGGTCGAGAAAATCATCAGCTCGCAGGCCAGCCGTGAACGCCGCCTGGGTGCGGCGGACATCGTCATTTTCAACGTCGGATTGTCACTTGAAGCGCTGGCCGACGAAGTTCGTCAAATCTCAAAGCGCTTCGGGCTATCATCTACACCGAATGAAGCCACCTCATAAAATTGCGTGATCCTCTACGAATACCCCTTTAACGAACGCGTTCGCACTTACTTGCGAATCGAACATCTGTTTGTGCGCCTGGCCGAGCTGGTCGAGCGCGAGCAGCCGCTGGACCACCACTTTGCCCTGGCCACCATCTTTGAAGTGATGGATGTGGGCGCACGCGCGGACTTGAAATCTGACGTCCTTAAAGACCTCGACAAGCAAAAACACAATCTCGATGCTTACCGTGGCAACCCGGCGATTGAGCAAAACGTGCTCGATGATGTGATCAGCCAGTTGGACAATTGTTTTCTGGTCTTGAACAGCCTGCCCGGCAAAGCGGGGCAAGCGCTGACTGAAAACGACTGGCTGATGAGTATCCGCAGCCGCATCGCGATTCCGGGCGGAACCTGTGAGTTTGATCTGCCCGCCTACTACGCCTGGCAACACAAGGCAAGCGACCAACGCCGCCGTGATCTGGCGCAGTGGGTCGCCACCTTGACTCCCATGGCCGACTCAATTCATCTCTTGCTCAAGTTGTTGCGAGATTCCGGAACGCCCCAAAAAGTCATCGCCAACGGGGGGCAATTTCAGCAAAACCTGCCGCAAGGCAAGACCTTTCATTTGCTGCGTCTGCTGATGGACAGTTCACTGGAGCTGATCCCCGAGATCAGCGGCAACCGGCTGATGGTCTCGATCCGGATGATGCGCCAAGGCGACGATGACCGGCTCCACGCCGCCAGTGAAGACGCTACGTTTGAACTCACCCTGTGTTCATGAAACCAACTAACGCCATCGCGCCGAAGCTTGTTGTCTGTCCGACTTGCGGTGGCGAGAGTGTTTATGCCGCGTCAAATGTCTTTCGCCCTTTTTGCAGTGAGCGTTGCAAAAATATTGACATGGGTGCCTGGGCCAGCGAAAGCTTTCGCGTACCGGCCAAAAATCTGCCGGAAGATCAGAGCACGGACGACGACCTGCGCTCCTCAGCCAGCCACTGAAGCACGGGCAGCGTGCCCGCCAATAACGGTGCCACTTGCACCGGTTGGCGCTGCCATGCGAACGACTGCGCCTCAAGCATCTGCAAGTCACCGCTCCAGTCGAACACCTTGCAAAAGTTCAGGCGCACCAGCGCGTGCGGGTAGTCCACCATCATGGTTTTCCACACTGTGGCGTCTGCGATGGCGATGCCAAGCTCCTCCTGCAATTCGCGCCGCAAGGCTTGCAACACGGTTTCACCGGTCTCCAACTTGCCACCCGGAAACTCCCAGTAACCGGCGTACACCTTGCCGACCGGGCGCGAAGTGAGCAAAAAATCACCATCCGGCCGAATCAAAACACCGACTGCTACCTCAACCACGGCGCGCCCGGCTCCACCCGAGCGGGCCAGGCCGGGGTCGGCAACCCGTATCGGCAAGCTCATTGCTTCAGGCTGTGGGTGCCCGCATAGTCGCGCGCAAACTGGTAGGCCACGCGACCGCTGCGGGAACCCCGCTCCAGCGCCCACACCAGTGCTTGCGCCCGGGCCGCTTCAATCGCCTGGTGCGGCACCCCAAATGACGATAGCCACTGCGCCACGATGGCGAGGTATTCGGCCTGCGTGAAAGGGTAAAAGCTGACCCACAAACCAAAGCGCTCGGACAGCGATATTTTTTCTTCAATGCCTTCACCGGGGTGAACCTCGCCGTCGTCCGTGTGCGTGTAGCTCAGGTTCTCCTGCATGTACTCCGGCAACAGATGGCGCCGGTTGCTGGTGGCGTAAATCAGCACATTCGGGGTGGTGGCGGCAACTGAGCCGTCCAGGATCGACTTGAGCGCCTTGTAGCCGGGCTCACCGGTCTCAAAGCTCAGATCATCGCAAAAAACGATGAATTTCTCACTGCGCTCAGAGACCACATCGACAATATCGGGCAGGTCGATCATGTCGGCCTTGTCCACCTCAATCAGCCGCAAACCGCGCGCCGCGTATTCGTTCAGACAGGCTTTTACAAGGGATGATTTGCCGGTGCCACGGGCACCGGTGAGCAGCACGTTGTTGGCCAGTTGACCCTCAACAAACTGCAAGGTGTTGCGCTGGATTTTTTCTTTTTGCAGATCAATCTCTTTGAGGTCAGACAGCCGCATGACGCCAATGTGGTGCACCGGCACCAGCACGCCGCAGCCGCTGCTGCGCTTACGGTAGCGATAGGCAGCGCAGGTGTTCCAGTCGGGTTGTGCCAGGCTTTGCGGCAGGACTGATTCAATCCGGCTGATAAGCTGCTCGGCACGGCCGAGCAAGTGTTCAAACTTTTCGTTCACGATCTGTAATCCGCGTTGATGCTGACGTATTCATGGCTCAGGTCACAAGTCCAGACGGTGTCGACAGCGGCACCGCGCCCGAGCAGCACGCGCACCGTGATCTCGCTCTGCTGCATGACGCGCTGGCCCTCTTCTTCGCGATAAGCCGGGTGACGACCGCCTTGAACCACGACGTGAACGTCGTCAAGATACAGGTCGATGCTGGTCTGATCCAGGTCAGCGATTCCGGCGTAGCCCACTGCGGCCAGGATGCGCCCCAGGTTAGGGTCGCTGGCAAAGAAGGCGGTTTTGACCAGCGGCGAATGGGCGATGGCATAGGCCACCTGGCGGCACTCAGCCTGGGTTTTGCCGCCTTCGACTTGAATTGTGATGAATTTGGTGGCGCCTTCGCCGTCGCGCACAATCGCTTGCGCCAGCTTCTGTGCCACGCCCAGCAAGGCGGCCTTGAGCGCCCGGCCGGCAACGCTGTCGAGAGATTCAATCGGGGTGTGGCCCGCCTGGTGGGTTGCAACCAGCATGAAAGAATCATTGGTGGAAGTGTCGCCGTCCACCGTGATCCGGTTAAATGAGCCTTCAGCGAGCTCACTTGTCAACCGCTGCATCAGCGCCGGACTGATGCAGGCATCGGTGGCCAGAAAGCCCAGCATGGTCGCCATATTGGGGTGAATCATGCCGGAGCCCTTGGCGATGCCGGTGATGTTGATCAGCGTGCCGTCAATCAGCACTTGTGCGCCAAAGGCTTTGGGCACCGTATCGGTGGTCATGATCGCCTCGGCCGCGCGCAGCCAATGGTCGGCGCGCGCATCGGCCAGCGCCGCATCCAGCCCGGCCACGATGCGTTCGCTGGGCAGGCTTTCCATGATGACGCCGGTCGAAAACGGCAGGACTTGCTGCGCTGAAAGGCCCAGCTTGTGTGCCAGCGCAAGGCAAGTGTCCAGCGCGCGCGCCAGGCCGTCCGGGCCGGTGCCGGCATTGGCGTTGCCGGTGTTGATAAGCAGCGCGCGCACCCCGGCACCGCTGGCCAGATGCGATCGGCAGAGCTGCACCGGTGCCGCGCAAAACCGGTTTTTAGTGAAGACGCCCGCAACGCAAGCACCCGGCTCCAGCAAGATGACGGTCAGGTCTTTGCGGTCGGATTTTTTGATCCCAGCCTCGGTCACGCCCAGGCGCACGCCGGCGATGGGGTACAAGTCGGCCGGGTTGGGAGCGGGTAAATTAACAGCCATATTTAACGTGAAGGAATGTCGTCATTGCGAACGTAGCGCGGCAATCCATGGTGGTTAGTTCAGCTTGCCGTGGCAGTGCTTGTATTTTTTGCCGCTGCCGCAAGGGCAGGGTTCATTGCGGCCGACGCGGGGCATGGCGGCTCCAGGAATGGTCGATTTCTGATTGAAAACGTCGCCACCCGGGATGGTTTCAACCTCACCGGTTTCAGTCGGCGCCATATAGGTCACGTTGGCAATGCTTTCGCCGCGGCTCTCGATCGCCTCAGCGGCTTCATCAAGTTGCTCATGGGACTGAATCTTGACCGTCATCAGCACCTTGGTCACGTCATTTTTGACCGCATCCAGCAACTGTCCAAACAGCTCAAAAGCCTCGCGCTTGTATTCCTGTTTGGGTTGCTTTTGCGCGTAACCGCGCAAATGAATGCCCTGGCGCAGATAGTCCAGCGCACTCAAGTGCTCGCGCCAGTGCGTATCTATGCTTTGCAGCAAGACCATGCGTTCAAACTGGAGAAAGTTCTCAGCGCCAACTTGCTCTACCTTGGACTCAAAGGCCTGGTTCGCTTCACCGCAGACACTGGTGAGCAGGTCATGATCGGTGATGGCGCTGGCGGCGCTGACCTGGGCTTGCAAGGCCAGCGTCAATTGCCATTCATCGGACAGGATTTTTTCCAGCGCTGCCAGATCCCACTGTTCTTCAACCGACTCGACCGGCACATATTGACGCACCAGATCGGTGAAACAGCCTTCGCGCAAGGAGGCAATCTGCGCCGACAAATCGGTCGCATCGATAATTTCGTTGCGCTGCTGGTAGATCACCTTGCGCTGGTCGTTGGAGACGTCGTCGTACTCCAGCAACTGTTTGCGCATGTCGAAGTTGCGCGCTTCCACCTTGCGCTGGGCGCTCTCGATGCTGCGTGTGACGATGCCCGCTTCAATGGCTTCCCCCTCGGGCATTTTGAGCCGATCCATGATCGCCTTGACCCGTTCACCGGCAAAAATTCGCATCAGTGAATCGTCCAGGCTCAAGTAAAAACGCGACGAGCCGGGGTCGCCCTGACGCCCGGAGCGACCACGCAACTGGTTGTCAATGCGGCGCGACTCATGGCGCTCGGTGGCGATGATGCGCAAGCCGCCCAAGGCGGTGACCTGTTCATGATCTTGTTGCCATTGGGCCCGGACGGCGCTGATGTTTTCTTCTTTCTGCGCGGCGCTCAGCGCCTCATCGGCTTCGACCGCTTCGACCGCTTGGCTGATGTTGCCGCCAAGCACAATATCAGTGCCACGGCCTGCCATATTGGTCGCAATGGTGATGATTTTTCGACTGCCGGCCTGGGCAATGATCTCGGCCTCGCGCGCATGCTGCTTGGCGTTGAGCACCTGGTGCGGCAGTTTTTCCTTGTCAAGCAACTCTGAAATAACTTCCGAGTTCTCAATCGACGTAGTACCCACCAGCACCGGCTGGCCGCGCTCATAGCAGTCGCGGATGTCCTTGATCGCCGCCTCATACTTTTCGCGCGTCGTTTTGTAAACACGATCCAGCTGATCTTCGCGCCGGCTCGGCTGGTTGGGCGGGATCACCATCGTCTCGAGTCCGTAAATTTCCTGGAACTCGTACGCTTCGGTGTCAGCGGTACCGGTCATGCCGGCGAGCTTGCCGTACAGACGAAAGTAGTTCTGGAACGTGATCGATGCCATGGTCTGGTTTTCAGGCTGAATGGCGACACCTTCCTTGGCCTCCACCGCCTGATGCAGGCCCTCGCTCCAGCGCCGCCCCGTCATCAGCCGCCCGGTAAATTCATCGACGATCACAATCTCGCCGTTCTGCACCACGTAATGCTGATCACGGTGGTACAAATGATTGGCACGCAACGCCGCATACAAGTGATGCATCAGCGTGATGTTGGCGGGGTCGTAAAGCGAGGCGCCCTCGGGGATCAAACCCAGGCCGGAGAGAATGCGCTCGGCGCTTTCATGGCCCTGTTCGGTCAGAAACACCTGATGGCTTTTTTCGTCAACCGTAAAGTCGCCCGGCTTGGTGACGCCTTCGCCGGTACGAATGTCCTCCTCGCCCTCTTGCCGGGTGAGTGCGGGCACCACTTTGTCGATGGCAATGTAGAGGTCGGTCTGATCTTCGGCCTGGCCGCTGATGATGAGCGGCGTGCGCGCCTCATCGATCAGGATGGAATCGACCTCATCGACAATGGCGTAATTGAGGCCGCGCTGCACCCGGTCACCTGCTTCATAGACCATGTTGTCGCGCAGATAATCAAAGCCAAATTCGTTATTGGTGCCGTAGGTGATGTCGCTGCGGTAGGCCGCCTGCTTCTCCTCGCGCGCCATGTTGGGCAGATTGATGCCGACCGTCATGCCCAAAAAGTTGTACAGCTTGCCCATCCACTGTGCGTCGCGATTGGCCAGGTAGTCGTTGACCGTAACCACGTGCACGCCCTTGCCCGACAGGGCATTGAGATAGACCGGCATGGTGGCGGTGAGGGTCTTGCCCTCGCCCGTGCCCATTTCGGAAATCTTGCCGTTGTGCAGCGACATGCCACCGAGCAACTGCACGTCGAAATGACGCATTTTCATGACGCGCTTGGAGCCCTCACGCACCACCGCAAACGCTTCGGGCAATAGGGTATCGAGTGACTCGCCCTTGCTGATTCGTTCCTTGAATTCGTCAGTTTTGCCGCGCAAGGCGTCGTCGGAAAGCTTTTCGAGCCCGGCCTCCAGCGCATTGATACGCACCGCATCTTTGCGGTATTGTTTGAGCAGGCGGTCGTTGCGACTGCCGAAGATTTTGGTAAGAATATTGGTGGCCATGAATGCAAGACGGACCCGTCAGCCTGCTATTACCAGAGCCAACAAGACAGTGCAATCCTTTTTCTAATCTGGATGAAATGGGGTCGCTCGCACGCATCACAACCGTTGGGTGGCAGACGCAGCGCTGAGAAACCTGATGGGCTCATTTTACCTTTGACTGGACAGGCATCCGCGATAATCAATTGCATTCCAATAGTTCCGCAACAAACCGTCCATGAACCGCCGTCATCATCCGCTCACACTGCTACAGGCCAGTCAGGATTCGCCCACGCTGGCGAGACTGATTGAGTTGAGCCGTGATTCGGTGGAGCGGCTCAAGGCGATTGAATCCCTGATTCCGGCACCTCTGCGTCCTGCCGTCAAAGCCGGCCCGATTGAAGGAGCCGTGTGGTGTCTGATTCTGGACAACAACGCGGCGGCGGCAAAAATTCGCCAGCTTGTGCCAGCGCTTGAAGCCCAATTGCGCGTCAAGGGCTGGGAGCTTGGCTCAATTCGGCTGAAAGTCCAAGCCTCACGAGGTTAAAAAAATGGTGCGCGGGACAGGAATCGAACCTGCACGCCTTTCAGCGTCTGGACCTAAACCAGGTGCGTCTACCAATTTCGCCACCCGCGCCAACCAAAAGGGGGCGATCAGTCAGACCTCCCGTTTTGATTTTACCCTGCCGTGCCAGTCGACATGCAGGCGTACGCATTCAAATCGCCGACTCGTCCAACTCGCCGGTGCGAATCCGCACCACCCGCTCCACGGCGGTGATAAAAATCTTGCCATCGCCAATCTTGCCAGTATGGGCGGCCTTGACGATGGCATCAACACAGCGTTCCACATCGACGGTTTTGACCACCACTTCGACTTTGACTTTGGGCAGGAAGTCCACCACATATTCGGCACCCCGGTAGAGTTCGGTGTGACCCTTCTGGCGGCCAAAACCCTTGACCTCGGTGACGGTCAGACCGGTCACGCCGCATTCGGCCAGCGCTTCACGCACTTCCTCGAGTTTGAAGGGTTTGACAATGGCAGTGATCTGTTTCATTTTTACGTTCCTTTAGGCTGTTTGCACGTTTCGTTGGGGCGCTTCCAATAATTCGTCATGGCGAGGAGCACAGCGACGTGGCCATCCAGGGGCCATGGATCGCCACGCTTCGCTCGCGATGACCGAAATGTTTATCTTCAGGCGCGAAATTTATTGGTAATAGGATAACGCCAATCCTTGCCAAAGCTGCGGTGCGTGACACGAATACCCACCGGTGACTGACGGCGCTTGTATTCGTTGACCTTGATCAGGTGCGTCACTTTTTCGACATCGGCTCGGGCAAAACCCGCAGCAACAATGTCTTCGATACTCTGGTCGTTCTCCATGTAACGCTCCAAAATCGCATCGAGTATTTCATACGCAGGCAAACTGTCCTGGTCGGTTTGATCGGCGCGCAGCTCAGCGCTCGGTGGCCGTGCGATGATGCGCTCTGGAATTGGCGCAGTGCCAGTGCCGTACGGATCATGGGTATTGCGCCAGTGCGCCAATCTGAATACCGTCGTTTTGGCCAAGTCCTTGATCACGGCAAAGCCGCCCGCCATGTCGCCATAAAGTGTGCAATAGCCGGTTGCCAGCTCGGACTTGTTGCCGGTGGTGAGCACGATGCTGCCAAATTTGTTGGACAACGCCATCAGCAGGGTGCCGCGAATGCGGGCCTGAATATTTTCCTCGGTCGTGTCTTCGCAGCGGCCCTTGAATTCTTCCGCCAGCGAGGCTTTGAAGGCGTCAAACTCGGGCACGATGGAAATTTCGTCGTAACGCACACCCAGACGCAACGCCATGTCCCGGGCGTCGATCCAACTGATGTCGGCGGTGAAGGGCGATGGCATCATGATGGCGCGCACCCGCTCCTTACCCAGAGCATCCACGGCGATTGCCAGCACCAGCGCCGAGTCAATGCCGCCCGACAGGCCCAGAATCACACTGGGAAAGCCATTCTTGCCAATGTAGTCGCGCAGGCCCAGCACCAGCGCGTCCCAAAGATCGGCATCCGTTGAGCACGATGCTGCCACCGCACCGCTCAAGCCAATCGTCGTCGGCACACGCGTAGCTAGTACCAGCAACTTGCATTCCTCAAAACCTGGGGCACGCGCCGCCAGTGAACCATCCGCATTCAGGGCAAACGAGCGCCCCTCAAACACCACTTCATCCTGCCCCCCGACCAGATGGGCATAGAGCAGGGGCAAGCCGCACGCCTTGACGCGCTCGCGCATCATCTGTTCACGCTCATCGCCTTTGCCCAGATGAAAAGGTGAGGCATTGATCACGGCCAGCAACTCGGCACCCGCTGCTTTGGTGAGGCGCGCTGGTTCTTCAAACCAGGCGTCTTCACAGATCAGTAAACCCACTTTGATTTTGTGCCCGTCGGCACCGGCTTCAAACACGCAGACCTCGCGCCCCGGCGTGAAATAGCGGCGCTCGTCAAACACCTGGTAATTGGGCAGCTCACGTTTGGCGTAGCGGGCGACCACTGCGCCGGCGCACAAAACGCTGGCGGCATTGAAGCGGCCTGGCACCGCCAGCGAGCGCGTTCGCTGGTCGCCACCGCTCGGATGCCCGACCACCACCGTCAGATCCTTCAGGTCGGCCAGCGCCCCGGCCACGCTGGCCACGGCCTCATCACAAGCAGCGATGAAAGCCGAGCGCAGAAACAGGTCTTCGGCGGCGTAACCGCAAATGGAGAGTTCGGGCGTGAGCAGCAGACGAACGCCATCGGCATAGGCCGAGCGTGCCGCAGTTATGATTTTTTGTGCATTGCCGACCATGTCGCCGACCACGAAGTTGAGCTGGGCCAGGCAAATGTTGAGTGTCATGGTGTTGGAAACTGGGCGTTGGGGCATGATACACGCGCGCCGCCAAGTCATCTCCTGGCATGATACCGGGCACTTCCTCCAAATTGAGGCAAGTCAGTGAAACTAGGGATTAACCCTGACTTTTCTCGTTTTCAGACTTCCCAAATTCCGAAACCAGGTTTTTTTTACGGTACAGTCCTGTAGTTGGCCAATCGTCCGCATCAAGCCTTGGTGTTTCACGACGAGGAAGCAACGCAGCGGTGGTGCCGAATGCGTCGCACCACCACCTCGCGAAACAACAGACAGGAGATTTTTATGACTAGCAACTCGGCGCTGATTCTGGCGCTCGTTTGTGGCTTCATTGCCGTGGCTTACGGCTTTTGGGCGCGCAGCTGGATTCTTTCCCAGGATGCCGGCAATGCGCGCATGCAGGAAATTTCGGCCGCCATTCAAACCGGCGCTGCCGCTTATCTGGCGCGGCAATACAAGACCATTGCCATCGTTGGCGTGGTGCTGGCCATTTTGATCGGTGTTTTTCTGGATGGCTTGAGCGCCGTTGGCTTCATCATTGGTGCCGTGCTCTCAGGTTCATGCGGCTTCATTGGCATGAACGTCTCGGTGCGTGCCAATGTACGCACCGCGCAAGCGGCCACCCGCGGCATTGGCCCGGCACTTGACGTTGCCTTTCGTGGCGGTGCCATCACCGGCATGTTGGTGGTCGGCCTGGGTTTGCTCGGTGTCACCGGTTTCTTCTGGTTCCTGGTGGGCAACGGCAACCTGACGCCCGATAAAAACCTGGCCCAGTTGCTCAATCCGCTGATCGGCTTTGCTTTTGGCTCTTCCCTCATTTCCATCTTCGCCCGCTTGGGCGGTGGCATTTTCACCAAAGGCGCTGACGTCGGCGCCGACCTGGTGGGCAAGGTCGAAGCCGGTATTCCCGAAGACGACCCGCGTAACCCGGCGGTGATTGCCGACAACGTGGGCGACAACGTCGGCGACTGCGCCGGCATGGCTGCTGACCTGTTTGAAACCTACGCTGTCACGCTGATTGCCACCATGGTGCTCGGCGCCCTGCTGGTGGCCGGGGCTGGCATGAGCGCGGTGGTATATCCGCTGGCGCTGGGTGCGGTCTCGATCGTCGCTTCCATCATTGGCTGTTTCTTCGTCAAGGCCTCGCCGGGCATGAAGAATGTGATGCCCGCCTTGTACAAAGGTCTGGCGGTCGCCGGTGTTTTGTCACTCATTGCTTTCTTCTTTGTCACCCAATGGCTGATCCCCGACAACGCGATCAGCGCCTCCGGCACACAAATGCGGCTGTTCGGTGCCTGCGCCGTCGGCCTGATTTTGACCGCCGCCCTGGTGGTGATTACCGAGTACTACACCGGCACCCAATATCCACCGGTGAAGCACATTGCACAAGCTTCCACCACCGGGCACGGCACCAACATCATTGCCGGCCTGGGCGTTTCGATGCGTTCCACCGCCTGGCCGGTTCTATTTGTCTGCGTTGCCATCTATAGCGCCTTTGCCCTGGCCGGTTTGTATGGCATTGCGATTGCCGCCACCTCCATGCTCAGCATGGCGGGCATCGTGGTCGCACTGGACGCTTATGGCCCGATCACCGACAACGCCGGCGGCATTGCCGAGATGGCTGAAATGCCCAAGAGCGTGCGCGACATCACCGACCCGCTGGACGCTGTCGGCAACACTACCAAGGCTGTCACCAAAGGCTATGCCATCGGCTCGGCCGGTCTGGCAGCGTTGGTGCTGTTTGCCGACTACACCCACAAGCTCGATGCTTATGGCTCGCACATCAGCTTTGACTTGAGCAACCCGATGGTCATCATCGGCCTATTCATCGGTGGTTTGATCCCTTACTTGTTTGGTGCCATGGCGATGGAAGCCGTTGGCCGCGCCGCCGGTGCGGTGGTGGTTGAAGTTCGCCGCCAGTTCAGGGAAATCAAAGGCATCATGGAAGGCACGGCCAAACCCGAGTACGGCACGGCAGTTGATATGCTGACCACGGCGGCTATTAAAGAAATGATGATTCCAAGCTTGCTGCCGGTGGTGGTGCCGATTCTGGTCGGCTTGATCCTTGGCCCGGCCGCTTTGGGTGGCTTGCTGATGGGCACCATCGTGACCGGCTTGTTTGTGGCCATCTCCATGTGCACCGGTGGCGGTGCCTGGGACAATGCCAAGAAGTACATCGAGGACGGCAACTTTGGCGGCAAGGGCTCTGAAACCCACAAGGCTGCCGTCACTGGCGACACCGTGGGCGATCCCTACAAGGACACTGCGGGCCCGGCCATTAATCCGTTGATCAAGATCATCAACATCGTAGCGCTCCTGATTGTGCCGGTGATGATGAAGATTCACGGCGCTTGATCGGGATTGCATCCTTTAAATAGGCCCGCTCAATGCGGGTCTTTTTATTCATGCCAGAATCAAACCTGATCATGAACCCGATGCACACCTACTCCCATGACTGAACGGCACACACCACCCATGCTGCCGCTGCTCGATACGCGCCAGCGGCCTTTGCGTGATTTGCGCATCAGTGTCACCGACCGCTGCAACTTCCGCTGCAACTACTGCATGCCGAAACAGGTTTTTGACCAGAACTACCGTTATTTGCCACACACCGCGTTGTTGTCGTTTGAAGAAATCACCCGGATTGCCAAGGTATTCGTGGCCCATGGCGTCGAAAAGATTCGCTTGACCGGCGGCGAGCCGCTGCTGCGCAAAAACATTGAGCAGCTGATCGAGCAGTTGGCAGCGCTGCGCACCCCGGCGGGTCGCGCCCTGGACATCACACTCACCACCAATGGCGCGCTACTGGCCCGCAAGGCGCACGCGCTCAAGGCGGCCGGTCTGCAACGCGTGACGGTCAGCCTGGACGCCCTCGATGATGCGGTGTTTCGGCGCATGAACGACGTCGATTTTCCGGTCGCAGAGGTACTCGCTGGTATTGAGGCGGCGCAGGACGCGGGCCTGGGGCCGATCAAGATCAACATGGTGGTCAAGCGCAGCACCAACGAGCAGGAAATATTACCCATGGCCAGACGCTTCAAAGGCTCCGGCATGGTGTTGCGTTTTATCGAGTACATGGATGTCGGCGCAACCAACGGCTGGCGCATGAACGAGGTGCTGGCGTCGAGCGAAGTGATCAAATTGATCGGCGACGAGCTGCCATTGGTGCCGCTCGATCCCACCAAGCCGGGCGAAACTGCGGCGCGCTGGGGCTATGCCGACGCGGCGGGTCGGCACGACCCGGCGGCGGGTGAAATCGGCCTTATCAGCAGCGTCACGCAAGCCTTCTGCGGCGACTGCAACCGGGCCCGCCTTTCGACCGAAGGCAAACTCTACCTGTGCCTGTTTGCCTCCCACGGTCACGACTTGCGCGCACTGATCCGCGCTGATGGCACAGACGCTGATCTGGGCGCTGCCATCGACCACATCTGGCAGCGCCGCACGGATCATTACTCCGAGCAGCGCAGTGCCTTGCCAGCGGATGCAGGCAGCGTTATGCGTCGCGTTGAAATGAGTTACATCGGAGGCTGAAGTGATCAACCTGAATGACATTACCGGCCTGATTCTGGCCGGTGGCCGTGGCTTGCGCATGGGCGGCACCGACAAGGGTCTGCAAAGCTTCAACGGCCTGCCGCTGGCACTGCACATCCTGCAGCGCTTGCAAATGGGCGGTGTCGAGAAAATCTCGATCAACGCCAACCGTAATCTGGCCGCTTATGAATCATTTGGCGTACCGGTCTGGCCCGATGGCCTGTCTGACTACGCCGGGCCGCTGGCGGGTTTTTTAACCGGGCTTGAGCGTTGTGAAACGCCTTACCTGGTGACGGTACCGTGCGACACGCCGCTGTTGCCGCTGGATCTGGTGCCCCGGCTGGCGCAGGCGCTGCAGAGCGCAGACGCCGACATTGCCATGGTCAGCGCGCCTGAAATCGGGCCTGACGGCCAAGTGCAAATTCGCGCGCAGCCGGTGTTCTGTTTGCTGGGAGTTGATTTGTTGGAGAGCCTGATCAAATTCATGCATGATGGCGGTCGCAAGATTGGCGCCTGGACTGCCCGGCACAAAACGGTGCTGGTGCCGTTTGACCAACCGGGCGATGATCCAAATGCTTTCTGCAACACCAACACGCTGGCAGAACTGCATCAATTGGAGCTTGCCGCCACGTGAAAACGTTAGCGCAAATTGCTGCTGAACTGGAGGGCTACGACCCCCAGGCCCTGCGTGCGGACATGGTCAATGTTTTTTTGTCGGAGTTGGTCGCGCCGGTCACCGAAGCAGAAGAAGCAAGCCTTTTTCAGGCGCTCGCACGCGTGCTGGCAGCCGACATCATCTCGCCCATCAGCGTGCCCCCGCATGACAACTCGGCCATGGACGGCTACGCCTTTGACGGGGCGCAACTCTCCAACGCCAGTGCACTGAGCTTGAAAGTCGTCGGCACCGCCCTGGCTGGCAAGGCCTGGCAAGGCCGGGTGGCCGGCGGTGAATGCATCAAGATCATGACCGGTGCCGTGATGCCAAAGGGACTTGACACCGTGGTGCCGCAAGAGCTGGTGAGGTCGGCGGCTGAGCCCGGCATCACCATCCCTGCGGGTTTGCTGCGCGCCGGTGACAACCGTCGTCTGAAGGGCGAGGACCTTATGCAAGGTCAGCCAGCGCTGCAAAAAGGCGCACTACTCACCCCCGCTGCGCTGGGGCTGCTGGCCAGTTTGGGCATCGAGAAAATCAAGGTCTGGCGCAAGTTGCGGGTCGCCTATTTCTCTACCGGCGACGAAATTTTGAGCCTGGGCCAAGCGCCGCGCGAGGGTGCCGTCTACGACAGCAACCGCTTCACCGTGACGGGATTGCTGCAACGGCTGGGCTGCGACGTGATCGACCTCGGCGTGGTCTGCGATCAGCCGGCACTGCTGGAAGCCGCCTTCAAACAGGCAGCAAGCCAGGCCGATGCTGTCATTACCAGCGGTGGTGTCAGCGTGGGCGAAGCCGATTACACCAAGGCCATGATGCACCAGCTTGGCGACGTCGCTTTCTGGAAGATTGCCATGCGCCCGGGGCGGCCGCTGGCGGTGGGGCGCATCGGCAAATCAGTATTGTTTGGCTTGCCTGGCAATCCGGTGGCCGTGATGGTGACTTTTCTGGCCTTTGTGCGCCCGGCTCTTTTGAAAATGATGGGCAGCACGGCAGCGCCAGCGCCGCTGCTCAAAGCCCATAGCAGTGAGGCGATACGCAAGAAGCCCGGTCGCACCGAGTACCAGCGCGGCATCGTCAGCAGTGCCGCCGACGGCTCGCTGCAAGTCAGGACCACCGGCAACCAGGGTTCGGGCGTGCTCAGCTCGATGGTGCAGGCCAACGGCCTGATCGTGCTGCACCACAACCAGGGCAGCGTTGCGGCGGGCGATGAAGTGGATGTGATGATGCTTGAAGACGTGATTTGAGGCATTAAGGAAACGCAGATTAAATCCGTTCGCATTGAGCTTGTCGAAATGCCACCTATACAAATCAATGACTGATCAAAGGCTTCGACAGGCTCAGCCCGAACGGGTTGAATAAATCTGCGTTTCCTTAACGTTTTTCCAACGCCTGCTCAACACCCTGGTTGGCCAACTCATCGGCGCGCTCATTGCCGGGGTGACCGTTATGGCCCTTGACCCAGTGCCAGTCAATCTTGTGGCCCGCGCTGCTGACCAGCGCATCGAGCCGCTGCCACAAGTCCACATTTTTGACCGGTGCCTTGGCGGCGGTTTTCCAGCCGCGGGACTTCCAGCCTGGCAGCCACTCGGTCATGCCTTTGAGCACATATTGGCTGTCCACATGCAGCCGCACATGGCAGGGACGTTTCAAAGCTGAAAGCGCCTCAATCACCGCCGTCATTTCCATGCGATTGTTGGTGGTAAGCAGCGCACCGCCGCACAACTCTTTTTGCGAGTCCGCTGATTTGAGCAGCGCGCCCCAGCCACCCGGCCCCGGATTGCCCTTGCAAGCACCGTCGGTGTAAATATCGATCAGATTCAATCAGAAGTCCTTTTGTTCTTGGTGTTTAAAGTGCCCATCAGGGTTTCACTGTTGGCTACAGAAACCGGCACTGACGCCGGTATTCTGGCCGGCTTCCAGGCCGGGCTGAGCAGCGTCATGGCGCGCACACGCTTGACTGCCACCAGAAAATAGACAGCGCCGAAAATCGGCCACCAACGCGCGCCTATGGGGTCCATCCAGTTAAAACGCTGTAGCCATTTTTCGTTGGAGATGGCCGGTCGGTAACAGCCGAAGCGACCGATTTCCACCTCAAAACCCAATAGACCAAGCCAGTCGCGCAAACGCCAGTAGCCAATGAACTTGCCATCGTCTGGCAAAAACAGATGACTCAAACCGAGCCGCCGATACAGGCGTGCGCGGCGTTGACGCAAAGCCCACAGCGAAACCGGATTGAAACCACAAATCACAACGCGCCCTTCGGGCACCAATACCCGCTCAACCTCGCGCAGCGCGGCATGCGGATCACTCGCCACCTCCAGCGAATGCGGCAACAGCATCAAATCCAGACTGTTCGCCGGAAACGGCAAAGCCGAATAATCTGTGATGAAGTCAGCGCCCGTCGTCGCGGCGTCGTTGGCCAGCCAGCGGTGTGGCATGCGGTTGGTCGCCAGACCCGCCAATTCGGGCAAACCAAGTTGCAAAGCATGAAAACCAAAAATATTGGCCACGGCCAGATCCATCTGTGTTTTTTCCCACGCCAACAGATAGCGTCCCGGCGGCGTCGCAAACCAGTCCCGCAAACCTATAATTTGATCACTCATGCAGTTAATTCCACTACCCGCCTTCTCTGACAACTATATCTGGCTGTTGCACGATGCCCAGCACGCCCTGGTGGTTGACCCCGGTGCCGCGCAACCGGTGCTCGACGCCCTGCAACAACGGGGTTTGCAACTCGACGCCATTCTAGTCACGCACCATCACCCCGATCACACCGGGGGCGTGGCGGCCTTGCGCCAAGCCACCGGAGCCAAAGTGTTTGGACCGGCGCGCGAAATCATGCCCGAGCCGCTGACCCGGCTCAAGGGTGGCGACTCGGTGCCGTCGTTGGGTCTGACCTTCAAGGTGATTGACGTGCCCGGCCACACCGCTGGCCATATTGCCTACTACTGTGCCGAAGTGGATGCAGCACCCCTGCTGTTTTGCGGCGATACGCTGTTCAGCGCGGGTTGTGGCCGTCTGTTCGAAGGTAGCCCGGCCCAGATGCTGGCCTCGCTCGATGCACTGGCCGCGCTGCCTGGCGCCACCCGCGTCTGCTGCGCGCACGAGTACACCTTGAGCAGTCTGGCGTTTGCCGCTGCGGTTGAGCCCAACAACCAGGCGATCGCTGAGTACACCGCAAAAGCCCGGACGTTGCGCTCGAAGCAACAACCGACGCTACCCTCTAGCATGTTGCTGGAGCGTCAGGTCAACCCTTTTTTGCGGACCCGCCAAGCGAGCGTGATGGAGGCTGTGCGCGGCTTTGACGCCGCCGCCAGCGATGAGGTCAGTATCTTTGCTGCCCTGCGCCAATGGAAAGACCAGTCCTGATGAAGTTTGTTGCTTTTATTGGCCTGATGATTCTCCTCGGGCTGAGCGGCTGCGCCAGCACCGGTGTGATCACGCCGTCCAACCCGGATGGGATTGACACCCTGGCCGGATCGGCACTCTCCAGGTCCAACCCATTGGCCTCCAATGCCGCCAGCTCCTTCATCCCGAGTGGCGCCTTGCAACCCATTACAGCGGCGCAAGCCAGCTCAAGAGCTGTGACGCAATTGGCGCCACCGACCGATTTGTGGGACCGCATTCAGCGTGGCTTTGCCATGCCCAATCTGGAGAGCAGTCTGGTGACTGATCGCGAGCAGTGGTACAACACCCGACCCGACTACATGCTGCGCATGACTGAGCGCTCGCGCAAATATCTTTTTTATATTGTGGAAGAGCTGGAACGGCGCAACATGCCAACCGAGCTGGCGCTGCTGCCGTTTATCGAGAGCGCTTTCAACCCGCAAGCGGTCTCCAGCGCCAAAGCCGCCGGGATGTGGCAATTCATGCCCGCCACCGGAAAATCCTTCGAGCTCAAACAGAACGCTTTTCGCGACGACCGGCGCGACGTGCTGGCCTCGACCCGTGCCGCACTGGACTACCTGCAAAGACTGCACACCATGTTTGGTGACTGGCAACTCGCGCTGGCTGCCTACAACTGGGGTGAAGGCAGTGTGGCGCGTGCCATTGCAAAAAACCAGCGCGCTGGTTTGGGCATCAGTTACAGCGACCTCAAAATGCCCGCAGAAACCCGGTTCTATGTGCCAAAACTACAGGCTGTAAAAAACATTTTGGCTAACCCGCAGACCTTCAGCGCACGCTTGCCACTGATTGAAAACCACCCCTACTTTCAGACGGTCGATATCCAGCGCGACATGGATGTGGCATTGGCGGCCAAGCTGGCCGAAGTGCCGCTGGAAGACTTCAAGGCGCTCAACTCCTCAGCCAGCCGGCCGGTTATCCTGGCGGCCGGCACACCGCAGATCCTGCTGCCGTGGGACAACGCGGTCATTTTTCAGCGCAATCTGCAAGCCTACAGCGCTGGTCAGTTGGCGAGTTGGACTGTTTGGCAGGCAACCAGCACCATGAAACCCTCTGCTGCGGCCAAACTTGTGGGCATGACGGAGGCAGAGCTGCGCAGCGTCAACAAGATTCCGGCCCGGGTGCTGATCAAGGCGGGATCGAGCCTGCTGGTGCCGCGCTCGGCCCACCTGGGAACCGATGTTGGCTTGCATCTGGCTGACAATGGCCAGTTGACCTTGTCCCCGGAGGCTGTACAAAAGCGCAAAGCTTCCAAAACAGGCCGCCCGACAGCCCACGGCAAAACAAAAGCAAGAAGCCCGGCGACAGCCAGGGCAAAGACTAAACCAGGCTCACAACACGCGCTCAAGAAAATCAGCAAATCCACCCAACTGGCCCATAAATAATCCGGGAAAGTTGGTCTTGGTTTCAGGCTTTGAAGCGTTCTTTGGCCTTCATGGCAAACTCGTTGGTGAAGGTTTGGGCGAGCTCGATTTTGTCTGTCTTCATGGCCGAATCAAAACTGGTCAGCACCCGCAAGGCGGTGCGCGGGCCATCTTCGGGGATCAAGCCGTCGGTAGAAATGGCCTCGCGTAGCTTGTTGAACGCCGTCAGGTACAAAGCCCGATCTCCCAGCAGTTGGGCTTCGGGCACCGCTTTGATAATGTCGCCAGGGCCCGCCGTCTGCAGCCACTTCAGGCTGCGTACCATTGCGTAGGTCAAAGCCTGCACGGCGGCGGGGTTTTTTTGGACAAAAGCGACGGGGGCGTAGAGGCAAGCTGCTGGCATGACACCCCCAAAGATGCGCAGCGTGCCTTTGATCGTGCGAGTATCGGCGATGAGGCGAATCTCGCCCTTTTGCTCCAGCAGGGTCAGCACCGGATCGACATTGCACAGGGCGTCAATCTGACCGGCACGAAACGCTGCCAGCGCCTCGGTTGCGGTGCCAACAGCCAGCAAGCGCACGTCGTCAATCTTGAGACCGGCATTCGATAAAACCAGCTTGACCACCCCGTGGGTTAATGAGCCCAGGGTTGAAACACCGATTCTCTTGCCCTTGAGGTCTGCCACTGCCTTGAAATTCGGCATGGTTTTAAGCGATACCCCCATGGCGATTGCGGGGGTGCGGCCCTGCAGCACAAAGGCCTGAAATTTTTGTCCCACGCACTGGAGTTCAATGGTGTGTTCATAGGCGCCAGAAACCACATCGGCGCCGCCGTTGCCGAGCGCCAGCAGAGCGCGCGCGTCGCCGGGGAAATCGAGGATTTGCACCACCAGACCTTCGGCCTTGAAATAACCGAGCTGCTCCGCGATGGTCAGTGGCAGATGATAAAAACTTGCTTTATCCACAGCGGCGATGGAGATTTTTGTTTGCTGTAGCCGCGACTGAGCCCACAGCGGGGCTACTGCCAAAGACCCCGCCAACATAGTTGTGCCAGCGGCAAAGGTGCGGCGGCTGAGTTGAGGTTTGTTCATGATGACTGCGCTGCGTAGATAGCGTACGAGCGGAGTTGAGCTTAGCCGGTCGAGTCCCCTGGCGCATCAGTAACTTCCCCGAAAGGGTTTGTACCTATCCCAGCTATCAGCGCCGATCAACCAGTGCGTGCGCGATGGTGCCCAGGTCAATGTACTCCAGCTCACTGCCGATCGGCACGCCACGCGCCAGCCGCGTCAGGTGCAGGCCCCTGTCCTTGAGGCCTTCACTGATGATGTGCGCTGTGGCCTCGCCCTCGGCAGTGAAGTTGGTCGCCACTATCACTTCCTGCACCACGCCATCGCAGGCGCGATCAAACAAACCTTTGAGGCCGATGTCTTTGGGGCCAATGCCGTCGAGCGGACTTAATTTTCCCATCAATACAAAATACAGACCCTGGTAAGCGCCGGTGCGCTCGACCGCCGACTGATCGGCCGGTGTTTCCACCACGCACAACTGGGTGGCATCGCGGCGCGGGTCCAGACAGGTGGCGCAAACCTCGGCCTGCGTGAAAGTGTGGCAACGCTCGCAATGGCGCACGCTCTCGGTGGCTTCTTGCAACGCACGCGCCAGGGTCTGGGCACCGGAGCGGTCATGCTGCAACAAGTGAAACGCCATGCGCGAGGCCGACTTCACCCCCACCCCCGGCAAGCGCCGCAGCGCCTGGATCAGTGCGTCAAGTGAATTGGCATTGGACATAGATCAACGACGCATCACGCTTGCTCGGTAACCAACCTCAAAAAGGGAATTTCATGCCACCTGGCAAGGCTGGCATGCCGGCGGTGATCTTGCCCATTTTCTCGTTGGAGGTGTCTTCGGCTTTGCGCACGGCGGCGTTGAACGCTGCGGCCACCAGGTCTTCAAGCATGTCTTTGTCTTCGGCCAGCAAGCTCGGGTCGATCGTGACCCGGCGCACGTCGTGCTTGCAGGTCATCAGGACCTTGACCAGGCCAGCGCCCGATTCACCGGTCACTTCGATATTGCCGAGCTCGTCCTGGGCTTTTTTCATATTGTCCTGCATCGCCTGCGCCTGCTTCATAAGGCCGGACAGTTGTCCTTTGTTGAACATGGTGGGTTCCTTGGTTTATGTTTGGGTTTCAACCCGGTTTGATGCTGCCGGGCACAATTTTCGCCGCAAAATCGCGCATCATGGTCTGCACAAACGGATCGTCAAAAATGATTTTTTCAGCGGCCAGCTGGCGCTCCGCCGCTTGCGCCGCGTTGCGCCGCACCGGGCTGTCGGTCACCCGACCCACCTCCACCGCCAAACTCACAGCGTGTCCGGCCCCCTGGAGTGCGTTTGCCAGGCGGTCACGGTTGCCGCTCTGGTTGAGCGACTCACGCTCGACGCGCAGCAGCCACTGATCGGTGTCGCGCGCGATCAGCTGAGACTGTAGGGCGAGCTCGCGCACCATGGCGGTGATGGCTTCGCTGGCGATCAACTGCTGCACCGTGCGCTGCCAGAACTCGCCCTCCTCGGACGGAATCAACGGTGCCGCTGATTGGCCCGCCAGCGCCTCAATGCGTGAATCGGCCTGTACCCGTACCGGAATAGCGACCAGGCTGCCAGCCGCAGTCAACGGTTCAACCATGGTCTGAGCGTTCGCTGATGATGCGCTGTGCACATGCAATTGGCGCCCGGGTGGCGGCAACGACGCTGCCAACGTCGATGTTCCCGACACCGGCGCAGTGGGCAAAGCTTTGGTCTTTGGCGCAGGCGGCACTGACGTGGTTGCCGGCGCAGGCTCCGGTCGGGCTGTCGCAGCCGCCCGCATCACCGGGGCATCAATCAGAGTTTTTTTTTGAGCCGCGCTGGCCGTGCCGGGGGTCGGCTTGAAAGCCAGCAGCCGCAACAAAACCATGGTGAGCGCAGCGTATTCATCGGGTGCCAGCCCGAGCTCGGCGCGCCCGTACAAGCAGATGCTGTAGAGCAGTTGTGTTTCGTCGGCGGGCATCAGAGCGGCCAGGCGGGCCAGGTCAGCCGCATCCGGGTCGCTCTGATCGGTTTCAGCGGCGGCGTTGGGCACCGCCTGCAACACCGCCATGCGTTGCAACACCGCACTCATTTCTTCCAGGGTGGAGGCGGCGCTCAAGCCGTGCAGGCGCAAGGCCTCAGACGTCTCGACCACCGTTTTGCCGTCACCCTGGGTCAGCGCATCAATCAGACGAAACACGTAGGAGCGGTCCACACTGCCGAGCATCTGGCGCACACTGGCTTCTTCAAGCTGGCCGGCACCAAAAGAGATGGCCTGGTCGGCCAGACTCAAGGCGTCACGCATGGAACCGCGCGCCGCTCGAGAGAGTAAACGCAGCGAGGCGGCATCCGCCACCACGTTTTCGACTTGCAACACCTTTTGCAGGTGTTCGGCAATGGTCTCGGGTGCCATCGGGCGCAAGTTGAACTGCAGGCAGCGCGACAGCACGGTGGCCGGCACTTTTTGCGGATCGGTGGTGGCCAGCACAAATTTCAGATACGCCGGCGGCTCTTCGAGCGTTTTGAGCATGGCGTTAAAGGCGTGGCCGCTGAGCATGTGAACTTCGTCGATCATGAACACCTTGAAGCGCCCCTGCACCGGCTTATAGACCGCCTGCTCCAGCAGCGCCTGCACTTCGTCCACGCCCCGGTTGGAGGCGGCGTCGAGCTCGGTGTAATCGACAAAGCGCCCGGCATCAATGTCGCTACAGGCCGGGCAGACGCCGCACGGCGTCGCGGTGATGGAGCCGGTGCCGTCTGCTCCCTGGCAGTTCAGCGATTTGGCCAGAATGCGCGAGATTGTGGTCTTGCCGACACCGCGCGTGCCGGTAAACAGGTAAGCGTGGTGCAGCCGCTGCGTGGTCAGCGCGTTGCTGAGCGCCTTGACCACGTGATCCTGTCCCACCAGCTCGGAGAAATTGCGGGGGCGGTATTTGCGGGCGAGCACGAGGTAAGACATGAGGCTGATTCTAAAGTGTGAGCCAGCGCAAAAAAGTTCCGTCGCCTACAATGCGAACCGACGGGCCTTCCCGCATGGTGAAGCGGCCAACCGGGTCAGGTGGGGAACCAAGCAGCCCTAACTGCAGAGCCAGTGCCGGGGTCAAGGCTCGTCAACCTCATTTTTTGTGCGATCCCGCCGCTGCAGTCGGCGCCGGAGTTCTGTTTCATTTTTACTCATGCCGCAGTGCTTCGATTGGGTCCATGCGGGCGGCGCGGAGCGGAGCGCGGACCGGCCAAGTACCTGACGCTGCCGGAAGCCGATCGCAAAACCGTTTGCGATGTGGTGTCGGCGGCCTTGGTGAAGGCACGCTGCTTGAGGCCTGGATTTAATCAGCGCTAAATTTGTAGCTAAAATTTAGCCAAGTTAAAGGAGCCAAATGATGGAAGCAATTTTTGCAGACGTGACGGTGAGCATGTCAGAGTTCAAAAAGAATCCGGCTGCTGTGCTCAG
>Ga0209014_10000421_pt1 | contig 24582 bp, 26 predicted proteins | sample BarGraNGADG00212_FD_184491 | JGI IMG/M metagenome (GOLD analysis project Ga0209014, IMG submission 184491) | Arctic peat soil microbial communities from Barrow, Alaska - Barrow Graham LP Ref core NGADG0002-212 (SPAdes) (version 2) | ecosystem: Environmental > Terrestrial > Soil > Wetlands >...
GCGGCATCCTCATCTGCCTCTCCGGCCTGATGGCCTCTTACTTCATCGAATTCCCCTCCGGCGCCTCGATCATCCTGATCGGGGGCGCGCTTCTCGGAGTAGTCAAGGGGGTAAAGCGAATCACCGACCGCCGGAAGACCGCCACCACATAGCGAACCCCGACAAACCGACGGAACGGTCGTCATCCTTCCGATCCGCGTCTGAGGGGATCGCACGGGAGGCGGAGGGCATTCACAGCGGTCTGAATCTCCGCATGACGAGCTTTCTGCCCTCTTCGGCCGCGAGCAGGAGGATCGCGAAGGGGATGAGCACGAGCCAGGTGCGGAGCGAGATGGGGGCCGTGGAGAAGACTTCGTTTCCCAAGGGATTGTAGACAATGAAGATCTGGAGGGCAAGCTCGACAGCGATGGCGGCGAAGATGAGCTTGTTCGTGAAGAACCCGGTCGTGAACAGCGACTCCCGTGACGAACGGCAGGCGAAGACATTCGCGACCTGGACAACAATGATCGCGGTCAGGCAGGCCGTGGTCGCCTGCATGTACAGGAGGTTCGAGGCTGGGAGCAGGGTCCCCCATGTCCACCCTCCGGCGTTGAGCACCCAGAAGAACCCGAACATGCAGGCCACGGCCTCGATCGGGCCGAGAAACAGATATGCCCGGGCCACGAGCGGGAAGTCCAGCAACCGCTCGTTCACTTTTCGCGGCGGCTGTTGCATTACGACGGACGTGGGCTTTTCGGCGCCCAGTGCGAGAGCGGGAAGCATGTCGGTGCCCAGGTCGACCAGCAGGATCTGGAGGATCGTGAGCGGAAGAGGGATGTTGAACAGGATATAGCCGAGGTACGGCACCGCCTCGGGGATGTTCGACGCAAATATATAGGTGAGAAACTTTTTGATGTTCTCGTAGACCGTTCGTCCCTCCTCCACGGCATTCACGATCGTGGCGAAGTTATCGTCAAGCAGGACCATGTTCGAGGCTTCTTTGGCCACGTCGGTGCCCGCAATGCCCATGGAAATGCCGATGTCCGCCTTCTTAAGCGCAGGCGCGTCGTTGACGCCGTCGCCGGTCACCGCGACCACTTCACCTTTGTCCTTCAGGAGCGACACGACCCGCATCTTGTGTTTGGGCGTCATGCGGCTGAAGATCATCTCCCTGCTCGCCAGTTTATCCATCAGCTCCTGATCGGTCATCAGGCTGAATGCGGAGCCTTCGATGATCACCGGATCTCCCTGTACCAGCCCGATCTGCCTGGCAATGGCAAGGGCGGTCCTGCTCCCGTCGCCGGTGATCATGATGATGCGGATCCCCGCGCCATGACATTTTTTGATGGCCTCGGGCACTTCGGGCCGCGGCGGATCCTGGAGCCCGATAAGTCCAAGGAACGCCATGTCCTTTTCAATCTCGCTGGAGACAACCTCCTCCCCACCGGCGTTCTCCTTCACGAGGGAAGAGGGGGTGGGGAGCTCTTTGGATGCAAAGGCCAGCACCCGGAGGCCCATATCCATGAGCACATGATCTGCGTGAATAATGTCCTCCCGGTTTACATCCTCGAGCGGCTTGCGCTCTCCGTTGATCATGATGTGGCTGCACAAAGGAAGTATCCGCTCCGGAGCGCCCTTGGAAAAAGCCGTTGCGCCGCCTTCCCGCACGCAGCCGATCGTCATCATCTTCCGGTCAGAGTCAAAAGGGATCTCGAACAACCGCTTTGCCGTGATGTCGCCGAGAGCCTCACGTGCAGCCTTGAGGAGCGCTGTTTCCGTTGGATCGCCGCGGTACTGGTTGTCAGCGAAGCGCGCGTTATTGCAGAGGGCGGCCGTTGTGAACAGGAGACGGGTCGTTTCACCGGTCATGGCGGCATTGGGTTCGATGAGCTCATTATCGGCCCATACTTTCGCCACCGCCATATTGTTCTGGGTGAGCGTGCCGGTCTTGTCTGTGCAGATCACCGTCACCGAACCGAGGGTCTCGACAGAGGAGAGTGTCTTTATCAGCGCTTTCCGTTTCGCCATGCGCTGGCTCCCCATGGCGAGCGCGAGCGTGACCGTCGGGAGCATGCCTTCGGGGATGAGTGCGACGGTGATGCCGATGGCGAAAATAAAATTCGCCCAGAAGGTTCTCCCGATGGCAAAACCGAGGATAAAGAAGAATGCACCGACCACGGCGGCAATGACCGCGACGATCCTTGTCGCCTTCACGATCTCTTTCTGGAGCGGGGAGAGACCCGGCGTCACCGTTTCCGTCAGAAGAGCGATCCTCCCGAACTCCGTGCGCATACCCGTTGCAAAGACGATCCCGACGCCGTTCCCACTCACAATGGTCGTGCCGGCGAAGGCGATGTTCGGGCTGTTGATGGGATCGCCCGGAAAGGGTTCAATGCGCCGGATAATCGGTTCCGACTCGCCGGTGAGGGAGGCATTATTGACCTTCAGCGCACTTGACTCGATAAGCCGGAGGTCGGCGGGGACCTTGTCTCCCTCGGCAAGCCTTATGAGGTCGCCGGGAACGACCTCCTCGGCGGGAACCTCGCTTTCTTTTCCGCTCCGGATGGCCTTCACATTGAAGGGAAGAAGTCTATTCAACGCCTCCAGCGCCTTCTCCGCGCGGTACTCCTGGGTGAACGTGAAGACCGCATTGATGACGATGACCGCCACAATGGCGAGGCCGAGGGTGAGCATGCCCTCGCCGGGATTGAGGTACTCGGAAAGGAACGAAAAAAAAGCCGCCAGCCAGAGCACGATGGCAAGGAAGTGCGTGAACTGGCTGAGCAGCCTGAGCACAAGGCTTTTCCCCTTTACCGCTGTGATCTCATTGCGTCCGAATTCAGCGAGCCGCCGCTGCACCTCCTCCGTGCTCAGCCCCTGGGCCGAGGAGACCAGGGTTCGGAAGACGTCTTCTTTTGTCAGTTCGTTGATCTTCGATATCAGCACATTCAAAAGGGGAGGTAAGCTTCCCAACGGCGGGTAAAGCGATGGTGAAGTTTCTTTTTAACAGGTGCGCAGGGCAAAAGCCCGGAACCGGCCGGAGACGTTTTCAATACGTTAGTATACATAGAGGACGGCAGCCCCTACGGACAACCTCTCGGTATACTGACCTTCCAGATTCAGACGGAATCCTTTTGCCAGCGGTACTTCGATCCCGGCAAATCCTCCGAAAACGGTCTTGTTTTTCATGGTCGTCTCCCCCGATGCCAATGCAATGCCGGCGACGTCCGCAGATGGCGATACCTTTAATTCCGAATAATGGACATAGGGTCCGATATACATCTTTATGCCATAGGGAACGGTGGCTTGAAATCCCATACCGAAGTTCACATCCCATAAATTCTTAACCGCGAGTTCGACCGAAAAGGGTACGCCGTTTCGATTTCCCGAAACGTTATCGGTGAAGTCACTGAAGTAATAGGTCCCCTGGATAAATGCTCCCATGCCGAATGTCTTGTTGAAAGGATAAAAACCCTTTGCCCCCACCGTACTGAAAAATTTCCCGTGTTCTTCAAAATCCATCTTGGACGTGGCCGTCGAAGCGGTTGAGGAACTGAAGGCATCGATAAGTTTTAAATCCGACATCCCGACTCTGGCGGTGATTTCCCAACCATTTCGAGATCCGTAGCCCAACTCCGAATAGACCTGATTCTGCCGGGTTACCTGTTCCATGCCATTCTTATATATATCCTCTTGAAACCAATATCCGATGCCGGTATGGATTCCCCCTGCCTCTTTTGCAATGGGTTGCGGCGGCCCGAAGGGACCGCCCGCGGCCGCTCTTCCCGGGGCCATCAGGATGATGAATACGATAATCACAATAATTTTAATGATTTTCATATGAACGTATTCCTTCTCTTTCATTTTTTCGGTAATCCGGAATCTTCCGCGGGAATGTTCCCGCCCTTCCGATTGACCTTCTTCAACCGATATTGGACATAGGCATCGCGGATCGCCACGTAGGGATCGATGGCAGCCCCTTTGAGGGACTCATAGTCGCCGATATTCAAGGAGGTGTCATTCACCCTTTCATACGTCCAGGTTCCCGTCCCAGCATACCAGGGACTCAGATAGGTGAAGGGGCGAAGGAGCGTATCCCCCACCAGCCCCACCGTATCGCGAGGGCTGGAAGGCCCGAATATCGGCCAGTTGATGTAGAAACCCTGCCCGATTCCGTAGGCGCCCAGGGTTTGGCCAAAATCCTCATCCTGTTTCGAGAGATCGATGTCTTTGCTCGATGCAGGATCCAGAACCCCACCGATGCCCCAGATGGTATTGATCGTGAAGCGACCCAGCTCCTCCGCCGCACCCCCGAAATTCGCCTGGAGCAGGCAATTAACGAAACGGATCGGGAAGGCGAGGTTCGCAAAGAAATTGCTAACACCGATCCGTGCGGCCTTGGGAACAACCTTCCCATATCCCTGCGCAACCGGTTTGAGCACCCAGAAGTAAAGCTTGTCGTTGAAGTGATACATGGCCCGGTTGAAGGGCTCCAGGGGGTCGGCAATCTCACCCTTTGCCTCCTCGCTCACCTTCTCAGGAACTTCGATATCCCCATAGTCATCGACGTTCTTGGTTTCAGATTTAACCTGCATCTCCGGGGGGGTTGGCGGAATCTGCACGGGATCGGAGACAACCAGGACCTGCTCGGCATGAGGAGGTGCAGCCGGCGGCGCGAGAGAAGCGGCGGGATCAGGACTGTGAGCACAGCCCACAGCGAAAAAAATGAACAGGAGAACGGGAAATGAGAAAGCTTTCATAATACGGACCACTCCTTAACGCCTTCTTTGGTCATTATGGCCATTATGAAGAATATGAATCCCGGCAGGTCCTCACAGCCCCTTTGGCGCCACCCTCATGGGACCCTATTGCCCCTTCACTTTATTTCGTAGGATCTCAAGCAACTGCTCGGGCTTATTTTTTGCCAGGATGTCATTAAACTGGGTACGATAATTCAGAACCAGGCTCACGTTTTCTATAACGACGTCATATACTTTCCAGGCGCCGTCCTTCAGAAGCACTCGATAGGAGATAGGAATCTCCTTTGAAGAGGTAACGACTTTTGTTTGAACCTCGGCCTGGGTTCCCGAGACCATGATTTCACGGTCAAAGACAATTTTCTCGTCGGTGTAGGCAAGGATTTTGTCGATGTAAGCCTTTTCCAGTACCTGCCGAAAAAGTAGGACGAACTCCTGACGCTGGGCGACATTCAGGCTGTTCCAGTTCTTGGCCAAAGTGCGCTTCGAAAGTTCGACATCATCAAACATGCTGTCATAGATAAGCCGAAGTTTTTCCTTTTCGATCTCTTTAGCCGACGCAGCTTTGAGTTTTGGATCGCGCAACACCTCAAGCACTTTGTTGACGTTAGACTGAACCGCGTCCAACGGCGGACCGGCATAGACCGGAAGAGAAAACAGCAATAGTATTAGAATGTTCAATACGACGATCGGTCTTTTCATGGCTTACCTTTCTTTATTGAGCTTATGCGACTACGGTTTCTTCACATCTCCGAAGGCATACTTGCTGATGAGATCTGCGATGTCCACCGCCGGTTGCGTTTCGGTAATGGTTCCACCCGGCTTGAGAAGCGTGCCTGCGCCTCCGGGATCAACGCTGAGATGCATATCGCCGATCAGCCCTTCCGTTTTAATAGAAGCAATGGCATCATCAAAAATCTTGATGCCATTCCGAATGCGAATCTCCACCAGGGCCTTCTGCTTTTCCTGGTCCATGGTGAGTTGCTCCACACGCCCCACCTCAATGCCGGAGATATAAACAAGGCTGCCGGCTCTCAGGCCGGTGACCGAGGTGAATCGGGCAAATAGAGAATAGGCGTTGTCGCCGAGCAGGGAAACATGACCGAGTTTCAGCGTCATATACCCAACGCAGAGGAGCCCGAAAACGAGAAAAATGCCAACCGTGGTTTCCATGGTGTACTTTTTCATCTGCTGTACCTCCTCCCGTCGTACCGAAGCCGGGCAATTTCTTTTTGTTGAGATTTTGCCGCATCGATGACGGAATCGATGTCGGCAACCGGTTGACCCTGGGCAATTCCGGCCAGAACCGTAAATTCGACACCCCCCCCCGAAGTTGTCCACTTGCGAGCTCCAGCCCGGATGTCATGAATGCCCCATTCCTGAAAATCCTTGGCAAAATCCTTGAGAATGCTCTCCGCTTCCGTCAGATCCGAATAGGGGAGTACCGTAACAAATTCATTGCTGAGGCGGCGTGTGGAAAAGCCCCCTATGGCGCCGAAGTGTTTATCGATATAGCTTCCCAGACTCCGTATGGCCACCTGTGCCGCATCATGGCCTGCGCCCGCCCGGATGATATCCAGATCATCCAGAGAAAAAACCGCAACGCAGTAGGTTGCCCCGCTTGTTGTCTGCTTCAACTGAACATGATGCATCACCTTGAATTGCCGCTTGGAATACAGCCCCGTTAATTCTTTCTGCAGCCCTTCCAGACTGCGAATGACCTCCTCCTTGAACGGGTGGTCGAAATTTTCCAGCTCCTCCGGAGAGCCTTGAAAAACGATGGATCGCTCATAGAGGGCAAGAATGCGGTTTGAGATAAAATAGACATCCGGTATCTCATGGCTGACCAGGATCGCCGTAAATCCGAATTTCCGCTGATACTGGGCAATCATGCCCAGGATGGCATTTTTCCGGACCGGATCCTGGCCGGACGTGGGTTCATCGAAGAGGACGATTCGAGGATCCGTTACCAAAGCCCGCGCGAGGGCTGCCCGCTTTTGCATGCCGCCGGAAAGCTCCGAGGGATACTTATGGGCCGCATCCTTAAGTTCCGTCTGTTCGATTCTGGCCATAACCCTTTGATCGATCTTGGCTTTACTCAGGTTCGTCGTCTCCCGAAGGGGAAGGGCGATATTTTCATAGACGGTCATGGAATCGAAAAGGGCATTGTCTTGAAACATATAGCTTATCTGAGCGAGATTGGCGGCGCTCTCGCTTTTTTTCATCTCGCTCAGGGGTTTGCCCTTGAAGAGAATGGTCCCTTCATCCGGCTCGATCAGCCCGATGATATGCTTGAGGAGCACACTCTTGCCCGAACCGCTCAGCCCGATAATGGTCGTGACCTGTCCCTCGTAGATCTGCAGGTTGACCCGTTCAAGGACGCTTCTGGCGCCGAAGCGCTTGGTGACATCCTTGAACTCGATTAAAGGGCTTTCCATGGGGCTATCCTCAGATGAGCAGCGACGTCACAACATAGTCTGACACCAGGATAAGCACGCAGGAGAGCACAACAGCCGAGGTCGTGGAGAGCCCGACGGCTTGGGCGCCATGGCTGTCCGTGCGCATGTGGGTAAAATAACCCTGGTAACAACAGACCGTGGATACGATAACGGCAAAAACAATCGACTTGATCAAACCGTCGGTGATATCTTTCATGTCCATACTGGTCTGAACACGATAAACATATGTGCTGGCATTGGCGCCCAGGAGCAATACGCTGGAGACGTACCCGCCGATAATGCCGACGAGGTCGAACAGGGCGGTGAGCAAGGGAAAGCTGATGATCGAAGCGGTAATTCTCGGGCTGATGAGATATCTGAGCGGATCAATACGCATGGTGTCCAGGGCATCAATCTGTTCGGAAATGCGTTGAATGCCGATCTCTGCGGTGATAGCCGAACCGGCCCTGGCTGCAATCATGATCGCCGTCAGAACCGGCCCCAATTCCCGAACCAGAGTCAGGGCCACCAGGGTACCGAGAGCCCCTTGCGCGCCGAATTTAACCAGGGCATGGTAGGATTGAAGGCCCAGCACCATGCCGGTGAAGAAACTGACGAGCATGATGATCATCGTAGATCTTGCCCCGATATAATAGACCTGCTGGACGATCTTGATTAGTTGTTTGGATCGGAAGATCTTCAGGAACGCCAAAAGGAGAAAAATGGCTGAGGCGCCTAAATTGTCGACCCAGATGATCGCCGCCCTGCCGATAACGGCAAACGGCCCCGTCAATAACCTGCCAATCTGCCATCCCGCTTTGCTGTTCTGACTGTCAGCATCAAGTGCCATACCAGAACTCCTGTGATCGGCGTCCTATGGCGAATCGTAACGGTTCCGCCTTCGAAACTGTTTGCCCGGTGGACCCTTTATTTCGTAGTTCAATAACTTACTCAACGGAACTTGTCAACGAAAATGAGCTGAGCCGATTTATCAAAAAGATGAGCCGACGCGATACATCCCTCGCACAATGATCGGCAACTGACCCCATATTTTGTGGCCGACATCACCCTTGACTTTGATAGCAATATCTGTTGAGATGCCAGCGTCTTTGCCTGTCTGGCCCACCGGATTGCAGTGAATCATCATGAGGTATGGCGCTAAATGACCCTGTTGAAGAGCCTCCTGCGCAACCGAAACGCGATCTTCCTGATGGCCCTGGCCGCCGGGCTGGCCTTCCCTGCGGTCACGCCGGTGACAAGGCATCTGGTCCTGCCCGCCCTCGCGCTGGCGATGGCCCTTTCGACAATGGAGATCGGAAACGACCTCTTCCGAAAACCCCGAGCACTTCTCTTTCCGGCGTTTCTCGGGATCATCATGAGCTATATCATCCTGGGGAATATCATCATCGGACTCGCCGCCTTCATGATCCGCGACGAGACGATCTGGACCGGTTTTATCCTTCTGGCGGCGGTTCCACCGGCCGTGGCCGTGATCCCCTTCTCCGGATTCCTGAAAGGAAACGGGCCGCTGTCCCTGGTCGGCACGGTCGGGGCCTACCTGGGAGGGCTGGCCATCATGCCGCTCATCGCCGTCGGCCTTCTCAGCTCCGCGGCGTTCGACCACCTCCAACTCTTAATGATCACCCTGGAGCTGATCGTTCTCCCGCTGTGCGTTTCCCGGATCCTGATCCGGGAAGGATGGCGGGAACGGATCGCGCCGTACCGGGGAACCGTGACGAACTGGAGCTTCTTCGTTGTGCTGTATACCCTGGTCGGCCTGAACCGCAGCATCATCCTCGGCCAGACATCGACCCTCCTCCCCGTCGCCGCGATCTCCATTTTCACCACGCTCATCCTCGGTTTCCTCATCGACTGGATCGGCAGCCGATTTCATCTTCCGCGGGAAACCCGGACGAGTCTTGTGCTCCTGGGCACCCTCAAGAACCAGGGGATGGCAGGAGGCATTGCCCTGACGATGTTCAGTCAGGAGGCGGCCCTCCCCGCGGCGGTCTCCACCATGGTGATGATCTTCTACATCATCTGGCTGGATTTCAGGAAACGTTGGAATTGAACATGATGGTCCCGGGCGAAGGAAGCTGATCAAGGACCGGAAGAATCTGCAGCTCCTGTCCCGAATGAAGGCCATCCCGATTTCAAACATGAACGCTTGCTGCAGCCCCGATGGGGAGAAAGGAGAGAGAGCCATGATGGATTATCCCTTGTTGTTAAGAACGTTTCTTTTGCGGGCGGCAAAATATTTCCCCAAAAAGGAAGTGGTGTCCGTCTACCCCAACCATGAAATCTTTCGCTACACCTATGCCGATTATTTCAAACGGACCTGCCAGCTTGCCCACGCCCTGGAGTCTCTGGGCGTAAAAAGGGGCGACCACGTGGCGAGCATGGCGCTCAACACCCACCGGCACCTGGAGCTCTACTTCGGAGTCCCCTGTATGGGGGCCGCCCTGCACACGACAAACTTCCGCCTCCCCCTGCACCATCTGGTCTATATCATCAACCATGCCGAGGACAAGGTCCTGTTCGTCGACGAAGATCTGGTCTTCATCATTGACGCCATCAAGGACCAGCTCAAAACCGTCGAACACTTTGTCATCATGTCCCAGAGCGGCAAAATGCCGCAGACCGGCCTCAAACCGGTCTATCTCTACGACGATCTGATCTCCCGGTTTCCGGAGAGCTATGATTTCCCGGACGATTTGAGCGAGTGGGATCCGGCGATGATCTGCTACACCTCGGCCACCACAGGCGACCCGAAAGGAGTGGTCTATTCGCACCGGGGGCTTGTCCTGCACAGCTATGCCGCGGGTTGCACGCTCAGGGTCTCGGAAAACGACTGCGCCCTGCACATCGTTCCGATGTTCCACGCGAACGCGTGGGGGGGACCGTTCGGCTGCGTCGGCTTCGGCTGCAAGCAGATCCTGCCGGGACGGGAAACAATCAACATGGAGGCCATCTGCAGGGTAATCGCCGATGAGCAGGTGACGTTTACGGCCGGCGTTCCCACGATCTGGCTGATGCTTTACAACTACCTGGAAGGCGGCGGCAAATACGACTTCTCGTCGCTCAAGACGATTGTCTCCGGCGGTTCGGCCTGCCCTCGTTTCCTGATGGAGGCCCTCAACGAAAAATACGGTTTCCCCATCATGCAGGCCTACGGCATGACGGAAACATCGCCGCTGGCGATGGTGGCCATCCCCAAGAGCTCGATGGCCGACTGGCCGAAGGAAAAGCTCTACGACGTCAAATCGAGCGCCGGAATCCTGGCGCCCGGCCTGGAGATGAAGATCGTCAACGAAAAGGGGCAAGAGGTGAAGGCCGATGGGCAGGAATGGGGCGAGATCCTGCTCCGGGGCCCCTGGGTCGCCAACGAATATTACAAGGATCCGGAGCGCTCCAAGCCTTACTTCAAGGGGGGCTGGCTCCATACGGGCGACGTGGGGACAATCGACGAAGAGGGTTATGTCCGACTGATCGATCGGACGAAGGATCTCGTGAAGAGCGGCGGGGAGTGGATCTCCTCCGTGGATCTGGAGAATCTCATCATGGCCCACCCGGCCGTCCTGGAGGCCGCCGTGATCGGCATCCCCCACAGCAAATGGGTGGAGCGGCCCCTGGGCTGCGTCGTCGTCAAGCCGGGGCAGACGGTGACGGAAGAAGCGCTCCGGGAGTTTCTGAAAGACAAGGTCAAGGCCGTCTGGTGGATCCCGGACCACTTCGCATTCATCGACCAGATCCCGAAGACCAGCGTGGGCAAATTCAGCAAGAAAGAGCTCCGCGAAATGGTCGCAAACGGCAAGATCCCGCTTCCCGTGGAATGACCGGATCTTTTGCTGGCAAGGCGGCATGAGTGGTGATAAACTGCCATCAACAAACCCAACCGAAAGGAGATGCCGCAATGATAACATTACCCGAATTGCCCTACGCCAAGGACGCCCTGGGGCCCGTCATCAGTGCAAACACCCTGGAGTTTCACCATGGCAAGCACCACCGAGCCTATTCGGAATGTCATCCGACATGAGATTCCTTCGCCTCGGTCGCAACGACCGGAAAGTGGATTTTTCGAAGCCATCAAACATTCAGGGAGGATTTGCCATGAAATGCAACATCGGCAAGACGGACCGCATCGTCCGGGTCATCATCGGTCTGGCCATCATCTGGGCAGGTTTTTATTATGAAAACTGGTGGGGGGTCGTCGGCATCGTCCCGCTCGCCACCGCCATCATCGGCCACTGCCCGGCCTACGTCCCCTTCAAATTCTCCACCTGCAGGAAGGAGGATTGATCCCCTTCCCCGCAGCGAGAGAAACCCTCTTTTATCTGTAACGTCATGAGTTGGGGAATGTCATGGATGCAGATCCCGGAAGAGATGACAACCGCGAACACCGGAAACGGTTGAGGCAGAAATTCCTGACTGCGGGGATGGGCGCTTTCCATGAGTACGAGGTCGTGGAGCTCCTTCTGACCTGCGCAATCCCACGAAGAGACGTCAAACCACAGGCGAAGGAGCTCCTCCGGGAGTTCGGCTCCCTCAAGGGGATCGTTGATGCGGAGATCGACGATCTGGCGAGAATCAGCGGGGTGGGAAAGGATTCCGCAATCGTCATCAAATTCATCAGGGAACTCGCCACCCTCTACCTCGAACAGAAAGCGAAGGAAAAGCCCCAGATCGCCTGCACATCCGAGCTTCTTGATTTCTGCCGGTCGGCGATGGGAGGGAAAAAAGACGAGGAGTTCTGCGTCATCTATCTGGACGCCCAGAACCAGATCATCGAGTTTGAAACCGTCCAGAAAGGGATCGCCAACCAGGCCGTGGTTTACCCAAGGCAGATTCTGGAGAGGGCGCTCCGGAAGAAGGCCTCGGCGATCATCCTCGCCCACAACCACCCCTCCGGCCATGTCCGCCCTTCCGACGCCGACATCCGCCTCACAAAAACGATCCAGGAAACGGCCAAGGCGCTCGACATCCTCGTCCACGACCACATCATCATCGGCGAGAATCGCTTCTTCAGCTTTCGCGAAGAGGGTCTAATGCCCTGACCCCGGAAGGATCATGTTTGCGGCGAGGCCCGGGCCACGAAAAATGGGAATCACGCATGACCCCAATTTTATTCGCTGTATGATGATTTTTCCAAAAGATGATTCGGCAACGAGAGGGGCAGAACTTACCGCTTGCCGTCGACCCTCTCCTTGAGTTCCTTGCCTACTTTGAAGAAAGGCAGCTTCTTGGGAGAAACCTTGATGCTCTTTCCGGTCTTCGGGTTTCTGCCCGTATAGGCCTCGTACTTCCTTACAACGAAGCTGCCGAACCCCCTGATTTCGATCCTGCCGTTTTTACCCAGTTCATCGGTAAATCCCTTAAACACCAGATTTACCACGTCAATCGCCATTTTCTCCGTCAGGTTTTCTTTGCTGCTTAACGCTTCAATGAGTCCAGATTTGTTCATGCCTTCCTCCTTATAATGGCTCTTTATGTTCATCCCACGAACCAGACCGAACAACGGCCTTGTTCAAATAACGTGATAATATACCTTTACTTTCGGCGACTATTATTTATTTTCAAATGAATGTCAAGACAATTTTTCCCCGATTTTCGACCTGCGGCGTGGGCCAATAGCCGGTCCACCTCCTTCAGTGTCAGTCTGCGCCATGCGCCCTCACGCACGGATTCAAGCGTAATCTCCGCTACGGCGACACGGATCAGACGGCAGACGGGATGGCCCAGAGACTCAAACGCCCGCCGGATCACACGATTCCTTCCATCCGTGATCGTCAGCCGAAGCCAGGAGCTTCCAGGGTTCGTCTTTTCGAGGCGCACGTCTGAAGGTGCGAATCTCCCGTCGGGCAGGTCGATCCCCTGTTCCAGGAGCTGAATTTCCCTCTTCGGAAAGTTCCCCTCCACCTTGATGCGGTAACTCTTCGGAATTCCGTACCGGGGATGCTGGAGGCGCTGTGAAAAGTCTCCATCATTGGTCAGGATAAGAAGGCCCTCTGAATCGTAGTCGAGACGTCCGACGGGAAACACCCGTTCCGTTACCCCGCTGAGGAGGTCCGTCACGATCGGCCTCCCCTGCGGATCGTTGAGCGTCGTCACATAGCCCTGTGGTTTGTGGAGCAGGATATAGACCCTCTCCGCGTCACAGGAGATGAGTCTGCCATCCACGCGGATCTCATCCCGATCGGCGTCCGCCTTTGTTCCCGGTTCCGTCACCACGGCCTGATTGACGCTGATCCGGCCTTCGGCGATCATCTTTTCCGCCGCGCGACGGGACGAGACGCCCGCCCGCGAGAGGATTTTCTGTAGACGTTCTTCCATAGCCCTATTCCTGCTGCTCTTGTAAATCTTTCAGTTCCCGGAGTGTCGGCAATTCGGAAAGATCCTTCAGGTTGAAAACCTCGAGAAACTTCCGGGTCGTTCCGTAGATGATCGGTTTGCCGGGAACGTCCTTCCTGCCCACGATCCGGACGAGCTTCTTCTCCAACAGTCCCTTCAAGGCGCCGCTTGCATCCACGCCGCGGATCCGGTCTATTTCCGCTTTCACAAGCGGCTGGCGATAGGCGACGACGGCCAGGGTCTCCAGTGCGGGCGTCGAGAGCAGGGCAGGACGACCCGCCTTCAATTTCCGGACCCAGGGGGAGAGATCCGTTCTCGTCCGGAACTGAAAACCGCCGGCGACCTCCCGAAGGCAGATTCCTCCCCCCCGTGCGTCGTATTCCCGAATCAATCCTTCCAGAAGAGAGACGATCTCCTTTTTTTCCGTATCGGACAGGGTCTCGACGATCCGTTCCACCGTCAGCGGCGATTCGGAGGCAAACAGGAGCGCCTCGATGATCGCGATTTTCTCTTCCATCACCCCTCCTCTACCCTTCCACCGCCGGAAACAACCGGATCGCCCCGAAGGGTCCCGACTGATAGGCCCTGACCATTCGCAGTTTCATGAGCTCCAGAATCGCGAGAAACGTGTAGATGATCCGCCTCCGGTCGGTTCTGTCACCCAGCAGATCGGAAAAGGTGATCTGTCCCTCTTCAGACAACTTCTCCATGATTTCGTTGATTCGGTCCGTCAGGGACATTTTCTCCGTGTCGATCTCCAGATCTTCCTTGCGGTCGAGTCCGGCGATGATCCGGCGGAAGGCCGTAACGAGCTCAAAGATGTCAACCTCAATGAGCGCGTCATCCGCCTCCTCGGCCGTGGACTGCTCCTCTTCAGATGCTGCGCCCCGCGTAAAGACATCGCGCTCGAGAAGTGGTCGCTCGCCCAGGCTGAGCGCCGCTTCCTTGAAGGCCTGGTACTCCAGGAGCTGCTGGACGAGTTCCGCGCGGGGGTCCTCCCCCTCTTCCTCCTCGCCCTCACCCTCGGCCGGCGGCAGCAGCAGCTTCGACTTGATGTGGATGAGCGTCGAGGCCAGTACCAGATATTCCCCGGCAAGATCCAGATTGAGAGAGCGCATGATCTCCAGGTAGGAGAGATACTGCTCGGTAATCAGCGCAATGGGAATATTGTAGATATCTATCTCATTCTTCCGGATGAGATAGAGCAGGAGGTCCAGCGGACCCTCAAAAACGTCGAGCTTGATCTCATAGCTCATGGTGTATTTTCATGGCTTCCCGCACCTCGGCCAGCGTCGCCTTTGCAATCCGGCCGGCCCGGACATTGCCGTCTTCGATGATCGCCCGGACCTCTTCGGGATGGCTCAGGAAGTGGTCCCGCCGCTGATGGATCGTTCCCATCCCCTCCGCGATCGCGGTGGCCAAACGCTGCTTGCATTCGATGCAGCCGATGGCCGCGCTCCGGCAGGCGGGAGCGATCTCCGTAACGGTTTCCGGCGCTGAATAGAGCCCGTGAAACGTGTAAACATTGCAGAGCTCCGGACGGCCCGGATCGCTCTTGCGCTGCCGCTGGGGATCCGTGAACATCGCTCCGACCTTCTTCTTCAGGTCGTCGCCCCGGTCGCTCATGAAGATCGCGTTGTCGTATGACTTGCTCATCTTCCTCCCGTCGATGCCTAAAAGCTTCGGGACTTCCGCAAGGAGCGGCTCGGGGATGGGAAAGATGTCGGCGTAGAGGAAATTGAAACGGCGTGCGATCTCGCGCGTTAGCTCGACATGGGGAAGCTGATCGACGCCCACCGGAACGCCATAGGCCTTGTACATGATGATGTCCGCCGCCTGGAGGACCGGGTAACCGAGGAAACCGAACGTCGAGAGGTCTTTCTGGATGAGCTCCTCCTTCATCTCCTTGTAGGTCGGATTCCGCTCCAGCCATGCGAGGGGGGTTATCATGGAGAGGAGAAGGAAGAGCTCGGCATGCTCCTTGATCGTGGACTGAATGAAGAGGGTGCTCTTTACCGGATCCAGACCGGCGGAAAGCCAGTCGATGACCATGTCGATGGTGTTCGCCCGGATCTCACCCGTGCCGGCATAGTCACTCGTCAGCGCATGCCAATCGGCCACAAAATAGAAACAGTCGTAATCGCCGTGATTCTGGAGGGCGATCCAGTTTGAAAGGGCGCCGTGGAGATTTCCCAGATGGAGCTTCCCCGTGGGCCTCATCCCGCTTAAAATCCGTTTCCTCGTCAAACGCGCCTCCTGCTTCCGCCTCGTTCGCTTCGCTGGAAGCGGACATGAATCTCAGATCCTGCACACAGACAAAGGCCCCCATCCGCGGATGGAGGCCTTTCCTGCCCTTAATCTTCATACCCTCGCTATTTTACCTTGTCGGCCAGAGCCTTGCCCGCCTTGAATTTAACCACCTTCTTGGCTGCGATCTTGATTTTCTTTCCGGTCTGGGGGTTCCTGCCTTCACGGGCCTTCCTCTTCACAACGGAAAAGGTCCCGAACCCAACCAGCCCGAGCTTCCCGTTTTTCTTGAGTTCCTTGCCCACCGCTCCGGTAAAGGCCTCCAGCGCATTCGCTGCCGCCGCCTTCGTAACCTCCGCCTCCCCCGCCATCACCGCAATCAATTCTGCCTTCGTCATTCCCTCATTTCCCCCTTTCATTTTATTGGTTTAATGGATCATAACTCCGCCACCACAACCAGGTGGTTCAACCGCTGTCGGATGTTGCAGGGCCTTCGAAAATGTCTCATCATCATCGCTTCCGAATGATGATGCGAAATGACCGATGTTGCTAACAAAAATGGCTGAAGTCGGAAAAAATGCATAAGGTTTTGCACTGTTCAGGATTTCGAAAAATAAGGGGGACCATCCTGTTCCCCGATCATCTTGGCGATACCCCTAACACAAAGAAAAACAACAATCAAGAAAAAATTGTAATATTTTTAATCAGGATGAAGGATCCATAAGCGGCGGCTCAGCGTGCACGGTCGTTTGACAAGTTCCGTACTTTGTGTTACTTGACTGCACTACGATACAGAAGCAATGAGGTCAATCGAAATGCCGGAAACAGAAACAGGCGTCTTGGTGAAGATCGAGGGCTGGCTGGGATTGTCCCGTCCGCCGTTCCATGCCCTCGGCATCCTCCCGTTCTGTCTCGGAACGTTTCTGGCCTGGCGTCTGGATCACGTCTTTGGTGTCCCCGCCTGGGTTCTCGGCATGCTGGGCATCGTCATGGTGATGCTCTCCACCTACCATGCGGGCGGTCACTTCGCTTTGGTTGAGAATGAACGATCCCGGCGTCGCTTCCGAAACCTTTTAGCCGGGGAATCCGGAACGCTCCCGGATTTGATTCTTCGCCGCTCCGGAGCGCTCCAGACCTCTGCCGTCTTCATCGCACTCGCCATCTTCATCGGCATCATCCTGCAATTCGGACTGAAAACGGGACCTTTTACGCTTCTGCTGGGCTGCCTTGGCGCCCTGCCGGGTTTTTTCTACGCCACCAGGCCCATCCGCCCGGCCGATAGCGGATTCGGTGAACTTCTGATCGCTTTCTGCTACGGATGGCTCCCCATCGCTGCCGCCTTCTACATCCAGCGGGGGTATATTGCCCCCTGCATCCACTGGATGGCGCTACCGATCGGCCTCTCCATCTTCAACGTGGTATTGCTCAACGAATTCCCGGCACATACCGCCAATCCGGCCGCCGGCGAAGCAAGCCTTCTCCACCGGCTGGGGAACGCGAAAGGAACGGCCCTATATTGCCTGACCTCCATCCTCTCCTGGTTTTCCATGTACTCTTCACTCAACGCGGGGATCCCCCGGAAGGCCCTTTACATCTACCTCCCCGTGATGGTCCTGTCGGCGGCAATCTCGCTGATGATGGCCGGGAAAAGATACGAAAATCCTCTCGTCCTGGAGATTCTCTGCGGGCTCAACATGGCCGTTTATCTCGGAACGACGGCCGCCTATTTTCTGGCGTTTCTTTAGTTCGGCCTCTTCTTCACAAGGAAATAGAGTTCCCCTCGCTCCTTCAGGCTTCCCGCAAGCATCTCCGCCTCGCCGCCGCTTCCACAGAAAAGATCGACGCGCCCCGCCCCCTTGATCACACCCCCCGCGTCCTGGCTGACGACGAAGCGGGAAAAGGGGATCCAGGATAAGGCGTTCCCTTCGCGGTCGAGGACCGGTTTGCGCGCCTGCATGAAAGCAAGCGATCCCCGGGGAAAAACGGCGGCGTCGGTGGCAATCGAACGCCCCGGCGTTAGAATCTCTCCGATCGAGCCGACGGGCCCCTGCTCGACCACGCGAAAAAACACAAAACTTTCATTGTAGCCGAGGATCTCCGAAAGATCGTCCGGATGTTCCCGAAGATATCGCTTGATCGCCTGGTAGGAGATCTCCTGCGGTGAGATCTTTCCCGCGTCGAGGAGAAAGCGCGCCACGCTCCGGAACGGGCGTCCGTTGGACTTTGCATACCCGATCTGGAGCAGCCCGCCGTCCGTCAGTTCGATCTTGCCGGACCCCTGGGTGTGGAGGAAAAAGAGATCGATCCGGTCGCCCACCCAGGCCAGCTCCAGATTTCGCCCGACGAGGGAAGCCTGATCCTCGATCTCGCTCCGGCTGTAGTAGGGAACGAGTTCCCCGTTTTTCACGCGACCGGTCAGTTGTTCGTTTTTGTACCTGTCGCGGAATTTGCCAAGATTTACCGTAATCGCATCATCCGGGGCTTTGTAAACCGGATATCGGTATTCCTGGGTCATGTTCAGCGACCCCTTCATGATCGGCTCGAAATAGCCGGTGAAGAGAACGGTGTTCTTGCCATCCAGACCGGTCGATTGATAAACGTCAAAGGTCTCCCGGATCCGATCCTGCTTGGCTGCTTCTGTATCACCGCTGCGAAGGATCTCCCGAAGGGCGATGAGGGATTCCCGGAGTTCACGAACGGTGATCTGGTCGTCGCCCATCCGGAAGGGTCCTCTTCCGGCGGCCCGCTGGTAATATTGAAGGCTTTTCTCGACGGCCGCATCGAGCGACTCCAGGTCCATATCATCGGTGAACAGCGGAAACTGGTCGGTCGTGAGACGGACGAGGGGGGGAAGCGGCTTCGGGACAACGGGCGGCACGGGAATCTCCGGCGGGATCGGGATTCCCGGCGGGGGAATGGGGGACGGGGGCGCCGGTTTCTCGGCAGGGGGAAGCGGTTTTACGACGGGAGGAGGCGGCACCGGTCGCGTCGCCGGTTTCCGGGCTGGAGCAGCGCAGCCGGCCAAGCAATAGAGCACAAGAACGAAAAGAGCAAACTTATGAAACATTGTGATCTCAAAGCTCCAGGATCATGGCGACTTCGTCGCAGAAATCGGGGTACTTGGAGCAGCGGAAACAATCGGACCAGATCTTCTCCGGAAGCGTGGAACGCTTTACCTCCAGAAAGCCGAGTTTATGGAAGAACTCCTGTTTGTAGGTCAAGGTGAAGACCCGGAAGAGCTCCAGCGTGATCGCCTCGGAGATGCAGGCCTCCACCAGTTTCCGCCCGATCCCTTCCATCCGGCGCTCCTCATCGACATGGAGGGAGCGGATCTCCGCAAGGTTCTCCCAGATGATGCTCATCGCGCAGATCCCGCGGATCTCATTTGGCCCCTCGTCCTGATAAACGTAGAAATCCCTCAGACTGCCATAGATATCCATCAGCGAACGGGGCAGCATCTCTCCCTTCCCGGAGGAGATATTGATCAGTCTGTGAATCGTCTTGACGTCACCGATACGGGCTTTTCTCAGCATCGTTCTCTCCTGGGCTTGAATTGTGAGATGTAAGGCGTGAAATAGTCTTCACCCCTTACTCCTCACGCCTCACATTTTTTTAGCGGCAAGAAGCATCTCCCGTGCATGCTCCTTTGTCTTTTGCGTCAGCGCCACCCCGCCCAACATGCGGGTGATCTCTTCCAGACGCTCCTCCCCGGAGAGGAGAGAAACGGATGTGTTCGTCCGCTCGCCGGCGACCCGCTTCACCACCCGATAATGGCGGTCGCCGCAGCAGGCGATCTGCGGTAGATGGGTGATGCAGAGGACCTGATGGTGCCTTGCGACTTCCCGTAATTTCTGGCCGACGATCTCCGCCGTCGCGCCGCCGATTCCGCTGTCGACCTCATCGAAGACGATCGTCCCCACGGAACCCGTCCGGGCCAAAACCTTCTTCAGCACAAGCATGATTCGGGAGAGCTCACCGCCGGAGGCGATCCCCCGAAGCGGTTTCATTTCCTCACCCACGTTCGCCGAGAGATAAAACTCCGGGGCGTCCATCCCTTTTTCGTTCAGGGTCGCCTCATCCCGATCGCCCCGGAGATCGGCAAAGACCACTTCGAACCGTGCGCGTTCCATACTAAGCGTTCGGATCTCTCCTTCGACCGACTGTTTCAGGGCGGCGGCCGCCTCGCGTCGCTTTGAAGAGAGCTCCGCTGCGACTTCCATCAGCCGTTCCCGCTCGGCCGCAATGTTCTGGGTCAGCGCCTCGATCTCCTCTCCCAGGGAGGAGATCTCCGCAATCTCCCGCTCCGCCTCGGCCTGTTTCATGAGGATGGCATCGAGGGTTCCCGCGTATTTCCGCTTCAGACGCCCCAGCAGCTCCAGCCGCTCCTCGACGGCCTCCAGACGGGCGGGATCATACGAGAGACGTTTTGCATAATCGCGGAGCGTGAAGGCCGCCTCTTCAATCCTGAAGTAGAGTTCCTCCAGCTCCTGTTCGGAGAGTTTCAAGCCCGGATCGATCTTCCGGATCTCCTTGACGGCCGAAACCACGCCGCGGAACTCGGCCAGCACGGAACCACCTTTCCCGTAGAGGGTCTCATAGGCCGCGCCGGAAAAATCCATCAACTTTTGAACGTTCGCAAGGATCTTCTTCTCTTCCGTCAGGGCGGCGTCCTCCCCCGTCCGTACGCCCGCCTGGGAGATCTCGCCGATCTGATAACGGAGAAGCTCTTCCCGTTCAGCTCTTATTGTGCTGCGCCCCTGAAGACCGCGAAGTTTCTCCTGGAGCGAACGATAACGGTCGTACCTCTCCCGATAGGCCGTCCGGAGGGGCAGCAGTCCCCCGAATTCGTCGAGGATATCCGTATGATTGACCGGGTTCAGAATCATCTGGTGTTCGTGCTGGCCGCAGATGTTGATCAGAGATTCGCCGATCGCGGCGAGCGACGCCAGCGATGAAAGCCGGCCGTTGATATAGACCCGGTTCCTTCCGGAGCGAGAGACCACGCGGCGGATGACAAGCTCCTCGCCGTCGCCTAATCCCATTTCGCGGACCCTCGCCCGCAACCCGTCCTGCCCGCGGATGTCAAAAAGCGCCTCCACGACGGCCGCATCCTCGAAAGAGCGGATCATGTCGGCATTTGCCCGGTCGCCCAGCAACAGACCAACGGCGCCGATGATGATCGATTTTCCGGCGCCGGTCTCCCCGGAGATCATGTTCAGCCCCCCGTCGAAGGCCACCTTCAATTCATCGATGATCGCAAAATTACGGATGTTCAGTTCCGCGAGCATCTTGTCCCTTCCGGACCGCCCCCGTCGGGGAGCCGCCCCATCCCAACTTTGTCCGCAAGATCTCCAGATAGCCCCGGTGGGGGGAGGAGACCAGCGTGGTGATGTATCGCGATTTCCGGATGGTAATGCTGTCCCCGTACTTCACGGTAAAGGAGACCTGCCCGTCGAGCGTCACGGTCGCCCCCTGCTCCATCGTGCTCATCATCACCCGGACGACTGCGCTTTCCGGCAGGATGACCGGCCGGTTCGTCAGGGTATGGGGACAGATCGGGTTGATAATGATTGAATTCAGCTCGGGGAATACAATGGGTCCGCCCGCGGCCAGCGAATAGGCCGTGGAGCCGGTCGGCGTTGCGACAATGAGGCCGTCGGCCTTGAAGGTCGTCAGATACCGACCGTCCACCATGGTCTCCAATTCGACGATCCGGGAAAGATTCTTCCGATTGATCACGACGTCGTTCAGGACCGTCCCTTCCCGGAACGGCTCCTCGCTCCCCTGGATCTCCACATCGAGCATCATCCTCTTTTCGACCTGAAAATCCCCCGCGAGAATCACCTCCATGGCGCTGTACATCTCGTCAAGGTTCACCTCGGTCAGATACCCGAATACGCCGAGATTGATCCCGACGATGGGGACATCCCGATCCCGGACCAGGCGGGCCGTTCTGAGGATCGTGCCGTCGCCGCCGAAAACGACGATCAGATCCACCAGCATCCAGAGCTTCCCTTTCTCAACGCCGGGAAGGCAGCCAATCTTCGCGGCGATCCCCTCCTCGAGATAGACCTCCAGCCCGCGCTTCAGCATCCACTCGCGAAGGGCGGCGGTGTATTCAGGCGATTTTTCCTTGGCGATATTGGCGACAATTCCGACTTTTTTGATCAACATCGGATCCTCTTGGAACAGATTTGCGCCTTTCCCTATCACAAAATAATCCGGGTGTCCATGCGCATGATGCAGATCACCCTTGAAAATTCGGCAAAATCGGCTGGCCGCCGATCGAAAAGCCGGACCGGGTTCACTTGAACTTGACATCATCGGGACAACCGGGTTAGTGTCTGCCGTAAAAAATAGGAGACGTTTATGGGATTGCTGAAGGGATCTGTCACATTTTCGCGTTATCGCATCGTCGGCGCCCTGCCGGACCATTTCCCCGACTTCTTCAACGAGCGGATCCGTCGCTACGCCTTCCAGACCGTCTGGCGCACGACGGACGAAATGGCGGCAGGCTGGACATCTCTGGAAAATTGCCTTGATACGGATTTCCCTTACGCCTCCTACGCCCAGGGGCGGTACATGCTCTTCTCCCTCCGCATCGACCGGAAGTTGGTCGCCCCTTCCCTCCTCCGTCTCCGGATCCTGGAGGCGGAACAGAAGCAGCTCGCCGAAAGCGGACAGAAGAAGCTCTACCGAGAACAGCGTGAGGCGATCCGGGAGTCGGTGCGCCTCGAACTGCTCGGCAAAACCCTACCCGTCCCCTCCTTTCATGAGATCTGCTGGTCCGTCCCGGATCATGTCGTGACCTTCTGTTGCCTCTCGGACAAGGTGGTCGGAGAGCTTCAGGAGCTTTTCCGGGAATCCTTTTCGCTCAGCCTCTCTCTTTATGCGCCCTGGGACGCCGACGGAGCGGGCGCGAATCCGCAGGGGGCTGCTGACGGATCAAGTTCCCGGGACGTCGCTCTTCCGCCCCTCCCGCCGGGGGTCGATCCGCTGACCGTCGGCCGGGAATTCCTCACGTGGCTCTGGTTCAAGAGCGAGGAGAGAAACGGGATGATCCGGATTCCCGGCGGCGACGAAAGCGAGGTCGTTTTCGTGCGGCGCCTCGTCCTGGAATCGGGCGACGGGGAGTACGCCGAAACGGTCATCTGTCAGGGGCTCCACGCCGACCTCAAGGAAGGGAAGGAGGCGCTGCGCCAGGGAAAGAAGATCACCGCGGCGCGCCTCCGGATGGCCCACGACAAGGCGGAGTGGGAATTCACCTTCAAGGCGGACCGCTTCCATTTCCAGTCCATGAAACTGCCGTCCGTCGCGGAAAGCGAGGGGGAAGAGGCCGACAGGGAGGGGCAGATCCTCGAACGGATCTACCTGATCGAAAAGGCGGCCGGGATGATGGATCAACTGTTCCGTTCATTTCTGGATCTCCGGCTTTCCGACGGGTGGGGGAACGAACAGACCCGCCTGCAGAAGTGGATCGCGCAGGCGAAGACCGACTGATGGATGAAGCCGGGAGAATGGATAAACAAAAGTCCCTGCACCGGCCAATCCTTCGGCTTCCCGTTTTCCGGACCAGGGCCGACGTATCTATAAATTATGCCGCACCGACATGGCTCGCAAAATGCGATTGAGTCAAACGCCTGAATTTCGATTCGGACCTTCCACCGCCGTGTAGGGCGATATCATATTTCTGATATTCGCTGAAGGGGATATTGCCCTTCCCTACCCCTTTGAAAGGAACCGAACCGCCTCGTCCAGCAAAGGCAATTTTATCACCCGATATTTGGAGAGATACGGCTTATCGGTCGCAACCGGCTCGACCGTCGCCAACCCCAGAAAACCTACAAAGCGCACCAGGGTGCGCAGGGTGTAGCAGGATCTGATTTCCTGTTCCGGCGGAAAGACCGGGTTTGGTTTCAACTCGCCAAGCGCCTGGGGAAAAGCCCGCAGAAACGCATCTTCATAGAAGGACTGGGGACGCCAATCGTCGCCATACCGGACCAGCAGGTAGAGCGTGAATAGCCACGCTCTCTGAATGCAGGGGATCCCCGGATAGCAATCCCAATACCCCCAGTTGAACTGCTCCACATACGCCCTAAGCAAACGGGGATAGATTCCAGCCGAACCCGATTCGGCCAGCAGACCTCGACAGTCGCGAGAGAGGATGAACCGGCCCCTGTACTTGCGGATCAACCCCGCCAGTTCGGCCGCAAGACGCGCGACATGCAGTTCTATCATATCCTCTTCCCGGTTGATGCCGCCGAACCGCGTGTTCTCCTGATATTTCTCTTCCCCCCAGTAGGCCAGGACCACCTCCCGACAGAGATTTCGCGGCAGATTCCCCGTGGCGGTCGGTTTCAATCCCTGCTCGCCGATGGCCGTCGTCAGCAGTCCGAACAGGATCAGGATCGGCGCTACGGGTTGCGTCTCGAGGCGTTCCGGAAAACAAACCTCTTGCGAAGAATCAAACGGCAGGTAGAGAAACCGCCTCATCCGCTCCGGCGACAAACCGTGAAAGTCTTCGCACGGCGCCTGGTTGCGCTGCCGGACAAAGCGATCGACAAAGCCCTGCGCCTCGGCCCTCCTGGAGAACTGCCGCCCGACCAGCGCCTGACGCAACCCGGCGAACACTTCCGTCGTCGTCTCGTTCATCCGGCCGCCCTTTTCCCACCCCTGGCAGCACATCCTGAAGGGCATCCCGCTGCCGCAGGGACAGGGGAGATGATCGCCGATGTCTATGATTGTCATAAGGGGTTCCTCGATTCTGTTCCTGCATCATCAACAGGTCGAAGTCTTTCTGCCGTGGCCTTTGA
>Ga0209014_10000422_pt1 | contig 24513 bp, 23 predicted proteins | sample BarGraNGADG00212_FD_184491 | JGI IMG/M metagenome (GOLD analysis project Ga0209014, IMG submission 184491) | Arctic peat soil microbial communities from Barrow, Alaska - Barrow Graham LP Ref core NGADG0002-212 (SPAdes) (version 2) | ecosystem: Environmental > Terrestrial > Soil > Wetlands >...
CGGGAGCGGCGCACCCGCTGTGCGCGAGGCATCAGAGGCGAACGCCAGCAACATGCGACCGAGCTTGTCGGCCGGACCAATCGGTCCGCCCCGCGACTGCAGTGCCTCGCGATATGTCGTGACGCGATCGTTGAACTGCCGTTCGGCGAGCGGTCGGTGATCGGGGGCGACGTGCGGATCGATGGCAAAGGCCGCCGAGATGGCCGAGGCGACGTCCGACGCCGTGCGATCGTCCAGCGCATCGCGTTGGGCCGCCAGCAGGCCGAGCGCCCGTCGCGCGTACCGCAGTTCCCAGCGCGCGTGGTCGATGTCGCCGTGCGAGGCGCCGTCGGCCAGCCAGAGGACGTCGCCTTCGGCGGGCTCGCGGAAGAGGGAGGCGGCAACCGAGGCGGCCTTCTGCCGGCGGCGGCGGCGCGCGATCAGCGCGTCGATGAAGGGCGGCCAGGACACGATGCTACCGCTGCACCGGCAGGCCCACGCGGTGCCGCACCGCGCTCTCCTGCTCGAGCAGGTCCGAGAGGCGCACTTCCTCGAGCACCTCGTCGATGCGGCGTTGCAGCATCTGCCACACCGGCCGGATGGAGCAGTCGCCCGATGCCGCGCAACGGACTTCGTCCACCGGATGCGAGTCGCAGTGCAGGTCGAAGGTCACGAGTTCCGACGCGACGAGGATCTCGCGCACGGTGATTTCATGGGATGGACGGGCCAACGCGTAGCCCCCGCGCGCGCCACGCGTACTCGTGACGATACCGGCGCGACGCAGGCGCAGGAGTATCTGCTCGGCATAGTCGGCGGGAAGCTTCTCTCGTTCGGCGATCTCACGACCGCTGACGAGTCCCTCCCCTGCCCGGCGCGCCAGATGGAGGGCGCAAATGACGCCGTACTCGGCCCAGGTGGTGATGCGCATACCAGAGATTACCGATCGGGATGGCGAGAAGGAAGGGCGGAGGAGGCAGAGCGCGAGAGCGCGAGAACACGAGAGCGCGAGAACACGAGAGCGCGAGAACACGAGAGCGCGAGATGGCGAAGGTGTGGGCTGGGAAAGTCTTATTCTTCGTCCGCCCGGGTCAGGCGCTCCAGGTCGAGCAACCGGTCGAGGTCCGCTGGAGGCAGCACCTGCTCCCGTGCCACGAGGTCGCGGATGAGGACGCCTTCCGCGACGCTGCGCTTGGCGAGTTCCGCCGCCCTGGCGTAGCCAATGACCGGGGCGAGCGCGGTGGCCAGCGCCGCGGAGCGCTCCACCCAGTACGCCGCCTGCTCTCGATTGGCCTCGATGCCAGCCACGCAGCGCTCGGCGAGCACGCGCACCGCATTGCCCAGGATGGTGAGAGAGAAGAGGACATTGTGCGCAATGACGGGCATCATCACGTTGAGTTCCAGCTCCCCCTGCTCCGCCGCGGCCGACACCGTGGCGTCGTTGCCGATGACCTGCAGGCAGACCTGGTTGACCATCTCGGGAATGGACGGATTCACCTTGCCCGGCATGATGGACGACCCCGGCTGCACGGCGGGGAGCCGAATTTCGTCGAGCCCGGTGCGCGGCCCGCTGGCAAGCAGGCGCAGGTCGCTGGCGATCTTGGAGAGGTCGGCCGCGAAGACGCGCAGCATCGCGTGGAACGCGGCAACGTCGCCCATGGACTGCATCAACTGCACGCGGTCCGCTCCCTCGCGCAGTGCGAGTCCCGTGTCGGCGCGCAGCTGCTGCACCACGCGCGCGGCGTAGCCCGGCTCGGTGTTCACGCCGGTGCCGACGGCTGTGCCGCCGATGCCGAGATCGCGCAGGTCGTCGAGCGCACGGGCCAGGCGCTGGCGCGATCGCGACACGGTGCCCGCGTACGCGGCGAACTCCTGCCCAAGCCGGATGGGCATGGCGTCCTGCAGGTGCGTGCGCCCGGCCTTGATGACATCGTCGAAGGCACGTCCCCGACCGGCCAGCGCCTGCTCGAGCGCCGCCGCCGATGCGTCGAACGCCGGAAAGGCGGTCAGCACGGCCAGACGAATGGCCGTGGGAATCACGTCGTTCGTCGACTGCCCCTGGTTGACGTGATCGTTGGGGTGCACTGGGGCGTAGGCGCCACGCGGGGCGCCGAGCAGTTCGTTGGCGCGGTTGGCCAGGACCTCGTTGACGTTCATGTGATGCGACGTGCCGGCTCCCGCCTGGTACGGATCGACGACGAACTGGTCGCGGTGCTGGCCGGCGAGCACCTCGTCGGCCGCGCGCACGATCGCCCCGGCGCGCTCGTCGTCCAGCGTGCCGAGGGCCTGATGCGCGAGTGCCGCCGCGCGCTTGAGACGCACGACCGCGTCGACGAAGCCCGGCAGCGGGCGCAAACCACTGATGGGAAAGTTGCGGCGCGCCCGTTCGGTCTGGATGCCCCACAGCACGGCGGCGGGCACCTCGAGGGTGCCCAGCGCGTCGCGCTCGATGCGAACGTCTTCGGTCATCGGATCACTCCTGACGACGATGGACGGGGAACGGTGGCGCGCGCCAGCGATACCAGCAGTACAGCAAGGGCGAGCATCGCAGCGCCAAGGAGTGCGACCGAGACGACGTGCAGCAGGCCGAAGAGCGCGCGCCGAGGGTCGCCCGGCACAAGCTGGTCGATGGGAACCACGGCGACCGCACGGAGGGCGGCGATGCGCGGATTCACGACGGCGAGGGCCGCAGCGGCCGAGAGCATCGCCAGCACACTCATCGCGACCGCGAGCGCGGAGCGGCGCGCGGCCGGGGCAATCCAGAGGACGAGCGCCGGCACGACGATGGCGCCGGCGAAGACGACAGGAAGCACGTATCCCACCATGTCACCGGCCATCGCGCGCGTCGGCAGCACGGCAAAGGCACCGGGAGCGACGACGGCGACCGTCAGGAGGGCCGCGCCCAGCCAGAGCGCAACGAGCAGCGTGGCAGCGAGCGGTCGCGTCACGTGGCGATGAGGCGCGCCGCGCCGGTGAGGAAGGGATTGGAGCGCTTCTCGTCGCGAATGGTCGTCTCCGGGCCGTGACCCGAGTAGACCACCGTATCTCCGGCAAGCGCCGCGAAGCGCTCCAGCGAGTGCGCAAGCGCGCGCCGATCGGAGAGCGGAAGGTCGGTGCGCCCAATGGATCCGGCAAAAAGGCAGTCGCCGCCGAAGACCACGCCGTGGCCGACGAATGCCACGTGCCCCGGCGCGTGCCCCGGCACGTGGATGACCGCGAATGACAGGTTGCCGACGGTGAGGACGTCGCCCTCGGCAAGTTCGTGTTCAGGGGGCGGCGGCGGCTCGATGCGAAGGCCGAAGTGCGCCCCCTGCTCGGCGGCGCGATCGTACAACGGGCGGTCCAGCGGATGCAGGTAGACCGGCACGTTCCACTGCCGCTTCACCGCGGCGATGCCACCCACGTGGTCGATGTGCCCGTGCGTGATCCACAGCGCGCGGAGCGTCCAGCCCCCCTGTTCGACGGCGGCGATGAGGCGCACCGGCTCATCGCCGGGGTCAACAAGCACGGCGTCACGCGTAACGCCGTCGCCGACGAGGTAGCAGTTCTCCTGGAACGGCCCCACGGTCAGCGTCTTGACGATCATCAGCGGCTTACCAGCACGGGCGCGGGTGTCGGGGCCGGCTGTCCGGTGCGCCGGGCGGTGAGGTACTTCTCCGCGGCGATCGCCGCGGTGGTGGCATCACCCACGGCCGTGGTCACCTGCCGCGTGAGCTGCACCCGTACGTCGCCGGCGGCAAAGAGCCCCTCAATGGAGGTCATCATGTTGGCGTCGGTCAAGATGTAGCCGGCGCTGTCGTGCTCGAAATGGCCGTCGATGACGCCCGTGTTCGGTTTGAAGCCGACGAACACGAAGCATCCGGTGGCCACGAGGTCGCTCGCCGCACCTGTCTTGAGGTTGTGGACCTTCGCGTGTGTCATGAGCCCCTGGGCATCGCCGTGAATCGAGCCGACCACGGTGTCGAGCACGGGAACGATCCGGGGATTCGACAGGGCGCGCTTCTGCACGATCTTCGAGGCGCGAAACTCTTCGCGGCGGTGCACGAGGTAGACCTTCTCGGCGTAGCGCGTCAGGAAGTCTGCTTCCTCGAGCGCGGCGTCGCCGCCGCCCACCACCATGATGGTATGACCCTTGTAGAACGCGCCGTCGCAGACGGCGCAGTACGACACGCCCTTGCCCGCGTACTCGATCTCGCCCGGAACCCCGAGCTTCACCGGCGTGCCCCCGGCCGTGACGATGACCGCGCCGGCGCGGTACACATCGCCGCCCTCGGTGCTGACGGTAAAGGTGCCGTCGGGTTGCCGGGTGACCTTCTCGACGAGAACGAACGTGTGCAGGTCCATGCCGAACTTCAGGGCGTGCGCCTGGAACTTCTCGGCAAGCTCGGAGCCAAGGATGTGCTCGAACCCGATGTAGTCCTCGATGATCTCGGTGTTGAGCAGTTCGCCACCGGGGATGCCACGCTCGAGCACGGCGGTCTTCAGCATCGACCGGCCAGCGTACATGCCCGCGCAGAGGCCTGCGGGGCCGGCGCCAATGATCACCACTTCGTATTCGTGCGTTGCCACGGGATGTCGGGAAGATGGGTGGCAGGGGTTCCTCGGACTACCCCTGTACGACCTGAAAGATCAACCAGGCGCTGACCGCACAGGAAGGGGGCGGCCGCGGCCGCCAAGGGCGACGCGGTCGCCATGCTGCACGCACCGCTCAGCCCAGGTGGCGCCCGCCGTCCACGAAAAGCACCTCGCCGGTGACGTAGGGCGCCGAGGCGAGATAGATGACCGCCTGCGCGACGTCGTCGGGCGTGCCGAGACGCCGCAGTGGCGTGGCGTCGATGAACTGCTGCTGCGCCGCCGACGACCAGCCCTCCGGCGCGAGCACCGCGCCCGGCACCACGGCATTGACGCGGACGAGCGGGGCAAGTCGCGCCGCCAGTTGACGCGTCATGGACTCCACCGCGCCCTTGCTGATGCCGTGGGGCACCAGCATCGGCCAGGACTCGTGCGCCAGGTGATCGGCGATGTTCACGATGGCGCCGCCAGCCGCGCCCATGGCACGTGCCGCGGCCAGCGAGAGGAAGAAGGGTGCCCGCAGATTCACGGCGAAGATGGCGTCCCATTCGGCGGGCGTGACCGTGTCCAGCGAGAGGCGGCGCATGATGGCCGCGGAGTTCACCAGCAGGTCGAGCTTGCCGAAGTGCGTCGTCACCAGAGCGACGAGCGCGTCGGGCACGTCGGGCTGCGCGAGATCGGCGGCGAAGGCCGCACTTTCGGCGCCCAGCTCACGGAGGGCGGCCGTCGTTCGCCGTGCACCGTCGGCGGAGGCATGGTAGTGCACCGCCACCCGAAATCCCTCCGCGCCCAAGGCGAGCGCGATGGCCTGCCCCACGCGCTGGCCGGCGCCGGTGACGAGCGCCACCCTGCCTGCTGCGCGGTCGCTCACGGCTCGCTCACCGGCACCGCCGAGCGGCGCATCGCCAGGCGCTCTTCCTGCCGCGCCAACCATTCCGTGGGCACGGGCAGCGCGCCGAGCGCGCGCGGCCCACCCATCGCGCCGTGCCAGTCGGATCCACCGCTCGGCACCAAGTGGAAGAACTCCACCAGCGCACCGATGCGCGCAACATCGCTGGCGTCGTGGCCCGGGTGCCTCACCTCGGCGCCGTCGATGCCGGCCGCCACCAGCCGCTCGAAACGCGCGCGACGGCCATCGCCGCCGGGATGCGCCCAGATGGCCAGCCCTCCGGCCTTGTGCACCAGGTTCACGCCGTCGCCAACGTCGAGGCGCGGCTTGTCCACGTATGCCGGCCGGCCGGCACCGAGCCATTTGTCGAACGCCTCACGCGAATCCGTCACCCAACCACCGGCGATGAGCGCGCGTGCCAGGTGGGGGCGCCCCACGGCGCCACCGGCGGCCTCACGCAGCACATCGTCCATCGTCAGGGGAATTTCGCGACTGTTGAGCAACGCGACCATCGCCACCGCACGCGCATGGCGTCCCTGCTGAAAGGTGGCAAGGGCATCGGCGATGGCATCGACATCCGCGAGGTGCAGCCCGAGCAGGTGCACCTCATCCTTGCCGTCCATCACGCTGAGTTCCACGCCCGGCACGACGCGCACCCCGAGCGGCGCGGCCGCCGCCACGGCCTCGGCGACCCCGGCGACCGTGTCGTGATCCGTCAGCGCCACGACGTTGAGCCCGGCGAGCGCCGCCGTCTCGACAAAGAGCGACGGCGACGCCGTACCGTCAGACGCCGTGCTGTGCGCGTGGAGGTCGATGCGGAGAGCGGCCGCCGGCGCGGGGGCGCCGTGCGGGCTGGTCACTTGGCGTAGCCCGCCTCGGGCGACATGTCGCTCGGCTGCGAGCAGGCGAAGAGCGAGCGGAGGTCGGCGTCGCCCATCTCGGCGAGCGCCTGGTTGCGCGAGCGCGTGCCGGTCGGGGAATAGCGGGTAACGCGTACTTCGCGCGAGTCGCCGGTGCCGCGCACGAACAGGAGGGCGAACTCGTCCCCGTCGGATTGGGTGACGAAGCCCGAGGGGGAGACCAGCCAGGCGGCGCCGTCGATGGAAAGGGTGCGGGAGGGCATCAGGGAAGCTCCACGAGAGAATAGATGCGGGACGGATCGAGCGGCGGTTCGGTGGCAGAGGCGTGCGCATCCCGCAGGGTGGCGAGGTCGGGTGCCTCGGTGAACTCGATGAAGGCGCCTGGCATCGCCGCCTCCTCGAACACCCAGAACTGGCACCCCGCCGCCCTGTAGTACGACTCCCGCGCCTTCATTCGCTCGAAGAAGCGGTCACGGTCACCTGGAGTGACGACGGTACGCTGCATGCTGAGGGCGCGGGGCATGGTGCGCGTCAGAAACCGTTCTCGGGAATTTGCTCCAGCGTCTTCCGGAGGTCGGCCATGAAACGGTCGGCATCCGCACCGTCGACCACCCGGTGATCGAACGAGCACGAGAAGTAGGCGCAGGTGCGAATGGCAATCGTGTCCTCGCCGTCGCGCCCGGTGATGACCTTGGGACGCTTCTCGATGGCGCCGAGCCCGAGGATGGCCGTGGTACCCACGGGAATGATCGGCGTTCCCATGAGCGAACCGAAGACGCCGGGATTCGTGATGCTGAACGTCGCGTCCTGCACCTCGGTGGGGTTCAGGCGCTTGCTGCGGGCGCGGAGGGCGAGGTCATTGGCCGCCTTGGACAGCCCCGACAACGACAGGTCCTCGGCGTTCTTGATGACCGGCACGATGAGCCCGGTGGGCTCGAGCGCGACGGCGATCCCGATGTTGTAACGCTTGCGCAGGATGATGTCCGTGCCGTTCACCGCCGCGTTCATGATCGGATGGCGCTTGAGCGTCGCCACCACGGCGTGGATGATGAAGGGAAGGAACGTGAGCTTCTGCCCCGTCGCCGCCTCGAACTCGGCGCGCGTACGCGCGCGCACGCGCGCCACGCGGGTAAGGTCGATCTCGAAGAACGTGGTGACGTGCGCGGCGACACGGATAGCCATGGCCATGTGTTCCGACGTCAGGCGACGGATCTTCGACATCGGTTCGACGACGTCACCGGGCCACGCCGTGGCTGCGGAAGCAGGGACAGCGCTGCCCGACAGCACCAGCCCGGCCGGAAGGCTCGCCGGCATCGCCGGCATCGCCGCCGCGGCGCTCGCGCCAGCGCCGCCCTGGAGGTACGCGACGAGATCCTTGCGGGTCACGCGACCAGCCACCCCCGAGCCGGACAGCGCGGCGATCTCGACGCCGTGCTCGGCCGCCATGCGGCGCACGAGGGGTGAACTCCTGGTGCGGATGCGCTCCTCGAAGGAGTTGCCGTTGCCAGCGGGCGATGACGGAGGACGGAGGACGGAGGACGGAGCGGAGGGCGCGGCCGCTGGCGTAGAGCTTGCAGCGGACAGCGTAGAGCTTACAGCTGCTGTACCGCTCGGTGCCGGCGGGGGAGCGATACTCACCCCCTTCTCGGTTTCGATGCGCGCCACGATGGTCTGTACCGCCACGGTGACGCCCTCGCCGACGACGATCTCGGCGATCACGCCGCTCGTCGGCGACGGAATCTCCGCATCCACCTTGTCCGTGGAGATCTCGAAGATGGGTTCGTCGCGCTTGACATCATCGCCCACCTTCTTCAACCACCGCGAGAGTGTTCCCTCGGCGATCGACTCGCCCATCTGCGGCATCACGACGTCTACACGAGCCAAGAGAGTCTCCTTACGTATTTGGGCGCTTCGACGTGCGCAGCGTCCGCATGACAAGTGCCGGGAGCGTGACCAGGCCGATCACACCGCCAACCACCGTGAATTCGAGCCAGTTGCACGCGGGAACGCCCGGACAGGCGTTCGCGTGCATGACGTAGGCCACGAGCTTCGAGGCGAACGCCGATATCATACCCCCGGAAAAGAAGCCAATCGGAGCCATGAAACACCCGATCGCGAGGATCCGCGACCACGGGGCTCCCTGGCCTGACGGCATTTCCTGCCCTGCATTCATTTTAGTAGCTCGCCAGGCGTTTCACAGCCCGGACGATGTCGGGAGTCTGCGGGAGGACGAAGTCCTCGAGCGCCGGGGCGAAAGGCAATGGCACGTCATGGGCGGTCACCCTCAGCACGGGCGCGTCGAGCCACTCGAAGCAGCTCTCGTTGATGCGGGCGGTGATTTCGCCCGCCAGCCCGCCGGTTCGCGTGTCTTCATGCACCACGAGTGCCCGGTGCGTCTTCCGGACCGAGGTGAAAATGGCGTCGTCATCGAGCGGAGCGAGCGTCCGGAGATCGAGCACCTCGGCAGAGACGCCCTCGGAGGCCAGTTGCTCCGCCGCCTCGAGCGCCTTCCACATCGTGGCCGCATAGGTGATGATCGAGACGTCCGTGCCCTCGCGCGCCACGCGGGCCCTTCCAATCGGCACCACCTGGTCGCCGGCCGGCATGACGCCCTTGATGCGACGATACAGGTACTTGTGCTCGAGGAACAGCACGCAGTCATCGTCGCGGATGGCCGCCTTCATCAGCCCCTTGGCATCCTCGGCGGTGGCCGGATACACCACCTTGAGCCCTGGAGTGTGCAGGAAGCCCGCCTCGGGGTTCTGCGAGTGGAACGGCCCGCCGCGAACGTAGCCGCCGGCCGGGCCACGCACGACCATCGGGCACGGCATGAACGCCCGGTAGCGCGCCGTCGCCACGTAGTTGGTGAGCATGTCGTACGCGCTGGCCATGAAGTCCATGAACTGCATCTCCACCACCGGCCGCATCCCCATCTGCGCGGCGCCGGCCGCCGCGCCGACGATGGCGATTTCCGAGACCGGCGTGTCGATGACGCGTGACGCTCCGTACTTGGCCAGCAGCCCGTCGGTGACCTTGAACGCGCCGCCGTACTCGCCGATGTCCTCGCCCATGAGGAAGACATTGGCGTCGCGCGCCATTTCCTCATCGATGGCTTCGCGGATGGCCTCGAGGTAGGTGATCGCGGCCATCAGACGTGGCCCGTGTCGCAGGTGCCCCACCCTGCGGCGGGTTCGGCGTAGACGCCTCGCAACGCATCGGGCCCTTCGGGCATCGGCGAGGCCTCGGCGAGTTCCGTGGCGTGGTCCACCTCGTCGCGCACGCGCTGATCGACCGCCTCCAGTTCCGACGCCTCCACCTTCTCGCGCCCGACGAGGACGCGCACGTAGCGATCGATCGGGTCATTCTCGGCGGCCCACCTCTCGGTCTCGCCGCTCGGCACGTACGACTGGTTGTCGTGGTCGGCGTGTCCGGTGCGGCGATAGGTCGTCAGCTCGAGGAGCGTGACGCCCTCCCCTGCGCGCGCCCGGTCGACCGCCCGCCGGACAACGTTGTAGACGGCCAGCACGTCATTGCCGTCGGCCTGCTCGCCGGCCACGCCGTAGCCGATGGCCTTGTCCACGAACCGCCGGGCCAGTGTCTGCCTGCTGGTGGGCGTGGAGAAGGAGTAGCCGTTGTTCTCGATGACGACGACGAGCGGGCACTTGTTCACCGCCGCGAAGTTGATCCCTTCATGGAATGCCCCCGTGCTCGTGGCGCCGTCGCCCACGAACACCAGCCCGACACGATCCTCGCCGCGCAGCCTGAACGACAGCGTGACGCCCGCCATCACCGGCACCATGTCGCCCAGCGGGGCAATCCCGCCGAGGAAACCGCGTTCGAGATCGCCGAAGTGGAGGTTCAGGTCGCGGCCGCGGGACGGCGAATCGGCCCTGGCCATGTTCTGCCTGAGCACCTCCACCGGCCGGGCGCCCTTCACCAGCATCGCGCCGAGGGTGCGGATATGCGGCGCCATCACGTCTCGACGCTCGAGCGCGAAGCAGCTGCCCACGGCGTCGGCTTCCTGGCCGAGCGAGCGGAAGAGCCCGCCCACGAGCTTCGCCTGCCGATAGAGCGCCGCCAGCCGTTCCTCGAGCGTGCGCGTGAGGCGCATCCAGTAGTAGAGCTGGAGTTTCTGCTCTCTGCTCAGGCTGGCCGACGGCGCGGAACCACCCCGGCGCGCCACCGCGGGCACCGGGGCCTTCGCACGTGGGGGCATGGCGTCAGTAGGAGGCCGACATCGCGTGTCGCGCGTCCACCTGCCGGTGGAGCCGCACGAAGAACTTCTTGACGTTTCGGTCGAGGCGACTCTCTCCCATCTGGTCGGTGCTCCCCTCGACGAACGTGTAGTGCCCGCCCTCCATCCTGACGGAGAGCAACAGCGTGGCGGACACCTCGGGCGTACCAACAACGCCCTGGAAGGTGCGCGAGCGACTGGTGGTGTGGGTCAGCTTCAGCCCGATCGTCGGAAAGAATTCGTCGGCGGCCGCAAGGACCGCGTCGGGCAGGACGGAGGTGCGATGAAAGTGTTTCATGCTCGGGTCAGGGCTTGCTGGGTTCGCCGGGCTCGGCCCCGGCCTTCACGGATTGCCGCCAATCATCAACGGTCTTCTGCAACATCTGCGTGGAATCCCGCCGGAACTGGATGCCCAGCGACCAGTCGCCGGTTGCCGGGAACATCAGGGTGGCGTGGTAGGTACCGACCTCCGGGCCGTACTTGAATCCGTCCCACTTGGTGAGGCGGTCGGCATTGGTGACGTAGATGCGGCCCTGTCCGCCGACGATGGGTTCCTTCGTCTTCTTGTCGCGAATGAAGATGGTGTAATGGATGGGCTCCAGCGTCACCGGCGGCGTCACGTCGCTCCAGGCACGGATCTCGAAGTCCCGCGTCCACAGCCGGATGTCGGTGTTCGGACGATCCGGCGGTGCACAGGCGGTGAGCGCCCCGGCGAAAGCCAGCATGGCCAGGAGGCGGCGTGGCATCAGGCGTAGTACTCCAGGCCCAAGTGGGTAATCTGCTCCTCACCCATGAGGTGGCGGAGCGTGTTCTTCAGCTTGGTCTGCTGGATGAAAAGATCGTGTTCCGGCTGCAGTCCCGCAGCGGCCATCGGGGACTTGTAATAGAAACTTAACCATTCCTGGATCCCCTTCATGCCGGCACGGTGCGCGAAGTCGCTGAACAGCGCCAGGTCGAGCACGATGGGGGCGGCGAGGATCGAGTCGCGGCAGAGGAAGTTGACCTTGATCTGCATCGGGTAGCCCATCCACCCGACGATGTCGATGTTGTCCCACCCTTCCTTGTTGTCGCCGCGCGGCGGGTAGTAGTTGATGCGCACGACGTGCGAGAAGCCGTCGTACAGCTCGGGGTACGTCTCGGGCTGCAGGATGTTGTGCAGCACGCTGAGCTTGGACGCTTCCTTGGTCTTGAAGGACGCCGGGTCATCGAGCACCTCGCCGTCGCGGTTGCCGAGGATGTTCGTGGAGTACCAGCCGGCGAGGCCGAGCATGCGCGCCTTGAGCCCCGGCGCAATGACGGTCTTCAGCCACGTCTGCCCGGTCTTGAAGTCCTTGCCCGAGATCGGCACTCCCTCGCGGTTGGCCAGGGCGATGAGCGCCGGCGTGTCGACCGCCAGGTTGGGGGCGCCGTTGCAGTACGGCACGTGTTCCATGATGCAGGCCCAGGCGTACAGCATGGACGGCGCGATTTCCGGGTGGCTCTCCGCCATGCCCTTCTCGAACGCCTCGATGCTCTGGTGCACGTCGGAGAGGATGATGTAGATCTCGGTGGAGGCGCACCAGACGGCGACCAGCCGGTCGCAGCCGTTGCGAGCCTTGAAGTCGCGGATGTCCTTGCGCAGCTGCTCGGCAAGGTCGCGCTTGTTGGGCCCCGCCTTCACGTTCGTGCCGTGGATGCGCGTCACGTAGTGGTTGTCGAACACCGCCGGCATCGGCTTGATGGCCGACAGGAATTCCTTGAGCGGCTCGAGGTGCTTGTCCTCGAGCACGCCGGCCGTCTTGGCGGCCGTGTATGCATCATCGGAAATCGGGTCCCAGGCGCCGAAGACGATGTCCTTGAGCCCGGCGAGCGGGACGAAATCGTGGATGTACGGCGCGCGCTTGTCGGTGCGCTTGCCCAACCGGATGGTCGCCATCTGTGTGAGCGATCCGATGGGCTTGGAGAGGCCCCGGCGGATGCTCTCGACGCCGGCGATGAAGGTGGTGGCAACGGCTCCCAGCCCGGGAGTCAGAATGCCGAGTTTGCCGGCGGCGGGGCGAATGGAAGCAGGAGACGATGACGACACGGAATTACTCCACTAGGGCGCGAGACTGCGTGACCGGCGAACCAACTTGGGGTTCGTTCGCGGCAGGTGTCGGGGGCAGTGCGGCGGGCTGCGTGGCCCACCGCACGTGTGAAATGCGCTGCACCGCGGTGACGATGGCCGTGGCCGCGAGCAGGGAGAAGATGAGGCGCAGCACCAGTCCGTCGAGCGCGAGCCCGAAGAACGCCTGCGGCACCGCGAGCAGGACGATGCGCTCCGCGCGCTCCATCATGCCCACGCCCCGCATGTCGATCCCCAGCGCCTCGGCCCGCGAGCGGGTATACGAGATGATGAACGTCGCAATCATCCCGACCAGCCCGACCGCCACCATGGCGAGCGAACGATGCAGCGAACTGGAGGCGAAGAAGAACGTGAGCCCGCCAAGCAGGAACCCATCGGCGATGCGGTCGAGCGTCGAATCGTAGAAGGCGCCGAACGTCGAGCTCTGGTTCGTGCGACGCGCCACGATGCCGTCGGCGAGGTCGAAGACCGCGGTGATGCCAAGCAGCCAGCCCGCCGTGCGAATATGGCCCGTGGCGAACACCACGCCCGCAGAACACGAGAACAGCGTGCCGATGGTCGTGAGCGTGTTCGGGGTGACCTTCCGGCGCACGAGGAACCCGATGAAGGGCTCGATCACGCGCACGTAGCTGGTTTTGATCCAGTCCCAGAGAGAAGCCATCGACATGGGGTTGACGGCGCGGCGTAACTGATTGACAGGCCACGATGTACGCTGCTGCTGCGCGGCGCGAGGAAACAACTCTGAATTGTACAGGAGTGCGAGGCCAGTATCAACAGTGCGGGGTGCAGCGGGCGTCCGGCACGACGCCAAGCTGCTGACCGTCAGCGATACATCAGCACGGCGCGTGCGCGCTTCTGGAAGGCCACCAGCTCCGCCATGTTGGAGTCAACCAGCGAGTCCGGATCGGCGCCGCGCGCTACCAGCGCGAGTGCCGCACCGAGCCCGGGCGCACCGGCCGCACCGCCGAGTCGCAGTGAATCGCCGTGCACCCTCCAGACGGCCCACGCCAGGTCGAGCGCCAGCCGACCGGTCTGCACGCGCTCGCGGTCGATCACGCGCAGGCGAATGCCGGCAATCGACTGCCCGTCATACTTGCCATCCGACGGATCGTGCGGCGTGAAGTGCTCGGCCTCGAACTTCACGCCGGGGGTGGGACGATCGGCCAGTTCGTCGAGCACGCGCTTGGCATCGAGCCAGGGCGCGCCGATGCGCACGAGGGGATCCGCTGTTCCCCGCCCCAGCGAAAGGCGCGTTCCCTCGAGCGAGAGGAGGGCCGAGGCAATGAGCAGGTCGTCGACGGACCCCACCTCGCGGACCGGCGACGTCCACGGCAGCTTGCTCTCATGCCCCCAGAACTGCGACCGGCGTACCCCGCGCGCGGGAACGACGTGCAGGTCGGCATCGGCGGCAAGCGTCGGCGCGAACAGCCGCAGCGCCTCACCCACCGACAGCCCATAGCGCACCGGGAGGGTGATGTCGCTGCCGGCAATGGGACGCCACATGGGGCCGTCGTGCTGCTCGCCACCCAGCGACGGCGGATGGTCGAGGATGATGACGCGTGCCTTGTGCGAGGCGGCGAGGGCGACCATGCGCTGCAGGGCGGCGATGGACGAGCGGGCCGCGAAGCCGCCGTCGTTGAGGTCGATGACGGCGCCGTTCACGCCGCGCCAGGCGGCGTCGACCTGGGCGGCCTCGGGACTCAGCACGGCGAGCAGGTGCACGTTCATTCGCCGGAACCGGGCGTCATTCTTCAGTTCGTCCGGGGCCGGCAGCCCAGCGTGCGCTTCGGGTGTATCCGTAATCCAGAGTACGCCCCGCCCGGCCAGCAGGCGCAGGCTGTCCTCAACGAGCACCGTCATGCTGGGGCGCACTTTCTCTGGACGCGGCCGACCCGCATCTTCTCGTGGGGCCTGCTGCGACTTGCAGGCCACTACGCACGCCAATCCGACAACTAAGGCCCTGGTCCGATGCACGCTCGTCGCCTCGTCGTTCTCATGTCCGTTGCCGCGCTCGCCGCGGCGTCGTGTGGCCGCGCACGTCCGGCGACCCCGCCCTTCCCGTCTGCTACTACCCGCCAGAGTCCACCCGCGTTCACTCCGTCGCTGACCGCACCGTTGAACGATGCGGCGCGGGCATGGATCGAGCAAACGCTGGCCGGGTTGACGCTCCGCCAAAAGGTAGGACAGATGACCACTGCCTGGGTGCTCGGCGACTATGCCAGCACGAGCGACCCCAGCTTCATCGAGGTGCGCGACTGGGTGGTGAAGGATGAAGTCGGCGGCATCACGATGTCGCTCGGGACTCCCATCGAGGCGGCGGCAAAGATCAACGACCTGCAACGGCTGGCACGCATCCCGATGCTCGTGCATTCGGACCTCGAGCCGAACCTCGGGCGCCTGGAAGGCGGCATCTTCGCGCCCTACGCCTATCGCGCCGGTTCGGCGACCGTGATTCCGGCCAACATGGCGATCGGCGCGACGGGTGACCCCGAGCTTGCGCGGCAGGCGGGGGCGATCACCGGCCGCGAGGCGCTTGCGGTCGGCATCAACGTCGTCTTTGCCCCCGTGGTGGACGTGAACAACAACCCGGCCAACCCGGTCATCAACACGCGCTCGTTCGGCGAGGATCCCGTGCAGGTGGCGCGGTTCGCCGCGGCGTTCGTGCGCGGGGTGCAGGGCGCGGGGGCGGCGGCCACCGCCAAGCACTTCCCGGGACACGGCGATACGGACACCGACTCGCACCTGGCACTGCCCGTGGTCAAGAGCGATCGCCGGCGACTCGACCGGGTGGAGCTGGTGCCGTTTCGCGCGGCCATTGCCGCCGGCGTCATGGGCGTGATGTCGGCGCACATAGCGCTCCCGGCCATCGGCAACGACAGCACGCCGGCGACGCTGCGCCCGGAGATCATCACGGGGCTGCTGCGCGACACGCTCGGCTTCACGGGCGTGACGTTCACCGACGCGCTGTCCATGGAGGGAATCGGCGCCGGCTTTACGGTGGAAAAGAGCGCGGTGATGGCCGTGAAGGCCGGTAACGACGTGCTGCTCAAGCCCACCGACGTACGGCGCGCCATCGATGCCGTGGTGGCGGCCGTCGAGCGCGGTGAGATCCCGCGCGAACGCATCGACCAGTCGGTGCGCCGGCTGCTCGAGCTCAAGTTGCGCGTGGGAGTGATCCAGCGCCCGGTGGTCTCGCTCGAGGCGCTGCGCGACACCGTGGGCGCCGCCGGGCACCGCCAGGTGGCGCAGGTGATCGCCGAGCGGGCCATCACGCTGGTGCGCGACCGGGACAACCTGGTGCCGATGGCGGCTCTCGCGGCGGCGCCCACGGCGCGCGGTGCGTCCACGCTCGTGCTCACCTACTCGCCCGAGGCCGACATCGACGCCGGGCGCCCCTTCGCCGCCGCCATGCGCGCCGGCCTGCGTACCGGCACGCGCTCGCAGCGCATCGGGCCGCGCACGCCGCGCGCCGAACTCGACTCGCTGGGACAGGGTGCCGAGCGCCTGGTGTTCAGTACGCATGGCCGCACCATCGAGGGTGAGGGCAAGCTGGCCGTGGCGCCGCAGGTTGCACGGTGGCTCGACTCAGTGGCCGTCGTACGGCCGGTCGTGATGGTGGCGTTCGGCAATCCCTACGTGATCCGGCAGTTTCGCAACATTCGTACCTACGTGCTGGCCTACGGCACCGGACCGACGCTCGAAAGCGCCGCGGCGCGGGCCATCACGGGCCGGGCCGCCATCAGCGGCCGTGCCCCCATTTCGCTGCCAGGTTTCTTCTCGCGCGGTGACGGCATTCCGCGCTTCCTCCCGATCGCGCGCGAAGCGCTCCCGACCGTCATGAAGGATTCGCTGCAGAGCCTGCTCGACCGCGCCGTGCGCGACTCCGCGTTCCCCGGCGCCGTTGCCGTCGTTGGCGGCCGCGACCGCGTGCTGGCGACCGTGAGCGCCGGCCACCTCGACTGGAAGGATTCCCCCGTCCCCGACGACCGCACGCTCTGGGACATGGCGTCGCTCACGAAGATCGTCGCCATGACGTCGTCGGTGATGCAACTCGTCGAACAGGGCAGGATCGACCTGGACGCGCCGGTGCAGAAGTACCTGCCCGAGTGGACGGGACCGAACAAGGACAAGGTGACAATTCGCCACTTGCTGACGCACTCGTCCGGGATGCCCGGCTGGCGGGCGCTGTACAAGGAAGCGACGTCGCCGGAGCAGGCGATGCAGATCGTCATGCAGACCCCGCTCGACACGGTGCCCGGTGTCCGGATGGTCTACAGTGACCTTGGCGCAATACTCATGGGACAGGTGTTGCTGCGCGTCAGCGGACAACGCGTGGACGCCTATGCACGCGATCACGTGTTCGGCCCGCTCAAGATGACCGACACCCAGTTCCTGCCGGACAAGTCGCTGCTGCCTCGCATTGCGCCCACGGAAGTCGATCCATGGCGTCAGCGCCAGATCCACGGCGAGGTGCACGACGAGAATGCCTTCGTGCTCGGCGGAGTCTCAACGCATGCCGGGCTGTTCTCCACCGCGCACGACGTGGCGCGCCTGGCCCAGGCCTACCTGAACGGAGGCACGCTCGACGGCGCCCGCATCTGGAGTCCGGAGACGATCAGGCTGTTCACCACCGTGCAGGACTCGACCTTTTCCAATCGCGCGCTGGGGTGGGAGACTCCCAACGGCACCAATTCCGCCGGGCGGCTCATGAGGCGCCCCGCATTCGGACACACCGGGTTCACGGGCACGAGCCTATGGATCGACCCGGCGAACGACCTCTTCGTGGTACTGCTGACGAACCGGGTGAACCCCACGCGGCAGAACACCAAGATCGGCGGGGTACGGCAGGCGGTGGCGGATATGGCGGAAGCGCTGAGTTCGGCCGCGAAACCCTGAGGAGAGCGGGTGCGGGGTGGATGACCCAGTTGAAGGCCGCCGTTCTCCCCTATAGATTTCACGAGAAGTAGGGCACCGACTCATCACCATGACGGGCCCCCCCGTCGGAGGTTCCACATGAGCACAATGAACACCCCCGAGACCGCCCTGGTCATTTCGGCGAACGCCACGGTCGAGGTCAAGAAGTTCATGGCCGCCGAGGGCGTTTCCCCGGACGTCGGCGGCCTGCGCGTCAGCGTACAGCCGGGCGGCTGCTCGGGATTCAAGTACAGCCTTCTCATCGAGGACCAGGCCGCCGAAGACGACACCGTGCTGGTGCAGGACGGATACCGTGTCTTCGTCGATCCGTTCTCCATCCAGTACCTGAACGGGGTCGTCATCGACTACGTCACGTCGATGCAGGGATCCGGCTTCACCTTCAAGAACCCGAACTCAACCGGCGGCTGCGGCTGCGGCAGTTCGTTTTCCGCGTAACCTCGAGTCTCGCTCAATGACGTCCGGCACGCGCCACGACGCCGGAGATGCCGGGAAGGCCCGCGACGCCGCTCTGCCGACGCATCGCGGGCCTTCTCACAATTCCGGCGCACTCACCTCGCTCGAACGGATCCGCACCGTCGTTGTCAGCGACCACGAGGCCATCGCCGTGCTCGTCGCGCGCCGGATCGCCGACATCATCCGCGAGCGCAACGCCGAGGGCCGTGTCGCCGTGCTCGGCCTCGCCACCGGCTCGACGCCCATCGGCGTCTACCGTGAGCTCATCCGGATGCATCGCGAAGAGGGCCTGTCGTTCGCGCGCGTCGTGACCTTCAATCTGGACGAGTACTACCCGATGGTCCCGGAGAGCATGCACTCCTACCATCGCTTCATGTGGGAGAACCTGTTCTCCCACGTGGACGCCATCCCGGCCCAGGTGCACATTCCCGACGGCACGGTGCCCGATGCCCGGCTCGACGAGTGGTGCGCCGGCTACGAGCAGGCCATCGAAGACCAGGGTGGCATCGACATCCAGATCCTCGGCATCGGCAAGACCGGACACATCGGGTTCAACGAGCCGGGCTCGGGCGAGACGAGCCGCACGCGCCGGGTGCACCTCGATGCGGTGACGCGACGCGATGCCGCCGCCGATTTCTTCGGCGAGGATTTCGTGCCGCGCGAGGCGGTGACGATGGGCGTGGCCAGCATCCTCGACGCGCGCGAGATCGTGATCATCGCGACCGGCGAGCACAAGTCGAGCATCGTGCGCCGCGCCGTCGAGGGGCAGATCGACCTCGAGGTGGCCGCCACCTTCCTGCAGCGCCATGTGAACACCACGTTCTACGTGGACGCCGCCGCGGCGGCCGACCTGACGCGCGTCGCCACGCCGTGGCTGCTCGACGAGGTCGAGTGGACGGCGTCGCGCACGCTGCAGGCGGTCACCTGGCTGTCGCGCACGACGAAGAAGGCGATCCTCAAGCTGACGCAGGCGGACTACGCCGAGCACAAGCTGTCGTCGCTGGTGGCGCGCCACGGCACGCCGGGGGCCGTCAACGGCCTCGTCTTCAACCAGCTGGGCGCCAAGATCCGCGGCAAGAGCAAGCTCCCGCGCGCTCGCCGCGTCCTCTGCTTCTCGCCGCATCCCGACGACGACGTCATCTCGATGGGCGGCATCCTGCGCAAGCTGTTCGAGAACGGCAACCAGATCACCGTGGCCTACATGACGAGCGGCAACATTGCCGTCTTCGACCACGACGTGCGCCGGCACATGGAGTTCCTGCTGCGCCTGCACCGGGACGACGCCATCCGCGGCGGCGAAGTGACCGCCCTGGTGGAGACGGTCCGCACCTTCCTGGCGAACAAGCAGCCCGGCGACGTGGACATTCCCGAGGTGCAGGACATCAAGCGCGTCATCCGGGAAACCGAGGCCATCAGCGGCCTCGAGACCGTGGGGCTGGGAGCGGAGCATGGGCGCTTCCTCGACCTCCCGTTCTACCAGACGGGCAAGGTGAAGAAGGACCCGATCGGCCCCGCCGACGTGGCGATCGTGCGCGCGCTGCTCGAGGAGACGAAACCTGAGTACATCTTCGTGGCGGGCGACCTCTCCGACCCGCACGGCACGCACCGCATGTGCAGGGAAGCGATCGACGCCGCGCTGCGCGAGGTGTGGCCCGAGCGCGCGCGGGGTCCGCAGCCCGACGACGGCAGGCGCCGTGCCGACGTTTCCACGCCGCGGCACGCGCCCGAGGTCTGGCTGTACCGCGGCGCCTGGCAGGAATGGCCCGTCACCGAGGCGACCTGGCTGGTGCCGATGGCGCAGGAAGAGTTGAAGCGCAAGATCCAGGCGATCTTCAAGCACCAGAGCCAGAAGGATTCGGCGCCCTTCCCCGGGCAGGATGATCGCGAGTTCTGGCAGCGCGTGGAGCAGCGCAACAAGGATACGGCGGCGATCCTCGACGAGCTTGGACTTGCCGAATACTTCGCGATGGAGGCGTATGTCGTTGAGTAGCCGCCGCGCCCGAGGAAGCCGGTGACCGCCAGCCGGTTCGGGCTCCTCGACCTCCTGGTGCTCGCCGTTTACCTTGGCGGCACCACCGCGTTCGGGATCTGGCTCGGACGGAACCAGCAGAACTCCAAGGACTATTTCGTTGCCGGCCGGTCGCTGCCTTGGTGGGCGGTGATGTTCTCCATCGTCGCCGCCGAAACGAGCGCCCTGACGTTCATCTCCGTGCCGGGACTCGCCTACCTCGGCAACTTCGGCTTCCTGCAGGTGTGCTTCGGCTACGTCCTGGGCCGCGTCGTGGTGGCATTCGTGCTGCTGCCGCGGTACTTCCAGGGCGACCTCGTCACTGCGTACACGCTGCTCGAGACGCGCTTCGGCCCGGCCACGCGCCGCTTCACCTCCGTCGTCTTCATGGCGACGCGCGCCATGGCGGACTCGGTGCGCGTCTTCGCGTCGGCCATCCCCATTGCCATCGTCATCGGCCCGTCGCTGCCACGGCAGTGGGTGATGCCGGCGGCGATCCTCGTGCTGGGCGTGCTCACCATCATCTACACCTACAAGGGCGGCATGCGGGCCGTGGTCTGGACGGAATTGTTGCAGGCGGGCGTGTACGCCACCGGCGGCCTGGCCGCGGCCGTCCTCGTCGGGCACTCCGTGACCGGCGGATGGACGCACATCTTCCAGGCGGCCCAGGCGCAGGACAAGCTCCGGATCTTCGATTTCTATACCGGCATCGACCGGCCATTCACGATCTTTGCCGGCGTCCTCGGTGGCGCCGTGCTGACCATGGCGTCGCACGGCGCCGACCAGACGATCGTGCAGCGCATGCTCTCGGCGCGATCGCTCAGGGATGCGCAGAAGGCCATCATCGGCAGCGGCATCACGGTCGTGCTGCTGATGACGCTCTTCCTGACCGTCGGCGTCGGGCTCTGGTCATTCTACGGCGGCGTCAAGTTCCCGTCCCCCGACACGATCTTCCCGACGTTCATCTTCGAGCGCATGCCGCACGGGCTCATCGGCCTGCTGGTCGCGTCGATCCTCGCGGCAACCATGAGCACGCACTCGGGCGCCATCAACTCGCTCGCCGCGACCACGACGCACGACATCTACGCACCGCTCAGCGGGCGCAGCGTGGACGATCCCAGGACGTTCCGGATGGGACGCTGGTTCGCGCTCGCCTGGGGCATCATCCTGACCGGCGGCGCCCTGCTCTTCCCCGAGGGACAGACCCCGGTGGTGGTGATCGCCCTGTCGATCGCGTCGTTCACGCAGGGCGCGCTCCTCGGCGGCTTCTTCCTGGGCATCTTCGTCAAGCGCGCGCGACAGCGCGACGCGATCATCGGCATGTCGGTGGGAATCGCGACCATGGCCTTCATCGTCTTCGCCAAGCCGCTCTCCGCCGCCTATCCGTGGCTGGCCAGCACGCTGGGACCCTTCGCCAACGTCGCGTGGCCGTGGTACGTGCTGATCGGCACCACGATCACCATGACCACCGGCTGGCTGAGCTCGCTCTCGCACTCGTCCGACGGCTCCCGCGGCGCCACTTCCTGACGCCGCGCCCTGCGACAACTCTCCGGAACCCATGAGCAGACTCATTGTTGGCGTTGATGGTGGTGGCTCGAAGACCAAGGTCATCGTGGCCGACGAACAGGGACACGAACTCGCGACGGCGACCGGGCCCGGCAGTGCGGTGCGCCCCGGCGAGGCGTCGCAGTCGGCGGAGGTCATTGCCCAGTCCGTGCGGGACGCCCTCGTGGCCTGCAATCGCGGCGACGAGACCCCGCACGTGCTGTGCGCAGGCCTGGCCGGCGTGGGGCGGGAGCCCGAGCGCATGGCCGTGCGGGCGGCGCTGGTGCGGCTCGAGGTGGCCGACGTCGTGATCGTCGAGCCCGACGCAGCGATCGCCCTCGAGGACGCCTTCGGCGACGGCCCGGGCATCCTGCTGGTCAGCGGCACCGGCTCGTCGTGCTTCGGGAAGTCACCAACCGGCGCGTTCGGTCGATGTGGCGGATGGGGGCCGAACATCGGCGACGAGGGGAGCGGCGCGTGGATCGGGAAGAAGGCACTCAGCGTCGTCTCGGCGTCGGCCGATGGGCGCGAACCCGACACGGCGCTGCTCGGTGCGCTGCTCACCGCACTCGAGCTGGAGGACAGCGACGGCCTCATCGGCTGGGCCGCCCAAGCCACGCCCGCCACGCTGGCCCGACTCGCCGGCACGGTCATCACCGTGGCCGCCCTGGGCGACTTGCGGGCCAATTCGGTGCTGACGATGGCCGCCGAGGAGTTGGTGACGCACGTGCGCGCGCTGGCCCGACAGCTGTTCGTGGATGAACGCGCGGCAATTCCGGTGGCGCTCGCCGGCGGGCTGATGGAACGAGGTTCCTTCCTGCGCAAGCTCGTGGAACACCGGCTGAAGAGCGCGGTGCCCGGCGCGGTGCTGCGAACCGAGCCGGTGGTCCCGGCGCGCGGCGCGGTGCGCGTGGCGCTGCACCACGCGAGGCAGCGGACGTAAGGCTGGCATTGTTTCGTCTCTCGCGGAGACCCCGACTGACTGGAGCCCGGTCCAACGTCGCTGCCCGTGGTTTCGTACATTCTGATGGCGCTGTTCTGTGAGACGCCTATCCTCCACCGACCGTCGAGGCTGTATGTCACGCTCCCGCTACTCCCTGCTCGCTGTCGCCGCCGTATTGGCTGCCGCGCCGATGGCCGCGCAGCGCACCGACCAGAAGACCGGCACCAGGTTCGAGCCGTACTTCAACGTGGCGTCCCCGGAACTTCTCACGTCGGCCACCAGGGCGGACCGCGTGGCCTGGAAGACGTACGAGAAGGGCATGCGCAACATCTACACCGCCGCCGCGCCGTCGTGGAAGCCGGTGAAGCTCACGCGCTTCAACGAGGATAACGGCGTGGACATCTCGAACGTCTCGCTGTCGGATGACGGCTCGGTGGTCGTCTTCGTGCGCGGCTCGGCGACGAATTCGCGTGACTGGGTAGCCAACCCATCGCATGACCCCGACGGCCCCGAGCGCGCCATCTGGGCGGTGAAGACCGGCGGTGGTCCGGCGTGGAAGGTGGCCGTGGGCGCCAATCCCGTGCCGTCACCCGACGGCAAGGCAGTGCTCTACCTGAAGGACGGGCAGATCTACCGCGTTCCCGTGACGCCCGGCGCCGCGTCCACCGCGATGGACAAGGGAGAAAAAGCCTTCATCAAGGAATGGGGCCGCCAGGGCAATCCGGTCTGGTCGCCCGACGGCAAGAAGATCGCGTTCGTCAGCGACCGCGAGAATCACGCGTTCATCGCTGTCTATGACGTGGCCAAGCGCAAGCTGGCCTATCTCGATCCCAGCGTGGACTGCGATGGCAACCCCGTCTGGTCGGATGACTCGAGGCAGATCGTCTTCACCCGCCGTCCCGGCACACCGTTCGGCGCGCAGAACCAGGAAGGAGCGGGCGGCATCGGCAATCCGCAGGGGTCCGCGTTCAGCATGCAGCAGATGATGCAGCGCATGCGCAACGGCGGTTTCGGCCCGCCGTGCGGCGGCGGATTTGGTGGCGGCGGCGGCGGCGGCGGTCGCGGCGCCGCCGCGCCGGCGAACCCGCAGGCGGCGGCGCGTCCCGGCTTCTTCCAGGCGCGCTTCCCGGGCGGCTACACGCTGTCGCTCATGGTGGCCGACGTAGCGACGCGCACGGCGAAGGAAGTCTGGCACAACGAGCCGGGTGAGCGGACGTTCACGACGCTCAACGGCATGCGCTACGCGGACGGTCACATGGTCTTCCCGGCCTCGGTGCCGAACGACGAGTGGGACCGCTGGTTCTCGATCAGCCTGGCGAACCCGGCCAAGGCGCCGGTGCTGCTGACGATCACGGACGGCCTCATCGAGGGCGCGGGCTCGGCGGAGCTGTCGGCCGACGGCAAGACGTTCTTCTATGCCACCAATGCCAAGGACATCGAGCGCCGCCACATCTGGTCGGTACCAGTGGCCGGCGGCACGCCGCAGCAGCTGACGACCGGCGAAGGCATCGAGCTGTCACCGGTGCACCTCGCATCGGGCAAGGCGCTCGCCGTGCTCTACTTCGACTGGAACACGCCGGCGAGCGTGGGCATCGTGGCCAACGGCACCGACAAGGCGAAGACCATCTTTCCGGTGCTCGGCAAGGAGTTCCCGCGTGACGCCCACGTGAAGCCGCAGATCGTCTGGACCAAGGCGGCCGACGGCACCGCGGTGAGCAACCAGCTCTTCCTGCCCAAAGACCTCAAGCCGGGGGAGAAGCGCCCGACCATGGTCTTCGTGCACGGCGGCCCCATGCGGCAAATGCTCCCGGGCTACCACTACATGGAGTTCTACCACTGGGCCTACGGGTACAACCAGTGGCTGGCGGCGCAGGGCTACATCGTGCTCTCCATCAATTATCGGCGAGGCATCGGTTACGGCCGGTCCTTCCAGAATGCGGCTTTCGCGCAGGCGCTCGGCAACAGCGAGTACCAGGACGTCCTGGCCGGCGCCA